>Ga0105047_10009185_pt1 | contig 16326 bp, 6 predicted proteins | sample MAT04_FD_78384 | JGI IMG/M metagenome (GOLD analysis project Ga0105047, IMG submission 78384) | Freshwater microbial communities from Lake Fryxell liftoff mats and glacier meltwater in Antarctica - MAT-04 (megahit assembly) | ecosystem: Environmental > Aquatic > Freshwater > Ice > Liftoff...
GATGAATGTGAAGGGCGTCGATCGGGCTGCCGCGGGAATTCCCCGCTGGGCGGACGCGTTCCCCTATGTGAATGGCGGGTTGTTCTCCGGCAGCGCGGAGGTGCCGCGCTTCAGCAAGATCGCGCGGTCCTACCTGCTGCATATCGGCAATCTCGACTGGAGGAAGATCAACCCGGACATCTTCGGCTCCATGATCCAGGCCGTGGCCGAGGACGAGGAGCGCGGCGCGCTCGGCATGCACTACACCAGTGTGCCGAACATCCTAAAGGTGCTGAACCCGCTCTTTCTCGACGACCTGCGGGAGAAACTGGTCGAGGCAGGGGACAACGCGCGCAAGCTCCTCAACCTGCGGAACCGCATGGCGAAGATCCGGGTGTTCGACCCGGCCTGCGGCTCCGGCAATTTTTTGGTGATTGGCTATAAGGAGATGCGGGCGATTGAGGCGGACATCAACCGGAGGCGCGGCGAGTCCGAGCGTGCATCAGACATCCCCCTGACCAACTTCAGGGGCATCGAGCTGCGCGACTTCCCCGCGGAAATCGCTCGCCTGGCGCTGATCATCGCCGAGTTCCAGTGCGATGTGTTGTATCGCGGGCAGCAGCTCGCGTTGGCCGAGTTCTTGCCTCTCAACGCAGAAAACTGGATTACGTGTGGCAATGCGCTCCGGCTAGACTGGTTAAGTATCTGCCCACCTACGGGCACGAGCGTAAAGCTGGTGGGCGACGACCTATTTCAGACGCCGCTCGACCAAGTGCAGATCGACTTCGAGAACGAGGGAGGCGAAACATACATTAGCGGCAACCCGCCCTACTTGGGTAACAAGCTACAATCGGAGGGTCAGAAAGACGATCTCCGCGCCGTTTTCGACGGTCGAATTGAAGGTTGGAAATCCCTTGATTATGTCGCGGGATGGCTAATGAGAGCTGCGGACTACGGCACTACTCCTGGCTGTTCGCTTCCCCCACCGGGCCGAGCGACTTTTCGATGATCCAAATGACATCATGCCCGATGACATGGATGCCCTTTCCCTGACGCGTGAGCGGATCGACGTTGTGATCGCCGAGATTAAGGAGGGGCAATGCCATCTCAACGGCCCCTGGACGGACCCATTCCGCGAAAATGTCCAGCGGGTCTTGGCTGCGATTGGATGCGTCCCTCACTGCAGGATCAGCGATGTCGCGGCCGCGCTCTATGACCAGGGCTTCTTCGATGATGGCGTGCTGCTGCGGGTCCGCCTCGTGGCCTTCGGCCGCGCTCGGGAACGGGAGATAAGCGCGAATTATCCCCAGGTCTGCCAGATCACTCTGGAAGCGGCCCTACGTTTTATCTATCGCCGCTTCCAACGGTACTGGCGCCAGAAGCGGGACACACAGCATTGGAACGCGAGCGGCCGGCTCTTGAAGCAGCAGGCAGCGAAGCATCACGGGCGGGAGGATGATTTCATAGCCTGGGCGGTTGGCACGCGGCCCTCTGCCTCCGGGCAGGACGGATAGGCCCGCCGCAATGGCCATCAACATTGTCGTCGCCGTCACCGATGGGGATTGGTTCGACATGCTACGGCGCCGGCCCGATCTGACAGAGGTGAATTTCTGGTCGCCTTCGGGCAGGGCCTTTCGCGCCCTTCAGTCCGGGGAGCTGTTTCTGTTCAAGCTGCACGCACCGCGTGATGTCATCGTTGGCGGCGGTATTTTCACCCATGCCAGCCTCATGCCCTGGTCGCTGGCCTGGAGCGCCTTTGGCGAGAGCAACGGTGCCCGTTCCGCTCCCGAGATGCGCGCCCGCATCGCCCGCTACCGCCGCGCCGATCCGGCCGACCGGACGGAGTTCGAGATCGGTTGCCGCATCCTCACCCAACCCTTCTTCTTCGAGGAACAGGATTGGCTCTCGGTACCCGCCAGCTGGGCGCGCAACACCGTCTCCTTCAAGACCTACAGCACGGCGGATGCAGAGGGCTTGGCCCTGTGGGAAGCAGTGCAGGACCGCCTAGCGCGGCGCGCTGCGCCCGTCCTGGCCGGCGCGCCGGCCCGCTTCGGCAGACCGCAGTTGATCCCAACGCGGCTCGGCCAGGGAGCGTTCCGCGTGCTGGTCACCGACCTCTATGAGCGCCGCTGCGCCGTGACGGAGGAACGCACTCTGCCGGCGCTGGAGGCGGCACATATTCGCCCCTACGCCGAAGGCGGCCCTCACGAGGCCAGCAATGGCCTGTTGCTCCGCCGCGACCTGCACAGCCTGTTCGACGCCGGATACGTGACGGTAACGCCCGACCTCCGCTTCGAGGTCAGCCGCCGCATCAAGGAGGAATTCGACAACGGCAAGCACTACTACGCGCTGCATGGTCAGCGAATCGCGGTGCCAGTTCACGTGCTGCAACAGCCAGATCGTGCTGCGCTTCTTTGGCACAACGAAAACTTATATCGGGGCTGAAGGTCGCTGACGCCCAGAGCCAGTCTTTTGGACCCCAGTAGCGTTCGCCACGCGATAGGCTCGCGAAACTACCCCAAGCTCAGCACGAGGAAATTGCTTGTAGATCAATCGTTTAAAGCTTGAGGGTCAAATCATCCCACCCCCGAGCTTCGGAGACTTTGGAGCCCCCGGAGAGCGATTTTCGGGTTCGTTGCGTTCTCCAACCCTCAAGCCGCCGTGGCAAAACCCCAGGAAACCTGCGGTTTACGGCGCTGTGCGGGGAAGGGGAATGTGGGGTTAGGAAATCGACTGGAGCCATGAGGGGATTCGAATGATCGGCCCCAACCAGTCATCCACAGACAGGGCCATCGAAAACCTCGATCATTCTTAGGCGTGAATTCCTTGGCAATGAGCATGTCGGGGGTGGCCGGAGATTCTCCGTTCTCCGGTACCCTTTGCCAGGCGGTCGACTTGCTGAAATGCCCCAAGCTTGGCGCACCATAAGTGATGCAAAAACAAAGGCATAAAGCTTGGGGGTTAAATCGGGCTACCCCCAAGCTTCGGAGACTTTTGGCTCTCCGTGGAGAATTTTCCGGGTTCGTTGCGTTCTCCAACCATCAAGCTGGCGGCAAAAATCCTAGGAAACCTGGGGCTCACAGCGCCATAGCTATGGTGAGTTCGCATTGAGCTAGGAATATTTGGAGCAGCAATGGGAACCGGAATCTAACCTTCGCTGGCGTCTGTGAGACGCGTCTCGTCTGCTGAGTCACCTTCGGTGCCTGAGCAGGGGCAGTGGCTCGGCCAGATGGTGCGCGGCTATCCCGCGTATCACGCGGTGCCCGCCAACTCGCAAGCGATCACGTCCTTCGTGCACTATGTCATCTGAGCGCATGAGCTCGGCCGTCCCGCGTCTGTCGGCGGTGGCGACGATCACTCGCGTGCGGGCAGCGTGTTTCTGCTGGGTGTTGCAGTGCGCGGCGATCGTTTCGAGTGGAATGCGATCTTGTGGCATGACCGAGACGACGGTGCCCGCTCTCATTCCAGGAACTTGAACCAGCCTACCCGCTCAGGGGCGCCTTTGAATTGGGCACTCCACCTGGCCCTCGCGGTTACGCCGACTGTCCGTTCGGAATGGGGAGCGCTCCACCCTCGTTTAGCCTTGCGTTGACAGCTAGATGCCGTAAGGTTCGCCACCAGGAACGTAATTGCACATCGAGAAAAGTTCATGACGGCCAGCACTCAACAAAGAGCCGATCTCTTGCCGCTGCACAGCGCTTGCTGCGCAATGCGCTCCGCTGGCCAGTGGCACCGTGGCATGCGGGTCCAGCCCAGAACTGCCTCGCGATAGTGAACTGGACATGACGAAGTTCCCAGGCCGGGGTGAACCGCTGGACTCGCAAGGCGTTTCCGAAGCTGCGGAACTGCTTGGCATACCCGCCACCGTGCTTTGGGCGGTCGTAACGGTCGAGACCGCGGGATGCGGCTTCATCCAGGACCGACGGCCTGTCGTGCTATTTGAGCGGCACGAATTTCGCCGCCGTACCGCCGGACGCTTCGATGCCTCCCATCCCGATATCAGTGGGCCACCGGGAGGCTATGGCCCCGCTGGCAAGCACCAGCATGATCGCCTCGGGGTTGCCATCCAGCAGAACCGCAAGGCCGCGATCGAAAGCGCTTCATGGGGGTTGGGCCAAGTCATGGGGTACAACGCCGCGCTTGCTGGCTGCGTCGAGGCGGAAGCGATGGTGAGCGAGTTCTGCCGCAGTGAGAATTCGCAACTCATCGGGATGGCGCGCTTCATTCGTGCCCGGGGCCTCGACAAACATTTGAGACGGTCTGCCTGGGCCGATTTTGCGCGCGGATACAACGGCCCGGCCTACGCAATGAACCGCTACGACGCAAAGCTGGAGCAACAGGCGTTGCGGTTCGCGTCACAGCCGATGCCCAATCTCACCGTGCGGTCCATCCAGTTGCTGCTATCATATGAAGGGTTTGTGCCCGGTCCGGTGGATGGCTATCTCGGCGCGCAAACCAAACGCGCCATTGCGGGTTTTCGCGCCGCAAATCGCTTCGGCGAAGGAGAAGGCGCCGACGAGAAGCTAATGCGCGAGTTGCTGGCGCGGCTTCCCTCGGGTGAGGCTAATGATCCCTCCTTCCATGGGTAGCGCGTCGGGCGTGCCCACTCACGTGACGGCAGATTATTGCGTGCGTAAGGCACGCTCGGATCTCTCCAGCGGGACAAGAGGTGCGCTGCGTTTCTGCCCGGGTGACGGTGCAAACTGTGATCTGGGCCGAGAAACGCCCATCGGGGCCGCTCCGGACCGCGCTAGTGCAATGCCGTGATCGTTGCGGGGCATAGCTCTCGCGGAGGGGTAAGATGACCGCGCCCAGCCTCCTTGTCCCCGTCCACCTCGACGCGCTTGTGCTGACCGAGCCGGATCGGCTGGTCGGCCCCGCGGCGCATTTTTCTCGCCTGCCGCATGTGTGGAAGGGCGCCGACGTCAATCCCGACGTCCCGAACCTGGGCAAGTCGATCGTCGCCCCGCCCTTCCAGGACCGAAGCTTCCTCATGGACAGCGGCGTGCACCTGCACTGGGCGCTGCCAGATGGCCTGACCCGCGCGCAGCACCCGTCGCGCGAGGAGGCTGCCATGGGGACGGGTCCGGGGCGGGGGTCTTCGGCTTCGGGCGACGGCCTGTCGGGTGGCTTCCCGGCTGTGCCGAACCGCTGGCTCGTGGTGCGCCGCCGCAAGGCCGCGGAGGCGTGGATTCGCGAGACTGCGTGGGTGGTCGAGAGCGACTACCTCTGGCCTGACAGCCATGAGCCCGATGACGACGGGACGGTCCCGAGCGACGGGACCAATCCGGACCCAGCGCGTCCGGCCTGGCAGTCATGCGTGGTCGTCCCGAGCGACTGGACCAATCCGGACCCGGCGCATCTGGCAAAACGGCCATACCGGCGCATGGGCCGCTGGTTCCTCCTCGGCGAGCATCCCACGAAGGTTGAAGGTGGGGACTATCTCGAGCGGCCGCTCACGGCCATGGGCTACGGCGAGCCCAGCTTCGCCTCGGTCTACCAGAACTGCCACAGCGTCTTCGGCCTGCACGATCCCTGCGTGCCCACGGTCGAAACGCGCTACGACGTGTTCGGCTGGTACAGCGACCCGATGCGGGACCCCTTGCGCGCCGCCCTGCAAGGCGAGCAGAAAGACCGCACCCGCAAGGTCGAAACGCTGTTCGGTTGGAAGCTCGCCGACGCGCAAGACATCCCCGCTGAGACCCAGGCGATCTGCTTCGTCAGCATGAGGATCCCGGCCAAGCGCGAGACGAAGCCGCGCAGCAGGACGATCGAGCTTGCCATCGGCAACACCGGGACCGAGGCCCTGTCGGCCTACCTCGCCAACAGCATCGGCGGCCAAGCGGGGCCGGACAAGCTGGAGGATCAGCTCGAGTCGATCCTGCTTGACCCACGCCTGTCGGGCAAGCAGCTGGACCGGGCGGCCCGGCTGGCGGATGCCCGGCACGAGAAGGGGTTCGTCGCGACCTTCGGCGGTTGGATCTGGAGTGTGGCGCCGCAGGGCCTTCCCAGCAGCCGCCTGTCGGACGCCGGGACGCACCACGAGGAGCCCGTGCCGCTCGACGCCGAACTGGCGGCACGGCTCGCGCATCTCAACGATCTACAGCGACGGCAGGACCGCCTGGCGCGGGAGGTTGAGGCCGCGCGCGGCCAGCTCTTCGCCGATTGGTGCAAATACATGCACGTGGTTTACCCGTCGGACGCGACCGGGCAGGACAGCACGACCTTCGACGGCGACGAGGTGAGGGCGTTCATCGAGGAGCAGGCGGACGCCGTGGCCGCCCTCGTGCAGACGCTGGCGGGCCCAGCATCGGCTGGGCTTGAGTCGGCCCGGCAGGACGTCGCCGCGCGCCTCGAAGAGGTCAACAAGGGCCGCGCCAAGCCGCTCGTCCTGCAGCAGGGGCCGGGGCCCCGCTTCTACCGCCCGACGGAGCCAGTCCTCCTCATCCACGGCGACGCCGTGCGCCCCACCCATCGCCATGGGCAGGACGGGCGCGAGGACCCGGACCAGATGCTGCGCTGCCACCTCTCGATGGAGGCCCTGCTCTCGGAGAAACGCGTGCCGGACGCCGAGGCGCTCTGCAAGAAGGTCGACGGGCTGAGGGAGTCGGGCACGGACGGCATGCCGCCCGCCGACAGGATCGGCTTCTGCACCTGGGAACAGCCTTGGCACCCCATCCTCCTCGAATGGGAGGTCGAGCTCACGCCAATCGAGCGCGGCGCGGATGGGCGCTACCACCCGAAACACATCACGAGCCGCTACAACCTGGCGGTCAACGCGGTGGAACTGACCGCGAAGCATGCCATCCCTGCCGAGGCGCGAAGCGGACCGACCCTCACCGGCTCCTCGATCCTGACACCGCATGCGAGGCGCCAGCACCAGGCGGCCCTGGCCGGCTGCGTGTGCGCGCATTGCGGCTGCTCGCACGAGCATCTCATGGAGCATGGCGCGACGGTCGAGGCGGGCCGCCGCGCGGCGCTCTCCGCGGAGGACGGGGCGGAAAACGACCTCGTCTGCACGGCGCTCTGCGCCCTTCGCGAGATGGAAGACAAGGACTTCCTCTCGGTAGCGCTGACCGGCCTCAACGACGCGCTGCTCGGCCTGCATCAGAGCTACCAACTGCCGATCGCCGACCCCATCGGCTTCGCGTGCGAAAAGGCGCTGGCGCGGCGGGTGCGCGACCTCGTGCTCTCCTTCAACCGGAGCGCCCCCGATGACGCTGGTCGCTTCGAGCCGATCCGTGCTGGTCGGCTCAAGGTGAAGAACCTCCGGCTGGTGGACACCTTCGGCCAGATCGTCGATCTCCGTGTGAGCGACGCACCGACCGCCGTGGCCCGACCGCTCCGTGCGGAGAATGAACGCGGCGTGGCGGTGCTGCCGCCCCGCTTCGTGCAGCCTGCGCGCGTGAACCTGCGCTGGCTCCCGCATGCGGAGGGCAAGGCCGAGGCCGGCGCGGCGCCCGCGTCGACGCCGATCTGCGGCTGGCTGATCCTCGATACCCTCGACCAGAGCCTGCTGGTGCAGGACGTCGCCGGGCGCGCGCTGGGCGTGATTTCGAGCGGCAGCAAGACCGGCCCGTGGCGGGCAGGTTGGCAGGCCGCACCAGGCGACGACGCCGCCACGCGGGTCTGGCACATCGCGGACCCGCATCTGAGGCGACTGGCGACGTGGTTCGTCGACCAATCCGGGTCGACGGGATGGGAGCACATCCTGGAGAGCATCGACAGCGCCCTGAAGAACATCGCCCCGGAAGCCGCCGCGCATCATGAGGATCTTGCGGTCTTGATGGGACGGCCGCTGGCCGTCGTCCGCGCCGGTCTCAGCGTGTCATTGGCGGGCCCGCCGGCGGTCAATCAGGCCGAAGACGCGTTTTTTGCGGACCTCCAGGCGCGCGCCCGCAGGACCGACGGGTTCGAGCATATTCAAATCCCGGTCCGGCTGGGCGGGCATGAGCGCGCGAATGACGGGCTGGTCGCTTACTGGCGCGAAACCCCCGACGGGCTGGGGAAGGAGGCGCAGTGGCCGCAATCCTACGATGTCGACCCGATCTTCGTCGAACCCTCGTCGCACCTCACCCCGATCACCCTGACGATGCTGGTGGACCCGCTGGCGGAGGTGCACGCCACCTCGGGCATCCTGCCGACCAAGGCGATCACGATCCCCTCGGGCATGTACGCCGCCGAGTTGAAGCGGCTCGAGGTCTCCTTCCGCTCGCTTGGGCCGATCCTGACGCGGGCGGGCCGCCTCGACCTCGCGCTTCCCGACGAGCCCGGCTACGCCTGGTCGTGGATCGAGCGGGACGACCGCGGCTGGTCGGCGGTGGCATACGACGTCGGCGCGAGTGAGGATGACGGCGCCTTCTCGGGCCCGATCGTCGCGCGGGACGGCTGGATGCGGCTCACGAAGAGGGAGCCGCCGGAGCCTCGCTCCACCAATCCCACCGACACCGGTTCCACCGACGCGACCTCGAGGTCATCATGAAGCATCGCGCCCTGCCCCTAGACTTCAGCCTGCGCAACGGCAACGACGAGGCCGTCCTGTACCTCGACGGTCTGCAGGATCTGACGCTGACGCTCTACAACACCTCGCTGGTCCCGCTGGTCCTCAACGAATTGACGAAGGAGCATCACTTCAAGCTCCGCTTCAGGGCGGGCACGCTCCAGAATCACAAGCTCATCGGGCTGGACGATGCCGGACGCAAGCAGTGGCACCTCGACGTGAAGCTCGGCGCCAAGGATGTCGCTGACGATGCCGGGCGCGATGTCGTCATCGGCCTGCGCCACAAGGGCTCGGTGACCTGGCCGCCCGGCGGCACCTTGCGCGTCGTGCTCGAAGCGTTGCGCGGCCAGGTTGCCGGCGGCACGCGCGCGACGCGGGTCGAGCTTGACTACGACCATATCCGCCAGCAGGACGAGGGCCATCTGCTGCCCAGCAGCAAGCCACGGCACCACCAGATGGTGCTCACCATGGCCGCGCCGCGCCAACGGCGTGATCAACCCCTGCTCCAGGCCCACTTCGCGGGCGATGCGGGCAATTACGTCCTGAACGACGGCAGCAAGGAAGCGTCCCCGATCGTCCTGAGGCTGACGAACACCACGGCGCAACCGCTCGGCATCGGGCCTGGCACGGCGTTCCACCTGACCATCCCCTTCGGGCCGGAGGATAGGCCCGGGGCATTGGCGAGCAAGGAGGCGCTGCGGGGCTGCACTGTGGGTGCAAGCCTGCTGCCCGACGTATCGGTCGAGGATACCTCGATGTCCTTGCAGTGCAGCGACCTGGTCGAGACGGACGGCCAGACAAGCTGGAAGTTCTACCCGCCGGAAAACATCGGGCCTGACTTCCGGATCAATCCCGAGGGCAGCCTGGATATCCGGATCGAGGGGCTTGCGACGCGGCACCGGAACGGTCCCTCGCCGCTGCACGTCGATTGGGTGAACCTTGACCCGGACGGCCGCGACATGACCGAGGAGCTGGTCGCGACGCTGCAGAAATCGCCGATGGTCGTCCGGGGCCAGCGGCTGGGCATTGGGACGTCGCAGCCCAAGGCGGCGTTGGATGTGCGGGGGGACCTGCGCATCGACGGGCCCGTCACGTCACCCGGCCCGCTGAACTTCGACACTCCGGTAAACGCCAATGCGGGGCTTGTGGTCGAGGGCAGCCGGGTGGGCAGCGGGACGTCCCAACCGAAGCCGACGCTCGACGTGCGGGGGAACGTGACCATCGCGGGGCGCATCAGCTCGCCCGGCCCGCTGGAATTCGACACCCTGTTGAAGGCCGATGCGGGTCTGGCGCTCGGCGGCGTCCGTCTTGTTGCCCGGACGCTCCGGGATGAGCTCACCACGCGGACCGAGTTCCACCACGTCTACCCGTATAACCTCGAGTCGTTCTGGCGTTTCGACGACTGGCAACTCGACCTTGCAACGCTCGATCCGGGCAACGTTGTTCCCCCGTGGGGCCGACCGAAATCTCAGAGTGTGGCGCCGGTCTTCAGCCTGCCCCTGCCGGCCGATGCCATGCCGCCACTGGCCTTGCGCGGCGCGTTCCGGGTGCGGGTCTCGGCGGAAGCAAGCGACGGTTCCCTCTGCCCGGTCTCCTTCGCCGGGCCCACGATCCCGGTGACGGTCACATCCAGTGGCGGCGCCCTGACGGCAACCGTGGATATGGCTGGGGCCAGGCAATATCCTGTCCCCGAGGTGCCGGTGCCGCTTGGCGGGCCGATCCCCTCCGTCGCTTTCCACAGTTGGCTTGACGCGGGCTGCGCCGGTGATGTCTCGCGTCTGCGCGACATGCTGGCCGCCAAGAGCGTGCAGCTCCGAGACTGGGGGGCGTCCTTCGGAGAGAAAGGTGTCCACGTCCGCTGGACGGTCGAGGCGACCTGTACGGTGTCGGTGCTGCTTGCCGAAATCGGCGACCCGTCCTGATGCGGCGGCACGCGCTGCATCCCGCAAGCGTCTGAGAACAGGGTCGGCTGAGCATGAGCGGCATCCACGACGCGATCACCGCGCTGATCGACCAGGAGCACACGCTGCCCCTGACGCAGGAGACGACGCAGCCCTGGCCCTTCGTCCAGCGGCTCTTCGCGAAGGACGGCTACTTCCCCGGCGGCCTGACCATCACCGCGGCGAAGCTGACGTCACCCTCCGCCGACACGGCGACGGTGTCCGGCACGACCGTCATCGGTGCCATGGGCCTCTCGGTCGAGGCGACGTTCTCGGGCAGCGGCAACGCCGTCGATCTCGACCTGAGCCTGTGCATCACCCTGGCGAAGCTCACCGGCGACGGCTCCACGCTGCGGGTCGAGGCCGAGTGGCAGCCCAAGGTGACGTTCAAATCGAACGGCGGCGACCGAACGTTCGAACTGAATGTCGCGCGAGGCGTCCTGCACATCGGCAGCGTCGAGCTGACCGCCTCTCTTGAGATGCCCACGGCGGAGATCATGCCACGGCGGAAGCCCGGCACCCTCGGCCTCATGGACGGCGCCTGGCTGTCCGCGACGATGCCCGGCCCGCAGATCGTGGCGAAGGTCCGGCCGGACAAGCAGCTCCTGTCGACCGTCACCGACGCGCATGCGCTGGGCGAGGTGGGGGCGCTCAGCCTCGAGGAGATCCGCCTGACTGCCGATCCCTGGAGCGGCACCTATTCCCTGGCGGTCGAAGCTGGCGGGGACTGGGAGGTTCTTTCGAAATGCCACCTGACGGAGGTCTCGGCCCTTCTCGTCTATTCGAGTGAGGATGGCATCACCTCGGCCAGGCTTCATGCCGCGATCACGCTGGGCAAGGTCGCGCTGCTGGTCGCGGCAACCCACGACGCGGCGGCCTCGGGCTGGCATTTTGAAGGCAGCCTGGCACAGGACGCGGAGCTTGATGTCGGCACGTTCGTCGCCGATGTCATGAAGCAGCTCGACATCAAGGGCGAATGCCCCGAGGCACTGCGCGGGGCGATGATCACCCGCCTGTCCATCGCCCTCGGCACCGCGGCCAAGGACCTCGCCATCCGCTGCGAGGCGAGCATGCCGGTGCGCGGCGGCCGGCCGCTCGACATCACCCTCGACATCTATCTCGACGGCCTCAGCACGAATTTCCACGGAACCGTCCAACTCGGCTCCCTGCTCTTCGACCTGGTGTTCGATGCGGGGGAGGGGAGCCGGACGCTGCTGGCGAGCTACACCGACACCGAAGGGGGGGAGGTGACGCTCGGCGACTTGATCGCGCCCTTTCTCGACAAGAACGACACGACCGACCAGAGCCTCGTCAAGCTCACCGAAAATGCGTCCTTTTCCATCAAGGATGCGTTCTTCGCCTACGAAAGCCGCGGCGACGACCCCGCCCACTGGCTGCTTGCCGCCGATGTCGAGGCCGGCGTGGATTTCAGCGGCCTGCCGGTGGTCGGCGCGTCCTTCCCCCCCGGCCAGGGGGCGCGGCTGCTGTTCCAGCCATTGATCACCTCGGGCGGCATCAATTCGACCGGCCTCGAAAGCCTGGTGCAACGCGGCGGGCTGACCTTGCCGAGCCCCCTGCCCGGCAAGAAGGGCTTCTCCATCACGACCCGCGTGGCGCTCGCCGCGGAGGAGATCAGGCTCGGCCTGCCCGTGGGCATGAGCGACGGCAAGATGCAACACGAGCCGCAAGCCGAGGCGGAGCCGGCGCCGCCCGAGGTTGCCAGGGTCGATGACGTCAGCTGGATGGCGGTCCAGAAATCCTTCGGGCCGCTCGCGCTCGAGCGCCTCGGGGTCCGCTATCACGAAGGCACGCTGGGCTTCCTGCTCGACGCGCATCTCTCCGCGGCCGGCCTCTCGCTCGCCCTCCAAGGCTTCGGCGCCGAGGTGAACGTCGCCAATCCCAGACGCATCACCACCACGCTGGACGGCATCGCGCTCGATTTCAGCGCCCCGGGGATCGAGATCGGCGGCTCCCTGCTCCGCCAGAATGCGGGAGCCGACGCCGACAAGCCGGACGATGTCGAGTATCTCGGCACCGCCGTCATCAAGGCCGGCGCGCTCACCATCGACGCCATCGGCTCCTACCGGACGGTCGATGGCCACCCGTCGCTCTTTGTCTATGCGGCGCTGGACTACCCGATCGGCGGTCCTTCCTTCTTCTTCGTCACCGGCCTGGCCGCGGCCTTCGGCTACAACCGCGCATTCAAGCTTCCGCCGATCGAGAAGCTCGCCAGCTTCCCGCTGCTTGCCGACGGGGTGGGCAAGGGCGACGTGCGTTCGGCCAGTGCGCTGCGCGCGGCGAGCGTCGCGCTGCGTGAGTACATTCCGCCGGAACTCGGCGCGGTCTTCCTCGGCGTTGGCATCAAGTTCAGCTCCTTCCAGACGATCTCCTCCTCCGCGCTGCTGACGGCCTCCTTCGGCAAGGAGGTGGCGATCAGCCTCATCGGGCGTTCCGAGCTCGTCATGCCGGCGGGCGTGACGCGGGATGAGGCCGTGGCCGTCGTCGAAATGGCCTGGCTGGCGTCCTACCGGCCGGATGACGGCCTGCTGGCGCTGCGCGCGCAGCTCTCGCCGGGGTCCTACATCTTCTCCCGCGACTGCCAGCTGGCGGGGGGCTTCGCCTTCCATTCCTGGTTCTCGGGCAAGCATGAAGGGCAGTTCGTGCTCACACTGGGCGGCTACCACCCGGAGTTCGACCTGGCGAGCCGCCCGCATTTCCCGAAGGTGCCGCGCGTCAGCATCGCCTGGCACAAGGACGCCGTCAGCATCAAGGGGGACGCCTACTACGCGCTCACCTCCTCAGCCGCGATGTTGGGCGGCCACCTGGAAATCCTGTGGGAGAAGCACCCCTACAAGGCGTGGCTCAAGGCCGGGATCGACTGCCTCTTCGAATGGCAGCCGCTGCACTACAAGGGCGAGGCCTATGTCGAGCTCGGCGCGTCCTACACCTTCGAGCTCGCCGGTACGCGCCACATCACCATCGAGATCGGCGCGAACCTCACGGTGTGGGGCCCGCCCTTCTCCGGCCGCGCCCGGGTGAACCTCGTGCTCTTCTCCTTCGACGTCGCGTTCGGCAGCGCCGCGGCCGAGCCGCCGCCCGTGCACCTGTTCCACGATGACGAAGGCGGCAATGGGAGGGGCTTCAGCGCGCTGCTGCCGGAAGCCGGCAAGTGCTGCACCGTGTCCGTCAAGGGCGGCCTCTCCCGCTTCGTGGAAGCGGACAAGGTGTGGGTGGTCGATCCGAAGGCGCTTTGTCTCGTCGTCGACTCCGTCATTCCCGCCAAGCGGATCCATGCCGAAGCCATGCCGCCCGGGGCGGACCCAGGGCCGGACGCCGGTGCATTGTCCCGCTTCGGCATAGCGCCGATGCAGGCTGACCACGACGACGTCGTCTCGGAGACGACGATCATCGTCACGAAGCTCGGCGGCACGGCTTGGCAGCCGAAGGATCTCTGCTACCGGCGGCTGACGAAGGGATACCCGGCCGCGCTGTGGGGCGAGCGCAAGCCGCAGGGGGTCAGGGGGAAGGCCGGGGCTGCCGACGAGACACTCGTCCAGGCCCTGGCCGGGGTGGAGATCCGGCCAGGCGAGGTGAAGGACACTGGCGCGTCGCGCCCCCACGCCGGGGCCGAACTGCACGAGCGGCACCGTCCGGCGCTTAGCGAAGGGGTCTACGACATTCAGGTGACGCAGCGGTTGGGCACGAAGCCCGGCACCCATGCGCATGCCGACGACGCCTCCCGGCAGCTGGTAGCGAAGGCGTCGCTCCGCTTCGAGGTGCCTGGCGAGCACACCAGCCTGCCCGCGTCCTGCATCCACGGGGTGTTCCCACCGCAGGGGAGCCTTGGCGACCACGCGACAAGCCTGCCGCAGATCATCCTCGAGCGCAGCACGCTGCCTTGGGAATGTCAGGCGGAGGTCGAGGGCGCGGACGAAAACACGCCCTGGCTCGCCCTCCTCGTGTTCGATGGCGAGAAGAAGGCGGTGGCGGATGAGAAGGCGACGCAGGACGCGATGCCGGGGCCGGCCAGGATCACCGTGAGCGCGGCGGAAATCCCCACGGCGCTCGAACTCAAGCGGCTCTGCCATGTGCGCGTCACGAAAGGCCCTGGGGGCGCCGAGCGTGCGGTCGTCGTCGCGCGGCGCCCTGCTTCCCTCGGCAGGCTGAGCACTGCGCATCTTGTCTCGCTGCGGGGCATGAAGGTGACCGGGACGACCTGCGAACTGATCAGCCTGCACAGCTGGAGCTTCTCCTGCCCCGCCGGCGGGGCTGGCTTCAGGTCCCTGGTCGAGAGCGTGGCGAAAGCCTGCATCCTGGGCACGACCGAGCGCCTCGGTTACGCCTCGCCGGATGGGCAACGCACGGTGGCGGATTACCGCGGTCCGCTCGTGCCGATCTCGTCCTCCGCGGCCGGGAGGTTGGCCAAGGGCGCCGCGTCGTCGGGCAGGCCCGATATCTCGCATGCCGCGGCCCAGGAAATAGGCCGGCTGCTCGCCCTGGAGAACAAGTCGGTCTCCGTCGGGCTGCTGCGGCTGAAGCGCAGTCTTGCCCAGGCTGCACGGCACGAGAGCCAGGCGAGGGCGGCCGAACACCTGCATCCGCGCCGGCCGACGGGGGCGACCACCGGTGCGCCGCTGTCCGGGCGGCTGTTGCCGACCGGGCTTCGCCGGCTGCTGACGCCCGAGCTCGCCGCCTGGACCGAAGGGCTGCTCAAGCTCGAAGGTGTTCCGTTCCGCTACCTGCTGCCCGACGAGCGCCAGTTGCCGAAGGAATCGCTGCGATCCTTCGCGCTGGACGAACGGTGGCTCGCCAACCTTCTGGTGGGTGCGCTGGGCGTCGGCGGGACCTGGACGCTCGACGAGACGGCGACGGCCGACCTGCCCGGCTTCAAGCAGGCGATGCACGCCGGCGCCGACCCGGTGGGGGAGGGCGAGCGGCCCTTCGGCGCGCTGCCGCGGCTGACGGGCATCGTGCTGCGCTCCGAACTCGTATCCGGCTGGCCGGCGATGGGTGTCGTGGCCGACGACAATCTCGCACCGCTGGTTACCCGGCGCTGCTCGAAGAACATCCTGCTGGTTCTCTTTCAGGGTACGGTCAAGACTGTCAGCTTCCGGCTGCCGCCGGAGACGCTGCATTTCGAGGCGCGCGACCAGGGCAAGCCGGGCGAGGGCGTCCCCGGGGATTGGCTGAAGCATGCAACGAGTTCGGTGGACCTTGGGCCCTGCTTCGACCTCGCGAAGCAGGAGGAGGTTCCGTTCGAGATCTGATGCCTGCGCGCCAAGGCCGGGACGGGTCGGTCCGACGGGTCCTTGTCGCTGGGCCTCCGTCACGCGGCTTGCCCGCGGAACCGCCATCGGTCGCGCCATCCACTTGCCCGGGCCCAGGCGTGCCTCGCCGGCCGCTCTTGGCACTCTGCCCGCACGGCGCGGGGTGACGCCGCCCTGCCTGGCCTGTTTCCAAGCCGCCTGGGATGTAAGCATCCGCCCAGGGCCACAGCCGGCTGATCGTCAGGCGGCAGCGGCGTCTTTGGCCTGATCGCGCTTCCAGTTCCATGGCAGCAATTCTTGCAGGCGCGATGCCGGGTGGTCGGCGATCCTGGCCAGTACGTCGGCGAGCCACGCACGCGGATCGACGTCGTTCAGCTTGGCAGTGATGATGAGCGCGTACATCGCTGCAGCGCGCTCGCCACCCCGGTCCGACCCTGCGAACAGCCAAGATTTCCGCCCGAGCGCGATGCCTCGCAGCGCACGTTCCGCTGCGTTGTTGGTCAGGCAGATGCGGCCATCATGGAGAAACGCGGTGAACGCCTCCCAGCGCGTCAGCATGTAGTTCATCGCCTTCGCCACGTCGGCATGCCGCGACAGCGTGCCACGGGTTTGGCGCATCCAGTTTTCCAACTCGGCGACC
>Ga0105047_10009186_pt1 | contig 16326 bp, 19 predicted proteins | sample MAT04_FD_78384 | JGI IMG/M metagenome (GOLD analysis project Ga0105047, IMG submission 78384) | Freshwater microbial communities from Lake Fryxell liftoff mats and glacier meltwater in Antarctica - MAT-04 (megahit assembly) | ecosystem: Environmental > Aquatic > Freshwater > Ice > Liftoff...
CCGACTTCACAGCGTCGATCTCCTCCCATTTGTTCTGACCCACATCCCCGATCCAGAAGTCCCCCGTTTCGCGGTCGAAGGAGCAGCGCCACGGATTCCGGAGGCCGATCGCGACGATCTCCGGTTTGGCGTCCTTTTCTTTCTGAAAAGGATTGTCAGAGGGAATCGTATAGCCTTTTTCTCCTGAGACATCGAGGCGGAGGACTTTTCCGAGGAGGGAGGATCTGTCCTGCGCGTTGTTCTTCGGATCATCGCCGGCGCCGCCATCGCCTGTCGCTATATATAGGTATCCGTCGGGGCCGAAGTCGAGCCAGCCGCCGTTGTGGTTTACGAAAGGCTGGGCGTATTTGAGGATGGTCTCACCGCTTTCGGGATCGCTTGTCACTCCGTCCTTTGAGACGAAACGAACGATCTGGGTGTTGCTTTCCTTGTCGGTGAAATTGACGTAAAATTTGCCGCTTTTTTCAAAATCCGGAGCAAATGCCAGACCCAGCAATCCTTCCTCGTTGTCCTTGCGATCAACCCGCTCGTTGATCTTCAGGAAAGGTTTTTCCGCGCGCTCGCCGGTCTTGAGATCCACGATCCAAACCGTTCCAGCCTGCTCCATGACCCAGAGTTTGCCTTTCACGGAATTCGGCGCACCGCACCATACCGGGCGTTCGAAACCTTTTGCCAGAAGCTGTGTGGCCAGCTCGGCATTTGAAAAGGCGGCAAGGCCGAGAGTCAGCAGGGAAAGGAGGCAGGTAAGTTTCATGATCGCGGAGCGTAGCCACGAATCCGGTCGGAGCAAGTTCTCGTGATCATTTTCTTACAATCCGCTCACCAGCGCAATGGGCGCCTCTTCCGGCTTGGAGACCACAAATGATCTGCGTTTCATAAGAAAAACAAATCGCAAGCATTCCCAGAGAATCGTTTTCCAATGGATCAATCCGTGCTTGGATCTCCCCGCAATGTCAAAGACTCCCCAGATGACCACCACCGGCGGCAACCCGATCGCCGACAACCAGAATTCCAAAACCGCCGGACCACGTGGTCCGCTACTGCTCGAAGATTACCAGCTCATCGAGAAGCTCGCCCACCAGAACCGCGAGCGCATCCCCGAGCGCGCCGTCCATGCGAAAGGTTCCGGTGCGTATGGCACGCTCACGATCACCCACGACATTTCCCAATATACCAAGGCGGATATTTTTTCCAAGGTCGGGAAAGAGACTCCCATGCTGCTCCGTTTCTCCACAGTCGCCGGCGAGCGGGGTGCCGCTGATGCCGAACGGGACGTCCGCGGCTGGGCGATGAAATTCTACACCGACCAAGGCAACTGGGATCTCGTCGGCAACAACACGCCGGTCTTCTTCGTCCGTGATCCGATGAAATTCCCGGACTTCATCCACACCCAGAAACGCCACCCGCGCACCAACATGCGCAGCGCCACCGCGATGTGGGATTTCTGGTCGCTCTCTCCCGAGTCCCTCCACCAGGTGACCATCCTCATGTCGGACCGCGGCCTGCCGAAGTCCTACCGCCACACCAATGGCTACGGCTCACACACCTTCTCCTTCATCAACTCGGACAACGAGCGCTTCTGGGTGAAATTCCATTTCAAGACCCGGCAGGGAATCAAAACCATGCTCAATTCCGAGGGAGAAAAACTCATCGGAGAAGACCGCGAGTCCTCCCAGAAAGATCTCTACGAGCACATAGCCAAAGGAGATTTCCCGAAATGGACGATGCAGGTCCAGATCATGCCGGAGAAGGACGCGGAGACCTACCATCTCAATCCTTTCGACCTCACCAAGGTCTGGCCGCACGCCGACTACCCCTGCATCGATGTCGGAATCCTGGAGCTGAACCGCAACCCGGAAAACTATTTCCAGGAGATCGAGCAAGCCGCCTTCAACCCCTCCAACATCGTGCCGGGGATCAGCTTCTCCCCGGACAAGATGCTCCAGGCGCGCATCTTCTCCTACGCGGATGCCCACCGCTACCGCCTCGGTGTCTGGTATGAGAAACTCCCGGTCAACCTGCCCAAATCCGAGGTCAACACCTACCACATGGACGGCTCCATGAATTTCCAGAATCCATCCTCCAGCGATGCCTACTATGAACCTAATAGTTTCGGTGGACCAGTGGAGGACCATTCGTTCGACGAGCCGCCCCTGAAAATCTCCGGAGACGCGGACCGCTACAACCACCGCGAGGGCAACGACGATTACGGACAGCCCGGCGACCTTTTCCGCCTGATGTCCACCGAACAACAGAACCAGCTCTTCGGAAACATCGCCGCCGCCATGAGCGGAGTGCCGGAAAATATCATCCGTCGCCAGCTCGCACACTTCCACAAGGCCGATCCGGCCTACGCGGCAGGTGTTGCCAAGGCCTTGGAAATGGAGTCCGGCCCGGACACCATCTCCTATCAGGAAGACAAAACCTGAGCCTCCCCCGCCCCTGAATGCGGGAGCCAGCTCCGGCTCCCGCCATATTTTCCGATCAACAAATGCAAGACCCCACACCCGAAGAACTCGCCCGCTACACCGAGCTTCAGGAACGTGCGATAATGGCTGCCCGTGAAGGTGACGTGACCCTGCTTGGTGAAATGATCGCCGCCGGGATGCCGGTGAACCTCGCAGATGAAAAGGGGAACACCCTGCTCATGCTCGCCGCCTACAATGGGAATCTGGCCACCGTTTCCCATCTACTCCAGGCAGGTGCGGATCCGGAGAAACGCAACGCCAGAGGCCAGACCCCGCTCGGGGGTGTCGCGTTCAAAGGCTTCTCGGAGATCGCCGAACTTCTGTTAGAGCACGGAGCGGATGCGCAGGCCGACCAAGGCGCTGGGCATACACCTCGGCAGTTTGCCACCATGTTCGGCCACAACGGAATCGCCGCCATGCTGGAGTGCTGACTTCCCGATCCATCTCCCTTGAAGTTTGAAATTCCGGAACCTAGAGTCCCGCGCATGTCAGACAACACTCTCGCTAAAATCGAATCCCTCGGCCTTACGCTGCCCGAAGTCCCGATGCCCGTCGCCGCCTATGTCAACTACGTCCGCAGCGGAAACCTCCTGTTTCTTTCCGGGGGACTCCCCATCGATGGCGATGTGAAAATTCTCGGAAAAGTCCCCTCCGTCTGCCCTATCGAGCAAGCCGTCGAAGCTTCCCGGATCATCATTCTCAACCGCCTCGCCGTCATCAGGGAAGCCATCGGCTCGCTCGACAATGTGAAGCAGATCGTAGCCATCAATGGCTTCGTGAATTCCGATCCGGATTTTTACGGCCACCCCGCCGTCATCAACGGAGCCTCGGAACTGCTGGTGGAAATCTTCGGAGAACGTGGAAAACACTCCCGCACCGCCCTCGGTGCTGCCGCACTGCCACTGAATGTTTCAGTCGAGATCAATCTCATCGTCGAGGTCGCGTGAGTGGATTTCCCAAAAAAAGGTCGTTGACTTTGTTCCCCAGAACACTGTTCAATACCTCATGGCAAATTCATTAACCACACGTCAGACGGAAATCCTGGACTACCTGCGCATGGCAAGCCGGACCACCGGCCTCATGCCGTCCACGCGGGAGATCCAGCATTACTTCGGCTTCGCAAGCCAAACGGCCGCGATGAGCCACCTCCGCGCCCTTGAGAAAAAGGGCGTGATCCAGCGCCTCCCGGGAAAAGCCCGCGCCGTCATTTTCCCCGAGGAACTCGACCGCGAGGAAATCCGCGATATCCCCATCTACGGACGCATCGCCGCCGGTTTCGCCGAAGGCTCAGAGCAGGAACAGGAAGGATGCCTCTCCATCGACATCCTGTCGCTAGGCGTTTCCCGGAAAGCGGATACCTTCGCTCTGAAAGTCCGCGGCGAGTCCATGATCGACGCTCACATCTGTGATGGCGATACCGTTGTCCTGGAGAAACGCGAACCAAGGAACAACGACATCGTCGCCGCCCTCATCGATGGGGAAACAACGCTCAAGCGCTACATCTCCAACAAGGGCAAACCTTACCTCCAAGCCGAGAACCCTGACTTCCCCGATCTCATCCCCGCTGGCGAACTGGTCATCCAAGGAGTCCTAGTCGCCCTCCTCCGTAAAGCCGCGTAAGCGCGAGGAGGGGCTGCATTCTGCTGCCCAGCAACCCGGGCTTCATATCCGTTTCCTATCCGGAGGTAGCCTAGAGGTAATCGCCACGCAGGTGGCGATTTCCAAATCGCGATTCCTTTCCCTGCTGCCTGGATTCAATCCAGACAAGTCCAGACATGAGTGCGGAGATCCAGCTTCCACTCCGAGGCATTGTCACGGATCTCCGTTTTTCCATCAGGCTCCGCTGTCAGAACAGTCCGTGTGAGCAGGGTGTAGCCATGCTCGATCTCTGGAGAAACGTCCGCTCCCCGTTCGATCAAGAGACGGATTTTCCCAATACAGGATTTACCGAGCGCAAGCGCAAGCATGGGGTGTCCGTGCTGATCTGCTCCTCTCACTCGGGCATTCACATCAGCCCCGCCATCAATCAGCGTCCGAAGGGTATCGATATCCGCTTTGGCACTCAAGCACGCCACCATCAGCGGCGTATGCCCGCTCTCCTCCTCATAAAAATCAGGAGGAGGGTGATTTCATGGTACTGCTGTTGAGAAGTCCGATGAATTTCGCCCTTCCGTGCCAGAGAAGGTAGGCGGCGATCAGGCAGATGATGATGAGCATGGGATCGAAAAGCCCCTGGCCTTTCAAGATAAAGGCGTGGAAGGCGAGGATGTTGATGAGGACGGGACCGAGGAAAAGCAGGCCGATGTTCCGCGTCCTCGGGATGGCGACGAGGATGCCGCCGAGAAGTTCGCAGGCTTTGACCAGGTGCATGTAGCCGCTCGGCATAATCGCGCCCATGAACATGGCCGGTAGCGAGCCTTCCGGTGGCGCGGGCTGGTCCGGCATCATGTTGAGGAAAAACATGAGGCTGAAGGCGACGAAGGCGAGACCAAGAAGGCCGCCGAGGATATTGGGGATGTGTTTCATGGTTCTTTGGGGTCGATTTTATTTCTTCGCGGCTTTTTCAAGGCCCCTCGGTGAAAGGGTTCCATTCCATGAACTTGCGGTGGTCGTTGACCTGCTCGAAAAGCGCGGCGGGCGGTGCGTCAAGCGCGGCACTGCGCTCGACGCTGAAGTCATCCGGTTGGAGCGCGGCGGCGATCGCGACAAGCACGACCAGAGCGACGACAGGAGAGGTGCCGATAATGAGGATTTTTTTGAACATCGCGGGCTATTTCATGGAGTGGAGGCCGATCATGTCATCACCCGTTGGATTTCGTCGGGGGAAAGCTCCTTGTACCACGAGTTGTTGCGGAAAAGGAGAAGATATTCGGATTTCGAATCATTCATGGTTTTGCTTTTATCTAATTTCGGAAAAACTGCAAGAGGGCAATGAGGAAAAGGGCTGAGAAGGTTACGAAAATGACAAGCATCCTCAGGCCGTCGGCGAAGCCAGTGGAAACGCCAAGGCCGCCGAAGAGTTCGCCCAATTCCTTTTCGCCATCCGTGCTTTGGAAGAGATAGTTTTTGTCGATCCGCACCCATCGCAGGTCGCGGAGCTGGCGGGAGAGATCGTCTTTGAGGCGAGTGAGTTGCTTCTCCTTTTCCAGGAGTGCGATTCGTTTCCCGAGCCACTCCTCGCGGGAGACGACGGGGTGGCGCTTGGCGGATTTGTTTTTGGTGGTGGCGTCCATGGTCAATCTGGTAGTTTCATGGATACAACGAACGGGGTTTCCGTATCAGGACAGCTCCGGCTGAATTTTTCGGAAAAATTTCAGGTGGTGAGTTTTTTCCCAATTCGGTTGAAGGAGATGCCGCACATCAGCAAGGTGAAGGCGATGAGGGCGGTGGCGTGCCAGAGGATTTCCTGTATGGGAAATTTTCCCCAGACGGTGAACTGGATGAGTTTCACGCCATGATAGAAAGGGGAGAACTGAACGATGACCCCGAGGGCGGATTTTTCCGCGACTGGAAAGAACACGCCGGAGAGGTAGAAGATGGGCGCGATCAGGAAAGAATAGACGGTCTGGAACTGGTTGATATTGCGCACCCAGGAAGCGGCGAGCAGACCAATGGCGGCGCATGGAAGCGAGAGGAAACCAGCGATGATCGGACAGATGAGAAGCGCCATGGGATTTGGCAGGAGGCCGAGCGCCAGGAGAACGAGTGACACTCCGAAGGCCATCAGTCCGGCGCGGACGAAGACCCACATGAACTCTCCGAGCACAACCTCACGCACTCCAATGGGCGTGGTGAGCATGGCTTTGAATACAGACTCGAAGGTCATGCGCACATAGAAGCCGTAGCTGCTTTCGAAGAACGAGGTGAACAGGGCGGTGGTCGCGATCATGCCGGGCGCGAGGAACTGGGCATAGCTCATGCCGTCGATTTCCCCGACGTATCCGGAGAGCCCCAGGCCCAGCGAGCCGAGGATGAGCGCGGGATCGGCGAGTGTCGGGGAGATGTTCGCGAAGAAATCCTTGCGATACACCATCCAGTTCCGCACGACGACGTGCCAACCAAGTCGGAAGGTTTGGAGGAATTCAGTCATGCTCTTTCAGTTCGCTGCCGGTGAGTTTCAAATACACGTCCTCAAGATTGGTGGGACGGAGCTGGAGGGCGGAGACTCCAGTGGTCTTTTGGAGCTCAATCAAATCATCAAAACGCGGGGCGCGGACACAAGAGTTATGGCCTTGTTGGAAGAACTCCCATGCACCGTTGAGATGCGGACGCAGTTTTACCTCTGAGTCGGCAGGGAAAATTCCGACGAAACCGGGTGCCTCCTTTGCGATAAGTTCCTTCGGCGCCCCGACACCGACGACTTTTCCTTTGTCCATGATGAAGACGCGGTCACACAGCACCTCGGCCTCGTGCATGTAATGGGTGGTGACGAGGATCGTTTTTCCTTCCGCGCGCAGATCCGTCACTTTTTCCCAAAGCAAATGACGGACCGAGGGATCGAGACCGGTGGTGGGTTCATCGAGGATTAGGAGTTCGGGATTCGCGAGCAGGGCGCGGACGAAGGTCAGCCGACGTTTCATCCCCCCGGAAAGGGTTTTGATGGGTGAGTCTCGCTTCGTTTCCAAGGACATGTCCTGGAGCAAGGCCGTGATCCTTAGATCGGCCGACTTGCGGTCAATGCCGCTAAATCTCGCGTAGATGCGCATGTTTTCCAAGACCGTAAGTCCCTCGTCCAAGGCGTTTTCCTGAGGCACCACTCCGATGCGCTTTTTGATCTCGCGGGCGTTCTTCGCAGGATCATAACCGAAAACCTCCAGATCCCCGCCCGTCCGCAGCACGACTCCGTAAAGACATCCGATGAATGTGGATTTCCCCGCACCGTTCGGCCCAAGCAAGCCCACGCACTCCCCTGCCCTGACCACCAGATCCAGTGAGGCAAGAGCCTCGAAGTCTCCGAAACGCTTTGCCACGCCACGGGCGGAGATGATGGGAGCGGAACTCATCTCGATCAGTTCCCGGAATTTTCCTTGTCACTCCAGACCGCGAATTCGTTCCCAACGGGATCCGAAAAATGGAAGCGGCGCCCTCCGGGAAAACTGAAGACCGGTTTTGTGAAGACGACTTCGGTGAATTTCATTCCAAACTCCTAACATTACTTCGGAAAAACGTCAGGAAAAAGATGCGTGAACCCAGTCCGATGTCCTTGGAAGAAAACTCCGTTCGTCGTATGAGTGAAACTGTAACCCCGCCCATGAATCCATCCCAGTCCGCCGCGCACCATCTTGCGGATCACCTTTTCCGCCACGAGTCAGGGAAAATGGTGTCCATCCTGCCGGGGATCTATGGCGCGAGAAATCTGCAACTCGCCGAGGACGCAATCCTTTTTAAAATCCCCTCCGCCGAAGAACTTCCCGCCCTCATCGCGCAGCGACTCAAGGAATGCGCCTCCCACGAAACCGCGTGAATCTTTTCTTTTACGCTTTCTTCTTTGAAATAGTTCTCACTTCCTCTTGCCAGCCGCCGCCTTCTCCATTACCGGAAGCGTCCCATGAGCAGCTACAAAGTCCTCGTCTCCGATCCCATTTCTGAAAAAGGTGTAGAAGCATTGCGCTCCGCCGAAGGCATCACAGTTGACGTGAAGACCGGCATGTCTCCCGACGAACTGCTCCAGGTCATCGGAGACTATCATGGACTCGTGATCCGTTCGGAAACGAAAGTCACGCCAGCGGTTTTCGCCGCCGCGAAAAATCTCAAAGCCATCGGCCGCGCGGGAGTCGGCGTTGACAACATCGACCGCGACGCCGCCACCGACCACGGGGTCGTCGTCATGAACACCCCCTCCGGGAACACCATTTCGACTGCCGAGCACGCCTTCGCCCTCATGCTCGCCCTCGCCCGGAACATCGGCCCGGCACATTGCTCCATGATCGCCGGGAAATGGGATCGCAAAATCTATGGCGGAGTCGAGATGTTCGGCAAACGCCTCGCCATCCTCGGCATGGGCCGCATCGGCACCGAATTCGCGAAGCGCGCGCAAGCCTTCGGGATGCAGGTCGTCGCCTACGATCCTTTCCTCACCGCCGCACGGGCCCAGTCGCTCAAAGTCGAGCTCGCGGAAACCGCCGCCGCCGCCCTCACCGGCGCGGATGTCGTCACCCTCCACATTCCGATGACGCCGGACACGAAGCATATCATGAACGCGGAAAACATCGCACTCATGAACAAGGGAGCACTCATCGTGAACTGCGCCCGTGGCGGCCTTGTCGATGAAGCGGCCGCCAAGGCCTCCATCGACGCCGGCCACCTCGCCGGCATCGCGCTCGACGTGTACGAAGTCGAGCCGCCGCCCGCCGATTTCCCGCTCTTCTCCGCGAAGAAAACCGTCTTCACCCCCCACCTCGGCGCATCGACCGCAGAGGCACAGGAAAACGTCGGCATCGAGGTCGCCATCCAGATCAGGGATTTCCTCCAGACCGGCGAAATCCGCAACGCGGTCAACATGCCCAACCTCGACGCCAAGACCCTGGAGTCCGTCGGCCCTTACCTCAATCTCGCTGATTCGCTTGGAAAACTTCTTTCGAAAATCGCTCCCGCGCAGTGCGATGGCATCCGCGTCTCCTACCTCGGCCCGGTCTCCGAGCTGGATACCGAGCTCGTGACCCGCCAGATCCTCACCGGATACCTTTCCGCCGCCCATCACGAGGCGCAGGTGAATCTCATCAACGCGCCCGCAGTCGCCAAAGCCCACGGAATCGCCGTGACCGAATCCACCGTCGCACTTGCCACCAACTGCACAGAACTCATTGAGATTACCGCAGTGAAAGGAAAGGAAAGCACCACCGTCGCGGGAACTTTTTTCGGCACATCAGCACGTATAGTCCATATCGCTGGTCACAACGTGGAAACCAATTCGACCGGACGTTTCCTCTTCGTGGAGAACGACGACAGACCCGGCATCGTCGGCGTCATCGGCTCGTCTCTCGGAAAGGCGGAAGTCAACATCGCCAACATGGCCCTATCCCGCAACAAGGAGAAAAAGACCGCCGTCACCGTCATCGAGGTCGATACCGAGCCGACCGAAGCGCTTCTCAAGACACTCCGGGAAACACCCGGAATCCTAAAAGTCATATCCTTCCAACTCTGATTCTGGAAATATTTTCCACTTTCCTGAATCTTCTACTTGCCAACCCCCGTCCCCTTTCCCTACCTTTTCCCCAAGCATGAAAAAACTCCTGACCATCGCCTCCGCTTTCCTCGTCCTCACCGGTTTTGTCGCCGCCGATATTCACGCGCCTCCAGGCTCGCAATACACGTCCACCCGCAAGCTCGGACGTGCGATCAGCAACATCCTCTATGGTGTGATCGAAATCCCGGAACAAATCGTCCGCAAGACTGATTCCTACGGTCGCAAGGCTGGCTGGTCCTACGGCGCTGTCGATGGCACCAACCGCGCCTTCCGCCGCCTCGGCTACGGCTTCTACGAACTCTTCACCTTTACCTGCCCCACCTACCGCGGCACCTTCAAGCCGCCTTACGAAAAGTGCGGCCAGGACAACCGGATCGAAATGAACGTCCACGACGGCCTTTCCGAATTCCCGCCTGAACTCGGCTTCGAGACCTACTACAGCTACTCCCGCGCCCAGCGCTACTAGGAAACGGCTTTTCCGAATTCTTCGACAAACCCGGCTGGGTCTTCCCGCCGGGTTTTTCTTTTTCCTGATTGGAAGTTGAGTTTTGGAATTTGAAATTTCCCAAAATATAGCTTGCCGCCTAATCACTTTTCCACCAACCTCCGCGCCCGCCCGAAAAGGCGCAACCCCGCAACACGCCAAAACATGTCAGTTTCTCTCCGTCTCAACCGCAAGGGCACCAAGGACCGCCCTTACTACAAAATCGTTGCCGTCGATAGCCGCAAACGCCGCGACGGACGTTACATCGAGCAGATCGGCACCTATGATCCACTTCTCGAAGGCACCAACTACGAGATCGACCTCGAAAAGGCTGACAAATGGCTCGCTGTCGGCGCGAACCCCTCTGAAACCGTTAACAGCTTCATCCGCAAAGCACGCACCGCGGCGGCCAAGTAAGCCAAGGTTTCCAAGCCTCATTTTTCAAACAACCGCACGCCCGCAAGGCTGCGGTTGTTTTGCGTCCGTAGCCAAGAGTCCAGAGTCTTGAAATTTGGAGTTTCGAATTTAACGTTTGGAGTTTGGAAACTTTCGAGCAGTTCATGGCCCAATGCCTTCACGATCCCGTGAAGGGCTACTATGCCCGTAACATCCAGGCCATCGGCGCGCGCGGCGATTTTACCACCGCCCCCCAGCTATCCGCGATTCCCGCCAAAGCCATCGCCGCCTGGATCTCAGCAGCGATGCGAAAGCACGGCACCCGCCACCTCATCGAGATCGGGCCGGGTCTCGGCACCTTGTCGGAAAGAGTCCTTCTCAATCTTCCCTTGCTCCAGCGGATCAGAACCAGACTCCATCTTGTCGAGTCCTCCCCCACCCTTGCCGCAAGGCAGAAATCTCTTCTGAAAAGCAAAGCCGACTATCATCAGACCATCCACGCGGCCCTCGCAGCCTGCGATGGAAACGCCGTGATCTTTTCCAATGAACTCGTCGATGCCTTTCCCGTCCGGATTTTTCAAAAAACCGAAAAGGAGTGGCAGGAACTCGCGCTCGATCCTTCCAGCGGTAATCCTGCGGAAATCCTAATGCCCTGCGAGTCACTTCCGAACTCTTCCATTTTCCTGGAAACGTTTTCCACCGGCCAACGCGTCGAAGTCCACGATTCCTACCGCACGTGGCTGGAGTCATGGCTCCCACTCTGGAAGCGAGGCGAGATGCTGACCATCGACTACGGCGATACCGCCCAGCGCCTCTACCACCGCCGTCCCAAGGGATCGATCCGCGCCTACCTGCTCCATCAGCGAATCGAAGGCTACGGGGTATATGATAATCCCGGACTTCAGGATCTCACCGCGGATGTCAATTTCACCGACCTGATCTCGTGGTCGGATCCATGGCTGGAAACCTTGCGCTACGAAAATTTCGCAAATTTCTTACAACCTTTCTCGCCATCCCCGGAAAATCCGTTCACGAATGCCTCAGGACATTTCCAAGTCCTCTGCCAAAGCCCTCGAAACCCAAATCCGCGAGCCTCCGGAGTCTAACAGAATACATCGTATTTCCCGATGTGACCTGTTGACACCACCCCGCCATTTGACCATCTTGAGAGCCTGCCAACAGGGGCCGACAGCTCCGACAAAAACCTCATTCACCTCTCAAGCCAACATTCCCTGTGTTTTCCAACGAAGATTACCTAGCAGAACTCCTTGCCGAAGCCGGTATCATCTCCGGGGAGCAAATCCAGCAGGCGCGATCCGCCCTCTCCGGTAGCGAGACCATCGTCCAGCACCTTCTTAAAAACACCGCCCTCACCGAGGCACAGGTCGCCGAGACGCTCGCCTCCAACGCGGGCATCCCGTTCATCGACCTCGCCGGCTTCCATTTCGATCCCTCCGTCATCCTCACGGTCTCCGAGGATGTCGCCCGCCGCTACCGCACCGTCCCCGTCTCCGATGACGGCATCTATCTCACCGTCGCCGTCGCCGATCCCCTGGATTTCGAAATCCTCGACAGCCTCCCGCACGTCATTGGTCGCGAGCTGAATTTCACCTGCGCCACCCAGAGCGACATCAACCACCACCTGATGCAGTTCTACAATGTGGAGAGGAAAAGAACCGAATCCAAGGAAGAATCCTTCCATGTCGCCACCGGCGATTCCGAAGCCGGTACGGAATCGAACGACGCGCCCATCATCCGCCTTGTCCAGCAGACCCTCACCGAGGCCTTCCGCCTCCGCGCCTCCGATATCCATATCGAGCCGCTCGAGACCTCCGTCCGCATCCGCTACCGCCTTGATGGCAAGCTCGTCCACGTTGATACCCATCCGAAAAAACTCCTCCCCGCCATCATCGCCCGTCTCAAGGTAATGAGCGGCAGCATGTCCATCGCGGAAAAACGCCTTCCCCAGGACGGTCGGATCCAGCTCAAAATGGGCGAAAAGGAAGTCGATCTCCGGGTCTCCTCCGTCCCGTCGAACCACGGCGAGTCCATCGTCATGCGTATCCTCGACAAGACCGCCCTCCTTCTCGGACTCCCAGAACTCGGCTTCTTCTCCGATGACCAGGCGGAATTCGAGAAACTCCTCGGTCTCCCCGATGGCATCCTCCTCGTCACAGGTCCCACCGGTTCCGGAAAAACGACCACCCTCTACGCCTGTCTCAACGTCATCAACAAACCTGACAAGAAGATCATCACCGTCGAGGATCCCGTCGAGTATGAGCTTCCCGGCATCAACCAGGTCATGGTCAAGGCCGACATCGGCATGACTTTCGGAAACGCCCTCCGTGCCATGCTCCGTCAGGCTCCGAATATCATCATGATCGGGGAAATCCGGGATGCGGAAACGGCCAACATCGCCATCAACGCGTCCCTGACCGGCCACTTGGTTTTCTCCACCCTCCACACCAACGATGCCCCCTCCGCCGTCGCACGTCTCGCGGATATCGGGGTGAAACCTTTCCTCATCGCCTCCGCCGTCCGCGCCATCCTCGCCCAACGTCTCGTCCGCAAGCTCTGCCCCATTTGCAAAGCTCCCGCCGAGCTTACCGACAAGGAACTCCGCGCCCTGCACCTCGATGCCTCACGCGTCGCCGACGCCTCAATCTACGGTGCAGTCGGTTGCGAGAAATGCCGCGGAAACGGCTATCGCGGCCGGATGGGCATCTTCGAGCTTTTCAATATCGACGATGAAGTCCGCTCCATGATCAACGGCCAGCTCACCACCAGCCAGCTCCGCCGCCGCGCCCGCGAACTCGGTATGCGCACCCTACGCGAGGACGGCATTCGCAAAGTCCTCTCCGGCCTCACTTCTGCCCCCGAAGTCGTCCACGCCACCATGGGAGACGCCGATTGAAACTTTCAAAGTTCAAAGTTCAACTTTCAATTCTTATCCTCAAACCCGCCAATTTCGAAACTCTTGCCTCTTCATTGAACCTTGAATTTTGAAAATTGAAATTTCTTTTTCCAAATGGACAACCGCCAACTCCTAGAACTCTTCCAATCCCGCGGCATGATCGATGCCGCGCTCTCAGAGGAAATCCTCGCTGAGGTCGATAACAGCGGTAAGAGCGTGCCCGAACTGCTCGCCGATTTCCAAGTGGTCCAATCGCGCGACGATGTCTGGCCAGTCGTCGCTTCAGAGCTTGGCACCTACCTTGTCGATTTAAGGAACTGGACTCCGCCCGACGCACTGCTCGCGCTCGTCCCCGCCGGCACCGCCCGCCTGCACGGCGCGTTCCCCGTGAACTTTGATGACCAGGGTCTCCATCTCGCACTGGTCGATCCACTCAACCCGCAGACCGTGGAGGATCTCCGCTTCGCCTTGGGTCGCGAAATTGTTGTAGTCGTCGCACCGGACTATCTCGTCGAGGCCAAAATCAACGAATGCTACGGTGGCGAGGGCCGGGCTATGGACGACATCCTCTCCCAGCTCGATGTCAAGGATGACTTCGATCCCGAAAACGTCGAGGCCGAGGCCAACTCCGCTCCCATCATCCGTTACGTCGATCTCGTCCTCTACCAGGCGATCAAGGAAAAAGCCTCGGACATCCACTTCGAGCCTTTCGAAAAAGATTTCAAAATTCGCTACCGGGTCGATGGCGCGCTCTACGAGATGGCCCCTCCGCCGGTTCACCTCGCCCTGCCCATTATTTCCCGCGTGAAGGTCATGGCGAACATGAACATCGCCGAGCGGCGCATCCCCCAGGACGGACGTATTGTCAAACAGATCGGCGAGAAACAGGTCGATATGCGGGTATCCACCCTCCCGACCCACCACGGCGAGTCCGTCGTGCTCCGGGTTCTCGACCGCTCATCGGTCAACCTTTCCCTCGAAAACCTCGGCCTGCCCGACACCATTTTCGAATACATCATCGAGACCATTGAGAAGCCCAATGGCATCTTCATCGTCACCGGACCGACCGGAGCGGGAAAAACCACCACCCTCTACGCCGGCCTGCGCCGAATCAATACTATCGACGCAAAGCTCCTCACCGCCGAGGACCCCGTCGAGTATGACATCGACGGCATCATCCAGATCCCCGTCAACGAAGGAATCGGCCTTGATTTCCCCCGCATACTCCGTGCCTTCCTGCGTCAGGATCCTGACCGTATCATGATCGGGGAAATGCGGGACAAGGACACCGCCACCATCGCCATCCAGGCGGCGCTGACGGGTCACTTGGTTCTCTCCACCCTACACACGAACGACGCCCCCGGTGCCGTCACCCGTCTGATCGACATGGGTTGCGAGCCTTTCCTCGTTGCCGCCTCGCTCGAAGGTGTCCTCGGCCAACGCCTCGTCCGGACCATCTGCAAGGAGTGCAAGACCCCTTACGAGCCTTCCGAAGCCATTCTTTCCCAGCTCGGCGTTTCTCCCCATGAGCTTGGCGACAAGCAGTTCTTCACCGGCGCGGGCTGCGAGGTCTGCGGCCAATCGGGCTACCGTGGCCGCGCGGGTCTCTACGAACTCCTCAACATCACCGAACCGATCCGCGAACTCATCACCGCCCGCGCACCATCCGTCGTCCTGAAACAGAAAGCCATCGAGCTGGGCATGAACACCCTCCGCGAGGATGGTCTCCGCAACATCTACATGGGTAAAACCACCATCGAGGAAGTCCTCAAGTACACCTGATCATTTCCCCGAATTTTCCAATCGCCAAAGCCCTCCGAATCCCCTTTCCTTTAACCATATTCCTCAATTAAAATCCCATGGCCAATTTCAACTACACAGCCCTCGACGCAAAAGGTGAGCAAACCGACGGTTCCGTCTCAGCCGCTTCCGAAGCAGAAGCCGTCCAGAAGCTCCGCTCCCAAGGACTTTACCCGACCCAGATTGTCGAGGAAGGGAAAGGCAAGCCATCCGCCAAAGGTGCTCCGAAGAAAGCCAAGGCGACCAAGGGCAAGAGCATGAACATCACCATTGGCAGGGGCAAAGCAACCGTGAAGCCAAAGATCCTCATGGTCTTCACCCGCCAGCTCGCCACTCTCATCGATTCCGGTCTGCCCTTGCTTCGCTCCCTCACCGTTCTCGGAAAACAGGAGCCGAACCCCGCCCTCAAATCGACCATCAGTGCCCTCGCGGATTCGGTCCAGGGCGGCTCCACTTTCTCCGAGTCCCTCGCCCAGCATCCCAAGATGTTCAACAAGCTCTATGTGAACATGGTCAAGGCCGGCGAACTCGGTGGTGTTCTGGAAGTCGTCCTCAACCGTCTGGCCGAGTATCAGGAAAAAGCCCAGAAGCTGAAGAACAAGATCGTTTCCGCCATGGTCTATCCGGCGATCGTCATGTTCATCGCCGTCGCCATCCTGATCTTCCTGATGGTCTTCATCGTTCCCAAGTTCAAGGAGATGTTCTCCGAGACGGATTCCAACCTGCCGCTGATCTCGCAGATCGTGTTCGGTTTCTCGGAGTTCTGTCTGTCCAACCCCATACTCGGCATCCCAAACGTCGTGTGGGTCTTCGTCGGATTCGGCGGACTTTACGCCGGCTTCAATGCGATCGGACAAACCAAGGGAGGACGCCAGTTCATTGACAAGATGAAGCTGCACGCGCCCATTTTCGGGGACATCCAGCGGAAGTCCGCCGTCTCCCGTTTCGCCCGCACACTCGGCACTCTCGTCACCTCCGGTGTGCCCATCCTCCAGGCGCTCAACATCACCCGCGATACCGCAGGCAACGTGGTCATCTCCCAGGCCATCGGAAAAGTCCACGAGGCCGTCAAGGAAGG
>Ga0105047_10009190_pt1 | contig 16322 bp, 15 predicted proteins | sample MAT04_FD_78384 | JGI IMG/M metagenome (GOLD analysis project Ga0105047, IMG submission 78384) | Freshwater microbial communities from Lake Fryxell liftoff mats and glacier meltwater in Antarctica - MAT-04 (megahit assembly) | ecosystem: Environmental > Aquatic > Freshwater > Ice > Liftoff...
GCGGCCGGCGCCGACATCGTCGAGACCAACACCTTCAATTCGACGGCCGTATCGCAAGCCGATTACGGGCTCGAGGCGATTGTTTATGAACTCAACGTCGCCGGCGCGCGGCTGGCGCGCGAGGTGTGCGACGAGTACACGGCCAAAAATCCGGGACAACCGCGCTTTGTCGCCGGCGTCCTCGGGCCGACCTCGCGCACGGCGTCGATTTCGCCCGATGTGAACGACCCGGGCTTTCGCAACACCAGCTTCGATCAGCTCGTCGACACCTACAGCGAAGCGATCCGCGGCCTGTGCGACGGCGGCGCCGATATGCTACTCGTCGAAACGGTGTTCGATACGCTCAACGCCAAAGCGGCGCTGTTCGCCATCGAGCAGTACTTCGACACGATCGTCGCGGCGGGTGGCAACCGCCTGCCGGTGATGATTTCGGGGACGATCACCGACGCTTCCGGGCGAACGCTCTCGGGGCAGACCGCCGCAGCGTTCTGGAACTCGCTCTGCCACATCCAGCCGCTGTCGTTCGGCCTTAACTGCGCGCTCGGCGCTGGCGAACTGCGCCAGTACGTCGAGGAGCTGTCCGGCATCTGCGACTGTTTCGTCTCGGCGCATCCGAACGCCGGTCTGCCCAACCCGCTCTCGCCAACGGGTTACGACGAGACGCCCGAGCAGCTCGCGCGCGAGATCGTCGATTGGGCAAAAAACGGTTTCGTCAACATCGTCGGCGGCTGCTGCGGCACGTCGCCGGCGCACATCAGGGCGATTGCCGAAGGCGTTGCCGGCCTTGCCCCGCGTGCCGTGCCGAAGATCGAAAAGAGGCTGCGCCTGGCGGGCCTCGAACCGTTCACCGTCGGTGCCGAGTCGCTCTTCGTGAACGTTGGCGAGCGGACCAACGTCACCGGGTCGAAAGCCTTCGCGCGCATGATCCTCGAAGGCCGCTTCGATGACGCGCTGGCAGTCGCCCGCCAGCAGGTCGAAAACGGCGCGCAGATCATCGACATCAACATGGACGAAGCGATGCTCGACAGCGTCGCGGCGATCGATCGCTTCCTCAAGTTGATCGCCTCCGAACCGGACATCGCGCGCGTGCCGATCATGATCGACTCGTCGAAGTGGGCGGTCATCGAAGCCGGACTCAAATGCATCCAGGGCAAAGGCATCGTCAACTCGATCTCGATGAAGGAGGGCGAAGCCGTTTTTCTGCAGCAGGCGCGGCTGGCTCGCCGTTACGGCGCCGCGGTCGTCGTCATGGCCTTCGACGAGGCCGGACAAGCCGATACCCTGACGCGCAAGATACAGATCTGCGCGCGCGCCTACGCGCTCCTCGTCGGCGTCGGCTTTGCCCCGCAGGACATCATCTTCGACCCGAACATTTTTGCCATCGCCACCGGCATCGACGAACACAACAACTACGCCGTCGATTTCATCGACGCCTGCCGCTGGATACGCGCCAATCTGCCATACGCGCAAATTTCGGGCGGCGTCTCCAACGTCTCGTTTTCCTTCCGCGGCAACGACGCGGTGCGCGAAGCGATCCACACCGTCTTCCTCTATCACGCCGTCCACGCCGGGCTGTCGATGGGCATCGTCAACGCCGGCATGCTCGGCGTCTATGACGACCTTGACCCGGTGCTGCGCGAGAAGGTCGAGGACGTCGTTCTCAACCGCCGTCCAGACGCCGGTGAAGCGCTGGTTGATTTCGCCCAGACGGTCAAAGAAGGCAAGAGCAAAGACAGCGGCCCCGACCTCGCCTGGCGTGAGCAGGGGGTCGAAGCGCGCCTCGCGCACGCGCTGGTCAAGGGCATCACCGACTTTGTTGTCGCCGACACCGAGGAATGCCGCGCGGCGCTCGCCGCCGCCGGCCAGCCGCCGCTTGCCGTTATCGAAGGTCCGTTGATGAGCGGCATGAACATCGTCGGCGACCTTTTCGGCGCCGGCAAGATGTTCCTGCCGCAGGTGGTCAAATCGGCGCGCGTCATGAAGCAGGCGGTCGCTCACCTGATCCCCTACGTCGAAGCCGAAAAGCTGCGTACCGGCGCGACGAGCAAGGGCAAGATCGTCATGGCGACGGTCAAGGGCGACGTGCACGACATTGGCAAGAATATCGTCGGCGTCGTTCTCGGCTGTAACGGCTACGAGGTCGTCGACCTCGGTGTCATGGTCGCCTGCGACAAGATCCTGCACGCGGCGAAAGACCACGGGGCGCAGGCGATCGGCCTCTCCGGCCTGATTACGCCGTCGCTCGAAGAAATGGCGCACGTCGCTGCCGAAATGCAGCGCCTGGGCTTTGCCGGAGCAAGCCCCGACGCGGCGATACCGCTCCTGATCGGCGGCGCGACGACGAGCCGTGCGCACACGGCGATCAAGATCGCGCCGCACTACAACGGCCCGGTGGTCTACGTTCCCGACGCCTCACGCGCTGTCGGCGTCGTCACCAAGCTGCTCTCGATCGATCATGCCGCCGGGTTTAAGGCCGAGGTCGCCGCCGACTACGCGCGCGTGCGCGCGCAGCACGCCGGCAAGAAAGGCGTCACGCTCCTTACCCTCGAAGCGGCGCGCGCCAACCGTTTTGTCTGGAACAGCGACCCGGCTTACCGGCCCGTTGCGCCGGCCAAAACCGGTCTGCAGGTGTTGCGCAATATCGACCTGGCGACGCTCGCCGACTACATCGACTGGGGACCCTTCTTCCAGACCTGGGATCTCGCCGGGGCCTATCCGAAGATTCTCGACGATGCGCTCGTCGGCGAAGCGGCGCGCGCCGTTTTTGCCGACGCCAGGGCGATGCTCGACGAGATCGTCGCCGCACAGCACGACGAGCCGTGGCTGACAGCTAACGCCGTCTTCGGCCTCTACCCGGCGAACGCCGTCGGCGACGACATCGAGTTTTACCGCGATGAGACGCGCGGCGAAAGCGTGATGAGTTGGCACAACCTGCGCCAGCAGCACGAACGCCCGGCCGGCAAGGCGCACTTCTGCCTCGCCGACTTCGTCGCGCCGCGCGCCGAGCAAGGCGGCGCCGCCGACTGGGTCGGCGCCTTCGCGGTGACCGCCGGCCTTGGCATCGAGAAGAAGCTTGCCGAGTTTGCTGCAACGCACGACGACTACCGGGCGATCCTGTTGAAAGCGCTCGCCGACCGCCTCGCCGAAGCCTGCGCCGAGTGGTTGCACGAGAAAGTCAGGCGTGAGGACTGGGGTTACGCCGCGGGCGAAGCGCTCGCCCGCGACGCGTTGATCGGCGAGCAATACCGCGGCATCCGCCCGGCGCCCGGCTATCCGGCCTGTCCCGACCACACGGCCAAGGGCGCGCTCTTTGCGCTGCTCGACGCGCCGGCCAACGCCGACATGGGGATTACCGAGTCGTTTGCCATGACGCCGGCCGCCGCGGTTGCCGGCTTCTACCTCGCGCACCCGGCGGCAGGCTATTTTGCGGTCAGCAAGATCGGCCGCGACCAGCTCGCCGACTGGGCTGGGCGTGCAGGTTTCCCCGGTGCCGAAGCCGAACGCTGGCTGGCGCCGCTTCTCTGATGTCACGTGCTGCGCGACTGCCGGATTTCATCGCCCGCGACGTCGACCTCGCGGCGAAGAACACGCTGGCGCTGCCCGGCCGCGCGGCTCTTTACGCCGAGATAACGAGCCCGGCGCAGCTCGCGCAGATCGCCGGCAAACCCCTGGCGGCGCGCCGCTTCGTTCTCGGCGGCGGCAGCAACCTGGTGCTCGGCGGCGATATCGACGGCCTCGTTGTGCACATGGCGATCGCCGGCCGCGAACCCGTTGGTGAAGACGCCGACGCCGTCTACGTGCGCGCCGGCGCCGGCGAGAGCTGGCATGATTTTGTCTTGTGGACGCTGGCCCGGGGCTGGCCCGGGCTCGAAAACCTGGCGCTCATCCCGGGTACGGTCGGCGCCGCGCCGATTCAGAACATCGGCGCTTACGGCCTCGAGCTCGCCGAACGATTCGCGTCGCTCGAAGCCTGCGATCTGGACACCGGCGAGGCGCTCTGCCTTGACCGCGCCGCCTGTCGCTTCGCCTATCGCGACAGCGTGTTCAAGCAGCAGGGCTGGCATCTTGACGGCCGGCTGGCGATCACCGCGGTGACCTTTCGCCTGCCCAGGCGCTGGCAGCCGCTCACGCGCTACGCCGAGCTCGCGGCCGAGCTCGGCGGGTGCGCTACGCCGAGCGCCCGGGATATCGCTGCAGCGGTGATCGGCCTGCGCCAGCGCAAGTTGCCCGACCCGCGCGCGACACCCAACGCCGGCAGCTTCTTCCATAATCCGGTGCTCGACGCGAGCGCGGCAAATCGGCTGCGCGTCGAGCACCCGACGTTGCCGATTTACGCGCAGCCCGACGGCCGCGTCAAGGTCGCCGCTGGCTGGCTGATCGAGCAGGCCGGCTGGAAGGGCCGGGCGCTGGGACCGGTCGCCATGTCCGAACAGCACGCGCTGGTCCTCGTCAATCGTTGTGGCGCGCGTGGCGCCGACGTCAGCGCCCTGATGAGCGCGGTCCAGCACGACGTGCGGCGGAAATTTGCCATCGATCTGGTGCCCGAACCGGTCTTCGTCAGAGTGTCTTGAGCCAGCGATCACTCGCCGAACGCGGCGCCGACAAGCTCGCGTTTACCCCGCGCTGTTGGCTGCCTCAAGGCGCGTGAAGCTCACCTGTCCGTACATGTGCGGGTGCTCGGTGGCGATCCAGTGCGACGCCTCCGATTCGGCGCGTTCCCAGGTCGCCGCACGCAGGCTCACCGCCTCGACGCGGCCATCATCATGGGCCCAGTCGAGCGTGTAGCTGCGAAAACCTCCGCGTTCCTGCAGGCGGATCGGGCGTTGCCAGCGCGGCGGCTCGCGGCGCAAGGAGTCGAGCGGCTCGCCAAGGCTCAGCCTGAACAGCGGGCCCTTGCCGAGGTGCTGGACGAGGTACTCGCGTTCGGCGGCGATTTCGGCGACGAGCCGCCAGTCGTGGCAGCCTTCGATATCGGCGGCAATCGCGTCACCGTGTTCGTCACGGACGATGCGTGCGGCGACCAGGTGTGTAGCGCCGTCGTCCTCGACGAGTTCGTGCCAGGGTTGACCGTGCTGCGTCGGGGGCGGGAAAGGTAGTGGCCGCTTGCCTTCCCGGATGCGGGCAAACAGCGTCGATTTGACAACGTCCTCGAGATCGACCGAAGGAAAAGCCGAGCGCGGCTGCGCGGGAAAGCTGCCAGCGCCCATGTAACCGACATTCCACAAGGTTTTGAGCCATTCGGCGGTGTCGAGCGCAAGCTGCGCGAGCTCGTTTTCGCAGTTCGCTCGCTCGTCGCTGCAGGGGCTCGTCGCGCTCGCCAGTTCCGCCTCGTGCATGCGCGCGCGCAGACACTCATCGAAAAGCTGGCCGACCCATTGTGCATCCTCAGGCGGCAGCCGCTCGATGCGTTCGAAAAGAATCATCAACTCGTCGGCGTCGAGCGGCGTGCTCTCGTCGGTCATGGTTCCGGCTCCGAATGAATAGCACGAAAGTCTAGCGTGTCGCGGCGTTTGCCGATAGCCCCCGGCCGGTGCGCCGAAATCCGTTAAAATTCATGCTGTTTGTCGCGCTGTGCGGCAACGGACAAGGCGGGGGGCGGGCGTGATCGGCAAAACGGTATTGGTGACCGGCGCGGCAAAGCGCGTGGGGCGTGCCATCGCCTGCGAGCTCCATGCCGCGGGTGCCAACGTCATGGTGCATTATCGACATGCGCAGGCGGCGGCCGAAGCGCTCGCCGACGAACTTAACGCCCGGCGGCCGGGGTCCGCGTTTTGCCAGCAGGCCGACCTCGTAGACGTCGCCGCGCTCGCGGCGCTGGTCGAAGGGACGGTCGGGCACTTTGGCCGGCTCGACGCGCTGGTCAACAACGCCTCGAGCTTCTACGCCACACGCCTCGGCGAAATCGAACTGTCCGACTGGGACGATCTCGTCGGCAGCAATCTTAAGGCGCCGCTCTTTCTGACCCAGGCGGCGGCGCCTTATCTCAAGGCGGCGCACGGCGCCGTGGTGAACATCACCGACATTCATGCCGAGCGGCCACTCGCCGGTTATCCGCTGTACTGCTGCGCCAAGGCCGGTTTGCTCGGCCTGGCGCGTGCGCTGGCCGTCGAAATGGCGCCCGAGGTGCGCGTCAACGCCGTCGCTCCGGGGCCGATCCTGTGGCCCGAAGACGCCGCGCTCGACGCCGATGCGCGCGCAGCAATCGTTGCCCACACGCTCCTCAAGCACGCCGGCGACCCGCAGGACGTCGCGCGCGCGGTGCGCTTTCTGCTCGCTGAGGCCACCTACGTCACCGGCCAGGTGATCAACATCGACGGTGGCCGCACGGCACATTTGTAAGTTCGTTCCGACAACGGGCCTCGCATAACGCGAGCTTTCCTGTGCGCGTCGTGTCGCGTCGTTAAACTATTCAAGGCCTATGGAAAACTCAAAAAACCTGCTGCGTTTGAAAAAGCGCCTGGAAAGCGACGCCGGCAAGGCGATTGCCGACTACAACATGATCGAGCACGGCGATACCGTTCTCGTTTGCATCTCGGGCGGCAAGGATTCATACGCCATGCTGTCGACGCTGATGGCGCTGCGCAGCCGGGCGCCGGTCGATTTCCGTCTGATCGCGATGAACCTGGACCAGAAGCAGCCGGGTTTCCCGGCCGACGTCCTGCCCGCCTATCTGGCGGCGCTCGGCGTCGAATACCGTATCGTCGAGCAGGACACCTATTCGATCGTCAAGGAGAAGATCCCCGCCGGCAAGACAACGTGCTCACTGTGCTCGCGACTGCGCCGGGGCGTCATTTACCGTACGGCCAAGGAGCTGGGTGCCAACAAGATCGCCCTCGGCCACCATCGCGACGACATCGTGCATACGCTCTTCCTCAACCTGCTCTTTGGCGGCAAGCTGAAAGCCATGCCGCCCAAACTCGTTACCGACGACGGCGCGCATGTCGTGATTCGGCCACTTGCCTATTGCAGCGAGGCCGATATCGCGCGCTTTGCGCGCGGCATGAATTTTCCGATCATCCCGTGCAACCTCTGCGGCTCGCAGAAAAACCTGCAGCGCCAGAAAATACGCGAAATGATGGCCGACTGGGACAGCCGTTTTCCGGGGCGTACCGAGTCGGTTTTTTCGGCGCTGCAGAACGTTGTTCCCTCGCACCTCGCCGACCGTGCGCTATTCGATTTCAAGGGCTTGCAGGTCAGCTCCGGTGACGCCCTGCGCAACGAAATGGACGGCGGCGATACGATGTTCGACCCGCCTCCGTTCGCCGAGGGAGCATCGGTCGTCGAACTGCTCCGGCGCTGACGGCGGTGTAAGGTACGCGCCGCGCCTGCTATGATTCGCAAGAGTGGCGACAGACGCGGGCGCCAACGAGCCAAGTGCCATGCAGCAAGGTGGGAACGCTCTGGCATTGGCATTGGGATAAGGATGATGGGCATAGAAAAGACTCAGTCAGTACTGTTCGCGGGCGTCTCGGGACAGGCACGTCTGCACGAGAAAATCGGCAACCCCGAAACGCGGCGCGCCGTCGGTCGCTGCTTAAAACGCGTGCAACGCGCCGTCGACGCTCACGGCGGGCGGACGCTCAGAACCAGCGGCGACGAACTGATTGCCGTTTTCGCCCTCGCCGACGACGCGTTCCATGCCGCCCGCGACATGCAGCAGCGGGTCGCCGACCTGCCCCCCGTCTCGGGCGTGAAACTGGCGATCGGCGTGGGTTTCGCGCACGGTCCGCGCGGCGAGGACGAAGCCGATCTAGCCGACGCGACGGTGAAAATCGCCGCCGCACTGGTCCGCCTCGCCAAACCCGGACAAATCCTGACCTGTGCCGACGCGTACGCGGCGCTCTCGCCGAGCTTGCAACAAGCAACGCGTGATTTGCCCGCGTCGGACAAAGCGCCTGCGATGCGTATGCGGGAGGTCGTCGCAGCCGGCACGGCGGCACCCGGGCCGATTGCTGCGAGCGAGCCCGCCGACACGGCGCACGACGGTGAAGCGAAGGGAGCGCGCCTGCGCCTGCGTTATAGAGACGAGGCGATGATCCTCGACGCCGCACAGCCGGCGATCCGCTTCGGGCGCGGCGCGGAAAACACGGTGGTGATCACCGATCGCCAGGCTTCGCGCAGTCATGCGACGATAGAGCGACGCGACGGGCAGATTTTCGTCATCGACACGAGCACCAACGGCACCTACGTGACGTTCAGCGGCAAGCCGGGGATGGTGCTGCGCCGAAAGGAATGTGTCATCCACGGAACCGGGCTGATTTATTTCGCCTCTTCCGCGGCCGGTTCGCAGGCGGACTGCGCGTTGTTCGAGGAGTTCTAAGCGTAGCCTGCTGGCGCCATAAAAATGGCGGTGTGCGCCACCGCCATTTCGATGAGCGCGCTTGCGTTTTATTTTTTTGCGGTCTTGAGGCAGCCGCTCATGAAGGTTTTTCGCTCGCTGCCCTTGAGCGCCTTGGCCTTGGCCTCGCCGTTGCAGGCACGCATTTTTTCCTGTTGCGCCTGCTGCGCCGGCGACGTCGCCTTCTTTACCGGGTCGGCCGCGAGAACGTTGCCCGCAGCAAAAGCCAGGGCCAGCATCACTATCGTCGATTTCATCGCCAACTCCTTGATCGGGTTTAAGGTTTGGGGATTATAGGCACCATGCCGCCGAGATTGGCAAGCGTTTTCTAGATGTCATCGTCAAAAACCGCCTGTTGCTGGCGGTTGATGAATTCGTTCATGCTGTCGATCCCGCGCATCTGCAGAATCGAGTTGCGTACTGCGGCTTCGAGCAAGACCGCGAGGTTGCGGCCGGGCGCGACGTGAAAAACGACCTTGCGCACCGGAATGCTGAGGATTTCCTGTGCCCGCGCGTCGAGCGGCAGGCGATCGTCGCCGGTGCTGTGCTTTTGCAGATGGACGATGAGCTTGAGCTTCATCTTGCGCCGTGCGGCGGTCTCGCCGAAGATCGTCCGGATGTTGAGCAGGCCAAGACCGCGCACTTCGAGGTAATCGCGCAGCATGCCCGGGCAGCGACCCTCGATCGTCGTCGGCGCGGTGCGGGCCAGTTCGACGACGTCGTCGGCGACCAATCCGTGCCCGCGCGAAACGAGTTCGAGCGCGAGCTCGCTCTTGCCGACGCCCGAATCGCCGGTGATCAGTACGCCCAAGCCGAAAACGTCCATGAATACGCCGTGCACCGAGACGGTGTCGGCGAAGCGGCGCGCGAGGTAAAGATGGAGCAGGTCGATCACCGCCGAGCAGGCTTTCGGACTGATGAACAACGGGGTGTCGGTCGCTTCGCATTTCTCGCGCAAACCGGGCGGAATGTCGATGCCGTCGGCAATGATCAGCGCCGGCGGCCTGGCAACCAGCAGATCCTCGATCTGGCGGTTCCAGCGCTCGAGGCCGGCCTGTTCGGCCCAGCGCTGTTCGGCGTTACCGATCACCTGTACGCGTTGGCTGTAAATCAGGTTGAGGTGGCCGACGACGTCGGGCCCGTAGGTCTCCTGGTCCTTGAGCTCGACCAGGCGATCGACGCCCACCGCGGCAACCCAGGTGAGCTTCAGTTTCTCGAGATGGTCCTCGTAGAGTTGGGTGATGCTCAAGGTGCGCGTGGCAATCATGCTGATAGCCCTTTAGTCGGCGAAAATCCGGAAGACCGTTTCGACGCTGTCGGTGGTCGTGAGCACCTCACGGCAGTTGCGATCGGAAAAACGTTCGGCAAGCTCGGAAAGAATCTGCAGGTGTTGCTCGGTCGCCTGTTCGGGAACGAGCAGCACGAAAAGCAGCGATACCGGTTTCCCGTCGGGCGCGTCGAAAGGCACGGGCGCGGCCAGGCGCAGGAATGCACCGCTCGCCTCCTTGAGTCCCTTGATGCGGCCGTGCGGAATCGCGATGCCCTGGCCGAGGCCGGTAGAGCCGAGCTTCTCGCGCGCGAAAAGACTGTCGAAAACGGCGCTGCGGGCAATTCCCTGATTGTTTTCGAAGAGCAGGCCGACTTTTTCGAAGACGCGCTTCTTGCTGCTCGCGTCGAGGTCGAGAACGATGTTTTCGGTGGCTAGTAGTTGAGTCATCTGGTTCATACAGCAAACCCAATGGTTCGCGTGGGGTAAGGGGATGATCGTGGTGCCGCCGGCGGGTTGGCAAGAAGCAGCCAGCCCGCCACGCTGCATCACTCCTGAACGATATGGCTGATCTTTTGGCCGCGGTGATGGTCCTGAATTTTTTGCTTGTGCTTCTGGATCTGCCGGTCGAGCTTATCGACGAGCCCGTCGACTGCGGCGTAGAGGTCTTCATCGATCACTTCGACGTAGACGTCCTTGCCCGAAAGATGAACGGTGACTTCGGCCTTCTGCTTCAGTTTGTCCACCGACAGGATCACGATAACGTCGATTACGTTGTCGAAGTGACGGATGACGCGCTCGAGCTTGCTGGTGACGTAGTCGTGAATCGCCGGCGTGATCTCGAGATGGTGTCCACTGATTTGCAGGTTCATGTTGGGGCTCCTTATCAAGGTGACAGTCGTCTGGAGGACTGTCGAAATCGCCTTCTGACCGTTCTTGAGATCGGTCTTGGGGTGAGGGTGGTGGACATTGCGTTCATCTTTTTAGCTTGGCGAAAGCGGCAATGTCCTAGAGGGTTTTACGCAGTTTGACCGGCGGGATGTTGAGCGATTCACGGTATTTTGCAATCGTTCGGCGCGCAACGACGATTCCCTGCTGACCCAGAACTTCCGACAACTGACTGTCGGACAGCGGTTTTTTCGGCTCTTCCGCACCGATCAACTGTTTGAGCAGCGCGCGAATGGCCGTTGCCGAACAGGCGCCACCCGCTTCCGTGGCGACATGACTGCCGAAGAAATACTTCAGCTCGAATATTCCACGCGGCGTCGCCATGTATTTCTGCGTCGTCACCCGGGATACCGTTGATTCGTGAAGGCCGAGGATGTCGGCGATTTCGCGCAGCACGAGCGGGCGCATGGCCACTTCGCCGTGGTCGAAGAACTGGCGCTGGCGGTCGACGATGGCCTGCGCGACGCGCAGGATGGTGTCAAAACGCTGCTGGACGTTCTTGATCAGCCAGCGCGCTTCCTGCAACTGGCCGGCGAGCCCCGAGCCGCGTTGGCGCGAGAGGATTTGCGCGTAGAGGCTGTTGATTCGCAGACGCGGGAAGGCGTCCGAGTTGATATTCACCGTCCACTGTCCGCGCACCTTGCGCACGACAACGTCGGGGGTGATGTAGCGCGCGTCGAGCGCCGCGTAACGGGCGCCGGGCCGCGGGTTAAGGCTGCAGATCAGTGCTTGCGCCGCGCGCAGCCGGTCGTCGTCGCAGTCGACGTGCTTCTTGAGCTTGGCAAAATCACGCCCGGCGAGCAACTCGAGGTGGTGGCGGACGATCTTGAGCGCCAACGTCCGCGTCGCGCTCGCCGGCAGCGCTTCGAGCTGCAACGCAAGACACTCCTGGGCGTTGCGCGCGCCGACGCCGGTCGGGTCGAAGTACTGCAGATGGCGCAGCGCAATCTGCAATTCATCGGGTTCGATCTCAAGCTCGGGCGGCAGCGTTTCGGCGAGTTCCTCGAGCGACTGGGTCAGGTAGCCATCGTCGTCGAGCGCCTCGATCAGGCACTGCACCAGCGTCCGGTCGCGATCCGGGATGCTCATCAGCCCAAGCTGCCGCGAAAGGTGTTCGCGCAGCGAGGTGGTCGTCGCCTGAACGTCCTGGTAGTTGCTGTCGTCGTCGTCGAAGGAGCCGGACGAGGCGGCGTAACTGCCCTCCTCGCCGAGCCAGCTGTCGTCGTCAGCCGACGACGGCGCGGCGACCTCGACCTCCACTTTTTCCTCGCTCGCGGTCGCGCACTCGCTTTGGCCCTCGGCTTGGCTGGAAGCTGGTGCCGGCGGCGCGTACTCCTCTTCCTCGCGTTCGAGCAGCGGATTTTCCTGAAGGTACTTTTCGAGTTCCTGCTCGAGTTCAAGCGTAGACAGTTGCAGCAGACGGATCGACTGCTGCAACTGGGGCGTCAGTGCGAGGTGCTGCGAAAGCCGGAGTTGAAGCGATGGTTTCATTTAAGGAGCCTGAGCGGCCGGCGGACCGAGGGGAGCATTACGCATTGATTGCCTGTGAACTTCCGGGCTCAGAGGCGGAAGTTTTCGCCCAGATAGACCTTGCGGACGTTTTCATTATAAATGATTTCGTCGGGCCGACCGGCCGCGAGAACGCTGCCCTGGTTGAGGATGTAGGCGTGGTCGCAGATGCCCAGTGTCTCACGAACGTTGTGGTCGGTGATGAGCACGCCGATGCTGCGTTCCTTGAGAAAACGGATGATCTTCTGAATGTCGAGAACGGCGATCGGGTCGACGCCGGCGAAGGGCTCGTCGAGCAGAATGAAGCGTGGCTCGGTCGACAGGGCGCGGGCGATTTCGACGCGGCGACGCTCGCCGCCCGAGAGCGATGCGGCCGAACTGTGGCGGATATGGCCGATATGCAGCTCTTCGAGCAGGCGTTCGGCGCGCCGTTCGATCTCGTCGGCGGCAAGGTTCTGAAATTCGAGTACGGCCTTGATGTTCTCGATCACCGAGAGTTTGCGAAAGACCGACGCTTCCTGCGGCAGATAGGAGACGCCGAGCTTGGCGCGCTGGTGGATCGGCAAGTGCGTGAGCTTCTTGTCGTCGAGATGGACGTCGCCGCCGTCGCAGGCGACGAGTCCGACGACCATGTAGAAAACGGTGGTTTTCCCGGCGCCGTTGGGGCCGAGCAGGCCGACCACCTCACCGCTGCGGACCTCGACCGAGACGTCCTCGACGACGGTTTTTTTCCGGTAGCGCTTTTTAAGGTTGTGCGTCGACAGAGTGCTTTTCGCTCGTGTGCTGGCAATCGTTTCGGGCATCGTCAGTGGTCTTCAAAGTCGCCGCGCAGGGTACGGCGAATGGTTTCCCCGGAAAACCCCCGGCTGAGCAAAAAGCGTTGCTGTCGCGCCCGACTTGCGGCGTCCGGCGGCTGCTGCGCGTCGCCAAACTTTTTTTGCCAGACGGCGCGCGCGCGCGTCAGTTCGTCATCGCCCGCGGCCAGCGCGGCGTCGACCAACTCGTCGGCGACGCCCTGCGTGCGTAATTCGTGCGCCAGGCGGGCGTCGCCAAAGCGCGCGGCGCGGGCGTTCATGCGCATTTCGGCGTAACGCGCGTCGCAGAGCAGGGAGCGCGCGGCGAGTTCGTCAAGCAGGGCCTCGAGCGCTTCTGCCGATTCGGCGTGCGGCGCGAGCTTGCGCGAGAGTTCGCGCCGCGCGTGTTCACGGCGCGCAAGAAAACGCAAGGCCCGCTCGCGCAGTGACCCGCTCATCGCCTGTTCTGTAACCTGCGCTCAGGTGGCCGCGACGAGCGCGCCGGGCGAGGGCACATTGACCGCTTCGCGGATCTTGGCCTCGATTTCCTCGGCAATCGGTCGATTGGCTTTAAGAAATTCGCGCGCGTTATCCTTGCCCTGGCCGATCTTCTCGCCCTTGTAGGCGTACCAGGATCCCGATTTTTCGACCAGCTTGTGGATCACGCCGAGCTCGATGATTTCGCCTTCGCGCGACGTTCCCTCGCCGTAAAGGATATCGAAAATCGCTTCGCGGAAAGGTGGCGCGACCTTGTTCTTGACGACCTTGACGCGCGTCTCGTTGCCGACCACCTCATCGCCCTTTTTAATGCCGCCGATGCGGCGGATGTCGAGGCGGACCGAAGCGTAGAACTTGAGTGCGTTGCCGCCAGTCGTTGTTTCCGGGCTGCCGAACATGACGCCGATCTTCATGCGGATCTGGTTGATGAAAATCACCAGCGTGTTCGTCCGGTTGATGTTGGCGGTCAGTTTGCGCAGCGCCTGGCTCATCAGCCGGGCCTGCAGGCCGGGCAGCGAGTCGCCCATGTCGCCTTCAATTTCAGCTTTCGGCACCAGCGCGGCGACCGAGTCGATGACGATAACATCGACGCTCGCCGAGCGCACCAGCATGTCGGCGATCTCGAGCGCCTGCTCGCCGGTGTCGGGCTGCGAGATCAGCAGTTCGTCGAGGTTCACGCCAAGTTTCGCGGCGTAGGTCGGGTCGAGCGCGTGCTCGGCGTCGATGAAGGCGGCGGCACCGCCTAATTTTTGCATCTGTGCGATGACCTGCAGCGCGAGCGTCGTCTTGCCCGACGACTCGGGCCCGTAGATCTCGACGACACGGCCGCGCGGCAAGCCGCCGATGCCGAGCGCGATGTCAAGGCCGAGCGAACCGGTCGACACGACCTGGATGTCGTTGAAGACGCTGCCGTCGCCCATCTTCATGATCGAGCCCTTGCCGAACTGCTTCTCGATCTGGGCCAGCGCTGCCGCTAGTGCCTTTGCCTTGTTGTCGTCCATATCTGTCCTTTGTGCTGATTGGCGGGAATTATCTCATGTTCATCGGTGTCGCGAAGCGATCGCGCGTCACAATCAAGTCACTGTGATTATATACAGTATTGTGCATAACGCGAGACGTGCCGGGGACGGGCGTTCAGGCGATGCCGCAGCGCGCGCGTTCGAGCAGGCCTGACAGCGCGTGGGCGACCGCTTGCGCGCGCACGGCCTCGCGGTCGCCGGAGAAGTGGCGGGTGTCGCTGGCGATCCTGCCGTCGCCGCCAGCCCAGGCAAAGCAGACCATACCCACCGGTTTATCAGGCGAACCGCCGCCCGGTCCGGCGACGCCGGTAATCGCCAGCGCCCAGTCGGCGTGACTGCCGGCGAGTGCGCCGGCGGCCATCGCCGTCGCCGTCGCTTCACTGACCGCGCCCTGCGCGTGCAGTGTATCGAGGCCGACGCCGAGCATTTCGTTTTTCGCCTCGTTCGAGTAGGTGATAAAACCGCGCTCGAACCAGTTCGAGCTGCCGGCGATCGCCGTCAAACACTGCGCGACCCAGCCGCCGGTGCACGATTCAGCGGTCGCCAGACGCTGTCCGTTGGCGAGCAGCAAGGCGCCGACTTGGCCGGCGAGTGCTTCGAGCGTCTGCTGATCGGGTCGGCGCATTGCGGCTTCAGCCGAGCAGCCAGCGCGCGCTGGCGAGCACGAGCAGCGTGTAGCCGCCGGCGACCAGATCGTCGGACATCACGCCAAGGCCATTCTTGACCTTCTCGTCGAAGTAGCGCGCCGGTTGCGGCTTGCTGATGTCGAAAATGCGAAAGAGGACGAAGGCCGCGCTCTGCCACAGCCAACCAGCCGGGCAAAAAAACAGGACTAGCCAGAAGGGGACAATTTCGTCCCAGACGATGCTGCCGTGGTCAATGACCCCGAGGTCGGCGCCCGTACGTTGCGCGGCGAGAACGCCGCCAACGAAGCAGACGACGAGCAGGCCGAGCAGTTCGACGTCGTTAAGCCACAGTCGCAGCAGCGGAAAGCTCGCCCACGCGAACAGCGTGCCGACCGTTCCCGGAGCGATGGGCGAGAGGCCGCTGCCAAAACCGCAAGCGATGAGATGCGCCGGATGCGCGAAGAGAAAGCGCAGCGAGGGCGGCCGTGTCGTGAGCTTACGCAAAGTGGTCGAACCCCCGGCTGGCCAAAACCCTTACCCCCCCCGTCTCGTCGAGCAAGCGGACCTCAGGCTCGCCGTGGACGATGCGGCCGATGTGCGTAAGCGGCAGTTCGAGCGCGCTGGCGAGCCCAGCAATTTCCTCGTGCTTGCCGGGCGGCGCCGAAAAAACGAGTTCATAGTCGTCGCCACCGGCGAGCTGGCAGTGCCGGGCAAACCCGCTGTCGACGCCAGCCGGCAGCGGCGGCAACTGCGGTTCGAAAACCTCGGCCCGTAGCCGCGAGCGCTCGGCGATGTGCGCGAGGTCGGCGAGCAGGCCGTCGGAGACGTCGATCGCCGCACTCGCCAGCTTCATTTCGCGCAGGCGAACGCCGAGTTCGACGCGTGGGAAAGGCTTCTGCAGCGCGGCGACGCACTCGCCGGAAAGGGTTTCGGGTAGTCGCAGCCGCCCTTCGAGGTGCGCCAGGCCGAGCGCCGCGCGACCGGGCCGGCCCGACACCCAGATCTCGTCGCCGGCCTGCGCGCCAGCGCGACGCAGCGCGGTGCCAGCCGGGACCTCGCCGAGCGCGGTCAGGCACAGATTGAGCGGTCCGCGTGTCGTGTCGCCGCCAACGAGGTCGACGGCGTAGCGCCCGGCACAGGCGAACAGACCGTCGGCGAAGGTGGCGATCCACGCCTCGTCGGCCGTCGGCAGGCTACCGGCGAGCAGCACCCAGCGCGGCGTCGCACCCATCGCGGCAAGGTCGGAGAGGCTTACGGCGAGCGTTTTCCAGCCGAGCTGCCAGGCGTCGGTGCCGGGCAGGAAATGCGTTCCCTCGACGAGCA
>Ga0105047_10009192_pt1 | contig 16321 bp, 14 predicted proteins | sample MAT04_FD_78384 | JGI IMG/M metagenome (GOLD analysis project Ga0105047, IMG submission 78384) | Freshwater microbial communities from Lake Fryxell liftoff mats and glacier meltwater in Antarctica - MAT-04 (megahit assembly) | ecosystem: Environmental > Aquatic > Freshwater > Ice > Liftoff...
ACAGGGACGCAATTGCGGCCCAACAGGTCGATTGCTCCCCGTCCGGTTTCTTACTCGGACGTATTCCCCTTCAGACATGTGAACGGGTTTTTGGCAACCACGGCCACCCGACACGTCTGAAAGGACGACTGTGCCTAAGCACGCCCAGAACACTTTGAACGCTCCCAACACCCTCATTCCGAGCACCATGATCGAGGACTCACTTGAGTCCGGACCTTCCTTTGCCGAGCTCGGCGTCCCGGCGCCCCTGGTGGAGTGCCTCACGCGCGGCGGCATCACCTCGGCCTTCCCGATCCAGGCAGCCACGCTGCCCGACTCGCTGCGTGGACGCGACGTCCTCGGCCGCGGTCGCACGGGTTCCGGTAAGACCCTCGCCTTTGCACTCGCACTGCTCAACACGCTCATCGAGAACCCCGCGCCGCGTGAGACGTACTCACCGCGCGCCCTCGTGCTGCTGCCGACGCGCGAACTCGCGCAGCAGGTGGCCGACGTGATCGCGCCGCTGGCCAAGTCGCTCCGTATGCGCGTCACCACCGTCTACGGCGGTGTCAGCTACGGTCCGCAGACCAGCGCGCTGCGCAACGGTGTCGACGTCGTCATCGCCTGCCCCGGTCGGCTCGAAGACCTCATTGCCAGCAACCAGTGCCGGCTCGACAAGGTGCAAGTGACCGTCCTTGACGAGGCCGACCACATGGCCGACCTCGGATTCCTGCCGGCCGTCAAGCGACTGCTCGACCTCACGCCCGCCCGTGGCCAGCGCCTGCTCTTCTCGGCCACGCTCGACCGCGGTGTCGACCAGATCGTTCGCAAGTACCTCGACAACCCCGTCACGCACGCCGTCGACCCCGACGAGGCCGACGTGCCCGTCATGACCCACCACGTGTTCTCGGTGAGTGGCGGCGACAAGGCCGAGGTGATCCGCCAGCTGGTCTCAGGCGAAGGCCGCACCGTGGCGTTCACCCGCACCAAGCATGGCGCGAAGAACCTGGCGCGTCGCCTTACCGATGGCGGCATTCCCGCGGTCGAGCTGCACGGCAACCTGTCGCAAGCTGTTCGTGCCAAGAACTTGGCGCGCTTCTCCTCCGGCAAGGTGCGCGTCCTCGTGGCTACCGACATCGCCGCGCGTGGCATCCACGTCGACGACGTCGCACTCGTGGTGCACGTCGACCCGCCGGCCGAGCACAAGGCCTACGTCCACCGTTCGGGTCGCACCGCGCGTGCCGGCAATGAGGGCATCGTGGTCACGCTGGCTACGCCGGATCAGCAGGGCAGCGTCAGGTCGCTCATGAAGCTGGCCGGCATCAAGCCGATCCTGCGTCCGGTGAAGCCCGGTAACGACGCGATCGGTGAGGTCTCCGGACCCTCAGTTCCGCTGGTCCACACGGCACGCGTGGTTGAGGCGGCCGAGCCGACGCGCCGCCACCGTGGCCCGCGCAGCCCGCGCGATGCTCAGACCACTCGAGGCACGCAGCCGCGTCGCCCCGGCCAGGGCTCACGCAAGCCGAGCTCGCGCCGCACCCCGCGCGGCTAGTACTTCCGTGCCTAATCGCTGAGTCGACTTGCGAATGGCTCCCTCTGCTGACCATGGTGGAGGGAGCCGTTTCGTGTCGTAGGGCACGGCGGGACCGGAGGATCGATGAAGTGCCCCGTATGTTCCGACCAGGTGCTCACGATGAGCGAGCGTCAGGGCGTCGAGATTGACTACTGCCCGGGGTGCCGGGGGGTGTGGCTCGATCGTGGCGAGCTCGACAAGCTGATCGAGAAGTCCGAGGCGGCGATGCCGTCAGCTCCGCCAGCGCCCAGCCCGCGCAGCGATGACCGGAACCAGCGCGACGATGACCGGTACGCGCGAGGCGATGACCGGTACGCGCGAGGCGATGACCGGTACGAGAAGCGGTACGAGGAGCGGTCCGACCGCTCATACGACGACAGGCGCCCGAAGAAGAAGAAGTCCTCGTTCCTCAGCGAGATCATGGATTTCTAACCTCACGCCAACCCGCTTAGGATCTATGCGTGGATTCCTCCGTCATCCAGGTACCGGTCGCCCTTGACCTTGCCGCCATCGTGGTGGGCGCCGTACTGGGTGGCGCGGTGGCGGTGCGCCATCGCATGGCCGTCACCGGCGTGATCGTGCTCGCCGTCACCACTGGCCTGGGCGGAGGACTCATCCGCGACACCTTGCTCCAGCAGGGCACGCCCATCGCCTTGACCGATCGGCTCTACCTGATCGTCACCTTCGTTGCTGCCGGATTGGCGTTCTTCTTCGCCCGGGCCATCGAACGCTTTACTGGGGTGCTGATCGCACTCGACGCGTTGGCGCTCGGCCTCTTCACCCTGGTCGGCGCGGCTCGCGCCGAACTTCTCGGACTGCCTGACGTCGGCATCGTGTTCGTCGGTGTTGCCGCGGCCACCGGGGGAGCGATGCTGATGGACGTGCTCGTGGGCGAGGTGCCAGAGATGCTGCGCCCCGGCGTCATCAATGCGATGGCCAGCATCGTGGGCGCGATCTCGTTCGTGGTGATGACCGAACTCGGAGTCCCCACCACGCTCACGCTGGTATTGACCGTGGTCATCACCGCCGGACTGCGCTGGCTGGCGTTGTGGCGCAATTGGCACGCACCCGTTCCGCTCGACGTCGTCGCGATGGTGCGTCGGCGTCGACCCGAGGGTCGGTAACGGCCCTACTTCGTGCGCGGGCGACCCGTCGAAACGGTGCCTGGCGAGATCACCACGTCGAGGTAGGTGCGCTTGCTGTCCATCGGGCCGGGGGGCGTATCGGGTCCGAAGACGGCGTCGAACTGCAGGTTGGCGCCCGGCCAGCCCATGACCGACGCGAGGCTGTCCGAGGCCGGCGAGTGGTAGTCCAGGCCCTTGTACGCCTTCGTCATGAGCTGCACACGACGACGGTCGATGTCGGCGGCCATCGCGTCGGTGCGTAGTTCGGCGCGGTTGTGCAGCGTCACCCAGAGCTCGGTGAGCTCGGTCAGGAATGCCATCGCCGTGGGGATCACCGCGGTGTCGAGGTAGAGCAGCACCGACGTGGTCGAGCCGATCTGATTGGTGAAGTAGGGGTCGGGCGCAGGCTCAGGGCCGAGCCGGTGCTCGATGAGCGAGGGCCAGTACTCGGCGAGCAGATCGGCGAACTCGAGCATCCAGCGCCCGTAGTAGGTGCGGTCGAACGCGACGTCGGCGATCGGCAGGATGTCTGCGCCCAGGATCACCATGTCGGGACGCTCGAAGAGCACGGTGGTGAGCGCTGGGAAGTCGTACCCCTGTCCGGGCCACGCGTGGAAGAGGTGCTCGTTCAGCAGGTCTTCGCGATGAAACCGGTAGGCCGTGATGCGGCTGACGTTGCCGCCGGTGAAGATCTGCGTGCGGATGCGGCCCGGCTCGTTGCTCGGGCTGGCGGGGTAGACACGGTCGGCGATGCGCTCGTCAACCTCCATCGGCTGCAGATCGATCGCCGCGCGGACGATCCCCACCTGGATGTCGTTGAGACCGAGGGTGTCCTCGGCGCTGATCGGATACATCGTCCTACCTCTTGGTCGTCATCGTGGGTTTCATTGTTACCGGAGAGTAGAGAAGCGCGTCGCCCCCTGGGAGGGCCTTTGGTCCCGATCGATAGGCACGCGCCTGCCGGCTCAGAGGATCTCGTCGTCGGGGTGCTGGAAGACGAACCCGGCATCTCGGAGCTTGCCGCTCGAGACCTGCTTCATGGGGGTGCGCAGTTCGCCACGGAACTCCAGGTGCGGCTGCCCTGAGGCGTCGGCCAGACGGTCGAAGGCCGCCTTGTTCGTGGGTGAGGGCGCGAGGTCGGGCACGCAGTTGTAGACGCCGGTGAGGCTGTTCTCGAGCACGTAGATCAAGGCGTTGGCGACGTCCTCAACGTGCACCCGGTGCAGCCGCCCCTCACCGGCGAACGACACCGACCCGCCCATATGTTCGTGGGCGAGCCTGACCCGAGAGGTGAAGTCGATGTCGCGCGGGTGGCCGTAGATGTCGGCCAGGCGTAGCACCGTGCCCCCGGGGTTGGCCAGCACGGCGTCCTCGGCCAGCGAGTAGTAGGTGGTCGAGGGCTCCTCGATCTGCGCGCGTGGCGTGTTCTCGTCGATCTCCTCGCCCTGACCTTGCAGGCCATCGCCGTAGACCGAGATCGACGACATGAACACGACGCGGTCGCTGGCTTGGGCCGCGCTGGCGCAGGAGGCCACCAGCACGTCGCGGTAGGACTGTTCGCGCTCCTCGATCGTGCGCGACTGCATGATCGGAGGCGACACCGAGACCAAGATCGCGTCGCACCCTGCGGCTGCGGCCTTGACGGCTTCGACATCGTTGCCGAGCACGACCAGGCCCTTGTCGGCCACCTGCTCGATCTCGGCGATCCGTGACTCGCGGGTGGTGGTGGCCACGACCTCCCAGCCCAGGCCCTTAGCGCGCGAGGCGACCTCGAGGCCAGCGTTGCCGCATCCGAGCACGAGAAGCTTCACAGAGGGTCCTTCCGGGACGATCGGGCCAGGGGGAGCAACGTGGTGAAAAGCACCCGGCGACGGGCTTTCGCAGGCACCCTAGTGACCCCGGTGTCATACAGATCACGCCCTCCGGCGTGGCTTTCCGGCCACCCCATAGGGCACCCTTAGCGGCAGTTGCGGAGTGGCATCCGTGAGAGCGCCGTTGTTGTCGAGGTAGTGGAAGCGAGCCGCCGATCATGACCGTCCCTGGTTTCGAGAACGCCCCCACCAAGAACAAGAAGCTCTTGGAGTGGGTGGAGCAGGTCGCCGAGCTCACACAGCCCGATCGCATCGAGTGGAGCGACGGGTCGCAGGAGGAGTGGGACCGCCTCACCGCGCTGCTCGTCGAGTCCGGCACCTTCGTCAAGCTCAACGAAGCCAAGCGACCGAACTCGTTCTTGGCGCGCTCGAACCCCAAGGACGTGGCCCGGGTCGAAGACCGCACGTTCATCTGCTCGCTCAACGAGGCCGATGCCGGCCCGACGAACAACTGGCGCGACCCGGTCGAGATGAAGACCGAGCTCAAGACGCTGTTTGCAGGATCGATGAAGGGCCGCACCATGTACGTGGTGCCGTTCTCGATGGGACCGCTCGGCTCGCGGATCTCACAGCTCGGCGTCGAGCTCACCGACAGCCCCTACGTCGTGGTCAACATGCGCATCATGACGCGCATGGGTCGTCAGGCTCTCGATCTGATCGGCGAGGACGGCGACTTCGTCCCGGCCCTGCACAGCGTGGGTGCTCCGCTCGCCAGCGGACAGGCCGACGTCGCGTGGCCTTGCAGCGACAACAAGTACATCGTCCACTTCCCCGAGACCCGCGAGATCTGGTCGTACGGCTCGGGGTACGGCGGCAACGCCCTGCTGGGCAAGAAGTGCTTCGCGCTGCGCATCGCTTCAGTGATGGCCCGCGATGAGGGCTGGCTCGCCGAGCACATGCTCATCCTGAAGCTCACCTCGCCCAAGGGCGCCGTTCACCACATCGCCGCGGCCTTCCCGTCGGCCTGCGGCAAGACGAACCTGGCGATGCTCGAACCCACCATCCCCGGCTGGAAGGTCGAGACGGTCGGTGACGACATCTGCTGGATGCGCTTCGGTGAGGATGGCCGCCTCTACGCGATCAATCCCGAGGCGGGCTTCTTCGGTGTGGCCCCCGGCACCGGCGACAGCACGAACGCCAACGCGATCGCCGCGCTTCACGGCAATGTCATCTTCACCAACGTCGGCCTCACCGACGACGGTGACGTGTGGTGGGAGGGCATGACCGATGAGCCTCCCGCGCATCTGACCGATTGGAAGGGCAACAGCTGGACGCCCGATTCGGATGAGCCGGCCGCTCACCCGAACTCACGCTTCACCGCGCCTGCCGAGCAGTGCCCGATCATCGCCGACTCGTGGGAGGACCCGGCCGGTGTGCCGATCTCCGCGATCCTGTTCGGCGGTCGTCGTGCGACGAACGTGCCCCTGGTCAACGAGTCCTTCGACTGGAAGCACGGTGTCTTCATCGGTGCCACGGTGTCGTCTGAGCAGACTGCGGCGGCTGAAGGAACGGTTGGCGCGCTGCGCCGCGACCCGTTCGCGATGCTTCCGTTCTGCGGTTACAACATGGCCGACTACTGGGGTCACTGGCTCAAGGTCGGCGAGGCCACCACGCCCGACAAGCTGCCGCGGATCTTCCAGGTCAACTGGTTCCGCAAGAACGCCGAGGGCAAGTTCATCTGGCCTGGATTCGGTGAGAACAGCCGCGTGCTGGCGTGGATCGTTGCCCGTCTTGAGGGCGACGTTGACGCGGTGGAGACACCGATCGGGCGCCTGCCCAAGGATGGCGATCTCAACCTCGACGGGCTAGAGATCTCCGACGATGTCATCACCGAACTCTTCAAGGTGGACGCCGCGTCGTGGTCGGCCGAGGCCGACCTCACGAAGGAGTACTTCGAGCAGTTCGGCGAGCACACCCCCGCCGAGCTCTACACCCAGCTCGAGGATCTCAAGGAGCGTCTGGCCCAGTCGTAGTTCGCACCTGAACCCGCATCACCTGAACCCGCATCACCTGAACCCGCATCACTTGAACCCGTTGGCCCCTAGAGGGTCGGCGGGTTCAGTGTTGCGACCATCATGGCCTTGATGGTGTGCATCCGGTTCTCGGCCTGCTCGAAGATGACATCTGCATGGGCTTCGAACACCTCGTGCGTCACCTCGACACCGTCGAGTCCGAACTCGGCGTGGATTTGCTCGCCGATCACGGTGCGACGGTCGTGGTACGCCGGAAGGCAGTGCAGCAGCTTGGTGTCGGGATTGCCGGTGCGGGCCATCAACGCCGCGTCGATCCGGTAGAGCTTGAGCTCTGCGATGCGCTCGGCCCAGACCTCCTTGGGCTCACCCATCGACACCCACACATCGGTCGAGACGAAGTCGGCACCCTCCAGCGCCTCGTCGCGATCCTCGGTAATCGTGATTCGAGCACCCGACCGCTGCGCCAACGTGCGCGCCGTCACGATGATGGACTCCTCGGGCTGAAGCGCCAGCGGCGCGCAGAGTCGGATGTCCATGCCAAGGAGTGCGCCGGTGATCAGGCTGGAGTTGCCCATGTTGTTGCGGGCATCGCCGACGTAGGTGTGGGCGATCTGATCGAGCGGCTTGCTGCTCAGTTCTCGCATCGTCAGAACGTCAGCAAGCATCTGCGTCGGATGGAAGCGATCCGTGAGCCCGTTCCAGACGGGCACTCCGGCGTACGCCGACAGTTCCTCGATGGACTCCTGCGAGTATCCGCGGAACTCGATGCCGTCATACATCCGGCCGAGCACGCGAGCGGTGTCGGCGATCGACTCTTTATGGCCGATCTGAGATCCGTCGGGGGAGAGGTAGGTGACGCTGGCGCCCTGATGGGCTGCCGCTACCTCGAACGCAGCACGGGTACGGGTTGAGGTCTTCTCGAAGATCAGCGCGATGCACTTGCCGATGAGACGCTGCTCCTCGCGTCCACCGCGTTGGGCGGACTTGAGGACGGCGGCGTAGGCCACCAGTGCGATGAACTCCTCGCTGGTGAGGTCCTGCTCCTTGAGGAGGCTGCGTCCACGCCACGAGGAGAGCACGACGATCCCTTCGACGATGGCGGATCGGGTGTCAGGTGCGCCGACGGCCCGGTGGGACGTCGATGGTGTCACGGGTGCCGCCGTACATGATGTGGCGGATCCCGCCGTCCTGGACGAAGGTATGGGGGAACCCCAGATCGATCTGCGACACGGTGTCGAGCGCTGTGAGTGCTGCCTTGTCGAGCAGCACGTCGCCGGCCGACAGCGACTGCTTGAGCTGGTCGGCTGAGCGCGCCCCGACGATCGGGATGGCTCCCTGGTGCATCACCCACGCCAGGGCCACCTGCGCCGGCAGCACGCCAAGGCGATCGGCCTGCGCAACCACCTCCGCAGCGATCTCGAGGTGCTTGGGTGAGGGCTGTTCGCCGAGTCGCCGCACCTCACCCTTCTCTGCTGGCCGGTTGTACTTGCCCGTCAACGCGCCGGCGCTCAGGGGACCCCATGCGGTGATGCCGAGACCGAGCGCCTTGGCCATCGGTACAAGTTCGCGCTCGACGTCGCGGTCGGCCAGGGAGTACTTGATCTGCAGGCCGACGAACGGGCTCCAACCGCGCAGTTCCGCCATGGTCTGCATCCTCGAGACCAACCACGCGGGTGTGTCTGAGATCCCTACGTACAGGACCTTCCCTGCGCGCACCTGGTCGTCCAGTGCGCGCATGACCTCGTCGGTGGAGGTCAAGAAGTCCCACACATGCAGCCAGTAGACGTCGATGTGCTCGGTGCGCAACGCGCGCAACGACTGCTCAAGTGAGTGCACCAGGTTCTTGCGCGAATTGCCCGACGCGTTCGGGTCGCCGTCCCTGCGGGAGAGCGTGTACTTGGTGGCCACGACCCAGCGTTCGCGTTCATCGGCGATCAGGTCGGCCAGGATGCGTTCAGCGCTGCCGCCTGTGTAGTTGACGGCGGTGTCGATGAAGTTGCCGCCGGCCTCGGCGTAGGCCTCGACCTGGCGCGCGCACTCGTCGGCCTCAGCGCCAAAGCCCCAGTCGGTCCCGAACGTCATGGTGCCAAGGGAGATCCGGCTGACGCGCAGTCCCGAATCCCCGAGGAGTGTGTATCCGAGTGTCATGGTGTCCGGTGTCTTTGGTGGTGGGCTCGATCAGAGCGGGCGCACGGCGTCGGCCTGTGGACCCTTGGGGCCCTGGACGACTTCGAACTCGACGGCCTGGCCATCGTTGAGGCTGCGGTAGCCGTCCGACTGAATCGAGGAGAAGTGGACGAAGACATCGTCGCCGCCTTCGGTGGAGATGAAGCCGAAGCCCTTCTCGGCGTTGAACCACTTCACGGTGCCCTGCTGTGCCATGGAAGCTCTCTCCTTGCGAGGGAGACGCCCACACTTCGTGGGCGCCGGTCGACGTGCTGCACATCCCGCCGGTCGGAGGTTTCCCGCCAAGCCGATCCGAACGCTCAGGTCGACGACCGCCGCGAACCTACCCCAGTTGGCAGAGATTTTGGAGTGCTTTTGCGGCCTGATGAGGTCACGAATTCGACGCGTTAGCGGCAGGCGGGAAGGGCCTCGAACCGGTAGCCCTGACGGCTCAGCGTGCGCAGGATGGCGCGGGTGGCGGCCACCGTTTGGGTGCGGTTTCCGCCACCGTCGTGCATCAACACGATCGATCCGTTGCGTGCGCCGGCGATGACGCGGCGCGCGATGGACGCGGCACCAGGGCGTCGCCAGTCGTTGGTGTCCAGGCTCCACTGGACCAAGCGTTGCTGCTGCTGGGCGGCGATCTGTCGGACGTCGGTGTTGTAGGCCCCGTAGGGGGGACGCATGCAGGTCGGCTGCGGGGCACCGGCAGCCCGGAGTGCGCGGTTGGTGCGCACCAGCTGGTAGGTGGTCTGCGAGTTGCGCAGCCGCGTGTAGTTCGCGTGGTTCCAACTGTGGTTGCCGATCGCGTGCCCTTCGGCCGTTGCTCGACGCACGAACTTCTCACGCGTGCGCATCTGATTGCCGACAACGAAGAACGTGGCCTTCGCGTTATAGCCCTTGAGCAGGTCGAGCATCTGCGGCGTGTACTGGGATGGGCCGTCGTCGAAGGTCAGGTAGATGACCTTGCCTCGTGTGGGCTTGGGGCCGGAGAAGAGCACCGGTCGGATGCGGGCCTGAGGCCGGATGGCAATCGGCGGCACGAGGGGAACGGGTGCGGGTGCAGGTGCCGGTGCGGTTTGCGTGGGCAGGGTAGAGGTGCTGGTGGGGATGACGAACGCGGAAGGGGGGACCGGAACCTTGTTCGCGCTGCCCGATTCGTTGTCGACGGCCGTGGTGCATCCGGCCAACAGCAGCAGCGTTCCAACAGCCGCGACAGCGGCGCTGCGCCGGCCTACCGTGAGTCGGAACGTGTTGATCACCAAAAGAGTGTAGGCACGTTGACGGAGCGCTGAAACCGTGACGATCACGTCGGACTCGATCGGCCTACGCTTATCGGGCCATGCTTATCGGGCCACGCTTATCGGCCTAGACTCCTGGGCATGTCTGGTTCCGACCCCTTGTCTGACCCGTTCGGTGATCCCTCCGCTACGCCCGATGGTGGTGGTGCCGGAACGATCCTGGTGGAGCGCCCCGAGACCGCTGATGTCGAGGCGGGCGATCACGAGCGGCTGGCCCACTACGTCCGCAAGGAGAAGATCCTGGAAAGCGCTGTCACCGGCGCCCCGGTGATCGCGCTGTGCGGCAAGGTGTGGGTGCCGAACCGGGATCCCGGTCGCTTCCCTGTCTGTCCGGAGTGCAAAGAGATCTTCGAATCGATGCCTCCCGGCGACAAGCCCGGTGAGGGCGACTCCTGAGGGCGGTCTTCACCGGCGGCCTGCTCCGGCCGACGCTCGGGCTCACCGGTGTCGTCACGGCTGCTGCGTTCGAGACGATGGCGGTCGCCACCGCCATGCCCGATGCGGTGAAGGCCGTGAACGGTCTTGGCGCGTATGCGTGGGCTTTTAACGGTGTTGTCATCGCCACGCTGCTGGCCACGGTGGTGGGCGGTGATCTGAGCGATCGACGGGGACCCCGCGACCCGCTCATCTACGGCCTCCTGGTGTTCACCATCGGCCTGCTGGTCTGCGCAACCGCGACCGTCATGCCGGTGTTCGTTCTGGGGCGCGTGCTGCAGGGCCTCGGCGGGGGAGCCGCCATCGTGGCGGTCTACGTGGTGGTCGCGCGTGGCTACAAAGCCGAGCTGCGCCCGCAGGTGTTCTCCGCGCTCGCGGCGGCATGGGTGGTCCCCTCGCTCGTTGGACCTTTGATTGCCGGCGCCGTTGCCGAATGGGTCACATGGCGGGCGGTGTTCCTGCTCGTCATCCCCTTCGTGATGGTGGCCATTTGGCTCGTCCTTCCGCTGGTGACCTCGGTCAACGGACCTGGTGCAGCGACCGATGGCGACGAGGCGAGCACGTTCAAGCGCAGCGGGCGCACGCGATGGGCGGTGGTGCTCGCGGTGGCCGCCGTGCTGGTGCAGGACGGCGGCCGGCGGCTGGGTGTGGTGGGTGCCGTTGAGGCTCTAGTGGGCCTGGCCGTGGTGGCGTTGGCCCTGCGACGCCTGCTGCCTCCCGGCACCTTGCGTCTGGCCCGAGGCCTGCCGAGCGCCGTGGCCTCACGGGGAGTGCTGGCCGGTGCCTTCTTCGGGGCGCAGGCCTTCGTGCCGCTCATGCTCGTCGATCAGCGCGGTCTCGGTCTGACGGTGGCGGGGCTCAGCCTGACCACTTCATCGCTCGGCTGGTTCGTCGGTTCGTGGTGGCAGGGGCGCCCCGACATCGACGTCAATCGTGACGCACTCGTTCTCGTGGGAGCCATCGCCGTTCTGGTCGGGATCGCGGGAATGGCCGCCACGGTGCTGCTGCCGCTGCCCACGGTGATGGCTGCAGCCTCGTGGGCCATTGGAGGTTTCGGCATGGGCATCACCGTGCCGTCGGTGAACGTGCGCGTGCTCGCGATGTCATCGGTCCCGGAGCAGGGGGCCAACTCGGCGGCACTGCAACTGGGCGACGGGTCGGGCATCCTGGCGTGCACGGCTGCAGCAGGTGCCATCTACGCCCTCGGTGGTCAAGTCGTCGGCCAGCAGGCCGCCACCTTCGTCACTCTTTTCCTGGCCATGACCCTGATCTGCGTGCTGGCGGTCGTGGCCGCCCTTCGGATTCCGGCCGGCGACCTCGTGGCGCGTCGCTGACCCTTGGGGTCGCGCTGTGCTGGGACGATCAAGACATGTCGTACACGAATCTTCCCCAGGATGCTGACCCGCTGCAGGACTCGATGGCAGCCGTTGCGCGCTCCTGGACCATCGTCCTGATCTCTGGCCTCTTCTCGACGGGCTTCGGCCTCGCCCTGCTCGTGTGGCCAAAGAGCACGCTGACCGTCATCGCCTTGCTGCTTGGCCTCTGGCTCCTCATTGCCGGAATGTTCCAATTGCTCGGCGGATTCCTTCCCGATCTGCGTGGAGGAACCCGCGCCCTCTTCTTCGTTTCTGGGATCGTCTCGCTGGTGATCGGTATCGCGCTGGTCAAGAACATCGTCAGCGACTCGACGGGTTCCACCGCGCGTGCCTTCGCGCTGCTGTCGATCCTGATCGGCGCCGGTTGGCTGGTCAACGGCATCACCCGGCTCGTCGCCGCCATTGCGAGCCCGAAGCTCCCCGGGCGTGGCTGGTCGATCGCCTCCGGCGTCATCGGCATCATCGCCGCGATCATCGTGCTGGCCTGGCCGCTCTCATCGCTCGCGGTGCTGGCCTGGGTCACCGGAATCCTGCTGCTCGTGATCGGCATCTTCGAGATCGTCGGCGCGCTGCTGCTGCGCCGATCCGCCGCCAAGGCGTAGGCGTCGCCTCGGTTCCTCGGCCGAGGCGCCCAGCAGTCGCAAGCCTTAGCCGTTGCTAGGGTCCGTGGGATGAACGCTGTCACCGTCATCGACGACCCTGCCATCGATCCTGACCTCGACCTTGAGGTGCTCGACGAGATCCAGCGACGCGTCCTGTGGCTGGCCGTCCGCATCGTGGATTCCGCCAACCATGAGCGTGAGACCGGCGATGGTGTCAAGGTCGGTGGCCATCAGGCCTCGTCCGCCTCGCTCGTCACCGCGATGACGGCGCTCTACTTCGCGCACCTCAACGCCGCCGACCGCGTCTCGGTCAAGCCGCACGCTTCGCCGGTGTTCCACGCGATCCAGTACCTCCTGGGCAACCTCGACCGCTCCTACCTCACGTCGTTGCGCAAGGCGGGCGGATTGCAGTCCTACCCCTCGCGCACCAAGGACCCCGACGTCGTCGACTTCTCGACCGGCTCGGTGGGCCTGGGTGCCGCGGCTCCCCTCTTCGCGGCACTCACACGCAAATACGTCGATGACCACTTCGGTGCCCGCGATCACTCCCGCTTTGTCGCACTCCTCGGCGATGCCGAACTCGACGAAGGCAACATCTGGGAAGCCATCGTCGATCAGGCGACGCAAGGCCTGGGCAACGTCACCTGGATCGTCGACTTCAATCGTCAGTCGCTCGACCGCGTCGTTCCCGGCGTGAAGGCACAACAATGGGAGGCGCAATTCCTCGCGTCGGGCTGGCAGGTCATCGAGGTCAAGTACGGCCGACTCCTGCAGGCCAAGTTCAAAGAGCCCTACGGCGATGATCTGCGTGCATGGATCGACGCCATGCCCAATGAGCAGTACCAGTCGCTGTTCGCCCTGAAGGGCGAGGAGCTGCGGGCTCGCTTCCTCGAAGGGGCCCCGGGCGATGCCGCCAGGTCGGTGGCCGACCTCAGCGATGAGGATCTGGCCCCGCTGGTCAAGGACCTGGGTGGACACGACCTCGCTTCGATGCTCGAGGCCTACCGCCAGGCGGACGCGGCCTCCGACCGACCCACCGTGATCTTCGCGTACACGGTGAAGGGTTGGGGTCTGCCGACCGCCGGAAACCCGCGCAACCACTCCGCCCTGCTCTCGACCGACCAGGTGACCGAGCTGCGTGCGAAAACGGACCTGACCACCACGAACGAGTGGGACCGCATCGCCGAAGACAGCGACGCCGGCCGTTGGTGCAACGAGCGGGCCCAAGCGTTGACGCGTCCCCGTCCGCGAGCTCAGTTGGCCATCACGGTGCCGGAGCGCATGGAGACGCGCTCGCCGAGCAAGCCGATCTCAACCCAGGAGGCGTTCGGCCGCATCGTCACCGGGCTGACGCGCGACGAGTCCGTGGCGCCCTACCTCGTGACCACCGCACCCGACGTCGCCACCTCGACCAACCTGGCCGGCTTCATCAATCGGATGGGCGTCTACTCGCCTGACGAGGTCCGCGACTGGAACGACGCCGACCCGATGCTCAAGTGGCGTCAGCATCCGCAGGGTCAGCACATCGAGCTCGGCATCAGTGAGATGAACCTGTTCCTCCTGCTGGGCCAGCTCGGTCTGTCGTGGGATCTGTCCGACCAGCCGCTGCTTCCGATCGGCACCGTCTACGACCCCTTCGTCTGCCGGGGCCTTGACGCGTTCATCTACGGCACCTACTCGGGTGCTCGCTTCATCATCGCGGGCACGCCGTCCGGTATCACGCTGGCTCCCGAAGGTGGTGCGCACCAGTCGACGATCACCGCGTCGATCGGCGTCGAGCTCCCCGGCGTCACGTTTATCGAGCCGGCCTACCTCGGCGCTTTGGACTGGTTGCTCTGCGACAGCCTGCAGCGCATCGCCTCAGGTGAGCCCGACCCCTCGGCCTACTTTCGACTGTCCACGCGCCCGCTCGACCAGGCGCCGTTCGAGGCGGCGCGCGAGCGGCTCGGCGACAAGGTGCTGCGTCGTCAAGTGCTGGCCGGCGGCTACCGATTGCACGACGCCTTCGCTGCGCACCCGGAGTTGCGTGAGTCGAATGCACCGGTGGTCCACCTCGCTGCCAGTGGTGCGGTGATCCCCGAGGTGCTGGCCGCGGCGGGCGAACTGGCCGACGAAGGCGTAGCGGCTCACGTCGTCGACGTCACCTCGCTCGACCGTCTCTACTCGGCCTGGCGGCAGGGGCTCACGAGCGGCGTTCGAACGGCATCAGTGCCGGCCTACCCCCTGATCCTGCGCGAACTCTTCCCCGAGAAGGCTCCTGTGGTCACCGTGCACGATGCCGCCTCGCATGCGATGGCCTGGATGGGGTCGGCGCTTGGTGTGCCCGCGGTGCCGTTGGGCGTCGACAGGTTCGGCCAATCCGGTTCGGTGGCCGAGCTGTACGAGCTCTTCGACCTCACGCCCGGTTCGATCGTCAACGCCGCACTGGCCTCGCTCGCCCTCTGACTCGCTCGTCGTCAAGGGCCCTTGCCCGCGTGATGGATGATGGGAGCATGGGCATGAAGCAGCGCATCGGGATCCTGGCCGTGGCCGCGCTGTCGGTGGCGCTGCTCGTACCGATCGCGCCTGCTGCTGCTGCCGATCAGCCGCGACGCATCATCTCGGGCTGGATCCCCTACTGGCAGACCGCCGACGGCACCGATGCGGTGGTGGCCAACGCAGACCTGTTCGCCGAGGTCTCGCCGTTCTGGCACAGCGCGACCGGCACGACCACGATCATCAACCAGGCCTCGTCGGGCGTTCGCAGCACAACGGTGAGCCGGCTCAAGGCGGCCGGTCGGCTGGTCGTGCCATCGATCACCGACGGCACCCCAGCGCGGACCATGAGCGGGATCCTGCGCAACGCCACGACGCGCACCCAGCATGTCAACACGATCATTGCGCTGGTGACGAGCAACGGGTACGACGGCATCGACCTTGACTACGAGAAGTTTGCGTTCAGCGATGGATCCTCCACCTGGTCGCAGACACGTCCAGCGTGGGTTGCTTTCGTCCGGCAGCTGAGCTCGGCGCTTCATGCCAAGGGCAAGCTGCTGACGGTGGCGACGCCGTATATGACGGGCGACTCTGCCGGCTACTGGGTGTACGACTGGCGTTCCATCGGCCCGTTCATCGATCGCCTGCGGATCATGAGCTACGACTACTCGGTGGCCTCCGCCGGACCGATCGGACCGTTGCCATGGGTCCGCACCACAGTGGGCTACGCGGTGTCGGTGATGCCCTCGTGGAAGGTGCAGGTGGGTGTAGCCGCTTATGGCCGCGACTGGGTCACGAGCCGATCCGGCACCTGCCCCTCCGGTGTGAGCACTGCACGCATCACCCGAGGCACCACGGCGATGCAGAACTTTGTGCGCTCCAACTCGATCCCCACCACCTGGAACTCCGCGTTCGCCGAACGGACGTTCACCTATTCGCGGACCTACTCGGGCACCACCTCCGGCGGTATCGCGACGACGTGCACTCTCAAGCGGACCGGCTGGTATCAGGACGCAGGTTCGGCAACGGCCCGCGCGCAACTCGTGGGTCAGTACCGGCTCGCGGGAATCTCGTTCTGGGCGCTGGGGGATGAGGACCCTTCGTCGTGGGCACCGTTGCGCGCTTACGCGAAGACCATCGGCCCGAGTCCGTCGGTGGCATGGATCGGCGCCCCGCGTACTGCTGCTGCCGGTGTCCCGGTGGCGATTCAAGGCCGGGTTTGGGTCGCTGGGATTCCCACGGCCGGTATCAAGGTCACGTTGATGCAGCGCCGACTCGGTGCCACGACCTCGTGGTGGGTGGCAGGAACGTCCCGTACCGACGCCAACGGCAGGGCAAAGTTCACTGTCGCAATGTCGAAGAACGCGTACTCCATGATTCGCGCGAGTTCAGGCTGGGATCACCTAGCTGCATCCTCGGCCACCCTTCGAACCAATGTCTCGCCAA
>Ga0105047_10009193_pt1 | contig 16320 bp, 16 predicted proteins | sample MAT04_FD_78384 | JGI IMG/M metagenome (GOLD analysis project Ga0105047, IMG submission 78384) | Freshwater microbial communities from Lake Fryxell liftoff mats and glacier meltwater in Antarctica - MAT-04 (megahit assembly) | ecosystem: Environmental > Aquatic > Freshwater > Ice > Liftoff...
ACGTGCCCTCACACCGCTCGGCCGCTCCACAACGTGCCGGATTCGACCGGCCACGACTGCGGAGTGACCAGATACGCTCTCAGCCCGCGCACCGACCCGACAACGCAGGGGGTTTTCTCCCACGTTTCGTACCGGTCCCGCCCCTCTGGGGCTGGTAGGAAACCGTCAAGCCGCAGGTAACGGGGCTTGCTAGCGAGCCGCTCGGAACGTTTTCGACGGATATCGGAACGTGTCCGCGTTTGTCTGCGGTTGTCCTCGGTTCATGCCCGTTCGGCCTTGGGCAGGGTTCCTCCATGGTCCGGCTGTGGGGGGTCGCATTGTGCGAGGGGTGAGGTCCAGTCGAGCGGCCTTCATGCGGACCATGCTGAACTGCGCTGCGATGTCCTCCACTTTGTGGTCGTTGCGCATCATGGCGGACACGGCGATCATGCAGTCGGCGATGTCGCATGTTGTCGTGGGTCCCGAGCGTGGGGCGCCGACCCTTTGCACGCCGAGGAGCTGGAGGCTGCGCAGCTCGGCTTCCGCGACGGCGTGTCGTGGGGCGTGGCTGCGTCGTTGGCCCAGCGTGGTCTTGAACGCTTCAGCACAAGCCCAGTTGTCCCTGTGGTTTTCGCGGGCCTCGTAGACGCGGGTGGAGAGCCCAGCTTCGCGTAGGCGCTTCTGAAGCCTCTGGATGGTCTCGGCGGAGTTGAACTGGTCGAAAGAGATCTCCACAGGCCGATAGCGCATGGCGATCGCGAACAGTTCGTCGGCGATCGCGATGTAGTCGATTTGGCCGCCAGGAAAGTCCTTGGGGTTCCACCGGCCGAGCACGTCGAACACATCGTGATCGAACCCGTTGATCACTTCCCGGTGTGCCATCGCGAACCCGAAGCCCTTCTGCGATTGGCTCGGGTCGCAGTGGGCGAAGTAGCGGACCCCGCGCACGGGCGGGGCATTGTTGATGAGCGTGCGACCATCGAACGGGGCGAACAGGTCGTCCACGAGAATGCCGGGCAGATACGCGTCGAGGACTCGCGCCCATTGGGCCCGGTATTCGACGGCGAACGTGGCCGGGTTGTCGCGTTCCATCTGCTGCAGTTCCTCGTCGTACTCGAGGATCGGTTTACGTCGCCGGGGGTAGCACGGCCCATCGGGCCACATCAGGATCGTGTGGCCAATCCTGGCATTGCGGTACGCAGCCCAGGACTCCAGTTGGATCATCAGCATCCCCGGCTCGATCGCCTTGTCTCGGTCGTCGACTGCCAGAGCTCGGCCGTACGAGTCGTAGAACTGGCCTTCCATGGTCGACGGTGACGATGCGGTCCAAATCAGAGCGTGTCGGCCGAACTGGACCGTGGCAGGCCTCAACGCTGCGTAGATGTCAGCGAAGCTGTCCGTGGAACCCGCACCGGTGAGGTGAGCGACTTCGTCGCTGACGCTGATCGGCACCGCTGGCCCACGCGCTGACAGGCTTGTGGTCTGTACCGCTTCGATAGTGATCAGAACCGGCGGGCGCCCGCCGGGGGGTGTGCGTCGCAGCCCTTCAAGGGTCGTCAACAAGATGCTTCCCTTGCGTCGTTCAACGATGAACGGTTGGAAGCACGGCGCGCGTTTGATCAAGTAGGCGATGTCACCGAACTGGTCGCGCGTTGCGCGTTGCTGCGACCCTGAGATCACCGGCACCAGCAAGCCCTTGTCGGCGTCCACATCGAAGAGCGCGTGGACGTAGCCCAACGCGAGGAATTTCCACAACCGGTGCAAGGTGGTGATTGCTGCCAGGTAGCTCTTCGAGAACCGGCGACCGGCAACGAACACGACCTCGCTGAAGCCACCGCCACCGTGCGTGCGCAAGTACTCGAGACGATCACGCACGTCGGGAGAGATACCGCGGGTGCTGGCGTAACGGCGTCGACCATCAACCTCGACGATCTCGAAGCCATCGGTCCACTCATCGAGCAGCGCCCAGTCGTACTCGGAGAACGTCTCTGTCTCGGCAGCGATCAACTTGAGAAGGAAGCCCTGGGCGGGGAACAGACGAACCCCCAGGTACTCGTCGCTCGCGAACTTGATCACGGGTATATCCGACACAGTCACGTTCTTCTTCGCTCTGCTCGCGGTCAGGTCTGCGATCTCCTTTCTCATTCGGGCGATCTCCGCCTGCAGGTTCGCGGTCACGACTCCACCTCCGCGCCCATCGCCCGCTTCAACTCCGCAATCTCAGTTCGCAGTACCGACATTTGTGCCTTCAACTCGTGCAACTGGAGCGCGCGCTGGCCCTGCGCCAGCGTCTCGCGCGCCGCCCGCAAAGCAACATCGTCGTCCTCTGCGTCGAGCAGGCGTGACAGCACCGCCGCCGCTCTCGGGCCCAGCGCATTCAACAGACCAGCCGTGGTGCTCGTCCACTCCAAACGTCTAGTTTCGACCGCGACCCGAAAGGACTCGTCCGCCATTCTTCTGCCCACGGTCTTGGCACTACACCCGGCGACACCCGCCGCCTCCGCGTAGCTCGCACCTGCACCCAAACTCTCGATCAACACCGAGTCGCGGGCGGCGGAACGTGATGCGACCTCGTCGTTCGCACCATCCACCCCGACATCAACCGACCGGGGCACACGACCGCGGGGAGCCGACTTGTCACTCATGATGTCCTCCTTGAAAATTCTGACAACCGCGAACCGGTGTCTCCCCTTACGTGCGCCGGGCACCCACGGCGACAGGACCGACCAGGCAACCAAGGCGCCAGCGCCCACCGACCGAAATCGAGTCGTCGTCTGTCAGACGACTCCAACGTCGGCGGTCCAACTGGATTGAGGCTCACGCACTCAACAGTCGAAGTCGTCGTCATCGTCGCCCCACCAAATTTCGTCAAAGTTGCAGGCAGACTGCGTCGGGTCGAGTGAGCGCCGGTGACTCCGGTGTGGGTGGCACTCCCCCGTGCCGTCGCCGTCGACAACCGACTGATCCGTGCTGGGGCCAGCCTCAGCGGCGAAACAGATGGAGCAGTGCTCCTTGAGCAACTGCCAGCAGGGCACCTCGGCGTGTCGCATGTCTTGACCCCAACACGACGCGTACGAACAATGCCATAGCGGTAGCCGCAGCTGACCGGATGACTCCCCCTTCGGGACGTGAATGATTTTGGCCCCCACACAAAAGTCCCGGGCGTCGCTGTCGGACACGTAACGGCCAGCCTCCCTCTCGAATTCGTTCAAGGTGTACTCGACGTCCTCGTCGTTCAGTCGAATTGCGCTGATGTCCATGCCCGGTTACTCCACTTCGTCGGGAGGCACGACAATGCGCCTCACCCATTACGGCGCGGCAGACCGAGTTCGACAGGGTTGGCTTGAACTCTTCTCTTGCCAGCACGACAGGGCGATGAGAAATGGCACCCGGAGCATCGCCTGCCTGAGGTTGATCAAGGTCACGCGTGGCCCGGCGGCGTGCGTTACCCAGGTGTCCCCTCAATTCGACAGCATGGAGTGGCAGAATGCGGCCGATGGTGCCAGCTCACGGAGGCACGAATGTTGATTGACGAAACGGCGCTGCACGGCGCATCACCTCGAGCTCTGCTCCAGACGTACGAGGCGATCCTCACGGAGCTGAGACGACAAGGCGTGTCCAGAACCTCCGACGCGGCAGTGGGCCAGTACGCCGAATGGCTCGCCGCCCGCGTGCTCGGGGCACAGCTGGCGCCGAACTCCAAGAAGTCCTACGACCTCGACAGCACCGAGTACGGCAGGGTTCAGGTCAAGGCTCGAATCAAGCGCTCTTCCGCTACCCGCAGCCAGACGCAGCTCTCGCCCTTCCGGTCGCTGGACTTCGATCACGCACTCGTCTTGATATTCGACGACACGATCGAGGTCACATCGGCAACGATGCTCCCCGTCGCAGCGATTGAGACGTACGGCGTACACAGGACGCATGTCAACGGCCTGATCGTGTCAGCAACGCCCGCATTGCTGGCGCAGGGCATCGACATCACCGGTCGATTCGTCGAGCGCCCCAGCCTCTCCGCGAGCGAGGTCTTCTCGCTGACATCCGCTCGCCACTTGAAGTGGGCCGACTACGACCGCACCGAGCACTATCTATGTCGTGCGTGTGGCCGCATGGTCCTGGCCGAGGACAATGAGAACCTGTTCGACGGTCTCCTCGACGTCCGTTGCCCCGACTGCGACTGCATCCTGGCTGTGGTTTCCTTCCCGATCAAGGACTGATGCTCCAGCTGTTTCTACTCTGAACAGATCGTTCTTAATCGACGCTGCGAGCTGCTCGGCGAACTCGCATCGGCTTCGAGATTCGTTCACCATCACAGGAGGCCCAACTTGATCGACGGATTCGATGTGATCGGCGATGTCCATGGCCACGCCGACAAGCTCACCGCCCTCCTCGACAAGATGGGGTACACGAACCGCGCCGGGTCCTGGGCTTATCCGCGGCGTCAGGCCGTCTTCGTCGGGGACCTCATCGACAACGGGCCGCAGCAGCTGGCCACCGTCGACATCGTGCGCGACATGGAAGCCTCCGGTGCAGCGTTGGTGGCGATGGGCAACCACGAGTTCAACGCCATTGCCTGGCATTACGGATGGCGGGAACGCAGCGAGAAGAACCACAAGCAGCACAAGGCCTTTCTCAACGAGGTGGCCAAGAAACCTGCACTCCACGCCGACATCATTTCGTGGTTCACCCGACTGCCCCTGTGGTTCGAACTCGGCGGCCTGCGCGTCACACACGCTTGCTGGGACGAGCGGTCCATGGCTGTCCTGTCCCCCCACCTCGCCGACGACAACTCGATGAGCGAGGACGGCCTCAAAGCAGCGGCCACCAAGCTAACCGCCGAGCACAACGCGGTCGAGATCTTGCTCAAGGGTCCGGAGGTGTCACTACCGAGCGAACTCGGGTACTTCGACAAGACGGAACACCTGCGAACGCACGCCCGCTACCGGTGGTGGAGTGATGAACCCCCGACGTACCGCCACCGCGCTCACCTGCCCTCCGACGCCCTTGGCGTGGACAGGCAACCGCACCCAGGCTTCCCCGACACCGACCTGCCAACACCCCTCTCTGTCGCGTCCTATCAGGGACCGCCGGTGATCTACGGCCACTACTGGCAAACGGGGGCGCTGCGACTCACCAGCCCCAACTCGGTGTGCGTCGACTACAGCGCCGGCAAGGGTGGGCCGCTGGTGGCCTACCGATGGAGCGGCGAGACCACACTGACCGATGCGAACCTCGTCGCCGCGCCGTAACCCTTTCTCGACGGGGGGTCGCACAGCGCGTCCATAGTTGCGTTCTCTACACAGCATGGACCAGGAGATCTCGAACAGATCCGACGACCATCAAAGCCGCGCGAGACCCACCCACACCGCCAACGACCCTTGCAGCCCTCTACGCGCTCCGCCAGTCAATGCCCGTGGTGCAAACATCGCCAGCCTCGACAGGTGCAGCATCGAGTGCGTTCGGCCGCGCTACTCATTGCGAGGCTGTCACCGTCTTCCCGTCGTCGAACAGCCAGCGCTCGATGAGATCGGCCCGCGGGCGTTGGCCGGTGTCCGCTTCAAGCTCATCCAACCAGCGCGTGACGAGTTCGAGGTATCGGTCGTAGGTGCTGACGGGCCAGTTGGAGTTCTTCTTCGGGTTGTCGGCTTGTAGCGACGTCCATCCGTGGTGGAACAAGCTCACGGCGACGTTCCTATCGAGAATCAGGCAGGGCTGATGCGAGTCGTCGGCACTCGCGAAGTAGAGATACTTCGTGAAGAATGCGGGCCCCAATGAGGTGAACAGGTTCTTCTGGCCTGGCCTGAGCAACGTGTATGCCTCATGTGGTGACGTCACGGCGAGCGAGGCCGCACGCATCAGGTGGCTCGCAGCGTCGTCGTTGCGGCGAACGGAATCTATGAGCCGAGGAACGTTCCGCAGCCCGCTAGGGCCTGCTCCCCATGCGACTGAGTGCCAAAGCAGCGCCAGCGCGGCGTCGGGCTCAAACGCTGCGCGAGGTGCAATTTTGAAGAGATCACCTCGGCTGATCGTCCCTTCACCAACCGCGCTCATTTCGTCGCCGACCGTGCCCTGCACCGGCCCTCCACCAACGGCCTCGATTGCCGAATTCCACCACGTCAGATTTACTTTGACCCACTGGTCGTGGATGACGGCCGCAACGTCAGCTTCCTGCAACCATTTTCTGCATGCGCGAGGCATCGGGACCTGCGAGAGATCGGTGGGCTCTGACCGGCTCACCTGCGCTCCATCCAGATAGCGATGTCGATGAAGCGAAGCACTGACACAGGGTTGTTGTTGAACGTCTTGATCTCGGCACAGTACTTCTCTAGTTGTGACCTGGTCGCCGGCACGTCGAGGTCGTCCTTGATCCGCCGGACTACGAGCGGCCAGGCCTCGTTGATCTTGCGCGGGTCGCCCGGCTGTCGGTACCAGTCGATGACGTGGCGGTCGAGCAGCGGAACGAGGTGTGGCCGCTTGCGATGCAGCACCTTCGTGAGCAGCGTCAGTGTCACGTCGGGCTCGAAGTCGGCGAGCGCATCAAGGTGGGCGAGTGTCGTGTCGTCGCCTTCCCACAGCTCGAGGTCGGGCGGCACCTGTTCAAGCCAGGTCGCCAAGTCGTCGTGCCGCCGTGTGAAGAACTCCAAGTCGGTACGACTCAGCCCTGGATGGAGCGATGCCGTGCACACGACATCGGTCGGCGTGACGTTCGAGTCGTGTTCGACGGGGATCGAGTCGTAATGCCCGAACGCCCACACCTCCGGCTGACCACCTGACCACGGCAGCCCCGCGTAACGCCGCACGCGGTCGACAGCATCGGGTATCGACCTACCTCCGATTTCGAGGCCAACGCTGGGGGTACTCACGCGCCCTTCGTCGTTCACAGGTAGATCCCGATCGGTTCGGCGGCATCCTCGCCGTCGCTCAGCTGGTCAATGTCGCCCCTGGCTTGAAGCAACTCGGCGAGCGTCGCCGGCTCACGTGGAGCGGCGATGTCGGGCGGCAACCAGGCCCGTGCCTCGCTCGGGGTGAACTTGGCGAACTCGATACTGGCGAGGCAGCGGCCCGGCCGGGTGAGCGCCGGGTGCAGGTTCCCGATGTCTTCGTTGGTGGTGAGCAGCACGAGCGCTCGGTGGCTGTCGCTGTTGATCCCGTCCGTCACGTTGAGGAGCCGGCCAAGGGCGGCTCCGGCATCGCGGCCGGCGGTGGAGCGCAGGTACTCGTCGGTGTCCTCAGCCACGATCAGCCGCCAGCGATGTTCGGCGTCCGGCATGCGATCGAGCTGGGGTCTGCTCGATGCGCCGTCGCGTTCCCTGAGCACACGGTTGAGGTAGCTCGGCGACTGCAACACGCGCTCAGGGTCGGTGACCACGTTGGTCGTGCACCACTTGCGCCATTCCTTGGCGAGTGCCCTGATCGCCGTGGACTTGCCGGTGCCGGGCGGGCCGTGGAGCAGGATCAGCCTGCCCGCCGGAGTCGGTTCGGTCAGTTCGACGATCCGCCGGAACTGCCGCGCCACCCGAGCCGGGTAGTTGTGCTCGACACCGATCCAGTCGGGCGGGTCGATCGGGCGGTCCTCGTACTCGGGTCCGTAGTCTCCGAAGTGCCAGGTCCGCAGATTGACATCGAGTCGTTCGTCGACGACGACTGGAACTCGGCTCCGGACGAACTCGATCAGTGTGTTCGCATCATGCAGCGTTGCTGCGCTGGCCCACACGTCGGAGGTGTGCGAACGGCTGCCGACCATCAGGCTGCCGATCGGTGTGGTGGCGAAACACATCGCCACGTGCGTAGTCGACACCGCCCGTTGCACGACTGCGTCCGGGGGGAGGACTTCGAGCGGTGCGATCGGCACAGCGAAGTGCTCACTGATCAGGAAGGGCTCGCTCCCGTCGACCTGCTTGGCCTGGAACCCCAAGGCCGCGATGTCGAGATCAGTGGTCTTGTCGTTGACGGCGAAGACCGACGCCGGTAGCGCCTGAGTACCCATAGTGATCCAATCTGCTGCGTCCTCCCACCATGGGAGCAACCAACCGGCATCAGCGTACCCGAGGGCTGTTACAGAGTTCCGAGCGTCGCTGTCACACCGACCAGGACGCCCTCGACTGTGGTGTCGCGGACCCACCTTCCTGCGGAGGGCACGCCGCTTGCGAGCGCGGCACCATAGTCCTCAGCCGTCATGCGCAGCACCGTGTGCTGCGTGCCGTGTGCCATGTGCTTGACTCCTGCGGGCGGCCGTTGGCCGGGGTGAGAGGAACGGTACATGTTCAGATGGGACAACTTTTCGAAGACACTGCTGCGTGATCTCGCTCGCGAACGGGGCCTGCGGGTGACCTTTGCAGTTGAGGATCTCGCGGAGGCGTACGGGCTCACGCCGGATCAGCGTCTGGTTGATGACCTGTGGCCAGTGCTTCGTGATCGTTGGTTAGCTGGTACTCCCGCCAGTCGAGCCGCAGTCGCAGTGTCGCTCCGAGAGAAGGGCGTAGGCAGCAAGTCTCCCCGGCTCGGCAGCAAATCGGGTCAGATGGAGTACCTGAAATCGTGCAGACTCAGCGACAGCCTGCGCTCGATCGTGATCGACGAATTCGTCCGCGCTGGTTCAATCGACGCCGCTGACACGAACCCACCCGCGATCCCAACTGCGACTCGGGCGGCCTCCGTACCGTGGCCGGCGCCGGTTGGTCAGCCCAGGCGCGAGGGCGACGCCGCTGCAAAGGCGCCGGAGGACAGGCAGAACGATGCGGGGTTGAAGGCCGTCGACCTGTTGTTCCAGCAGATGATGATCGACGATGAGTGGTCGATCAGGCGTCCGCGGGGCTTCACCTGGTGGGGCTACCGCCTCGCTCAGCACGTGGAGGCGGGAGAACCGAGGCCGGCGGCCGACGGCGCAATGGGTTCGGTGATTCGGGTATGGACGGAAGTTGCTCGGGACGTGCCGAGGGATGCAGATGCAGCGACGCTGCTCGCCCCGGCCAACATGCAGCAATCGATGAGCGCGCTGGTCTGGGATCGCGACGCTGCGACGATCAACGAGTGCGCGACGTCGCCGATGTACGACGACACCGTCGACGCATGGGTGCCGCTACTCGCCGCGGCCGCTGTGCTGCAGAACACTGCCGCGCACTCTCGTGCTCACGCGGTGGCCGAGCTTGTCGGTGGGGTTCCCGCCTCGACCGACCACCCCATCAGCGGGGAACGTCCTGCCATGGACGATCTTCTCAACGGCCCAGCCGCCTGGGTGGCCATGGCTGACGGCGCTCCTTCTCGATTCGCAGGGCACCAAATGCTTGCCCTCGCTGCTTTCGCAGAGAAGCATGAAGTAGTCGGCAGCGGAGACGAGAGCGGCTTCACGTGTGAGGTGGCCTACTCCGTCGACGTACCGGCCATTGCCCGCGTCGCGAGCAACGCCGGTGGAGGCCTGGGCACCGCCCTCGTCCAAGCATTCACCGATCAACCGCACCCGGAGCTCGGCAACGGCGTGCTCTGGCTGGTGCGTTTGCCGAAGACGGTGGATCCGACGACCGCAAGGATGACTGCGAACGAGCTGAACCTTCTGGAAGCCTCGGGCGAATCACCTTCCAAGTTGTGCGGTGCCTGGTGCGCCACCGGCTCGACGCTGAACCACGTCTCGTTCCTTCCGTCCTTCGTCGCCCAAGACGGGATTCTCGAGAACCTGCTCGTCGACACGATGGCACGAGCCGCCTGGGCGCACGGGGTGTTGTCGTGAAGATGGCCGAGCCCCGATGATCCTGGGAAATCGGTCGCAGGAAGTTCGCCAACGGACTGCGCGATGTGCCGGGCAACACCTGGTGAGCTGAACGCCAACCCCGCTGACGATCCTGCGACCGCAGCGACGGACTCGTCATGCCACCGCGGGCCAGCACCTTCATCCCGCGAAGTCAATTGCACCACCACTGCGTGACACCGGGCTGAGTCAACGCCGGCTGACGAGACCCCCGTCGGCAAAAGCTTCAGCCACTGCGGGCGGCAGCGATGTGGAACCCAAACGCCTCGGGCGGTCAGCAGACCCTCTCGAACGTTGCTCGAGCTCGTTGAATGTGAGACCGGTAGCCCGGAGCAGAAGACCGCGATGCGCCGGTTCCACCTGTTTGCGACGTCTGGCCGGCCGGATCTGGACCCAACTGCCAACTATCCGTGGTTCGCTCATCGCCACGAGCCCGACCCCGAGTTCGGTGGCCGCCCGCACGATGCGGTCCCACCACTCCTCGCCCGGCTTTGGATCTGCGACGAAGTGCACCCAGCTGTAATTGGCCCCTCGACCCTGCTCGTACGACTGGTAGACGCTCTGGATCGAGAAGCCGCTGCGTTGCTCGACCTCTATGGAATGGATCTCCAACGGGTCGGAAACGGAGTCGCGCCGCTTCGGGTCCGCAAGCAGAACGACATCTGGGTACACCCACTTCCCTGCGAGCTTCGCGCCGGTTGCCTCATGGCAGTCCCGAGCTCGACAGTTGCGTAGCCCCAAGCGCGGGCCCCAATAGGCCTCGATGCAGCGGACGACATCGCCGTAGATCGCAACGTCGCTTCCGGAGAATTTGATCGTCCCGCCTTTGCCGCGCCCGAAGCGGCTGTCGATGGAGAGCGCCCGAGCAACAGTTGACAGGGCGCGAGATTCGGTCCACCGGTGCTCGGCAACAAGCGTTGCAACCACCTTTCGCTCGGTGCCCCATGTGCCCCCCAGTGAACCGAGGAGGTCGACCATCATGTCGACGTCCGTCCGTCTTCTCACCACTCGCTTCTTGGCGACGCGCGTTGCACGAGCGGGGTGCTGTGATGCGATCTCGATTGGAATGGTAGGCCTCCGACTCCGGGATGCAATATCACCGCCACAAGGCCCGAGGGTCAAGCGGCATTACCTCCGATGCTAGAACAGTGAGCGTTCGCCTTGGCTGAGCGGGATTCAGCAACCGAAGACGGGATGGGATGATGGGCCGCAAGTTTCACAAAGACGACGACGGCTTGACGTACGACGAAAACGGACACTTCGTCTACACAGGACTCTCCCCGTTCTCTGAAGATGAGGACATCGACCCAAACGCTCCCGAGGACGACACCGAGGAGTAACTGGCAGCGAGTAGAGGCCGCCGCTATGTCAACTGTGCGATGTCACACCGGACGTCCATAGTTGCGTTCTCTCTACGCGTTGCCACGATCGCAAGCAATCACCATGACAGAACACCTCCTCACCCCCTCGAAGATCACCGCGTTCCTCGATTGTGGCCATTACCTCACCTTGCAGCACCGCCTGGAGGCCGGGAAGATTTCGATCGAGAGGCGCTTCGGTTCCATGGCGCAGATGCTGATGGAGAAGGGGGAGGAGCACGAGCAGTCCTGTCTCGCCCACTACCGAGCGCAGGGCAAGCGGGTCTTCGAGGTGCCTCCGAAGGACCGTGGTGAGTCGTTCGCTGACTGGGTTGATCGCGTCGGCAACCCGATGTCGGGCGAGTTCGATGTCATCTACCAGATGCCATTCGTTCATGACGGGGTGCGAGGCGTCGCCGACTTCGTCGAGCGCATCGTCGACAACGACACGGGCGCCGTTCGCTACGAACCAGTCGATGCCAAGCTCGCCAGAGCAGCCGCGAAGCCCGGGCACGTGCTGCAGCTGTGCTTCTATGCCGAAGCAATCGAAGCGCTCACCGGGGTTGCGTCCATCGACCTGCGTGTCTGGCTCGGGTCGGGTCGCATCGAGAGCGTGCGCCTTGCCAATGTCCAGGCGTACTGGCGGCGGCTACGACGGCAGCTCGCTGCAGTGATGGCGGCCGACCCGGTGGAGGGAGCGACGGAACCGGAACGATGCACCCATTGCCAGTTCTGCGAGTTCTCTGCAGTGTGTGAGGCCCAGTGGCGCGACGACGACTCGCTGCTGTTCGTGGCCAACATCTTGAAGGCCGACCGCCAGGCGCTCGTTGCCCACGGGCACCCCACCATGGCCGCCCTCGCGACGTGCGACCACCCAGTCGACGGGCTCCGTGAGGAACGACAGCAGCGCTTGGTGACACAAGCGCGACTTCAGGTTCAGGCACGCGCCGGCAGCGACAACAAACCGCCGCATGTGCTGTTGACCGCGCAACCGGACGGCCCACCGGTCGGCTTGCTCGCACTTCCTCAACCCGATGACGGTGATGTCTTCCTCGACTACGAGGGCCACCCGTTCTGGCAGGCGGACAGAGGCCTGTTCTTCCTGTTCGGCCTGATCACCAAGGACGCCGGCGGCGCATGGGTGTACGAGGCGCGATGGGCGCACGACGTTGACGAAGAGGCGGTCGCGACCAGGCAGTTGATCGAGTACTTCGCCGACCGCCGCCGGCACTACCCGGGTATGCACGTCTACCACTACAACCACACCGAGCGATCGTCGCTCGAGCGCCTTGCCGGCGACCACGGATTCGGTGAAGCGACGCTCGCCGAGTTGGTGGAGACCGGGCTCTTCGTCGATCTGCTGACAGTGGTGACCAATGCGATGCAGGTCGGCGTCGAGTCGTACGGTTTGAAGCACATCGAGCTGCTCGCCGAATACGAGCGCAGCCACGACATCGACCAGGGTGCCGGTGCAGTGGTCGAGTACGACGCCTACTGCCACGACCACGAGGACAGTCGCCTCACTCGCATCGCTCGGTACAACGAGGACGACGTGCGCTCCACCCTCGCGCTGCGCGACTGGCTACTCACCCAACGCTCCGCAGACCTGCCCTGGCGGGCAGCGATCATCGAGCCAGCGGAGTCCACGTATCCCGACATCGATGCTCAGGTCGAAGGACTGCATCGGTTCCCTGCCGACTCGGCCGAGCACCTGCTGGCAGATCTGCTCGGCTATTGGCTGCGCGAGAGCCGCGCCGTGTTCGGGGACATGATCTCCAAGACTGCGTACGACCTCGAAGCTCAGCTCAACGACGCCGGGATGCTGGCCGGGCTGCAGTTCGTCGACGTCGTGGAACGAATTGGCGCGCGCGGCGCCCCGATCACACCGGCGATCGAACTGACAATGCCTACTCAGAAGGTCAGCAGAAAACTCTCGACGGGGGCAAGCCTGGTCTTCTCCGCAGGCGACGAGCTGTTCGCGTTCAGCAGCATCGCAGCCATCGACACTGACGCGGGGGTCGTCCAGCTGATCTGGAACGAGCGATGCCAGGAGCTCGGCATCCATCCGACCGCCGTCGTACTCAACGATTGGGTACGGCCGCATCCGAAGCCGGAAGCGCTCTCAGAACTGGCAGCAGCTGTTCTCGCAGCGGTCGACTCTGCACCGCCAAGCGAAACCGCTCTGGCGATTCTCCGCTGTACGCCACCGATCTTCGCCGACGGCCACCAACTCCCCAGTGGCGTGTTCACCGACGATCTCGAGCAGATGAAGCAGTGGGTGCTGCATCTCAATGGCAGCTACGTCGCCATCCAGGGCCCACCAGGCACCGGCAAGACGTACACCGGGGCACATCTCATCCACTGCCTCGTCAAGGCCGGCAAGCGAGTCGGCATCACCGCAATGAGCCACTACGCCATCGACAACCTGCTCAAGGAAGTGCTCGACGTCTTCACCAAGGCCGGTGACCTCGCCCTGCTGCATGCGGTGCGCAAGGTAGACGGTTCGCATCCCCGCCCGCACCCCGGCGTCACCTACACCACCTCCAACGACCGCTGTCTCGACCCCGAGTTCAACGTGGTCGGAGGAACGACTTGGCTGTTCTCACGAGCCGAGATGCGCGTTAACCCCGTCGACGTGTTGATCGTCGACGAGGCCGGTCAGCTTGCACTGGCCGACTCGCTCGCCACTGCTGGCGCCGCGCTCGGCGTCGTGCTCTTGGGCGATCCGCTGCAGCTCGCCCAGGTGTCGAAGGGCACTCACCCGAACGGGTCAGGCGCGAGCGTTCTCGAGCACGTGCTCGGTGGGAACGCCACGATCCCAGCCGACAGGGGAGTGTTCTTGTCGCAGACACGCCGCATGCACCCCGACGTCTGTGAGTTCATCTCCGACCACATCTACGACGGCCGGCTCACCTCCCACCCAACGTGCGCCGTCCAGAACACCGGTGCGGGCACCGGCCTGCGGTGGCTACGAGCCCAACACGACGGATGTTCCACCGAGTCGGTGGCCGAGGCGGAACTCATCCGCGACGAGATCAGCCGACTGATCGGTCTGCAATGGATCGACGTGAACAAGACCGAGCGCGTGTTGGGCGTGGACGACATCATGGTGGTCGCGCCCTACAACGACCAGGTCGGCCTGCTCCGCGCGGTGCTCGACGAATCGACAGTCACAGCCGGAGTCAAGGTTGGCACCGTCGACAAGTTCCAGGGGCAAGAGGCGCCGGTGGTCTTCTTCAGCATGACGGCATCCACCGCCGCCGATATCCCCAGAGGCATCGACTTCCTCTTCTCCAAGAACCGGTTCAACGTGGCCATCAGCCGCGCCCGGGCGCTCGCTTACGTCGTGTGCACCGAGGACCTTCTCGACAGCCGCGCCAAGAGCATCGAGGAGATGGAGCTGATCTCGACCCTGTGCGCGTTCGTGGAACGCTGCTGACACGCCTCCGACAATGACCACGATTTGCACCGAACTCGAAAGGACACCAAACGATGGCGTTGCTCTATGACCCAGGAACGTTCATGCCTCAGGCGGCCACCGACTTCGACGAGGCATCGTGGATGCTCACATGGCGCGACGGCCCGTGGCACCTTCACGACATCGAGCTCGGCGGCACCGTGTATCTCGTTCGAGCCGGGTCGACGCAGCGCATCGTGTGGGAGACACGCGTGACCAACGGGTTCGGCGTCCCGTACGAGGCCATCGGTGACCTGGCCATCGAGGTGTTCCGTCGCTGGGGTTTCGTCATCGAGACGCCGCAGATGTCGCCAGGCGGGTTCTGCATCGGCTGGCGAGCCGAACCGATCGCGAGGCTCGATCGCAGCCCCCAGCCCTTGCCCGAGCATGCCGTGGTCGAGCCAGGGGAGGCGCTCGATCTCGACGGCTTCCAGCAGAGCGCGCACATGTCAGCCGCGTTTCGCGACCGGTGGGGTCTGCCGCAGGAACCCGACGTCATGTGCAACGGACGACCCCCGATGGGATGGTTCGGCCCCACCCGATGAACAGCGGCACGAGCGACACCCTTGCTGGATGGTGGGCATGCGGGGATCTCGACCTGTGCTTCAAGGGTGCAGCCAAGACCATCGTGCCCTGGCCCTCCGCCGGGCGCCGCAAGGGAGAGCCACGAACACCAGTGGCCACCGTCGAGTATCTCCTCGCGGTGCCGCCACGGTTGCATGAGGTGGACCCGCGCACCCTGTACGCCACCCAACCATGGGTACTTCGCACGCACACGAGCTACTACCTCACCGGCGAGTGGGAGCTCACCGGGCGAACATCGGCCGACATGCACTCGTCCGCGAACCGCTACCCCACCTTCGCCGACCGCAGAGGTCAACTCATGATCATCACCGGGCACCATCGCTCGCTCGCAGCCCTCATCCGCGGCCAACCCGTACTCGCACGAATCGTCGCAGCCGAACCGCAGCCCGTGTCGATCACGCCGCACCTCGCACTTGCAGACGATGCGGACAGCGCAGAGCAGGACATCGAGCTACTCATCGAGCGCGTACTCGCCGGACAGCGCATCACCGTGGCCAGCGCGCTCGTCGCTGCGAAGATTCTCAGACAGGTTGGGCTGCGCTCCCAGGAAGTCTCCGACCGCTTGCGCCATGCCGGGCTCCTTCCGACCGATCCCACGGCTGCGAACAAGTAGTCGTTCTGGGCCCACCGCTCCGGGCGAGTGTCGGCAACGTCAATCGCACAGCACGGACATCGACCGTTCCGTCAGTCCTGCACGACTGTGTAGCCGCGTGCTTCGAGGGCTTCCACCAGCGCGCCGAGTCGGTCACGGTCAACGTGCTCGTCGATCAAGGCGGAGTAGACGGGAGTGTCACTGCGAACTGTCACAGCGAACTCCTCGTAGATGTCGCTCGGGATGTCGCTGGACATCGCGGTGGCGATGATGGTGTACCCGCGATAGTCCTCGTCCGGGGCCTCCTCGATCTCCCACGACATGCGGAAGTCCTCATCGTCTGCGGGGAGGAAGCCGAAGTCTTCTCGGTCTTGCCAGTCATCGGGTACTCCGTCAAAGGTGACATCGGCGAGGGCAGCGAGTCGTTCTCTCGGGTCGGCAGTGGTCGGCTGAACTCCCGAGATGCGCTCAAGCGCGCTCAAGTACTCCTCGATGTCCCCACCGTTTTGCTCCAGTCGACGCTGAAGTTCTTCCAGGTCGCCTGCTTGTCGGAGATCCCCGTAGTCCACCAACACAGGTGCGGCATCCGCCGCTGTGGCTGCAGCCATCG
>Ga0105047_10009196_pt1 | contig 16318 bp, 17 predicted proteins | sample MAT04_FD_78384 | JGI IMG/M metagenome (GOLD analysis project Ga0105047, IMG submission 78384) | Freshwater microbial communities from Lake Fryxell liftoff mats and glacier meltwater in Antarctica - MAT-04 (megahit assembly) | ecosystem: Environmental > Aquatic > Freshwater > Ice > Liftoff...
AGGGGCACGGCCAAGCCGACCTGGCTGATCACATCCGGCGGGGTGATGATCGCGGCCACCACGAACATGCCCACGATGGCATAGCGGCGCCCCTTGCGAAGAGTCTGGACGTTCAGGATGCCCACCTTGCACAGCAGAACGAGCAGCACGGGCATCTGGAAAGCAAGGCCAAACGCCAGGATCATGTGCATGACGAGGCTGAGGTACTCGCTCACCTTCGCTTCGAGCTGGATCGGCACGGTGCCGGCACCCGCCGGCGTCTCGAAGCTGATGAAGAAGTGCCAGGCGAGCGGGAAGATGAAGTAGTAGGCCAGCGCCGCACCCGCCAGGAACAGGAAGGGCGAGGCGACCAGAAACGGCATGATCGTCCGCTTTTCCGATCGATAGAGCCCCGGCGCAATGAACAGCCAGAGCTGTGTGGCCCAGATCGGGAAGGAGAAGAAGATCGCGCCGAAGAAGGCCACCTTGAGGTAGGTGAAGAAGGCCTCGTACAAGGCGGTGAAGATCATCCGCCGGTCGCCGCCGCCCTGCTCGAAGAGCACGTTGGCCAACGGCTGGGCCAGGAAACCGTAGATGTTGGTACTGAAGTAATAGCATAGCGCGAAGGCGATGACGAAGGCGCCAACCGACCAGAGCAGCCGTTGCCGCAGTTCCATCAGATGCTCGATCAACGGCATCGGCTTGTCGTTGATCGGATCTTCGTCCTTCACGGTATTCGACAAGGCGACCTCAGACGATCTTGGCGGGCGCGGCAGTTGCCACGGCCTCGGTGGGTGCCGCGGGCGCCTCGGGCAGTGGAGCTGCGCTGGTAGGCGTGGCGATGGGAGGCGGCGCGATGGGAGGCGCGTAGTTCATCGGCGCGGGGGTCGAGGGCGGGACGAAGGAAGGCGCCTCGACCTGCGGCGGCGGCGGCTCGGGTTCTGGCGCCTTGTAGGGCGCCATCGTCTGCGGCGGGATCATCGCCGGCGCATCGGGCATGTCGCGCGCGGTGGGTGGGGGCGTCCAGGCCGGGGTCGAGGTGGTGGAGCCGGTCGGGTTCTCGTTGAAGGTCTTGGTCAGCGTGCCGTCGGAGTCGACTGTCTTCTGGAACTCGCCCTTGAGGTCGAAATTTCGGATCTCGTTCAGTGCGCCCTTCACATCGGCGATCTGGTTCCGCACGTCGTCCAGCTTGGCCTCGCGCACAAGCTCGTCCGCCTGCTGCTGGAACTGCGAGAGCTGGCGCTTCCCCTTCTTGATGAGGTCCGCGATTCCACGAATGGCGGCGGGCAGGTCCTTCGGCCCGATCACCACCAGCGCCACCACGGCGATCAACATGATCTCTGACCAGGCGAGGTCGAGCATTCCATCCCCAATACGGAAAGCGGCTTCCGCGCCCATGGATAACAGGGCTCCGGCTCGCCGCCAATGCGGAGCACCCGCCACCCCGGGCGTTTACTCCAATGAGTACTCCATTTAGGCGTTCACGGGGTCCGTTGCACCCAGGCGAGCAGGAAAAGCGAAGGCCCGTTGGGGATCGAGCGCCACCCCCACCTGCTGGCCGCGCACCAGGACGGCGCCGGGGGGCAGCCGGGCATGCAAATGCAGTACGCCCCCCTCGCCGTCGGCCACAGCCATGTGCACAAGCGTGGTCGAGCCGAGCAGACGACAAGCCTCCACCTCGGCGAGCGTCGTGCCGGGGGTGTCGGCGGCCAGCACGCGCAGCCCCTCGGGGCGGAGCAGCACTTCGGCGGCACTCCCCTCCTCCAGGCCGCGCGCGGGGGCCGAGCCGATCACGCTCCAGGCCGCGCCGTCGCGGATGCGGGCCGGCAGCCGGTTCACCTCGCCCAGGAAGGTCGCGACGAAGGGATCGACCGGCTTGAGGTAAAGCTCCTCCGGCGTGCCGAGTTGGACCACCTGCCCCTCGCGCATGAGGGCGATGCGGTCGGCCATGAACATGGCTTCCTCCGCATCATGCGTGACGATCAGGGCGGGGATGCCAGCCTGCTGCAGCACATGCAGCGTATCGTCGCGCACCTGCTCGCGCAGGCGGGCGTCCAGGCTTGCGAAGGCCTCGTCGAGCAGGAGGGCCGCGGGCTTGGGAGCGAGCGCGCGGGCCAGCGCCACGCGCTGCTGCTGCCCGCCCGAAAGCTGGTGCGGCCATGACCGCGCATAGGCTTCGAGGCCCACGCGCGCCAGCGCCTCGGCCACGCGCCAGCCGCGGTCGCCGCGCGGGATGCCGCGGAGCCCGAAGGCCACGTTCTCCTCGACGGTCAGGTGCGGGAACAGCGCGTAATCCTGGAACACGAAGCCGACATGCCGCTGCTCCGGCGGGATTTCCTGCCCCGGCTCCGCGAGGATGCGCCCGTTCAGCTCGATCCGCCCGTGCTGGAGATGCTCCAGCCCCGCCACCAGCCGCAGCAGCGTGGTCTTGCCGTCACCGGAGGGGCCAAGCAGGCACACGATCTCGCCCGGCGCGACCTCGAGCGAGATGCCTTTCAGGACTTCGCGGTCGCCATAGGCATGGCGGATGCCCGTCAGCTTCAGACCCATACGGCCTTGTGCGGCGGCGGGCGGCGCCTGTCCATGGGGCGCGTCAGGCGGCGCGGGGATGTGGCCCTTGCCCCAGGTCCGGCACGAGCGGCGGCGCGCCGTTGCGCTCGGGAGAGAGTTCAACCACGGCGAGGTCGTTCGAAACCAGTTCCTCCTTGCGGGGGAGCTCCGCCAGGGATTTCAGGCCGAACTGGTCGAGGAAGCGTGGCGTGGTGCCCCAGAGCGTTGGTCGGCCCGGCGATTCGCGCCGCCCACGCGGCGTGACGAGGCTCGATTCGAGCAGCGCGTCCAGACTCGCCTGGGCGAGTGCCGCCCCGCGGATCTCCTCGATTTCGGCGCGGGTCACGGGCTGGTGGTAGGCGATGATGGACAGTGCCTCCATCGCCACGCGCGGCAGGCGGCGGGGCACCTCGACCACGCGGGTGATTGCGGGTGCAAGGTCGAGCGCGGTACGGAAGGCGAAGCCCCCGCCCACCTCGACCAGTTCGACGGCGCGCCCGGCGGTCTGCGCGGAGAGCGCCGTCAGCACGGCCTGTGCGTCGACGCCCTCGGGCAGGGCAAGCTGGATGCGCGCGGCCGGAACGGGCCGTTCGGACGCGAAGATCAGCGCCTCGGCGATGCGCAGCGCGCGGTCGAAATCGCCCCGCTGCTGGATGGCCTGGTGTTCGGCTTCATGATGTTCAGGCGACATGCGACAGACCCTCCTCGGACTTGCGCAGCAGGATGGGCGCGAAGGCGGCCTCCTGCCGCAGCTCGATGCCGCCCCCGCGGGCGGCCTCCAACGCGGCGATCAGGGTGCTCGCCACCGCGGCCTTGCGGTCCAGCGGCGAGAGCAGCCCCTCGGGCAGGAAGCTCGACAGCGTATTCCAGCCAGGCCCCGCACCGATGAGCGCATGAAGCCGCGCCAACGCCTCAGCGACCGACCACAGCTTGCGGGGGCGGGGCGTGAAGGGCCGGTCGGCGGCGCCGCGCCGCCGGGCCGTGACATAGGCGCGCAGCAGGGTGCTGAGGTCCGCGATCAGCCCCGACCGGTCCTCGACGCGCAGCGATTCCGGCGCCCCGCGGCCAAAGGTCTCCCGGCCGAGCTGGGCGCGGCTTCCGAGCCAGGCGGCGGCCGCGCGCATGCGGTCCAGCTCGGCCAGGCGCTCGGTCAGGCGGTTCGCCGCGAGGATGGGATCTTCTTCCTCCGGCCCGCGCTCCTCCTCCGGGAGCAGCAGGCGCGACTTGAGCCAGGCAAGCCACGCCGCCATGACCAGCCAGTCGGCGGCGAGTTCCAGCCGGACGCGCCGGGCGCCCTCGACGATCGCCAGGAACTGGTCGACGAGGGAGAGGATCGAGATCTGGCGGATGTCCACCTTTTGCGCCCGGGCCAGTTCGAGCAGCACGTCGAGCGGCCCCTGGAAGCCGTCGAGGTCGAGCAGCAGGGTCTCCTGTGTCTCGCCCATCAGCCAGGCAGCCCGGCTGCACGCAGGACGAGGCCGAAGGCCGGGCGCACGACCTCGCCGATGAACAGGTCCATCGGTTGGAAGGCGGGGATGGCCAGGGGCAGCAGGAAAAGGACGCCGATCACGATGAACAACCCCGCAGGCTCCAGCCGCGCGTAGGCCATGGCCGCCCGATAGGGCAGCAGGCCCACCGCGATGCGGCCGCCATCCAAGGGCGGAACGGGAAAGAGGTTGAACAGGCCGAGCACCAGATTCGCGAGAATGGAAAGACCGAGGAAGCGGTAGACGAGTTGCATCGAGTCGGCCGAGAGGAACCCCTCGACGAGCCCGGCCGCATGCACGAGAAGCGCCGCGACGAAGGCCAACGCGAAGTTCATGGCCGGCCCGGCGATCGCCACCCACATCATGCCGCTGCGGGGATTGCGGAGGTTGCGGAGGTCCACCGGCACGGGCTTGGCCCAGCCGAACATGACATCGACCCGGCCGGTGGCGAGAAGCTGCGACACGAGCAGGATGCCCGGCACCAGCACCGTCCCCACCGGATCGACATGCCGCAGGGGGTTGAGGGAGAGCCGGCCCATGAGCTTTGCCGTGGGATCGCCCAGTGCCAGCGCCGCGTAGCCATGCGCCGCCTCGTGCAGCGTGATAGCAATGACGGTGGCGAGCACCGCCACGGCAAGCTCCGGAAGCAAGGCCATCATGGCCGCGATTCCGTCACGCGGCCTTCGATGACGCGCGCGACGCGACGAAGCGCGCCATCGAGGCGGGCGCGGCGGCGGCGCAGGCCTCAAGCACGGAGAGGCTCTCGCCCGGCACGCCGGAGCAGTGCAGCACCGCATCACAGCCCGCCGCGAGTGCCGCCTGCGTCAGTTCGGCGAGCGAGCCGTCAAGGGCGCGCATGCCCAGGTCATCGGAGAGAAGGAAGCCGTTGAAGCCGATCTCCCCGCGGATCACGCGGTCGATCACGAGCGAGGAGAGGGTGGCGCAGCGCGCCTCGTCCAGTGCGGTGTAGAGGATGTGCGCGGTCATGCCCCACAGGTCGGGCGCGGCGAGGTCGCGGAAGGGGAGGAAATCCAGCGCAAGCTCGGCCCGGCTGGCAGTGACCACGGGCAAGGCCTCGTGGCTGTCCAGCGTGGCGCGGCCATGGCCCGGGATGTGCTTGGCGACGGGCTGCACGCCGGCCTGGCGCAGCCCGGCGATCCAGGCGGCACCAAGCCGCGTGACCTCGGCCGGATCGGCGGAGAAGGCGCGATCGCCGATCACCTGGTGCATGGCGGGCAGGCACAGGTCGAGCACGGGCGCGCACACCACGTCGAAGCCCACGGCCCGGCACGCCGCGCCGATCGAAGCCGCCGCCGCCAGAGCGTCCGCGGTGGGGCCATTCTCGAAGCTTGCGGCAGGCGGATACGCGACCCAGTGGGGCGGCCTCAGCCGGGCGACGCGGCCGCCTTCCTGGTCGACCAGAATGCGCGCGTCGGGGCCAAGGATCGCCCGGATTTCGGCGTTGAGCGCCCGCAGTTGCGCCGCATCCTGCACGTTGCGGGCGAAAAGGATCACGCCCAGCGGGCGGTGGCGGCCGAGCATCGACGCCTCATCGGCCGTCAGCCGAAGGCCGGAGACGCCAATGATGGCGGGCTTCACTTCAGTTCCCCACCAGCATGCAGCCGATGTCGCGGGCGCGAAGCTGTTCGCAGAAGGCGCGGGCGGCGGCCGGATCGGCGAAGCCGCCGGTGCGGACGCGCCAGAGCGTGGCCTGACCCTCACGGTCGAGCCGGGTGATGACGGGCGTGCGCCCCGCGAGTTCAGGCACGCGACGCTGCAGCCGCGCCCAGTCCGCCCGGGCGCTTTCCTCACTGCGGACCGCCAAGAGCTGCACTTGCGCACGGCCAGCGACGGCGGGCGCCGCAACCGGCGAAGCAGCAGGCACCTCTGCGCGCGCGGCCGGTGCAGGTGGAGTCGCGGCGGCCGTGACCGGCGAGGCTGTGACCGGCAAGGCCTGGCGTGCCGCGGGCGGCTGGGACTGCGCGCGGAGCATTTCCGGGCGCGGCGTCTCGGGGGCCGGGCCGAGTCGCGCCTCGCCGGGGCGGTCGCTCCGGCTTGCGCCTCGTTCGAAGATCAATTCCTGCTGATTGGGGACGACCGCGCCTCCCGGCACGTCCGGGCGTACCCTGTAGGGCCGCCCATCGGTCTCGATCAGGGGCACGCCGCGCGGCCCCATGATGGCCATTCCCCAGGTGATCCCGCCAGCCAGCAGGATAGAACCTGCAAGGCCGCCACCGATCAACCAGACCTTCGGCGGGATCCCCCATCCCGTCGAAACCCTCTCCGGCGGGCGGACCCGCCAGGAGGGCTGCATCACATCGCTCATCTCATCTCCTCGACCGGCGTGACCCCCATCACCCCGAGTCCGGACCTCACAACCGCCGCTGTCGCGGCCACCAAGGCGAGCCGGGCCTGCGTGGCCCCGGGTTGCTCCGCCTGGATGAAGCGCAAGGTCGTATCTTCCTTGCCCTTGTTCCATAGTAGATGAAAGTCGCTCGCCAAGTCATTCAAAAAGAAAGCGACGCGATGCGGCTCACGCGCCGCGGCTGCCGCGCCGACCACCCGCGGCCAGGCGGCGAGGCGCCGGATCAGGCCCAATTCCGCCGGATCGGTCAGCGTATCCAGCGGGGCCTGCGCCAGAGCCTCCAGCGAAGGGTCGCCCGCGCTGCGCAGCACGGAGCGGCAGCGGGCATGGGCGTACTGCACGTAGAACACCGGATTGTCGCGCGATTGCTGGACAACGAGATCGAGGTCGAACTCCATCTGCGCGTCGGACTTGCGGGTGAGCATGGTGAAGCGCACCGCGTCCCGCCCGACCTCCTCGATCAGGTCGCGCAGCGTGATGTAGCTGCCCGCGCGCTTGGACATGCGGACCGGCGCGCCGTCCTTCACGACATGGACAATCTGCGTCAGCACCACGTCGAGGCTCACGCCGCGCTGCGAGAGCGCGGCCACGGCCGCCTGCATGCGCTTCACATAGCCACCGTGATCGGCGCCCCAGACATGGACCAGCGCGTTGAAGCCGCGCTCGATCTTGTGCAGGTGGTTGGCGATGTCGTTCGCGAAATAGGTCCCGCTGCCGTCCGACTTGCGAAGCGGACGGTCGGTGTCGTCACCGAATTTCTCCGAGCGGAAGAGGGTCTGCTCGCGCTCCTCCCAATCCTCCGGCAGCTTGCCCTTGGGCGGCGGCAACGTGCCGCGATAGATCAGGCCCTGGCCGTCCAGCACCGCCTCGGCACGGTCGAGCATACCGTCGGCGACCAGCGCCGCCTCGCTGATGAAGATGTCGTGCTTCACGCCGAGTGCGGCCAGATCCTCGCGGATCTCTGCCATCATCGCGGCGACGGTGAAGCCACGCACTTGAGCAATCTTCGCGGCATCCGGCGGGAACAGGCTGGCGCCGCTCTCGGTCGCGAGCGCCTGCCCCACCGGGATGAGATACTCCCCGCCATATTGCAACGTGGTGTCGAACGCGGCTTCGACGGCTGCCTTGCGCTCCTCGGGGGTCGCGTCCTCGGTCCACAGACCGTGCGCCGCGGCCGGCAGCGCCTCGAGGTAGCGCCAGTAAGCCGCCCAACCCAGCGCCTGCACCTGCGCGCCGGCGTCATTGATGTAGTATTCGCGCGTTACCTCATGCCCGGCCTTGGCCAGCAGCGCCGCCAGCGCATCGCCCACCACGGCGCCGCGGCAATGGCCCACATGCATGGGGCCGGTCGGGTTGGCCGAGACGTATTCCACGTTCACCCGACCGGGCTTGGCCGTGCCCTGCCCGAAGCTCTCGCCCTCGGCCAGGATGATCGGGAGCTGCGCGCGCAAAAAACCCTCGCGCAGTCGCAGGTTGACGAAGCCAGGGCCGGCCGGCGCCGCTTCGGCCACTTCCGGCAGCGTGGCCAGCGCCGCCGCCAGGTCGGCCGCAAGCTTCGGGGGCGCCAGCTTGGCCGCCTTGCCGATGACCAGGGCGGCGTTGGTGGACATGTCGCCATGGCTCGCTTCGCGCGGCGGTTCCATGGTCACGCGCGCGAAGGCGTCATCCGGCAATTCAGGCAGCAGGGTGCGGAGCGCTGTGATGGTGCGGTCGCGCAGATGGGCGAAGATGTCATGGCTCATGATGCGCGCTTGTGAGGCCCCGGCACGGTTTCGCGCAACCCCTACTCGGGCAGGGCGCCCCGCAGCCGCCGCATCCCGGCCTCGGCCTCGCGCACCATGCGTGCCACGACCTCGCCGGCCGGCAGCACCTCCTCGATCAGGCCGACGCATTGGCCGGCCCAGGCGAAGCCCTCGTCCATGCGCCCCTCGTCACTCGCCAGCGCGTTCACGCTGCCCGCGATCAGGGGGACGAGTTCCTCGGCAAGCGCGCCGGCCGCCTCGCGCGCCGCGATGTGCTGCGCATGGGCGCTGACCAGCGCGCGACCCGGCATGCCCAGCGTGCGCTTGATGATCATGGTGCCCGAGGGGTCGGCCGCGACCAGCGCCTGCTTGTAGTTGGCATGGGCCTGCGCCTCGATGGTGGCGACGAAGCGCGTCCCCATCTCCACCCCCTCGGCGCCGAGTGCCAGGGCGGCCAGCAGCCCCGCCCCGCTCGCGATGCCGCCCGAGGCGAGGACGGGGATCGACACCGCGCGCACCACGCGCGGCACCATCACGAAGGTGGTCTCGTCGCTGCGGCCGAGATGCCCGCCGCCCTCGTAGCCCACGGTCGCCACCATGTCGGCGCCCGCCGCCTCGGCCTTTTTCGCGAGTTCCGGCCCCGCGATGAGCACCAGGATCTTCGCCGCCCCGTTGATGCGCTTGATCCAGGGTGCGGGGTTGCCCGCCGTCAGCGCAATGACCGGCACCTGCTCCTCCAGGGCCACTTCCAGCATCGCGGTGATGTCCATGCGACCCAGCGGGAAGTTCACGCCGAAGGGCTGGCGGGTCAGCGCGCGACAGCGGCGGATCTCGGCCCGGAGCGCCTCGGCGCCGTCGAGGCCGGCCGTGGCGATCTGCCCAAGGCCGCCCGCCTCGCAAACGGCGGCGCAAAGCTCCGCCTTGGCAACACGGGCAAGGCCGCCCTGCACGATCGGATAGCGAACGCCCAGCATCTCGGTGGCACGCGTCTTCATTCGGCGGTGGCTCCCGAGAGGCGAACAGCTTCCGCCCATTTGTCGATTTCCGCACGCAGGAAGGCGGGGAAGCGGTCGGGGCCGATGCCGCTCGGCTCGATGCCCATGCCGCGCAAGCGGGTCGCCTGCGCCTCCGTCGCGGCCAGGACGACCTGCGCCACGCGCTGCACCAGGGCCATGGGCGTGCCGGCGGGCGCCACAAGCGCCTGCCAGGCAACGCCCTCGAAACCCGGCCAGGTTTCCGCGACGGTGGGGAGGTCCGGCCAGTCCGACAGGCGCTGCGCGGTGGACATCGCGATCGGGCGGATGCCACCCGCCCTCGCATGCACGGCGCTGGGCGGCAGGTTCTCGAAGGTCGCCTGGATACGACCCGCCAGCAGTTCGGTGATGGCGGGCGCGCTGCCCCGGAACGGCGCATGGACCGCCTGGAAGCCACCGCGATGGCGCACCAGTTCCATCAGGAGATGCGGCAGGGTGCCGATCCCGGCACTGCCGTAGATGATCCCCTGCGGCTGTGCCTTGGCCCAGGTCAGGAACTCCGGAAAGGTGCGTACGGGCACCGAGGGATGCACGGCCAGCACATTGGGCACCATGCCGATGACGCAGACCGGCACGAAGTCGCGCATCACATCGAAGGGAAGGCGGCGGTAGAGCGTCGCGTTCGCCGCGTGTGCAGCGGCGATGGTCAGCCAGGTGCTGCCATCGTTCGGCGCCCGCGCGACGAACTCGGCGCCGAGGTTGCCGCCGGCACCCGGCCGGTTCTCGACCACGACATTCGCGCCCAACGCCTCACCAAGCGCCTGCGCCGCAAAGCGGGACAGCGTGTCCGAGGCGCCTCCCGGCGCATAGGGGCTGATGATCCGCATCTGCTGCGATTGGGCGCGGGCGGGTGCGGCAAGCAGCGTGGGTGCGGCAAGGAACAGGCGGCGCTTCATATTCTGGCTCCCTTGATCATGTCTTTCGCGATGAGCAGGCGCTGCACGTCCGACGCACCCTCGAAGATGCGGAACAGCCGGACGTCGCGGTAGAATTGCTCCACCACCGTGCCGTGCATCCAGCCCGCGCCGCCATGGATCTGCAGCGCCTGGTCGGCCACGCGCCCCACCATCTCGGAGGCGAAGAGCTTGCAGCAGGCGATGTCGGCGATGATCGGGCCCTGCGCCTCGCCCGCCACATCGAAGGCGCGCGCCGTCTCCAGGATCATGCTGCGGGCGGCCTGCACCTCGGCCCGCATGTCGGCGAGCTTGGCCTGCACGAGCTGGAATTCGGCCAGCGGCTGGCCGAACTGGCGCCGATTCATCGCGTGGAAAAGCGCTTCCTCCATCAGGCGCTGCGCCTGGCCGACGCACGTGACAGCCACGTGAAGCCGCGCATGGTTGATGCCGCGCATCGCCGTCTTGAAGCCGCCGCCCTCACGCCCGCCGATCAGGCTTTCCGCGGGAATGCGCGCGTTGTCGAAGAAGACCTCGCTGGTGGCGCTGCCATCCTGGCCCATCTTGCGGTCGGCCGGGCCGCAGCTCACGCCCTTCGTGCCGATGGGCACGATGAAGGCCGAGATGCCCGCGGCATCGCGCGAGGCGGCGTCGCTGCGCGCCATCACGATCAGCACCTGCGCCTGCCGCGCGTTCGTGATGTAGCGCTTGCTGCCGTTCAGCACGTAGTCGGCGCCGTCACGCACCGCGCTGGTCCGCAAGCCGCCGGCATCGCTGCCGGCTTCGGGCTCGGTCAGGCAGAAGGCGGCGGTGACCTCGCCGCTCGCCATGCGCGGCAGCCATTCGGCGCGCTGCGCATCGGTGCCATTGTAGAGGATGGGTTGCGAACCGAGGCCGATCGTCGTCGAGAAGCGCGCGCGGAAGACGCTGCTCGCGCGCGTCACCTCCAGCATGACGCGCACCTGCTGCTCCATGGTGAGGCCGAGGCCGCCATGGCGCACCGGGATCGAAATGCCGAAAAGGCCAGCCTGGCGCAGCAGTTCCGTCAGGTCCTCCGGCAGGGTCTCCTGGCCATCGAGGCGCGGCTCGGCGGGGATCAGCCGGTCGCACACCAGGCGGCGGATGCCGTCGAGCCAGGTCTCGAACTCCGATGTGCTGGCACGCTCCGGCCCAGGGGGCATGTCGTTCATGGGTGTCCTCCGTTTCGCGCAGCATCGGCCCTGGCCTGTCGCGAAGTCAAACCGGCATCATGGTTTCGGAGCGCGCCGTGTTCGGGCTAGCTTTCCCGCATTCCCACGGAGACGCCACGCTCTTGGCCACGCCGCCTTTCGTCCTGCGCCTGCCAGCCACCGTCGCGAACGTGTCGCCGGTGCTTGATGCGCTCGAGGTTTACGCGGCGGATTGCGGCATCCCCGGAGGCGTCGCCGCGCGCCTCGCGCTGGTCGCGGAGGAGATCGTCGCCAACGTCGCGATGCATGCCGAAGGCGCCAGCTTCTTCGAGGTCCGCGTGACGCGCGAGGGAAATGCCCTCCTCCTCGCCATCGATGACGACGGCCCCGGCTATGACCCCCTCGCCCGTGCCGCAGTGGACACCGAGGCGCCGCTGGAAGCGCGCGAGGCGGGTGGCCTTGGCGTGCATCTCATTCGCGAAATGACACAGCAGGCGACCTACCACCGCGAGGATGGGCTGAACCGGCTGCGCTGCACGCTGTCGGCGGGCGGTACGTGAATCCGGGGGCCAGCGGTTCCCGCCAGGGCCCATCGCGCGCTAGTGTCCCGCGTGCTGGGTTCGCCGCGCGTCGGCTCGATCACGACCACCGCCGGACTTCGGGACCAGGACACAGCCAGCGAGAAGCGGAGAACGATGCATTGGAGATCACCGAGACCACCGAGAACGGGCGCAACGTGGCCGTGTTGGACGGCCGGCTCGATACGGCGACGGCGGCCGCGACGGAAGCAAGGCTCATCGCGTTGCTGGAGAAGGGTGGCCTCATCGCCGATCTGACGGAGGTTCGCTACGTTTCCTCTGCTGGATTGCGGGTGCTCCTGAAGGCCGCGAAGCAGGCCAAGGCCAGCAGCCGCAGCTTCTCCCTGGTCGGGCTTCAGGCGCCCGTGCGCGAGGTCTTCGAGATCAGCGGCTTCGACAGGATCATCCCTGCGTTCGCCACCCGGGCCGAGGCCGCCTCCGCCTGAGCCAGCCCTTGCCCGACGCGTTGCCTGGCCAGCCCCCTCGCCCGGTCCGTCCCGCAGTCCCTGCGGCCGATGCGGCGGCCATGGCGGCGCTGACCCGCATCGCGGGGCTGGCCCCATCCCCGGTGCTGACGGCGCGGCTGCGACGCGCGGCGCATCTCCTGCCCGCCTGCGACCTCGCGCGCGCGCATGTTGACGCGCCGCACTTTGACGCGCCGCACTGGGCAACCTTGCTCGATGCCGTGACGGTCCAGGAAACGCGGCTGTTCCGGCATCCTGAGCAATGCGCGGCGGCGGCGGCGGCGCTGCCCGAACGCCTCGCCGCCGCCGCCGCCGAAGGCCGCCCGCTGCGCCTCCTCTCGGCCGGCTGCGCGACGGGCGAGGAAGCCTTCACCCTCGGCGCCATGGCGCTTGCCGCGGCCTGGCAGGCTCCCTGCGTGCCGATCGAGGTGTTGGGCCTTGACCTCTGTCGCCCGGCCCTCGCCAGTGCCGAGGCAGGCGTGATCGGCCAGGGCCTGGGCGACCCGCTGGGCTTGGTGCCGGCGGGGTTTCGGCACTGGCTCGCCGGGCCGGATGGCATGGCGCTCCTGCATCCGGCGCTGCGCCGCATCCTCCGGTTCCGGCGGGCGAACCTGATCGACGGCCTGGATCATGCGGAGGGGTTCGACGTCATCTTCTGCCGCAACGTGCTCATCTATCTGACGGAGCCCGCACGCACCGCCGTCCTCGTGGTGCTTGCCGCGGCGCTGCGGCCAGGCGGCCTGCTGGCGCTTGGCCCCACCGATCGCGCGCCCAGCGGGCTGCGCGCCATCGCCGAGAACCTCTGGCAGATGCGCCAATGACCGAGGCGAGGCATCTGCCGGCGCCGGGCGGTGGCTGGTTCACCTTCGCGCAGGGCAGCGCCGCCGTCGCCGAGGCCCCCGCGCGCCCGCGTCAATCCGGCTTCCTCGCGGCGCCACCTGCCGAAGCGACGGCGCGGCGCATCCGGCCCACCGGGCTCGACGCGTTGCACCTCTCGCTGGGCGCGATCCTGCTGGTGGTCCCTGCCTCGCTGGTGGAGCGGCTCGTCGCCATGCCGGCGCTGCGCCCGATGCCGGGCGCGCACCCAGGCGTTGCGGGATTGGCCGAATTCGAGGGCGCTCCCATCCTCGTCCTGCGCGCCGGCTTCGCCGCTGGCGGGGTGGATGCCTCGGGGGCAGAAGCCACGCTGCTCTGCGTGATGCGGGAGGGAGGGCGGCGCTTCGGCCTGCCTGCCTCGCGGATCGTGGCAGGCGCCGCAACGGCCGACTTCGCCACATGGCTGGCAAGCCCGGAGGCGGCGGAGGCGCTGGCCATGGCACCTCACGCGGCGGAGGCGCAGCCGGTTCTTCCGACGCCGCAGCGCCATCTCGTCCTGTTCCGCGCCGCGGGGATGGAACTCGCACTGCCAGTGGAGGCGGTCACCGCGGTTCTGTCGCCAACGCTTCCGGTACCAACCCCGCGCCATGACATCGCCGGCGTGGTGGCGCATCGCGGCGCGGTGCTTCCGGTGCTGGATGGCGGACTGATCCTGGGCGGCCGCCCCAGCCTCGCGGATGGCCCGGCACCGCTGCTGCGCCTCGCCCTGCAGCCCGAGGTCGTCGTGGCTGTCGAACAGGTCTCCGGCGTGCGGGTGGTGCCGGCGAGCGAGGTAACCCCGCTCGCCCGGCGCGACGGCATGGTCGCCGCCTTCGCGCGCTGGGCCGGGGCGCCGCTGCCGGTGCTCGCCGCCCACCGGCTAGGGGCGCTCTGATGCCGCCGATCTCCGTGCTCGTCGTCGACGACAGCGCCTTCATGCGCATCGCGCTGCGCCGGATCATCGAGGCGGACGGCGACCTGCGCGTCGTGGCCGAGGCCGCGGACGGCGAGGCCGCGGTGGAGGCGGCGCGCCTGCACCGCCCAGCCGTTGTCGCCATGGATGTCGAGATGCCGGTGCTGGGAGGCATCGAGGCCACGCGACGCATCATGGCCCTGCCGGATCCGCCGGCGGTCATCATGGTCAGCCATCACACCCAGACGGACAGCCCCGCCGCGCTCGCCGCGCTGGAAGCCGGCGCGGCCGACTACATCAGCAAGGAGACGGGCTTCGGCGGCGTCGATCTCGCCCATCTCGATCGCGCCCTGCGTGACCGGCTGCGCCATTGGGCGCATGTGCAGGCGGTGCCGGGCAGCATGCGCCAGGCGCAGCCAGGAGCGCAGGCGCCGCAACGGCCCGGCCCGCCGCCGCTCGTGCTCATCGCGGCATCGACCGGTGGGCCCGATGCGCTGGCGGCGCTGCTGCTGGCCAGCGGCCCGCTTCCCGTCCCCGTCGTCATCGCGCAGCACATGCCGCCCGGCCTGGCTCCCGAACTCGCGGCGCTGCTCGGCCGGCGGGCGGGATGGACGGTCCGCGTGGCCCCGGAAGGTAAGGGACTGGAGGCGGGCCAGGCGCTCCTTCTGCCGACGGACGCCGTGCTGCTGCGCCAGGCCGGCGGCTTCGCGCTGCGGATCACGCCCTCGGCCTCGATGGTGCATCCCTCGGCGGACCTGCTGTTCCGCTCCGCCGCGCTGCTGGGCGTGCCGGCCTGCGGCGTGGTGCTGACCGGCATGGGGCGCGACGGCGCCGATGCGGCGGGGCTGCTTGCGGCGGAGGGCGGGCGCATCCTGGTGCAGAGCCGCGAGACTTGCGTTGTCAGCGGCATGCCGCAGGCCGCACTCTCGATCGTGCCGGATGCCCAGGGCGGCAGCCCGGCCGCGATTGGCAAGCTGCTGCGCGGATTGTGGGGGGCGTGATGGACGAGGAACTGCTGGAAGCCTTCCGCGCGGAGTTCGCCGCCGCTGGCGCCGCCCTCGCCGCCGCGCGCGACATGGCCTCGGCGCAGCGCGCGTTGCAGCAGATGCGCCTGATGGCCGACGGAATGGAGATGGCTCCGCTGCAGGCGCAACTCGCCGCGCTGGAAACGATGGACAGCCTCGATGCGCTTCAGCGCGCCGCGACGTCGCTGGCGGCGGGCGCACCCGCCCCGTTCCGCACCCTCATCGTCGACGACAGCGCGATGATGCGACGCATGCTCCGTGGCATCCTCGGACAGGACGCCCGCTTCGCCATCGTCGGCGAGGCGGCGGACGGCGCGCACGGCCTGCGCGCGATGGCCGAGCTTCGCCCCGACCTCACCCTGCTCGACCTTGAGATGCCGGTGCTGGACGGAATGGGCTTCCTGGCTGAATGGGCGGTCTCCGGCCATGGCGCGGTGGTGGTGGTTTCATCCGCCGCGCATCCGGGCAGCCCGGCCGCCCTGGAGGTGCTGCGGCGCGGCGCCCATGCGGCGGTCGCCAAGCCCTCCGGCGCGCTTTCCCTCGACCTCGCCGAGCGCACGGGGGCTGAAATCCTGGCCGCCGCCCGCGCCGCCATGGCCTGACGCATGGAGGCGGACGACCCCCTCTGGCAGGAATTCGCCGCCGAGACGGCCGAGCACCTGGACTCGCTGGAACACGGCCTGGCGGGCGAAGGCGGCGTGGACGTGCTGTTCCGCGCCATGCACAGCCTGAAGGGCATGGCTTCGGCCGTCGGCGCCCGCGGCCTCAGCGGCCTCGCGCATGGCGCGGAGGATGTGCTGGGCCTCGCCCGCGCCGGCCGCCTCGCACTCGATGGCGCCGCGCGCGAGGCGCTGCTGGCGGCGGTGGATGCTCTGCGCGCCAGCCGCTCCGCGTTGCTCGATCGGCGGCAGGACCAGGCGGCGCCACCGGCCCTGCTCGCTCGGCTCGCCGCGCTGGCGGAGCGCCAGGCCGCACCAGCAGCGCCGGCTGCCAGGGCCGAACCGGACCGCCCGACGGACGACGCATCGGGCGACCCGCTGCGGATCACCCTCGCCTCACGCTTCATCGCCGAATGGCCGGGCCTATTGGCGGCACCAGAGCCGGCCCGGCGCCTCGCGCATCTGGCGCGCGAGGCGCGGCTCTCACGCCTCGCGGCGCTGCTCGACGCGGTGCCGCTTGGCGGGGATCGGCTTGCCGGGGATCGGCTTGCCGCGCTCGGCCGGGTGCGGCGAGCGTTGATGCTGCTGCGCGAAGCGACCGGCGC
>Ga0105047_10009199_pt1 | contig 16316 bp, 11 predicted proteins | sample MAT04_FD_78384 | JGI IMG/M metagenome (GOLD analysis project Ga0105047, IMG submission 78384) | Freshwater microbial communities from Lake Fryxell liftoff mats and glacier meltwater in Antarctica - MAT-04 (megahit assembly) | ecosystem: Environmental > Aquatic > Freshwater > Ice > Liftoff...
CGGCACGCACCTCGGCAAAGTCGCAGGCAATTTGTGGCTCGATCGTGCGCTGATCGCGCAACACCCCGTGACGGCGGTGAAGGCGACATTCGATGCTGACCCGCAAACGACGAACCCCAGCAAGCCCGGCGAACTCCTGCCCGTCGCGTTCAAATTTACCGACCTGACCGGGTCGTTGTTTCGCGGTACCGTTGGCGGTACGGGTCGGGTTGTGCTGTCGGACCCCGTCCGTTATCGGCTCGCACTCACGGCCACCGACGTGCGTCTCGAAGAGATCGCCCAGCACCACAACCTCGGTAACGGCGTGAAACTCGAAGGCGCGGCACAAGGGAACATCCTGATCGAAACGGTGCCCGATCCGCGGACCGGCGCGATGATGATCGAAGGCTACGGCAAGGCCGATGTGGATCGCGGTCACATCCTGAATTTGCCTGTGATGATGCCGTTGTTGAAGACCTTGAAATTGCAGGCACCCGACAAAACGGCTTTCGAGGAAGCCCACGCAACGTTTTCGATTCGCGGCGATCGCGTCCGCGTGGAACATCTCGACTTACTCGGCTCCGCCATCAGCCTCGGCGGTTCCGGCGAAATCGACATGGCGGGCGACTACGTGAAGTTCGACTTTTACACGATATTATCTCAGACATTACAGCGATGGCTGACTACGCCGTTCGGCGACGTGACGGCCGCCGTCAGCGAGAAATTGTTTAAGATCGAAGTCGTACGGAAAGACGGCGAACTGAAATACGAACCGCGGATCGTCCCGTTCGTGACGGCCCCGTTCCGGGCAATTGCGGATCGAATGAAGGTCCGAAAGTAAACGGGAGAACCATCGTGTTCCTGCTCGGCGGCATCTTGCATCGAATGATCTTCTGGGAACTCCTGCGGGTCTTCGCGCTCACGCTCACCGGCCTGACCGGGCTGTTCCTGATTGGCCTCGTTATCCAGCAAGCGAGCCAACTCGGGCTTTCGATCGGGCAGACGCTCGCGATCATTCCGCTACTGATTCCGTACACGCTGCCATACACGATTCCCACGACAACACTGTTCGCATCGTGCGTCGTCTACGGTCGAATCTCGCACGACAACGAAGCCGTCGCGATGAAGGCCGCCGGCGTGAACCTGCACTCGATATTACGCCCCGCCGCGCTGCTCGGCGTGCTCATGAGCCTCGTTACGTTCGGCCTCGCGTACACCGTAATCCCGAACTCGAATGCCACGCTACAAACGCAGATTTTGAAGGATCCCGAAGAGGTTCTCTACAGCCTGCTGAAACGCGAACGCACCTTCCGAGCGAACAATTTCCCTTACGTCATCCACGTCAAAGACGTGCAGGGTCGTCGTCTGATCGATGTGATTTTTAAGCGTAAGAAGATGGAAAAGGACAACGCGGGCAAGGACATCTGGCTCGGTGTGTACGACTACGTCATTCGCGCAAGAGAGGCGCGATTGCGGGTGGTGATGCCGACGCCGGATAAGCCGAACGAGCCGACGATGCTGTTTATCGATCCGGATCGTTGGGTCGGTGCGGACGGCACGATGTCCATCGAAACGGGGAGTTCGCGGCCCGTGGGCGTACCCTTGCCAGACGTGTTCTCGCCGAAGGATGTGAATGATCGGCCGATGAATTTACAGTGGGACGAACTGCCACCGAAGGCGCACGAATTCGAACTCGAATACTTGAAGGCCGTCAGCCAGCAAATCGCAACCGCGAAGATCATTGCAACAACTACGGACCTCGTTTTGAAGGACCGCAACGAGAAGCACGCAGTCGGATTGAAGTATCTGGCCGAACACTGGATGCGGCAAATTCGCAACACGCAAAATGAATATTACATGCGGCCCGCGCTCGCACTCAGTTGCCTGGTGTTCGCGTTGATCGGCTGTCCCGTCGGCATCTGGGCGAACCGTGCGGACTACCTAAGTTCGTTCGTTATCTGCTTCCTGCCAACGGTATTCGCATACTATCCGATCTTGCTCGCCGGCTCGAACATGGCCCGCGATGGCAAAGTCCCGATGCCCGTCGGCATCTTCGCCGCCGACGCCATCGTCGCCGTCCTCGCGGGTTTGCTGACGATCCGACTGGTCAAGCGCTAAACAATTTCCGTAGCAGAAGTCGTGAGACTTCTGTCGCGCGATGTTCGATCGGCTATGCTGTCAGCACACACCTACTGCTCCCCGCTTTGGTCGCGTATGTACCGAATGCTCTTTCCCGTACTGCTGCTGGCATCGATTCCTGCCTCGGCTGCACCGCCGGATTTCGACCGTAGCCTAGCACCGCTCTTCATCAAGCGATGTATCGAGTGCCACGGCCCGACGGAACCGAAGGGCGGCCTCGACCTGACGACGAAGAAAACCGTCGTGGGACTCGACGAAGAATCGGTGGTCGTACCTGGCAAGCTCGCGATGAGCCGCCTCTGGGAACGGGTGAGTATCGATGAGATGCCACCGAAACATCCGCTGAGCCCTGCCGAGAAAGCGGTCTTTAAAAGCTGGATCGAGAGTGGAGCGAACTGGGGCCGCGATCCGATCGACCCGCTCGCGCTTTCGACGAGCGAACGCGGTGGCCGCGACTGGTGGGCACTGCAACCGCTGAAGCCACACGCGGTGCCTGCGAATATCCATCCCGTCGATCATTTCGTTGCCATCGCACGCACGGCCAAGGGGCTGTCAGCCTCCGTGCCCGCAGACCCGCGTACGCTTGTTCGTCGCCTGTACTTCGATCTCATCGGCCTACCACCGTCGCCGGAGACGATCGAAGCCTATGCCAAGAACCCTTCCGACGAAGCCTATTTCGCACTCGTCGACAAGCTGCTCGCGTCGCCGCAGTACGGCGAACGCTGGGCGCGGCACTGGCTCGATCTGGTGCGATACGGCGAAAGTGACGGTTTCGAGCGGAACGCGCCGCGACCGAACGCCTGGCACTACCGCGACTTCGTGATTGCGGCGTTCAACGCCGATATGCCGTTCGACCAGTTCGCGAGATGGCAGATCGCCGGGGATATTCTGCAACCCGATGAACCGGCGGCTATCCAGGCAACGGGCTTCCTCGTGGCAGGCATTCACAACACCGTACTCGGCTCGAATGCCATCTCAAACGCAACGGCACGACAAGATGAAATCGAAGATATTCTCGCCGCTGTCGGGCAGACGTTCCTCGGCCTCACGGTGCAATGTGCGCGGTGTCACGATCATAAATTCGACGCGATCACGCAGGTCGATTATTACCGCTTCGCGGCCGCACTCGGCGGAGTGAATCACGGCGAACGGGTTGCGATGTCCGCCGATACCCAACGCGACAGACAGATACTCGAAAAAGAATTGAAGGCGAAACTTGCGGTCGGCGAACGTTCCGTTCTGGCAATCGAAGCGATAGGCCGCGAACGAGCGAATGCAAAGTTGGGCGTTCGTAACGCGAAACCGAAGTTACCCATTGCTCCATTGGCCCGCTGGTCGTTCGACGGAAACACTAATGATACCTACGGGCACTTGAATGGCACGCTGAAGAGCGGCGCGAAGATCGAAGGCGGGCGATTGATCCTCGACGGCAAATCGGCGCACGTTACGACCGCATCACTCAAAGCGGACCTGAAAGAAAAGACGCTCGAAGTCTGGTTGTCACTGCCAACGCTCGATCAGTCAGGCGGTGGGGGGATGACGGTCGAATCGAACGACGGTAACATTTTCGATTCGATCGTTTACGCGGAACGACAACCGAAAAAGTGGCTCGCGGGGAGCAACAGCTATCGTCGAACCCGCGATGCAAATGGAGCGATCGAGACCGCAAAACCCGGGCAATGGGTTCACACCGCGATCTCGTATGCCACCGATGGACGCATCGCGATCTACCGCGATGGTAAACAGTACGGCACGGCGTACACGCTTCCTGGCGAGAGTCCGGTCTCGTTTCGTACGGACGATTCGCACATCGTGTTCGGTATGCGACACACGGGTGGCGGCAAGGCATTTCTGAATGCGGAGATCGACGAAGCGCGACTGTACGACAGAGCATTGACCAGCGAGGAAATCGCGGCATCCGCAGCCGCAGGTACGGATGGCATGTCCGTTTCGATGAACGAAATACTCGCTTCGCTCACCGCGGAGGAAAGAGCGACACATTCGCAATTGCTTGCCGGGCGTGCGGCTACGACTGCAAAACTTGCGAATCTACCTGCGCCGACAATGGTGTTCGCCATCGCGCCGAAGTCCGCACCGCCGACGTACGTGCTTTCACGCGGCAACGTCGAGAAGCCGAAAGCGATCGTGAGTGCGGGTGGCGTGGCGAGCATTCCGGGCATGGCGAATTTCGGTTTGCCACACGATGCACCCGAAGGATTGCGACGTCAAAAGCTCGCGGAATGGATCGCACGGGCGGACAATCCGGCGTTCACGCGCACGATCGTCAACCGGCTTTGGCACCACCACTTCGGCATCGGCCTCGTCGATTCGCCGAGCGATCTCGGTTTCAACGGGGGACGGCCATCGCATCCCGAACTGCTCGACTGGCTCGCGGCGGAACTCGTGCGCCAGAAGTTTCACCTGAAGCCGCTCCACCGGTTGCTGGTGACGTCGACAACCTACCGTCAGTCGTCGGCGAAGGTCGCCAGTGCGTTCGCGAAAGATGCAGATAATCGACTGTTGTGGCGGATGTCCCCGAGGCGGCTCGAAGGCGAAGCGATACGCGACGCGATGCTCGTTGCGGCCGGAAAACTGAACCCGAAATTAGGGGGGCCGGGCTACCACGATGTCCGCACCTACGGCGACAGCGGCACCTTGTATTACGAACCAATCGACCCGATTGGCGACGAGTTTCAACGCCGGACGATCTACCGTTTCTCGCCGCGTGGCGAACGCAGCGCGATACTGGAAACGTTCGATTGCCCCGATCCTTCCGCACTGACACCCCGCCGTCAAATAACAACGACGCCACTCCAGGCACTCGCGTTATGGAACGATAGTTTCGTGTTGCGCACGTCGCAATCGTTCGCCGAGCGAATCGGTTTAGAGGGGAAGGGGACTTCCGCACAGATCGATCGCGCGTATCGACTGTCACTGGGCCGTCAGCCGAGTGATGAGGAACGGAAACGAGCCATCGCCGTCGTGGAAAAACACGGGCTGACGGCATTGTGTCGCGTACTGTTTAACTGCAACGAATTCGTGGTGATGGAATGAACGAAGTCAGCCGTCGCGATTGTTTTTCGTGGTCTGCACGCGGTCTCGGTGTGGCCGCGTTCGCACATTTACTTTCGCGCGATGCGAGCGGCGCAACGCCGAAACCGCACTTCCCCGCGAAGGCGAAACGGGTCGTTCACATCTCGCTGATCGGCGGGCTGAGCCACCTCGATTCGTTCGACTACAAGCCGACACTGAAGAAGTTTCACGGGAAACCGCTGCCTTCGAAGGAGATTCCCGACATCTTTTTCGGACAAGTCGGCTTGCTTCGGCAACCGGACTGGGCGTTCAAGCCTCGCGGGAAGTCGGGACTGATGATCTCCGATCTGTTCCCGCACATCGCGGAAATGGCCGACGAACTGACAATTATTCGCTCGATGACGGCAGACTCGGCGAATCACACACCGGCGTTGTACATCGAAAATAGCGGCTTCCAATTCGGCGGGTTTCCGTCGGCGGGTAGCTGGGTGAGTTATGGCCTCGGTAGCGAAACCGAGGAGTTGCCCGCGTACGTAATCTTGCCCGATCCGCGCGGGCTGCCGAATGGGGGGTCGTCGATCTGGTCGAGCGGGTTCCTGCCCGCGGAGCATCAGGGCGTGCTATTTCAGACGGGGGCGACGCCGGTTCGCGACTTGTTTCCGGCGGTCAAACGCTCGGCGGCATCGGAGGCCGATAGCCTCGAACTGCTCCACGCGATGAACGCACAACATCAGCAACGTTCCGGCGACGAAGGGCTGTTGGCCGCACGAATGCGGAGTTACGAGCTTGCGGCAAAGATGCAATTGTCCGTGCCATCGCTCGTCGACTTGAGCAAAGAGACAGCGGCGACGCAATCGCTGTACGGCCTCGATCGACCGCAGACTGCGCCGTTTGGCCGCAACTGCTTGCTCGCGCGGCGACTACTCGAACGCGGCGTGCGGTTCGTACAACTGTTTTCCGGTGGGCCGATTGCGGGTAACCCGCGGCTCAGTTGGGATGCACACGAGAACGTGAAAGACAACCACACCATTGAGGCCGGCAAGATCGATCGGCCCGTGGCGGGGTTACTCCGCGACTTGAAACAGCGCGACATGCTGAAGGATACACTCGTGCTATTCACGACCGAATTTGGCCGCACGCCGTTCGCCCAATCGGGTCCGGAGATCGTCGGCCCGGGCCGCGACCACAACAAATATGGCTTCTCCGTGTGGCTTGCCGGAGCGGGATTGCAAGCGGGAAGCGTCTTCGGGGCAACCGACGAGATCGGCTGGAAGGCCGCCGAACATCCCGTGGCGTGGCACGATTTCCACGCCACCGTGTTGCACTTGCTCGGCCTCGATCACGAAAAACTAACTTTCTACCACAATGGCATCCGTCGCCGACTCACGAACGTCCACGGCGAAGTCGTTCGCGGAATTCTAGCGTAACAGTTTCACTTTACTGGCTTAAATACCAGCCCATCGTGGCTCATGTCGTATTCGACCATGACGGTCGTGCCGTCGCGGATGTCGCCTTTTAACAGCGACTTGCCGAGTGCGGTTTCGAGCTCCTTTTGCAGAACGCGCTTGAGTGGCCGCGCACCGTAGGCGGGGTCGTAACCGAGCTTCACGAGGTACGATTTTGCCTCAGCGGAGATCGTCAGAACGATCTTGCGATCGCGGAGCCGTTCGCGGAGGTGTTCGAGTTGAATGTCGATAATCTTCGCGAGGTTGGCTTCGGTGAGCGTGTGGAAAACGATGATGTCGTCGATGCGGTTGAGGAATTCGGGGCGGAACGCTTTCCGGAGTTCGTCGAGTACCGCTTGCTTCATGCGGTCGTAAATTTCGCCGATGTGCGTGCCTTTGAATTGCAAGATTTTCTGGCTGCCGACGTTCGAGGTCATGATGATGATCGTGTTTTTGAAATTGACCGTCCGCCCCTGACTGTCGGTGAGACGGCCATCGTCGAGGACTTGCAGCAGCACGTTGAAAACGTCGGGGTGGGCCTTCTCAATCTCATCGAAAAGGATTACGGAGTACGGTCGCCGGCGTACCGCTTCCGTGAGTTGCCCGCCTTCATCGTGGCCGATGTAACCGGGGGGCGCGCCGAGCAATCGCGATACCGTATGGCGTTCCTGATACTCGCTCATGTCGATGCGGATCATCGCGCGATCGTCGTCGAAAAGGAAGGCCGCGAGGGCGCGGGCGAGTTCGGTTTTGCCGACGCCGGTCGGGCCGAGAAAAATGAAGCTGCCGATGGGGCGGTTCGGATCGTTCAACCCGGAACGCGCCCGAATGACCGCTTCGCTGATCGCGGTCACGGCTTCTTCTTGCCCTACGACGCGGCGATGCAATTCGTCTTCGAGGTGCAAGAGTTTCTCGGTTTCGCCTTCCATCAGCTTCGTCACGGGTACGCCGGTCCAACGGCTGACGACGGCGGCGATGTCGGCTTCGCCGACTTCTTCCTTGATGAGGCGGTTCGTCGATTTTTGCTGGGAAAGCCGTTCTTCTTCGAGCTTGAGTTGCTTTTCGAGGTCGGGAAGCGTGCCGAATTTCAGCTCGGCTGCCTTGCTGTAATCGGACTCGCGCTCGTAGCGTTCCAACAACACTTTGGACGTCTCGATCTGCGTTCGTAGCGACTTCAAACCCTCGACCGCTTTCTTCTCGCTTTGCCATTGTGCGGAGAATGCATCGGACTGCGTCTTGAGGTTCGCGAGTTCCTTTTCGAGTTTCGCGAGCCGGTCCTGCGAGCCGGTGTCGTTTTCTTTCTTGAGGGCTTCGCGTTCGATTTCGAGTTGGCGAACGCGGCGGGAAATCTCGTCCAGTTCCGTCGGTAAGGAGTCGATCTCGGTGCGAATCTTGGCTGCGGCTTCGTCCATCAGGTCGATCGCTTTATCGGGCAAGAAGCGGTCCGCGATGTACCGGTTAGAAAGCACCGCTGCCGCGACGAGTGCGGCGTCCTTGATGCGGACACCGTGGTGTGCCTGATAGCGATCCTTCAAGCCGCGTAAGATCGAAATCGTATCTTCGACCGACGGTTGATCGACGAACACCGGCTGGAAGCGTCGCTCGAGTGCCGCGTCTTTCTCGATGTGCGTGCGATATTCGTCGAGGGTCGTCGCCCCAATGCAGTGCAACTCGCCGCGCGCGAGCATCGGCTTGAGGATGTTCCCGGCATCCATCGCGCCTTCGGCCTTCCCCGCACCGACGACGGTATGCAGCTCGTCGATGAACAGAATCATCTCGCCTTCGGAATCGGTGACTTCCTTCAGCACTGCTTTGAGGCGTTCCTCAAACTCGCCGCGATACTTCGCACCCGCGATGAGCGCACCCATATCGAGCGAGCAAATCCGCTTGTTCTTCAGCCCTTCGGGAACGTCCCCACGGTAAATTCGCAGTGCCAAACCTTCGACGATGGCGGTTTTGCCGACGCCGGGTTCGCCGATCAGAACGGGGTTATTTTTCGTACGCCGACTGAGCACCTGAATGACGCGGCGAATTTCTTCGTCGCGGCCGATCACGGGGTCGAGCTTGCCTTTCGCGGCCATCTGCGTGAGATCGCGACCATATTTTTCGAGTGCCTGATACGTCTCTTCGGGGTTCTGCGTCGTCACCCGTTGACTGCCACGAACTTCCTTCAGCACGGTTTCGAGCCGCTTCTTCGTGAGGCCCGCTTCCCGCAGCATGATCCCCGATGCGCCTTTGTCGTCGACCATCGCCAACAATAAATGTTCGACGGAAACGTACTCGTCCTTCAGGCGTTTCGCTTCGTCCTCCGCATCGGCGATCAGCTTGTTAAACCGCCCGCTGCCGTACTGGTTTTCGGGTGTTCCCGATGCCGATGTCACGCTCGGCAGCTTTTCGAGATCGCGGTGCAACTTGCCAGAAAGCGATTCCGGCGACACGCCCGCTTTGTTCAAAATCGCCGACGTCAGCCCACGATCTTGCTCGATGAGCGCGAGCAACAGGTGTTCGAGGTCGATCTGCTGGTGGTTGAGCTTCGCAGCCGTCTTCTGCGCATTCGCCAAAGCTTCGCGGGCTTTTTCGGTAAAACGATTCGCGTCCATGGGCGATCTTCTCAAATGGTTGTAAGGTTTCCACTCTCATTTTAACGAGCAAATTCACGTCATACCGTTTTTCGATGACTTACGTCGATTCTCCCGCAACGAAAGCGAGCGAAACCGAGTTCAGACAATAGCGTTGGCCAGTCGGTCGCGGGCCATCGGGGAAGACGTGCCCGAGGTGGCTATCGCAACGGGCACAGCGAATTTCGGTTCGGACCATGCCGTGGCTATCATCGACGATGCTCGCGACGTGTTCCGTATCGTACGGGGCGAAGAAACTCGGCCAGCCGGTGCCCGATTCGAACTTGGCGTTCGAGCGAAACAACGGCAGATTGCACAGTCGACAGTGGTAAACGCCCACTTCTTTCTGCTTCAGCAACCCGCCACAAAACGCAGGCTCGGTGCCTTGGTGCAACAGCACGCGACGCTCTTCGGGCGACAGCCCTTTCGCCAGCAGCGATAATTGCTCCGTAGACGGACGAGTCAAATCGTGCCCACTCGCTGAAGTTTGTGTTGCGTTCATCATTTCTCCCATTGTCGTGTGATGCGTTGAAACTACGGATAATTATAGTCGAAGGGTGATACCGCCCATCTCTATCACTCTCACTCGGTTTCCGCATGAACGACGACACACCCGCGATCCTCGGCGGCCCCGCGACATTCGCCATCGGACCGCCACCGTGGCCACCCGAACGCCCCGCCGTGCGCGACGCACTGTTAGCGGCGTACGCCGATGGCGGCTGGGGGCAGTATCACGGCGTGCGCGTGAATGACCTCGAAACCCGGTTATCCGTGCGCTACCGCGTACCCCACGCGTTGACTTGCGCGAGTGGCACGCTGGCCGTGGAAACGGCACTGCGTGCGGTGGGCGTTGGCCCTGGCGATGAAGTCATTATGGCGGCGTACGAGTACGAATCGAATTTCCTGAGCATCATCGCGATCGGCGCGAAGCCGGTACTCATCGACATCTGCGAAACGAATGGGAACTTCGACCCGGCACAACTGAATGCTGCACGTTCGCCTGCAACGAAAGCCGTGCTCGTTTCGCACATTCACGGCGGGTTTGCGCCTATCGATGAGGTCGTGGCATGGTCGAAAAACGAGCGAATCGCGGTGATCGAAGATGCCGCACAATCGCCAGCCGCGAACGACGTCGAGATACCGAAAGCAATTGTGGCGGACATCCGAACGCTAAGCTTCGGCGGCTCGAAAATCGTGACGGCAGGACGCGGCGGCGCGATGCTGTTTCCGAATGAAAAACCGTTTCAGCGGGCGAAACTGTGGCTAAACCGCGGCGTGCAACAGTGGGCTGCACTCAGCGAGATACAGGCCGCCGTGCTGCTGCCTCAACTGGACACGTTAACGGCTGAAGTCGCCACGCGGCTGTGCGGAATGCAGGTGCTCGCGGTGAATGTGCCTGGGTTGCGAATGTTGCCGGGCGATGGCTTGTATAAAATCGGCTTCGAGTTTGATGCCGTCGCGTTTGGTTTGTCTCGCGATCTGTTCGTGAAAGCGATGCGTGCAGAAGGCGTCGCTTTCGATGCCGGTTTCAAGGCGCTGCACCGCAGTCGTGCGCCCTCGCGATTCCGTGCGATTGGCTCGCTTCCGTGCGCCAGTATCGCGCACGATGCCATCGTGATGCTGCATCATCCCGTCATGCTCGACGGTCACTTGACCGGGCAGCAGGTTGCCCGTGCGATTGCGAAAACGTACCGTAACGCAGAGCGCATTCGTGCCGAATTCCCGCCGCTTTCCTGAAAGGGCCACCCGATGCCGCGCCTTCTGACTGGTTTCGTGCTGTTCCTTCTGACGACACTCGCAACACTCGCCGCCGATGCCCCCGCCGGTTCGTGGAAGCTCACGCTGCGCTCGGAACGTCAGCCGATTTTGGTGCTGATTTCCTTCACGCAAACCGATGGAAAGTGGGTCGCCGATTACATCGATTCGACCGCGCAGTTTAACAAAGATCCGAAGTTCATCGATGTCAAAGTTGTCGATGATAACCTGAAATTCACACTGATAATCGATGCGGCCACAATCCGCTTCGATGGTATCGTCGCGAAAGACGGCAAGAAAATCACTGGCTCGTTGAATCAGGGTACCGCACTCGAACTGACCGAATTGCGACCGAGTACGTTGAAGAAAATCGATGGCTTCGAGTTGGTCCGCGAATCGCTCACACAGACCGATGAACCCCAAGCCGTCTACGATGCGTCGTTAGCCGTGCTGGCACAGGCTGCGGCGAAGAAACTGAAACCCGACGAAGTGCGCGGTATGGTCGATCGCGTCATGAAGCTTTCGACGAACTACGGCCCACGCTGGGAACGCGCAACGACTTTGAAGTTTGCGGGGCTGCTCGCCGATCAGGAGGGTTACGCCGAAATCGCTCTCGCGCAAGCTCGGAAAGCCGAGCGGATGCTAACCGATGACGATGAATCGATAGCCCGTCTCGAAGTGCTCAACGTACTGGCGCGTTCGCTAACGAAGTCGAACAAGGCTGACGAAGCGAAGCCATACTTGGCACAAATCGCCAAGCTCGAACTCCGCGACTATCAGGATTACGCGAAGAAAAATCCTTCGTACAAGATCGAGGAATTCAAAGGTCGCAAGGCTAAGAGCAATCGCGTCGCGCTCGTCGAATTGTTCTCATCGGCAGAGTTACCCGCGTGTGCCGGGTTCGATCTCGCACGAGATGGTGTGCTGCGGGCGTACAAATCGAGCGATGCGATCGCACTGACTTACCACATGAATCTCAAGGACGCGAACGATCCGCTCACGAACCCCGACACGGTTTTCCGAGTCAACTTCTACGCGGCCAAAGTGAAAACGGGCACCCTCGCGTTCGTCAACGGCAAGCCTGCTGTACGCATCACGGAAGAGACGTCAGCCGAGTCCGCGAAGGATATTTACGCGGCACTTCGCGAGAAGATCGATGAAGAACTCGAAAAGCCGACTGCCGTGAAACTGACGCTTACGGTGGCAGCCGACACGAAGGGATTCGTGGCGAAAGCGGCGATTGCCGACCTCGAAAAACCGAGCGAGCAAATGTTCCTTCGCTTCGCCGTGTTCGAAGATCGGGTGCGTTACTTCGGGGGCAACGGTATGCGTTACCATCAGCACGTCGTGCGCTCGATGCCGGGCGGCAAAGGCTTCGCTCTTACGAAAGCGACCGCTGAACATTCGGTGACGATCAACGCGACGGACATTCGCGACAAACTGACGAAGTACCTGGAAGATTTCAGCAAAGAAAGCGATTTCCCGCGAGCAGATCGTCCACTGGAACTGAAGAACCTAAAGCTCGTCGCGTTCGTGCAAAACGATTCGACTGGCGAAGTATTAGACGCGGCACAGGTCGATCTGGAACCGAAAAAGGAGTGATTTGAGCGGTGCGGAAGTGTCGAGAAACTGTGCGCACTTCCGTGCGCACAGTTAGAATTCTTAACCGGAACGACTTCGTTACTTGTCGTCTTTGTTGACCTTCTCGGTGTTTCGCTTCCCGGGTGGCGGAAACTTGCCGTCGATCAGTTCCTTCAAGATCGGCGTGACGACTTCGGCTGGGAGCGCCCAGGTTTCGACGCGGCCTGCACGAGCGATGTTGATGCCGAGTACCTTGCCGTCGAGGTCGACGAGCGGCCCGCCGCAATCGCTCGGTTTAATGACCATGTCGTGCATGATTACCGAAGGGAAACCTGTTCGCCGACCGGATAGCAAACTACCCATCGCGTTTTGGAACGCCCCGCGATCAATGTCGGCCCGGCTGCCGAGCTTCACGTTGAATTCTTTTTCCTCTTCGCCGCGAAGCACCGTCATTTTGATCGTGTCACCGGGCTTGTAATCGTCGAGCAGCTTCTTCATCTCCTCGAATTTTTTGACCTTGGTACCCGCAATTTCGAGGATGATATCGCCTTTCGCGAGTTTCGCACGGTAGGCCGATCCCTTCGGGTCGACTTCACCGATCAAGACCTGTTCTTTACCTTCGCTCGGCAATCCCGCAATTATGCCCAGGAAGCCTTTATTGCCGTTTTCGACGAACGATTCTTCGCGGTAGAGTTTGCGAACACCCGCACTGATGATGCCTACGCCGACCGGTTCCGACTCAAATCCGACAGCGGCAACCCAGTTGCCGACGGTGGCGTCTTTGCCGGGTGCGAACGCCGCAATCGTGGCGATGTCTGTGGCGTCGATCTTCAGCAATGCGAGGTCCGAAGGCTCGTGATAGCCAACGTAAACGGCATCGTATTCGGATCCATCGCGGAGCCGGATGCTAATCGGACCCTTGAGTTCGCTGCCCTTGGTGAGGATGTATCCCTTCTTGTCGACTATTGTGCCGAGGATCGTGTCTTTGTTACTGCAGCGAACGCGAACGGTCGCATCGGTGGCCTTGGCGACGACATCGCCGAAGAGCTTGACGAGCGATTTCTTGCCCCTTTCGTTGGAATCGACGGCGTAAACAGGGCCGTTACTGGCCACGATGGCAATGGCGGCGGCGGGTATCCATTGGCGAATCTTCATTGCGAACTCCCGATAATGTGATGAAGGTGAGCGTTATTTCTTCGCGCTTTTGCTGCGTTTGCCGAGTTTGACTTTCACTTCGAGAATCTCGTCGCCGCGACTGATCTCGAGTGTAATGGTTTCGCCTGGCTTGCGAGATGACATCATACCATCGACGTCGTCGGAGTTGTAAATCGGCTCGCCGTCGAACTTCAGCACCATATCGCCGACCTTGACACCCGCTTTGTCCGAAGGGGAGTCCTCAGACACGCTGTCCACTTTTGGCAAATTCTTGCCTTCGCGGTTTAGAATCACTCCGAGTACCGCATCGGATGGCCTCCCGATCACATCGCCGCGAACGAGTTGTTTCCATTCGTCTTGGAAGGCGTGCGTTGGCACGTGAAAATTCTCTTCGAGGTACATACCGATGCGGCTGTGGATACCAACGACTTTGCCATCGAGATCGAACAACGGGCCGCCCGAGTCGCCGCCAACTAACGTGCAATCGGATACGAGCGTCTTCTCTTTCGCATTCGCCCGAACCATCTGGCCGAGTCGCACGGGGGCACGGCGCTCGGGCTTCGGCCCGCCGGGGTGGCCGAGCGAAACGACCCACTGACCTTTGGTGAGCGCGGTCGAACTGCCGATCTCGACGAACGGCCATTTGCCTTCTTTCGCCCCAGGCCACGTCGCATTTTTGGGAACGGGGTCGGTGATTTTCACAATGCCACTATCGATGCGTGGGTTACGACCGAGAATGGTGCCATTCACGACAATATCGCCGGGCAACACGATGCGTACGGTCTTCCCGAACTCGGAGCCGATCCCGACGGATCGAAACACAACCGGCTCGATGACGTGTGCCGCCGTGAGTACGAAGCCATCTTCGCTGACGATGACGCCGCTACCCGCCCCCGGCCCCAAAAGCACCGCAACCGTTGCCGGCGTGACTTTGTCGACGACCGACTTCACGCTTTCTTGAAGCAGTTTGAGTTCCTTCACGTCTTCCGGCGAAGTCGTTCGGATGGGATCCCAACCGGCTTTCTTGGCATCCGCAAACGACGGATTCGCCAGAAACGGCAACGCGAATAACGTGAGTACTAACGATGAGCGTGCGAACATGCGTGACAAGCTCCAGTGTGTGAATGATCGGTGATCCTGCTAAATGAATAATAGCACCGGACGTTCCCGATAGTGACAAAACGCTAAAGATAGATTCGCCAGTTTCGCTCGCCGATGCAAGCGTAGAGCGCAAACTTACCTGAAAAACTCTACCGGTCGTGCGGGCCGTGAGAAGTCAATGAGTAAAAAGTGGCGAGTGGCGCGACATTCGGTCGAGTGTCGAGTGTCGAGTAAATCTGAAGTCATTACTCGCCACTCGTCACTCGCCACTGCATTAGGAGTTCCGATGCCGATGCCTGCGTATCCTGTGATCTGTTACGGTGTCGGTTGTGGCCATGCGGCACTCTACAAAGTGGCGGCCACGTGGAGCGATGGCCAGACTTGCGAGCTAAAAACGTACGCGATTGCCTGCGAATCGTGCATTGTGACACTGTGGAATGACGCGAAGCGACGGCGGTTGGGCTACCGCCTGATTCCCGGCGAGACGCTGGATGAGCCGTGCATTTACGAACTGATGCGGGGCAGTCGGGATCGCACACTCGTCCGCCGCAACGATCTCGAAAGTGCCCCACCCGCGTGAATTACTCGGCCTTCGGTTCCGGTGGCTTATCTTCCGCGAATGCTTTGCCGACGGCTTCGAGGAGTCGTTCCATCGGGAACGGCTTTCGCAGATAGTCGATGACGCCGAGATACTCCGCATAGGCTTTATGGCGGCTGCCTTCGTTGGCGGTAATCATGATAATCGGCGGGGCATCGGGCTTGTCCTTGAAGTGTTCGAGAACGGGGTAGCCACCCATTCGCGGCATCATCATGTCGAGGATCATCAAGTCCGGACGCTGGTTGTAAACCGTCTGTTTCGCCTGATGACCATCGTGCGCCAATATCACACGAAATCCCTGCTTTTCGAGCACCATCCGCAGCCCTTCGGCCAGTTCGCGATCGTCGTCTACGATCAAAATCGTCTTCCCACTCTGCATCGTTACCCCTCCAAAACCGGACTGTACCTGGCACTACTGTAACACCATCGCAATGGCACAACAAGCATTCTGCGGTATGCGGACAGCAATACCCGTTCGACAAAATGCAATCTCTGGGTTAGAATACTTTCACTGCCGGTTCGCGCATTGTTTCGCAACAGAGGCCATCCCAATTATGCGTCTGATCTACGCAACAATACTGGCGTTCGTCGGTGGCTCGGTGATCGCGACCGAACCGACGAACGAGCAGATCGAGTTCTTCGAAAAGAAAATCCGACCGATCTTCGTCGATAACTGCGTCAAGTGCCACGGAGCAAAAAAGCAAGAAGCCGGGTTGCGCCTCGATACTGCGGCCGGGCTGAAAAAAGGCACCGATACAGGTCCGGTGGTTGTCGCCGGCGATCCGACCAAGAGCCTGCTGGTGAAGTCGGTGCGCCGAGAAGGCGAATATGCGATGCCACCGAGCAAGGCGTTGCCCCCGGAAGCGGTGGCGGCACTCACCGAGTGGGTGAAGATCGGTGCGCCGTTCCCCG
>Ga0105047_10009201_pt1 | contig 16315 bp, 13 predicted proteins | sample MAT04_FD_78384 | JGI IMG/M metagenome (GOLD analysis project Ga0105047, IMG submission 78384) | Freshwater microbial communities from Lake Fryxell liftoff mats and glacier meltwater in Antarctica - MAT-04 (megahit assembly) | ecosystem: Environmental > Aquatic > Freshwater > Ice > Liftoff...
CTGGACTTCGCGTACCAGTTTTTGTACAGACGCCGAGATGCGGTCCTCGATGTCGCCTGACCAGCGGAAGGCGGGGCGGCCGTACTCGAACAGGTTCGAGCCGCCCTCGTAGCCTCCTTCATCCCACACCCGACGTGACGGGATGTACGAAATCATGTCGTCCGCGTATCCACACACCCAGGTTCCGGGGCCGTAATCCGCTTTGAACCGCAAGGCGTAGTCAACCACTGTCTCGGCTCCCATGCCGATCAGCAGCATCTCCTCTCCCAATCGCCACGCATGGATGGGATAGGGGTATGCCGATTCAAACGTCTCGCCGGCATCGAGCTTCTTGAGCAGTCGGGTCGCCCAGCGTCCGCGGATCCCGCCCGTGTCGCTCAGCAACGCGGTCAACTCATCACGTGAGACGACTTTCAAGTACGGCAGTTCGATCAACTCAAACGCAGTTCGCAGCTTCGGCTGGACGGGCTTCAGCGGTTGCTGAATCGCTTCCTCAACTCCGACGGCCAGCATGTGCCCATACTTTTCACAGAGTTCCACCGTGCGGCGTGGGAGCGGGTTCTGGTCGCCACCGCAGGTGTTGACGAACATCGCCGTCGTGCCCGGGTGGGCCTGCTCGATCTCCAGTTGAGCGAACCCCGGATAGTCACCGCACCACGTCATAAAGCTGAGCGTCGTCGGATGGCAGGCATATCCAAACAGCACGGCTTCCAGTTTGCCATCGGGGCGGGTGACCGTCAGTACTGGCACTGAGTGGTCCACCGGACCAACGAGCGGCGTTCCAGCTGCCATTAAAGCCGGGATATCGGCCTCGCGGTTGTTACGGCGATTGACGGCGAAGGTGGCCTTCCCGGAGCCGATCTGGATACTGGCGGGGGCCATCACCTGAAGGGCGTCGCCCACCAGCTTGACGGTCGCAATCACCATCTGGTCGGTGTACTCCGCGACCAGCTTTTCCTGCTCCTCTTCGACCACATAGTAGTCGATCAGATCGTCCCCCAGACGTGGTCCGCAATGGTTATGGGAAAAAGTGAATATGACCTGCGTCCGCTCCAGCTGGTATTTCTCTTTCAACTGGGCAAAGACGCGATCGCTCATGATCTTGGGTACGCCCTGGAAGTCACTCGTAATGAGGACGACCGTTTGTCCGCCGACATCGCGCAGGGCGAGGGCCTTCATCCACAGATCGTGCAGCTTGCCATCGGGGGCACGCTTGCTGCCATACCCCGCCAGCCATACCGACTGCTCTGGAGTGATGACCGCGCGAGAGACACCGACCGACCAGAGGCTCTTCTCCCCAGTCTTGCCCGCTGTCGACTCCTCGGCTCGTACTGCTTGAGACGAGGCAGCCCCGAAGACGGCCAAAACGATTAGCAAACGCCACATAGGGCAGTGATGGAACATGAGAGAAACTCCCGGCAATGACCGCTGAGGGTCGATCGAGTTTGAATACGATGGGGTGACTGTTCTGAGAGTGTCATGTTCGGCACTCCTGTGATCGAGCACCCTGCGAAGCGGGCGTTACTCTCGCCAGTAGGTCGATGCCTCGCCGACTTTATAGGTCACTGCCATTTCAGGCGTCTCGACCTTCTTGCCCGCGAAGAGCGAGTCAACGCCTCCGATCACCATTCCCGAGGTCAACAGCGTACGTTCCACGGGGTAGGGGACCTCACCGGTCAGGACCACATGTTCGATCGAGCGGACCAGTGAATTAAAGAAGTCCGCTGTCGACGCCCCCCGTCCAGGCATCGGCAGGTACATCTGACAGCCGATCGTCTCGCCGGTCTCGCCAATCGCTCCTGCGTAGTTGAAGTCGGCTATGTCAGTCAGGAACATCGTCGTGCGGAACCCGTCACGGTGTTCGACGAAGAACCCGGTCGTGTTGGGCATCGTCTGCTTGGCCCATTCGTAGGTGACTTTGGCCGTGGGGAAACCGCCATCGACGGGCAGGCTGTGACTGCGATTGAGACCTGAGACAAAGAGGCGGCGAGTCACATCGCGTCCGGGAGCCTGGAGAGCCTCCCACAGGGAGTCCCCCTTAAGGGCCTGGACGGAACTGATGCCGACTTCACCGCCTTTTCGTCGTTCGGACATGCACTGAGCGGTTTCGTAGCCGTGGAAGTCATAGCTGTCGACACCTCCGTAGCAGACGCTGACGCTTTCTCGCAGATCGGCACCGAGCGGCATGTCGACCGACGGAAGCCGCCAGGTCACGGGCAGTGACGAACCTGCAATGAACGGAAACTTCAGTCGCTTAGAATCGCTGACCATCTCCACGCACTCCTTCCAGTCGGTGGACAGGTGCTTGTCGTTGAAGATCGGGACAGCTCGACCGCTCTCTTCGAAGACCTGGACAGCTTCCTTGAACCATTTGTAACGCGGATAGAGCGTCTGGCCTTTTTCGTTCTTCGGAAAGTCTCCGTGCTCAGCGATGATCACGACCCCGTCGACCGCGAGTTTTGTGCCGCCCAGTGTCAGGGCCTCTTTCACGCTGTTGAACTGCTTGAGCTTGTAGCGTTCGATCCGGTTTCGCCCCAGGTCGGTCTGCTCGGGGAACTGGTCGATGTAGACCGAAGCGACCTCCACACGCGGCGTCTTCCACTCCCCGCCCCAGGCGTATCCCTCGCACAGCCGATCGAGGAAGTGCTGAGCGTGAGAATGCCGATAGACCGAAGTTCCGAGAAAAGCAATTTTCGGTCGCGTGGCTCCTTGAGCCCAAACCCCTCCTGAGCCGAGAAATCCGGCTGCCAGACCTGCGGTGGTTGCCAAAAACTGACGGCGTGGCATCATGTTGCGAACTCCACATCTTGCGTTTGGAAGGGGTGATTGAATTCAGGTCTTGCTGTGAATTGAAAGCGAGGGGAGTGAGAATATCATCAGGAAGTGCTTATGTCTCGTGGTCAGCCACCCGACGATTGCATCTCCCGTGGGCTCGGTTACGATACACAGCTGTTCACAGAGTGTGAAAACCCATGTTTCTAGTCTCAGCGGCCCAGGCTGCGGAGTCGGAGAGGAATTCGATCATGTCCATTACCCCAGAACGTAAGTCTCAGGTGATTCAGGAGTACCGTCGCGACGAGAAGGATACGGGTTCCCCCGAAGTCCAAGTCGCGGTGCTGACATCTCGAATCAATGAGTTGACGCAACATCTGAAGCGTCAAATCAAGGACCATGCGGGCCGTCGCGGTCTGCTGCAAATGGTGAGCAAGCGTCGCAGCCTGCTGGAGTATCTGCGCCGGATCAAGCCGGCGAGTTACGTGGAGCTGATTGGCCGCTTGGGGCTGCGTAAGTAGTCGCAGCTATTCAGTTTGTGTTTATCGACATATCGGTTTATGCCGGGGGTGGAGCGTGTGGCTTCACCCCGTGTGGGCGTTTTGGCAGACCCGAATGCTGGTAGACGATTTGAAGGGTGGATTTGTTCGGCTTTCCACCCGTCTGTCGTGAGATGAGTCGGCGTAAGTGTTGGTGTCGGGTCGGTCGTGGCAGGGTTGTCGTTCAAGTCGATTGTTTTCTTCGTTGTTAAAGGTTGTCCCAGTGAAGGTCTCTGTTCAACGTCAAATCGCGGGTCGTACGCTGACAATTACGACAGGTGAATGGGCCAAGCAGGCCAGCGGAGCCGTCCTCGTGCAATATGGCGAGACGGCTGTTTTTGTAGCGGCACAGAATGGTCCATCGCGACCTGGTACCGATTTCTTCCCTTTGACATGCGACTACCGCGAGCGACTCGCTGCAGCTGGTAAGTTTCCAGGTGGTTTCCTGAAGCGCGAAGGTCGTCCGACCCAGAAGGAAGTTCTGACTTCGCGATTGACCGACCGTCCGATTCGTCCCTTGTTTCCGGAAGGGTATATCGACGAAGTTCAGGTCATGGCCAATGTGCTGTCGTGCGATGGCGTGAATGATCCCGATGTCTGGTCGATCACCGGCGGCAGTGCGGCTCTGTCCGTGTCCCCGCTGCCATTCAAGGGCCCCATCGCGGGTGTCCGCGTGGGCTTGATCGATGACGAGTTCGTTCTGTTCCCGACTGTGCAGCAAGTCGCCGTGTCGCGCCTTGATCTCATCGTCGCGGGTAGCCATGACTCGATCCTCATGATCGAAGGTTTCGCGGATCAGCTTCCCGAGGACCTGATGGCTGATGCCCTCATGTTCGGCCACAAAGCGATCATCGAAATCTGCGACATGCAGCTCGACCTCGTGAAGCAGGCGGGCAAGCCCAAGGTCGAGTTCAAAGCAGCGGCCAAGAACCCCTTCCTCGATCAGGTTAAGTCCGAGGCGTACCAAAGCCTGTGCGATGCCCGCTTCAATCCGAAGAAGAAAGAACGCTCCGCTGCGGCCCATGCCGTCAAGCACAGCCTCGTCGAGAAGTACTTCCCAGGTGGAATCACCGAACTGGCCGATGGCCGGACGGTTCACCAGTTGAAGGAAGCGGTCTCCGCAGTCGATCATCAGGCCTGCCGCGATTTGACCCTCGCTGGCAAGCGGCTCGATGGCCGGGCACCGACCACCCTGCGGGCGGTCGATTGTCAGGTGCAAGTGCTGCCCCGCGTGCATGGATCAGCTGTGTTTACCCGTGGGGAAACTCAGTCGGTCTGTACCGTGGTTCTGGGCACTGTCCGGGATCAGCAGAAGGCGGACGGACTGTTTGGCGAATTCGCCAAACCGTTCATGCTCGACTACAACTTTCCGTCCTACTCGGTCGGTGAGTGCAAGCCGATTCGTGGACCAGGTCGCCGGGAAATCGGTCACGGAGCCCTCGCAGAGCGTTCGATTCAGTGGGTGCTGCCGAAGTCCGAAGTCTTCCCGTACACGATTCGCCTGATCTCCGACATCACCGAATCGAACGGCTCCAGCTCCATGGCTTCGGTGTGCGGCGGCACGCTGAGCTTGATGGATGCCGGGGTCCCGATTCAACAGCCGGTGGCTGGGATCTCAATCGGTCTCGTGAAGGAAGGCAGCAAGTACGTGCTGCTGACCGACATCATGGGCGACGAAGATCACTTCGGCGACATGGACTTCAAGGTGGCCGGTTCCCAGAAGGGGATCACCGGAATTCAGCTCGACCTCAAGATCGATGGCATCAATGAAGAGATCATTCGTGGGACGCTCGCTGCGGCCCGTGATGCTCGCCTCGAACTGCTGCGAATGATGCTGAGTGCGATTCGCCGTCCGCGTCCGGAAATCTCCGATCACGCACCGCGGATTCTTCAGACGAAGATCGATCCCGAGAAGATTGGCCTGTTGATTGGACCGGGCGGAAAGAACATCCGCGCGATCCAGGAACAGACCAAGTCTCAGATCGATGTGACCGACGACGGCAAGGTCTTGATCTCCGGAACCAATAAGGTTGGTTGCGAAGACGCTCTGGCTCGAGTCGAAGCGATCGCCGAAGAAATCAAGGTCGGACGCATCTACAATGGCACCGTGAGTTCCATCAAGGACTTCGGTGCGTTCGTCGAAATCGCCCCAGGCAAGGACGGCTTGTGCCACATCAGCGAACTGGCTGAGGGGTTCGTCAAGTCGGTGGGCGATATCTGCAAGATCGGTGACAAACTCGAAGTGAAGGTCATCGCCGTTGACGAGCAGAACCGTGTGAAGCTCTCGCACAAGGCTGTCTTGATTGAGCGAAACGGTGGACCGACTGAAGCCGCACCTGCCGAAGGGGCGGAGCGAACCGAACGGCCAGAACGAACTGAACGGCCTGCTCGTGATGACCGGGGCGGTGATCGTCCCCCTCGTCGCGACGACCGCGATGATCGCGGCCCTCGTGGCGGCGGTGATCGGGACCGTGGACCAGCTCCAGATCGTGGTGGTGATCGAGATCGTGGACCTGCTCCAGATCGCGGCGGAGATCGTGATCGCGGACCGGCCCCAGATCGAGGCGGAGATCGTTACGAACGTGACCGTGCCCCAGCTGGCGATCGTGATCGCGGACCAGCTCCTGATCGAAGCGATCGGGATCGTGACCGTGGGCCAGCTCCGGATCGTGATCGCGGCGGAGACCGTTACGAACGTGATCGTGGACCATCCAGTGATCGTGGACCATCCAGTGATCGTGGACCATCCAGTGATCGCGACCGCGGACCAGCTCCAGATCGTGACCGGGATCGCGGCAGCGACCGTGGACGAGATCGTGGCGACCGCTAGTCGTCCCGTCACATCACCAGAACGTCATGGGAAACGCCTCGCTTTCGCGAGGCGTTTTTCTTTGGGGGCTCAATCACGTTCTCCTCATGGATTGAGATGGTCTGATTGGGACTTCCGAAATTCCCATCGCCCCTCACGTTTTTTAGACTCGAAAGAAATCGCCTGCCGGTATTATTCCTAGGTGTCGTTGCTTCGCTGGGAGTCAGTCTTGGGAAATCCCCAGTGGACCCGCTGCAAGTGACGGAGGAGGGGATCATGCGATTTTTGTTCGCCTGTCTGATCGGTATCTGTGCGTGCCCTTCGTCCGGGTTCTCCCAAGTGGGAGGCATCTCCGTCTCGGGTTCCATTCCACGTCAATCGATCCCGATTCCGCCGATCGGTAACGAGTTCGGTGATCGCCATTATCACGGTCCCAGTCCGGCTCCTGGGTATGGCTACGGAGGCTACTCCGGGTACGGGCCGAGCTAAGGGTATGGGCCTGGGTACGGATTCATTTTCGCCAACCAGTCTCCCTTTGGATTTTACAACGGGGGCTATTCCAGTATTAGTTATGGTGTCCCGGGTTTTAGCGTCGGCTACTCCACGCCCGTCTTCGGTAACACCTACTACGGCCCCGCGTGGGGAGGGTACTCGGGGTGGAATACTCCGATCTACGGTCCCCCCCCCGTTTATGTGAACACGCAGCCAACGCTGCCCGCCCTCCCGCAGTGGATGATCGACGAGGCGAATCTCGGCCCGAACCCCATTGCGAGTCCCAAGCCAATCTCCCAAACGCATCGCAGTCTCATCCGGCCCTCGACTCCCGAGGCCCAGCTGCGAAGTGTTCGAATGCAGGCTGCGGGGGACCGGCTGTTTGCCAAGCTCGATTATCCGGGTGCCCAGAAGAGCTACGCCACATCGATCCAGGCTGCCCCCGATCGGCCCGATCCGTACGCACGTCTGGCGATCACCAAGGCTGCCCGAGGAGATTTACGTGGAGCAGTGGCCTATATGAAGCAAATGGTGGAAGTCGATCCCACGTACGCCTCGAGAGCCGATTCGCTCGACACGCTGTTCGGCCCTCAAAATGGCGTCTCGAAACTCCAGCTGAAGCAGCGTGTGGCGGACTGGACGAAGGAGAATATTCACGACACCGATCGTATCTATTTACTGGGGACCATCCTGTTCCTGGATGGCGACGATCGATTCCGCACGCTGCTCGACACGGCCGCGAAGCTGGAGGGTGATCAACCCCATCTCCGAGCGTTTCTCGATTCGGTTCCGGCAAAGGATTTCACCGCCGTCGCTCCGACTCCCGATGAGATCGATGCACTGACTGCACCGCAACCGGCTTCGGTTCAGCCCAGCCTGCTCGTGAAGCCGAAATCGCCCCCCGCTCCGTTGTTATTGCCAACCATACCCGCTCCGCCCATCCCCGCCCCGTGATCGATGCATGTGGCGACGGCGAGGGGCTCTAAACGGAATCTGGTTCGCTTCCGCGCAGCGGTTGTCGTGAATTCAAATACGACTCCAGCAAGACTTGGGCCGCCAGCATATCGAGTTTCTTTTTTCGCTGCTTCCGCGAGAAATCGAGTTCGATCAAATGGTCAATGACCACCGCTGTCGTGCAACGCTCGTCGTGCATCGCGATCGGGAGTCCGATGTGCTGGTAGAGCCAGGCCGCAAAACGGCGGCACTGTGTCGACTTCTGGCTTTCCAGGCCGTTCATATGAATGGGCAGGCCGATCACGAGCCCCTGCACGACATATTCTTCGCACCAATGCTGGATCCGTTTGAGATCGAGTGCAGAAGTGCGGCGGGTATAGTTCTCGATCGCGCTCGAGATTGTTTGCTCCGGCGTCGAGATCGCGAATCCGAACCGCTTGTCTCCATAATCAATCCCGAGCAGCCGTCCAGATGCGGGTGGCTCGGGGAAATCCACCTGCTCCTCGACTTCAGGAGTCGGCAGCGGAGGACTCGGAGAAGGGTCGGGAGAAGTGGTCATTCCTCATCCCTCGGATCGTCATCGTCCTCATCAATCTCATGAGACGCCGACGGAGCAGGCATGTCTTCCGCGAGAACCACGCGAAAGATCAACTCCGGAGTCTTCTTGCGGTTGATCGCCCGTGCCAGCTCAGATCGCAGCCGTCCGGTACATTCCGCCAGCCGGGCCAGCACGATCTGCGGCTGAAAATCTTTTGCGAAACCCAAGGGCGAGACACTGACCATCAGACAGTTCGCATCCGGGGCTGGGACCACCTGCGAGACATACAGATCGCGTAGTCGGTCATCACCCAGTTCCCCGGACAGCATCTGATCGAGTGTACGCTGGACCTGGCTGCACATCTGCAACGTCTTGCGGTCTGGTCGATGGTCTGAACCAGACGCCGAGCGACCACGACGTGGTGAAGTCATTCCGAACTCCAAGGCGGGGCTGCGATGACTCGGAAACATTCCGGCCCAATCACTGCCCCTATCATAGGCAACTGGAGTTGTATCTCACGGAGGAGGTTCGCGAATTCGCGATCGAATTGCAATTTCGTCATAGGATTCGGTTTACACCCACCGGGGGGCGCAGCACGACACGTGGAATGAGCTTGCGTTGCTCGGCGTCAAAGTCTCCGATGGCGATTAACACGCCCTCGGGATCGCAAATCAAGACCTCGCCGCTGGGCAAGGTGATGGACTCTGACGCGGGGATCTCGTTGCCATTCTCCACACGCGGAACTTCCGCTGGCGTGAGAGTTACACGAGGTCGGTCCGAAACGGCCAGAATCGGCGAGAGCAATTGCTCCGACATTGTCCGGCGTTCGATCGACTGCGGAGTGATCGCCGTCTCGACCGTGAAATCACCGACCCGTGTACGGCACAGGCTCGACATGACAGCTGCGGATCCGCACGCTGCGGCAATGTCGCGTCCAATCGATCGGATGTATGTTCCCGTTCCACATTCGATTTCCAGAGTGAATGCATCGCCCACGTGTTCGATGAACTCGATGCGGTGGACTTCGACATCGCGTTCAGGAACCTCGACGGGTTTCCCTTTGCGAGCCTTGCGATATGCGGGCTTACCGTTGATCTTCACCGCACTGTATGTGGGGGGGAGTTGGGTGATCTTACCGAGAAAGCGGGGCAGCACTTCTCTCAGCTGGGCTGTCGTGACAAGCGGTGCATCCGCGATGAGTTCGACCTCGGTTTCGATGTCATCGGAATCGCTACGCCTGCCCAACAGGAATGTCGCCACATACGTTTTGGGCATTTGATGCAGGAACGGCACGAGCCGCGTCGCATGCCCGACACAGATGATCAGAACCCCGGTGGCGAGTGGGTCCAGCGTCCCCGCATGGCCCACCTTCAGTTTTTTCGCTCGCTGCCCGATCCAGTTCACTGCATCTCGCGAGGTCCACGATGCAGGCTTGTTGATGTTGAGCAGACCGTACATATGTTTTTGAGCGTTGAGGTTGAGCGGCGACGCGAAAGATTTGCGAAACGGAGTGAGTGTGAGAGCCGTTATCCGCCGATCGAATACATGGGGCGAGTCGGTTGAATGAAGCGGGCGGTGTTGATCTCGTGGCCTTCCCATTTGGCGTGGATCGAGTCGCGGACGACTTGTTGAATCACTTCGTCGGCAGCACCTTCACGGAGCAAGCTGCGCAGGTCAGTCTCTTCGAGGCTGAACAGGCAGTTGCGGAGCTTGCCATCAGCTGTGATGCGGAAGCGATTGCAGTTCTCGCAAAACGGTCGGCTGATCGAGGCGATAAAGCCGATCCGTCCAATGCCGTCATCGAACTGGTAGTCCGCAGCGGGGGCTCGCGGGTCAGCGTTCGGGATGGGGAGTAGCGGGCGGATGCCCTGCGAGATGAGATCGATGATTTCTTGAGCGAAGAGGACTTTGTCGCGCTCCCAGGCGTTGTCGGCGTCAAGCGGCATGTACTCAATGAAGCGAACTTCGTGGCCGGTCTGGCGGGCGAAGTGGCCGAACGGAATGAGCTCCTCTTCCGTCAGTCCACGGACCGAAACGGCGTTAATCTTGATCTGCTGGAAGCCTGCTTTCTCAGCGGCCTCGATTCCTTCGAGAACCTTCTCGTATCCCTCGCGGCGAGTGATCTGTTTGAACTTCTCGGCGTTGAGGGCATCCAGACTGACATTGAGCCGTCGCAGGCCCGCTGCGTAGAGATCCTTTGCCTGATCGGCCAGCAGGATACCGTTGGTGGTCAGGCCGATGTCCTCAATCCCCTCGATCTGCGAGAGAGCTGCGACCAGCTTCGACAAATCTTTCCGCACCAGTGGCTCACCGCCCGTCAGTCGCAACTTGTTGACCCCGAGCGGGACGGTCAGACGAACGAACCGCTCGATCTCTTCGTAGGAGAGCAAATCGGCCCGGTCCATGAACTGCACGTTCTCCGCCGGCATGCAGTAGAAACAGCGAATGTTGCAGCGATCCGTGACGCTGATTCGCAAGTTGTTGTGCGAGCGTCCAAACGTATCGATGAGCGGAAGTTGAGGCAGTAAGTTCATGGCATCAGTAGTATAGCCAGCCGAACGGAGCGGAGTCAGCCCTTTGTGAAAGGATGCTGTTTGAGATTGGCATTCCGCGGATGAAATGTTTCCAGAATTGAGTCGCCAGATGGGATCTTATCAGACACGCTGAGCATGTTCGCTCGTCGTTGGCAGAAGGGGCGCATATGATGCGAATGCAGGATTTTGAACTCTTCGATGTGTGGGACACTTTCGTTCACTTGGATTTTTCGTTTCATGGCTGTTTCCTTAATGCGACTCGCGGAAATCGTGGCCGTGGGTGCTGAACTGACTTCGGGAGCGAAGCTCAATACCAATAGCCAATGGCTGAGTGCCGAGTTATCCGATCTGGGAGTGGTCACTGGCTGGCATACCACGATTACGGACGATCTGGCGATCAATGTCTCTGCCTTGCGTTTGGCAGTCGAGCGGGCCGATCTCGTCCTGATTACTGGCGGGCTCGGTCCCACACTGGACGATCTGACTCGCGAAGCCATGGCTCAGCTGGTGAATGAAGAGTTAGTGCTCGACCCGGAATCGCTGGACTTGATCGTCAGCTACTTCGAAAAACGCGGTCGACCGATGCCCGAACGGAACCGGATTCAGGCGTTCTTTCCTCGCAGTGGTGTCGCGTTGGCCAATCCCATCGGGACAGCCCCAGGAGTATGGATGTCGGTCCCGCGAGCCGGGAAGTCCGACTGTCTCGTCGCCGCCATGCCCGGTGTTCCGAGCGAGATGTATAAAATGTTTCACGAGCAGGTCGTCCCCCGGTTGCCCGGTCGGGACCGAGTGATCTTGAAAGCCCGCGTTCATTGTTTCGGGTGCGGTGAGTCGCACGCCGAGGAGTTGCTCGGGGATCTGACTGCCCGCGATCGTGACCCGGAAGTCGGCATTACGGTCCATGATGCCACGATTACTCTGCGTATCATCGCTCATGGCAGTCATGCCGCAGAGTGCCGGGCCAAGATCGCGGCCACGGACCTCCTGATTCGCGAGAGACTCGGTTCGCTCGTCTATGGGGTCGAAGACGATGAACTCGAAGATGTCGTCGCCCGCCAGCTGGTTGCAGCTGGAAAGACGCTCGCAACTCTTGAGACGGGAACGGCTGGCGAACTGGCTCAGCGTTGGGTGAAGACAGGTTCCGCGAGCTATCTGGGGGGCGAAGTCTGGCCTGCGACTCGCTGGCCGGGCGGTGAGGGGACCGAAGCACAAACTCGCGAGCTGGCCCGGGCCACTCGTGCGCTGAATGCAACGGATTTCGCACTCGCGGTGTCTCCGTTTCCTCCGCTCCCACAGACAATGAGTGCCGCCCCCGTCGAAGCCTGGGTCGCCCTCGCGACGCAGGACGAGATTCTCAGTGAGCGTGTCCTGCTCTCCGGCAACCCCGCCATCCATCAGAGTCGCACCGCCAAGGTCGCCAGCGATCTGCTGCGGCATCATCTCTCCGGAAAGACTAGGCCGTGACCGAGCCAATCGACCCTCTCCAGCTGCTCCGCCCGCGACGTAAAATTATCGGCATGTCGGCAGTGTTGCTCCCTTTTCTCTCGACTGGCGAGATCGATTGGGTTTCACTCCGGAAGTCGATTGCCCGCACTGCGGACTGCGGCCTGACACCCGCTGTGAATATGGATACCGGGTATGCGAACCTGATTGATGACGCCACTCGACGGCAAGTTCTCACCACCACGCGAGAAGTTCTGGGGAGTGGTCGATTCGTCGCCGGGGCGTTTGTCGGAGATACGCCCGGGAGCCGATTTGCTCTCGATACCTATTCGCGTCAGATGGAATGGATCGCCCAGGCAGGTGGCACTCCGGTGATCTTCCAATCGTACGGCCTCACTCAGCAGGGGGACGAGGATGTTGCCGCAGCGTATCGGAGTCTCGGACAGAGATGCGATCAGTTTATCGGGTTCGAACTCGGGACGATGTTCGCCCCGTTTGGGAAGATCTACTCACTCGATCTCTATCGAGCATTGATGGAGATCCCCAACTGCATCGGAGCCAAACACTCGTCGCTCAGTCGGCACCTGGAGTGGGAACGCCTCATGCTGCGGGACAAGGTGCGTCCCGACTTTCATGTGTTCACCGGCAATGACCTCGCCATTGATATGGTCATGTACGGCAGCGACTATCTCTTGGGGCTGAGTGCCTTTGCCCCGGATCTGTTTGCTCAGCGCGATGCCTACTGGTCGGCGGGCGATTCGCGATTCTATGAGCTCAATGACAAGCTGCAGTACCTCGGGTGTCTGGCGTTCCGCGATCCCGTTCCGGCGTACAAGCATTCGGCAGCCATGTTTCTTAAGCTGCGCGGGTCGATCGAAACAGACCTCACTCATCCCGGGAGTCCGAAACGCCCGGAGAGCGATCGGGAGATCCTGCGGGGAATTCTCGAATCGATGGAAGTGAATGTTTAGACGACGCCGTGTCGCTCAATTTTGAACGCTGCCATCCGGTCTTTTGCCCTCGTCGGAGCCATCGGTTACGATCAACTCTTCAGAGTTAAAGAGTCTTCGGCCTCGCCGTTCTCTCGGCGAGCCATACTCAGCTGTCAGTTCTATCATTGAGGAGTCCCCAGTGACCCAGCCGCTCGTGAATCGTCGCCGCTTCCTTCAAAACACGACACTACTTGCTGCGGCGGGAGCTGTGGCCCCACTGTGGATTCCCTCGTCGCGGACTCTGGCCGATGAGGCGAAGAGCCCGAACGCCCGCCTGCGGCTCGGCTGTATCGGGACTGGAGACCGCTGGCAGGCAGTTGGTCCCAATGCGATGAAGTTTGCCACTTGCGTCGCCGTCTGTGATGTTGATGCAAAGCACGCAGCACGAGGCCAGGAAGTCGGCCTCGCGATGAATGAAAAGGCCAGCCAGAAGGCCGAAATCGATGTCTATGAGGACTATCAGAAGATCCTCGAACGCAAGGACATCGATGTGGTCACCATCGTGACGCCCGATCACTGGCACTCGAAGATCGCCATCGAAGCGATGCAGGCGGGCAAAGATGTCTACTGCGAAAAACCTCTGACGCTGACGATCAACGAAGGCAAGCAGATCGTCAAGGTGCTGAAGGAGACCAAGCGCGTCTTCCAGGTCGGCACCCAGCAGCGGACTGAGATGGGACAGAACTTTCTGCGGGCGATCGCGCTGATCCGCGATGGACGAATCGGAACCGTGAAGAAAGTGACATGCTCAATCGGCGGGGCTCCGTCGAGCGAAGCTTTGCCTGTGGTGGCTCCTCCCGCCGAACTGAACTGGGAGAAATGGCTGGGGCAGGCACCGCTGGTTGATTATCGCTTTAAAGAGACCGGATCGAAGTACGGAAACTCCCGATCCCACTACGAATTCCGCTGGTGGTACGAGTACTCGGGCGGCAAGATGACCGATTGGGGCGCGCACCATGTCGACATCGCTTCGTGGGCGATCGGCATGGACCAGACCGGCCCCACCTCCGTGAGCGGCTGGGGTAAGCATCCAGTGCCGATGAAGGACGGCGTGCCGACTCTGGATGACCGTTACAACACCGCCACCGATTTCGACGTGACGGTCATGTGTCCGAACGATGTCGAAATGCACATCGTCAACGACCTGACCGATGACCAGAAGAAGATGGTTAATCTGGTGAAGGTGAAAGATGGTAAGGAAGAACTCGCTGACGGGAATGGCGTCCTCTTCGAAGGGACCGAAGGTGTGTTCCATGTCAGCCGAGGCAGACTGAGCGGTCCGGCGTGGGAAGCAGTGAAGGAGAAGCCCCTGCCCGAAGGAGCCCTCGAAAAAGTCTACGGCGGCAAGATTCCCGAGTCGCACATGGCCAACTTCTTCGAGTGTGTCGGCACCCGTGCGCTCCCGATTTCGGATGTCTTCTCTCACCACCGCGCGATGACCGTCTGCCATCTGGCCAACATCGCGATCCGCCTCGATCGCAAGATTCACTGGGACTCCGTCGCTGAAATGATCACTGGCGACTCCGCCGCAGCCGCCTGGATGGGGCGAGAGCAGCGGAAGGGTTACGAGATCAACGTGACGATCTGAGGCAGTGTTCAGTCGTCAGTTTTGAGTTCTCAGTGAAGAAGAAACGAAAGCCCAGTGGTGACCACCGCTGGGCTTTCCGATTTTGTAAGAAGTACATCGCTCGCCGAAACCGGCAGTGTCTGCCGAAACCGGTCTGGACAGACTTTCCCAGTTGACCAAGAATCCCGCCCGGAATGTCCGACAGGCAGATTCTGCCTGTCGGAGTGCGTCTCGGATCGACCCGATCGCCGACTCCCGACTGCAAGGAATTGACATGCGACCGATGACTTCGGGATCACTGCGCTCGATCGCAACAGGCGTGCTGCTGCCAGCGGTATTGTCTTGGGGGGGCTGTTACCGCCCCATGATGCAGCCGGGCTATGGCTACGGCAGCCCCATGTATGGGAACCAGTACGGTGGCTACGGGGGTTATCAGGGGATTCAGACTCAGACACCCGGGATGTATTACGCACCTGGAACCACAAATCCGGGGACCTATGCTCCTGGGAATAATCTCCAGCCCAATCCAGATCCCAATTTCAGTGGGTCGAGCGGCTCGGGAGGCGGATCCAACAATGGCGGCAACGATGCGCCCGTTTACAGCCCTCCCGCGTCGAACGACACGCCCTCACGACCAGCACCGCTTTACGAAGACAACCCCGCTGGCGGCGACTCCAATGCCCCACTGCAAGAGCCTCTGACGGAGCAGAATTCCCCCGGTGCGTCTCTGTCCAAGCCAGCTGTGATTGGAGACGAAGGCACCATCGAACAAGCCAGCGGAAAGACCGAGGGCGGCGGTTTGGATACGGAAACGGCAGAAACAGCGGAGAGCACGGAAGAGGAAGAACCACCTCTGTTTGCACCGCCAAAGCAGTAAATCAAAAAAGAACCGGAGATCGCCGAGGACGCTGTCAGTCCTCGACGATCTCCGGTTCCAATTCTTCCGATTTACATCAAACCCTTCCGCTTCAATTCGGCGACGACGCTCCGCACGATGTCGCTGACCTCGCCGGTTTGCATGTCGCCATGCACGACCCCGGTTGAGACAGCGGGGGGCTGAATCGGACACCCACCGCTGGGCAGGTCGGTAAACCCGTGCCGCGAGAGCAGGCATTGGATCGTGTTTTGCAGGGATGCGAGGTCTGTTTCCTGCTTGTCGCTGATGGGCTGGCGGCTTTTCCCAATGTTGAATCCCCGCAAGCGCGCCCCCGCCCGGAAGCCATCCGGGAACTCGGAGTGGAATAGCATCGCGTCAAACAGTGTCACCAGGTCGTACTGAATCAGGCGGGCCTCATCGAGCCGGAGAGCCATCGTCAGGTCGTAAAGCTTCCGCGTCATCTCGGGCACGACCCCGCTCGACGCATTCGTGCCGCCGTCGCAACCAATCAGCAGCATCGGCATCAAAGCGGCATCCCAGCCGGTCATGAACGAGAACTCGGGCCGGTTCGGGCGGACCGCCTGGATCATGCGGATCATGTTCGGCACATCGCCCGTCGAGTCCTTGATCGCGACGATCTTCGGGCACTCTTCGCTCAGCCGTTGAATCGTCGGCACGTCAATCGGGCTGGCGAACATGGGAATGTTGTACAGCGTCACATCGATCGGCGTGTTGCGGGCGATTTCCTTGAAATACGCGTACACCGCACCGGGGCTGAGCTTGTAGTAGAACGGGGCC
>Ga0105047_10009202_pt1 | contig 16312 bp, 12 predicted proteins | sample MAT04_FD_78384 | JGI IMG/M metagenome (GOLD analysis project Ga0105047, IMG submission 78384) | Freshwater microbial communities from Lake Fryxell liftoff mats and glacier meltwater in Antarctica - MAT-04 (megahit assembly) | ecosystem: Environmental > Aquatic > Freshwater > Ice > Liftoff...
ACGAGCCGACCGATCTCCGCTTCCGTCGTGTAAAAGTGATGGCTCACGCGGATGAGCAATCGCCCCGGACGTTCGATAATCGGGATTTCCACGCGGTAATCCCACAGGGCTTTTCGCAATCGCACCGGGTCCAACCTCGGTGGGAGTTCAAACGCCGTCAAGGCCCCGTGCAACCCCGGCCCCGCGGGCGTCGCTTCGGGAAGCGGGATCACTCGACGGGCATACTTCGAAAGTTCGGCCATTCGTTCTCGAACGCGGTCGTAGCCGAGTTCCGCTTGAAAGTCGATTGCCGTCGGCACCGCGAGCCAGGGGCAAACGTCGCGCGTGCCTTCGAACTCCAAAAACCGGGTCCGCTGAGTTGAGCCGTAAATATCGGGGTCATCGGGGCCAAGATCGTTGCGGTCCGCGTGATAGCCCCAACTGACGTGCAACGGTTGCAAGCGATCTACGAGACCCGGACCAATCACCAGAAAGCCTGTGCCCGAGGGGGCGAGCATCCACTTGTGGCAATTGCCCGTGTAAAAGTCGGCCCCGACGTCGGCGATGTTCAACGGAATCATCGCCGGGGCGTGAGCGCCGTCCACCAGCGTGAGAACGCCCCGCCTGCGGGCGACTGCACACAACTCCTTGGCTGGCAACACGAGCCCCGTCGGCGAGAGCACATGGCTGAAGAAGAACAACCGCGTTCGCGGAGAGATCGCCTTTGCCGCAGCTTCCACGATGGCCGCGGGATCGTCAGTCATCGTGGGCAACGGGAACGTGCGAATCGTCAGCCCCTGGCGTTGTGCCATGCGTTCCATGCACCAGTGCATCGCCCCGTATTCGTGGTCGGTGAGCAGGATTTCCCCGGGAGAGTTGAGCGTCAACCCGGACGCCACCAGATTGACCGCCGCGGAGACGTTCGAGGTGAAAACCAATCGTTCGGGCTTGGTGCCGAGGAACTCCGCCAGGCGAACGCGGGCGTCCCACAACAACGGCGGTAACCGGCGAACGAAGAAGTCCGTCGGCCCTGCGGCGAGTTGAAGCCGAAGTTCCGTCACGCGATCGAAGACAGGCTTCGGCAATGGGCCGTACGAGCCGGTGTTCAACATGATGACATTCGGGTCCAGGTGCATCTGGGCCCGGGCGGCGGTCCAATCGGGGGCGGGTTGTGAGTCCACGAAATGTTTCCTTATTTCAGTTGAAGCACATCCAGGGTGCCATGCCCACGGCTCTGCGTGGGCATGTTTGTGAACAATGATACTTCTGTTGCGGGGGCTCCTCCATGCCCACGCAAAGCCGTGGGCATGGCACCCCAGCTTGAAGGCTATTGGTGTCTCCACTCTTGCTTCAACCGGTGCAGCGCTTACGATATTTACCGAATCGACACTCGTTGTTGCGTCGAGGTTCGAATGCCCAAGTCCGACGATATCCCGTATCCGCCGTCCCCGGCCGATGTGCCCGATGGGTACACCAATTATTCGGCATCGCACGTGAAACGAGAGCGCACGCTGAATGCTTGCCTGCTCGTGTTTCTGGTGATGTATGCTGGGCTCGTCTTCCTCGCGCTGTTTTCGATCATCGTCTTGATTCTGTTGCTACCGCAACTGCACATCTTCTCAATTCTCGGAATCCTACTGCTACTTCCTGTCATTATCTTCCTGGTGAAAGGGCTGTTCAAGCGCCAGGAAATCGACAAGGAAATGCACATCGAACTCACCGAGGCCGAGAACCCGAAGCTGTTCAAATTCATCCGCCAACTCTGCGATGAGGTCGGCGTCGCGGAACCGCGGAAGGTGCTGGTGAGCCCGGACGTGAACGCGGCCGTCATCATGCGGACGACTCTACTCAACGTGTTCGTACCGCCGAAGAAGGACCTCCTCATCGGCCTGGGGCTCGTGAACACGCTCAACCTCAGCGAGTTCAAGGCGGCGCTGGCGCACGAATTCGGGCACTTCGCACAGGGCGGCCGCAGCGGGGGATACTTCTACGCTGTCGCTCGGATTTGCGATGACATGGTGTACGGCCGGGACTGGTTTGACCGGTTCGTGGATGGCCTCAAATCGATGCGTCATGCCGTGGCCGTGTTCGGCTGGGTGCTCTGGGCCGGCGTCGCGGGCTTCCGCTGGTCCGTCGAAAAGTTCTTCGGGCTGATCGCGTTCCAGCGGTTCACCGTGCGGCAAGAGCAAGAGTTTCACGCCGACCGCGTGGCCGCCAGTTTGGCGGGAAGCAACGCGATCGTGCATACGCTCTACCGCCTGGGCACCGCGTCCGAGGCGTTCGGCATGGCGATGAACGACCTGCGAAAAGCCGCGGACCACAAGCTCTACTCCGCGGACATTTACTTCCACCACCACGGAGCGATGGACATCCTTCGCCGCAAAAAGAAAGACCCGTACCTGGGCAAACCGCCGGTGTTGAAAGTCCCCGAGGAAGGCCGGCTCATTCAAGTCTTCGATCCAGACATCGACGAAGACCCCCGCGATGAGGGGGACTATCACCCGCCGAATTACGAGCGCGAGGAGAACGTCAAAAAGGAGTTCGTGGCCGCGCCGGAAGACCACCGGCCCGCGTGGCTCATCTTCGACGACCCGGCCGATGTTCGCGAGCGAATGACGTACAAGCTCTACCGCACGGGCCTGAAAATCTCGAAGAAAGTCGAACTCGAAGACCCGCGGAACGTCCAAAAATTCATCGACGACGAACATGCCGAGACGACCTACGACGACAAGTACGAAGGCGCCTACGACGACCGGCTCATCGACCCGGGTTCCATCGACGAACTGAACGACATCATTCGCAAACAACCCTGGGACGATAAGCGCCTGGCGACGGTCTATGACAAGATGTACTCCGGTCTCAAGACCAAGACCGAGGAGCGCAAGGAAGTTTCGGACGAACTCGACAAGCTGATGCAAGAGTCCGGCGGGGCCAGCAACAAGCGCCTGCGCCGCATCATTCAGGAGCAGGAAGAGAAACTCGAAGACCTCGATACGTGGTTCTTCGCGCTCGACCGCCGCGCCTATCTCGTGCTCGTGCAGATGGCCTATCGCGTCAACGAGGCGGCCTATTACGACCTCATCGGCCGCTATCGCTTTCATATGGCATTGCAGGGCATCTACCGCAAGGCCCGGCACCATTCGCGGCAAGCGGACTTCTTCATCGGCGTGATCGTGAACGCGAAAGAAGTCGACCCCGATCTGTTCGCCGAAGTTTCTCACGTGCTCCGCGACGCGCGCAAAGCGCTGAAGAAAGTCTTGCGCGAAGCGGACGAGATTAACATGCCCGCGATGAAAAACTTCGTCGAAGGCGAGAAACTCGGGCACTTCCTGCTAAACGAAGAAGTCGTCCGCGAATTGTCGTCCAACATCATCAAAGGCAAATGGCTCGATAAACTAATGAATCAACTGGGCGAAGTGCAAGCGAAAGCGGCTCGCCTGCACTTCAAGAGCCTCGGCGGAATCCTGGCCCTGCAGGAAAAGATCGCCGCAGACTTCCTGGCGAAGCAGAAGCAAACGGCTCCCTAACTGTCGAACCTTTCAATGAGAAACCGCCCATGTCTCGTTACAAGAACACGATCAAGACCGATGTTGACCCCAAAGAACTCGATGAGGATATTTAAGACTACCTCAAAAAGAATGGCTTCTCACTTTTCGAACCCGACGAAAACGTCTGGAAGAAGGGCATGGGAATTTTAACGGGTCCCCAGTTCATCAGTTTTGAAGTGAAGCCGGGCAAGCTCATCCTCGAAGGGTGGATCAAGTTCGCGCTTTTGCCCGGCGTCTACGTCGGCGAGATGGGCACCGATGGCTTCTTTGCGTTCATTCCGAAGAAGCAGCTCAAGAACAATATCGATGCCATCGAGGAGCTGACGTAACAACCGTCAACTCTCAACTTCTCGCAACCGGCGTACGAGATAGAGCCGCTCCGCAGGGTTTCGCACGATTGCCAAAGCCTGTCGATAGGACATGGCCGCTTCGGCGGTTCGGCCCGTTCGCCGCAACAAATCCGCTTTCGCTGCGGCCACCAAGTGATACACAGCGAGGTCCGGCCGTCGTTCCAGCGATTCAATCCAGTCGAGCCCACTGGCGAAGTTCCCCGCCAATGCCAGCGCGACCGCGGCGTTGAGTTCCACCACGGGCGTGGGCAGGTGCCGCAACAACGAACCATACAACGCAGCAATCTGCGGCCAATCCGTCGCCTCGGGTGTCTTCGCCTGGGCATGCAAACACCCGACCGCCGCCTGAATCTGATACGGCCCCGGTCGACGAAACTTCAAAGCCTCCTCGAGCTTTGCCAGGCCTTCGGTAATCTCCGCCTGGTCCCAGCGCGAGCGGTCCTGTTCTTCGAGAGGAACGAGTTCACCCGCCTCGTTGACCCGAGTGTCCCGCCGCGAATGGTGAACCAACAGGAGCGCGAGCAACCCCCGGGCCTCGGGCTCGTTCGGCATGAGTTCGACGACAAGCCGCCCGAGCCGGATGGCTTCGGCCGCGAGGTCGAGCCGCACCAGGCTCGGGGAATCCGTCGCAGCATACGCCTCGTTGAAAATGAAGTACACAACACCCAACACCCCGATGAGCCGCTCTGGTAGATCTTCCGCCTCTGGCACGATGTACGGAATCTTCGCATCGCGGATCTTCTGCTTGACCCGCACGAGCCGCTGCGCCGTGGTCGCCTCCGGTTCCAGAAACGCCCGGGCAATCTCGCGCGTCGTCAACCCACCGAGCGTTCGCAAGGCCAATGCGACCTGGGCCGGCAATGCAATCGCCGGATGGCAACACGTGAACACCAACCGCAAGCGATCGTCGGCAATCGTGAACGGTTCGACTATCTCCTCGGGTTCAACGGCAATCTCGGGAAGGACCTCGGTTGTTCGTCGTCTACGAATTCGATCGACCGCCTGTCGTCGCGCTGCCACGGCCAACCAACCCGCAGGGTTCTCCGGCAAGCCATCCCGCGGCCAGACCACGAGTGCCTTGGCCATCGCGTCTTGCAAGGCGTCCTCGGCCAGATCGAACTCGCCGGTGAAGCGAATCAACCCGGCGAGCACCGTGCCGCCGTCGCGCCGGAAGACCTGATCGAGGATGGTGGCGAGTACGATGGGTGGCCTTGCTCATTTTGAGGCGGAAAAGTTGCATTTTGACGAATAAAATCAATGGATATGATATTTAGAAGGCTCGTAGCACACCTGGACGACGCGGATGCACTTTGAAGAATTTCGGTAGTGTCTCAGTTTGGTCGTTCGCCGACAGCTTGCTCCCTCTCCCCGCTGGCGAGAGGGGCGGGGGTGAGAGGTCGACTGCCTTCCGTACCCGCAAGCGGCTTCTGTCGGTAGGCTGGGCCTCCCCTCACCCCTAACCCCTCTCCCCGACGGGGAGAGGGCACAAAACGAAACTGCAACAGGAACCAAAACCCAGAAAGGTGGCATTCCTTTCACGATTGTGCTTAAATCGTGGTTCGGATTCCCACCCGGAGACTCTCCCGATGCGGTATGCGTTGCCCGTGTTGTTGGCCCTGGCGATTCCTGCGTTTGCTCAGCCCCCGGTGGCTCCGACGGAGGCGAAAACCCCTTCCGAGGAGCAGAAGAGTTTCAAAGTCCCGCCGGGCTTCCAGGTGCAACTCGTGGCCGCGGAACCCGATATCGGCAAGCCGATTCAGATTGCATTCGATGCCAAGGGGCGGTTGTGGGTGACGACGTCGCGGCACTACCCGTTTGCCGCGGAGGGGCAAGCCAGCGATAGGTTGTTCGTCCTCGCCGACTTCGGGGATGACGGCAAAGCGAAGAGCGTCACGACGTTCGCTAATGACCTGAACATCCCCATCGGGATTCTGCCGCTGCCGGATTGCAAGTCGTGCATCGTTTCCGAGTGCGGCAAGATTCTCAAACTCATGGACACCGACGACGACGGCAAAGCGGACAAGCGCGAAGTGCTTTACAGCGGCTTCGGATTCCGCGATACGCACGGGATGTACAACTCGTTCACGCTGCTGCCCGACGGTTGGGTTTATGCCTGCCACGGTTACTTGAACGACAGCACCGTGGTCGCCAAGGATGGCAGCAAAGTGAAGTTGAACAGCGGGAACACGTTTCGCTTTCGGCCCGATGGCTCGCGAATCGAACAGTGGACCCACGGCCAGGTCAACCCCTTCGGAATGACGGTCGATCCGTTCGGGAATCTTTACACCGCCGATTGCCACTCGAAGCCGATCACGCAACTCATTCGCGGGGCCTACTACGATAGCTTTGGGAAAGCCCACGACGGCCTCGGTTACGCCCCGCACGTCACGAACCACGACCACGGCAGCACTGGCCTTTGCGGCCTCGCATGGTACGACTCGGACCACTACCCCGAGCAGTTCAAAAGCTGCATGTTCCTCGGAAACGTGGTGACCAATCGCATCAACGCGGACAAAATCACGTGGAAGGGGGCCACGCCGGTCGCCCAGGAGTTGCCGGACTTTCTGACCAGTTCGGACCCGTGGTGCCGCCCGACGGACATCAAGCTCGGTATGGACGGAGCCCTGTATTTTGCGGACTTTTACAACAAGATCATCGGCCACTACGAAGTTCCATTGAACCACCCCGGTCGAGACAAGGATCGCGGGCGAGTGTGGCGGATTGTATATAAGGGCGCAGATGGAAAGGGAAAGCCCGCCGCTTTCGACGATTTGACAAAACTCAAAGGCAACAAGCTCTTCGATGCCCTCACGAACAAGAACATCGTAACGCGGAACCTGGCGTTTCAGCAAGTTTCCGTCCGGCCTCTCGAAACAGGTTATATCCATGAACCCTTGGAACCGGCCACGGCACGGACTTACTTCGACTCGCCAAAACCCGATGCCCATGCGAAACGGCATGCGGTCGATGTCTTGATCGGCAGCCCCTCGGCGGAGAACATTGCTCCGCTCGTGGCGTTTCTTAAGACGATGCCGGCCGAGGACACATACCTACGATTCGCCGCCCGCGTGGCATTGCGGAATGCCCTCCTCGAAAAAGGGGCATGGGATGTGGCGTCGAAACTCGATATGGCACCCGTTGCGGACGTGATCTTGGCAGTGCCGAGTGACGCGGCGGCGTTCTTCTTACTCGGTCAATTGCTCTCCGGGCCGCTTGATGCACGATATTGCGAGCACGTCGGCCGTTACGGCGATGCCCGCACGGAAGCCACGTTAGTCGGACTGTTGAAAGAGAAGCAAGCGGAACCGGCGGTGTACGTCGGGCTCGCGGCCTTCGTTCGCGGGGCGATTGCTCAAAAGGGTGGTGTCAAGGAACCGTTGACGCAACAGGTCTCGCAGATTTGTATTGCCGGGCTCGAACAGAAGGACACCGCGGCGCTGGTCGCCGTGATCGAAGTTGCCCGGGCGTTGAAGCTGGCGGACTTGTTCGATGGGCTCGTCAAATTCACCGAAAACACGGATCGCACCGAACAACTCCGCGGGAACGCCTTCGGAGCCCTGCTTTCGATTAACGCTTCGAAGGCCGTGCCCGTCGTTACGAAAACGCTGGTGGATTCGATCGCACCCGCCGGCTTGCGCGACCGTGCGGCTGAAGCCCTCGCAGGATCGAATCAACCTGCGGCCCGCGAAGCCCTGTTGACCACCCTCCAGACAGCCCCGACTTCACTGGCCACGGTAATTGCCTCGGCCCTCGCCGGGTCACCCGTCTCAGCGAATGCCTTACTTGATGCCATCAAAGCAGGCAAAGCCTCTCCGCGGCTTCTTCAGGAAAAGGTGGTCTCGACGAAGTTACTCGCCATCGAAAGGGGAAAACTCAAACCCCGAATCGACGAGTTAACGAAGGGACTACCCTCGGCCGATGCCAAGATCGCGGCGTTGATTCGCACTCGGGCCGAAGGCTTCCGCAATGCGAAACCCGATGCCGAACTCGGCAAAAAGATCTTCACGCAACACTGTTCTAACTGCCATCAAATCGGCGGCCTGGGGACGAAAGTCGGCCCCCAACTCGATGGCATTGGCAACCGCGGTGCCGACCGGCTTTGCGAAGATGTCCTCGACCCGAACCGCAACATTGAAGCTGCATTCCGGGCAACGCAGTTGAGTTTGCTCGATGGGCGAACCATCACCGGGCTGCTGATCCGCGAGGAAGGCAAGGTCCTGGTGATGGCCGACGCGATGGGCAAAGAGATCCGCATTGAGGACAAAGACATCGACAAGCGAACGACCAGCGTGCTCTCGCCGATGCCCGCGAATGTCGAAACGATTATTACCGAGGCAGAGTTCTATCACTTGATGGCGTATCTGCTCGAACAGAAAGCGAAGAAGGATTAGTCATTGTTCGGAAATAGTGCCCGTTTCAGGGTGCCATGCCCACGGCTTTGCGTGGGCATGTTTGGCAGTCCAACATGCCCACGCAAAGCCGTGGGCATGGCACCCGATATTGTGGTATTAAGTATTTATTTGCTCGCCGCCTTCCCGTTCACGATCATATCGGGCCGCGCTTTGCGAAGCGCGGCCAGCCCGGCTTCCGTGATCTTGTCAGAATCAATCTTCACGATGCGAAGGAGTTTCAATCCTTCGAGCGTTTTCAAACTCGCATCGGTCACGAGTTCGGAGTAGATTCGAACGCTTTTCAAGCTCGGCAAATGCTTCAATTCCCGAATGCCTCGTCGGTCAAATCCGATTCGCTGTCGAGGAGCACCAGGGTTTCAATGGTCTTGAAACCTCGCAATTCCACGAGCTTCGCGTCGGTCGCCCAGCGTCCACACTTCATCGTCACTTCCGTCGGTTGCCCAGCGTCGTTCAATTTCATGCTGGCCGTCATTGCCTTCAGATCTGCCACAGTGTGAGCCCACCCGTAGCGGTTGACGACGGTGTTCGGCAGTTTCGCCCGCAGGGCATGGCACCCCGCCTCACTCAATTGGGCTGTTTGCAAGTGGAGCACCCGGAGTGTTTCGGAATTCGCGAGCAGGTGGTAATCGGCGTCTTTGAGGTTCCCGCCGTGGATCGAAAGCGTGTGCAAACTCGGTAACTTGGCGATCTCCGCAATGCTGCTTGGGTCCATCTGGGCATAGGCGATCGTCAAATCCTTCAACCTCGGCAGTGTCGCCAGCGCCTTGGCCCCTGCCTCGGAGAGCGAGAACGATTGGAGGGCGAGTTTAGTAATCGATTCTTTCTTCGCCAGATGGGCAAGACCCGCATCGGTGAACGTGTCGCCGACGATCCTGATTTTGGCGAGCTTCGGAAATGCCTTCAACGCCTCCAGGTCCGCGTCGGTGATCTTGTCGCTTCGCAGTTCGATTTCTCGCAGGTTTTTGATCGATTTCAAATGAACCCACGCGGCCGGTTCGATCGCTTCTCCGTGAAACTTCAACACTTCGAGGTTCGGGATCGAAGCGATGTGTGCGGCAATTTTTTCGGTGATGGTGAACTCGCCGAGGCCGAGTTCGCGGATCGTTTTATTGCCATGAATGACCGCGAGACCTCTGTCGGTGATCGCGGGGCTGCCGAGGAAGAGAATTTCCAGCTTCGGCAACTTCGATAGGTGAATGAGCCCATCGTCGGTGAACGTTTTGTCGCCGTAGATCTCGAGGGATTCGACCTGCGGGGAGTTCGCCAGGAGTTCGAGCCGCTTATCGGTGGCGGGGTTGCCGCAGATCATGCGGATCTTGAGTTTGCCGTGGAAGTCGCGGGACGGTGTGAGTTTCGGTTCGGGTTCGGTAGCGAGGAGAGTGCCGACCGCAACCAAACTGCACGACGCGAGAAGCAGGCGGGAGAGCATGACGCACCTCGTTACGAGGGGAGGAGAGATGGGAACTCAGGCAGGTATCCCATTAGACGATCCAGGTTCAAGAAGCTATCGAAGCCGATTGTTCGCAGTGGCGTGCCCCTTCCATCGTCGCTTCCACGCTGGAAGGGGCACACCCGGCAAATCGTTAAGCGATACTATTTGAAAAGTAAGCCACAGAAAAAGAAGTGGGGCACGAGATAATGCGGGGGACTCGCATACCCCGCTAGTCTCGTGCCCGGTGTGGATGGGCTAGTACTGTCGTGAGACCCGGGACTCGCAACCTAGGTCTCGATCTTGAGTAAAGCACGGGCGATGCCAAAGTTGAGTCCGTCGAAGTGGAGTTCAATTAAGTTGTTTGAAAAACAGCAGTTAAGGCGAAAACAATTCGCGAGTATGATGCTGGTGATAAACATGAGCCATTCAAAGTCCTCGAAGTTGTTCGATCCCGCAACAGTGGCCTGTGGAATCCTGCGAAGGTTCAGTTGTCGAACTTAATCTCGTTTTTCGAGTCGATCATTCCAAACGAAACAATTTCTTGATCGCTTCCACCAGCGGGCGGCTCTCCCCCTCGCGGGAGGCTTCCTGCACCGCGGCAATTGGCGCATGAAGCAAGCGGTTCTGAAAGAGCTTGAAAGCGCCTTCAATGTACTTGCGTTCCTCGGCCGTAAGCTTGCCATTCAACTTCAACAAGAGCGGGCCGACGACTTCCCCGCGGAGCTTATCGACCTCGGCTGTGAGTTGCCCGATCACGGGGCCGCTGCGACGGCGGTTCCAGTCATCCACGAACCGTTTGACTTCCTGTTCGACAATCGCTTCGGCCGGGGCGATATCCTTCTTGCGCTTGGCCAGCGTCTGCTCGCGAACGCGGGTCAGGTCGTCGATGTTGAACAAGCAGACCGAATCGCCATCGTGCAGGTCGGGGTCGAAGTCCCGCGGTACGGCAATGTCAAGAACGACGAGTGTACCCGAACGCTTTGGGCGAACCTTGTCGTAAAACCGCTTTTTCGGCATGATCGGCTCGGGAGCCCCGGTCGTGCTCAGGGCGATATCCGCTTCCGCCAGAGCAGTATCGAGATTCGCCCACGGCACCGGCACGCCGCCGCACTCCCGGGCGAGTTCCTCGGCCTTCTCGGGGCTGCGGTTGGTCACCAAAATTCGCCCCGGGCCGAGTTCCCGCAGGTGTTTCAACGTGAGGCGGCCCATCTTCCCGGCCCCGATCACGAGCACGGTTTTATCGTGAAAGTGATCGAAGACCTGTCGTACGAAATCGACCGCGACGCTGGAGACCGACACGTGCCCCTTGGCGATGCCGGTTTCCGTGCGAACGCGCTTCGCGGCTCGCAAGGCATGGGGAAATAATGCATTCAACAACGGCCCGGTGGCTGCGAGTTTTTGCGAGCGTTCGAACGCCTGTTTCACCTGGCCCGCGATTTGGCCCTCGCCGACGATGAGGGAATCGAGGCTGGATGCGACACGCAGTAAGTGACGGACAGCCTCGGTGTCCACGTGTTCGTAGAGGTGCGGAGCGATGCGGACGGGGTTCAGGTCGTGCGAGGTGCCGAAGTATTCCGCGGCAGTCTTTGCATCGAACGGTGCCTCGTTCGCCGAGCGGGACACGAAGATTTCCACGCGGTTACAAGTGCTGAGGATCACGGCTTCACCGCCGAGTTTGCCGGCGAGTTCGGCCAGGGCTTTGTCCTGAGCGGGGCCGTCGAACGCGAGCTTTTCGCGAACATCGACCGTGGCCGTGCGGAAGTTGCAGCCAATGGCACGGAGGTTCATGGTGCGGCTCCCCCCGTGGCGAAGGGGTGCGACACTGCCAGCACGGTCACCATCAATCCAAATGCTGCCATCGTGAGTAATGCCAATCGTCGACCGGGCACATGAGCCGCATAACGCAAATAGAGCAAGACCACGAACACGCCCCAGAGCCCAATCGTGCCCAGGACTTTGATCGAAGCCCAGTTCTCGGCCAAATCGTGATACTGCCGCAAGAGCACAGCCCCGAGTAGCAGTCCGATTGTTAGCAGCGGAAACGACGCATTCACGGCCCGGCGGTTCATCGATTCGAGGCGTTCCAGGCTCAACAGTTTCATTCCGCCAAGGGGGTTCGCTTTGTTCTTCAACCGGTTGGCTTGAATCAGATACATGACACTGGCCAGGAAGCCCACGCTCACGCCCACTGCGGCGAAGAGGAGCAAAACGCCGTGGATGGCCCCCCAGAATTTGTCGCCGACAAGCCACGGCGGAAAGTCCGGGCTGGGCGTGGTGACATCCTCGGGGGCCTGCACAAGGGCGAGCCCGACGAGACCGAGAATCAAGGGCAGCACAAACACGGCCCAGGCCTTCGCGCGATGGTGTAGCGATCCGTAGAGGTAAAAAATCGCCAACACCCAGGAGACGACTAGAAGAGCGCCGTACGGTGAGGCCAGCGTCGGATGGTGATACGCAAGAAACACGGAATGCGCGAACAACCCCGCGGCGCCGAGGACGAGGCCGGCGATACGCACCCCGGGCCGCGGCCACTTGAGCCGGGCCAACTCGGCGATGAGTGCGAGCCCGTAACTCAGGCCGAAACACGCGTGGGTCACATTCAAAATCGGAACCGACATGGTGGGTCGCGGAATCGGGGTGGGGCTGGTCTAAGGATTATACTTGCTGCACCCGTGACGGTGAGTACGAACGCGGAGTTCCCGCCAATTCTCGAATCCCGAACTCGAATTCCTGGGATGGTCCGAAGAATTCGCAATCACTTTCGAGAAAAGATGCTTGCGACTCGATGCGCCTTGGTGAACAATCCGGACAATAATTGCGTGTCTTGGAGTGTACTTTTCGCTATAGTCACGATACGACCTTTCCTCCGTTGAATGGCCGGACTATTCTCGCTAACCCTTGTGACCCATCCAACCGGAACAAATCATGGATTATCTCAGTCAGCGACGACAAGCCCTTATCCGCAACCTCAAGAAGGACGGACTCGACGCAATCCTGATAACGAATCCTGTGAACGTGACATATTTGACGGGTTTCACCGGTGATTCGAGTTACCTGATCGCCACGGCCAAGAACTTTATTCTGGTCAGTGATTCTCGTTTCGACGAACAAGTCAAGGAAGAATGCCAGGGGATCGATGTACACATCCGCCCGCATGACGAGACGACCGCCGAGGCGTCGGCGGAAGTGTTGACGAAAGCTGCCGCCAAAGCAGTTGGACTGGAGGCCGGTCATGCGACACTTGGGTTCATGACCATGCTTCAGGAAAAAAGCCCGAAGTTGACGTTCTCCCCGCTCGATGGTCGCGTCGAAGCGTTGCGGGCGATCAAAGACCCTTCGGAAGTCGAGCAGATTCGCGCGGCCGTGCGGGCTGCCGAGCGGGCGTTTGTCATGTTCAAGTCGATGCTCCGTGAGCAGGACACCGAAAAAGATATGGTGGATGCGCTCGAAGGTTACGTTCGTCGTTCCGGGGCCAAGGCCTGTGCCTTCGCCCCGATCGTCGCCGTCGGCGAACGCGGTGCGCTACCGCACGCACCACCGACGAGCCGGTCGCTGGGGGAGGGGAGCAAAGTGCTCGTCGACTGGGGCGCCGACATGCTCTACAAGAGCGATATCACCCGCACATTCCGTTCGCCGTTTGGCACGGCTCCCACCCGCCGCAATAAAGCCGAGCGCGTCGGTTACAACTTCGAAGAACTGTACGAAGTCGTCTGCAATGCTCAGGACGCTGCGGTTGCGGCCGTTCGCAGCGGCGTTCCCGCCAAAGAAGTGGATGCGGCTGCTCGCACGGTCATCACCAAGGCCGGGTACGGCGAACACTTCACGCACGGCCTGGGGCATGGCCTTGGCCTCGAAGTCCATGAAGCGCCTCGCGTTCGGGCCAACTCAACGGACACGCTCGAGACCGGAATGGTCATCACAATTGAGCCCGGAATTTACGTCCCCGGCTGGGGCGGCGTGCGGGTGGAAGACGATTTCTTGGTCACCAAGGAGGGCGCGATCCGTTTGACCACCCTGCCACACGACCCGAATGCCATAGGATAACGCGATTCGACGTAGGATGCCGACCGCATCGGTCGGACGACATCGTTTTCTCCGGCACTCGCGAGGCCCCGGTGGCAACCGACCCGAAGTCCGGCTCTCCACGGCCGTTTGACCCGCAAACTGTCGAGTTCTTGATCGGCCTCATGGCTGCTCACGACCTCACCGAAATCGCCCTGCAAGAGGGCGATCAACGCATCCGCCTTCGAAAAGGGGGCGGGCCAGTCTTCGCGGCTCCCGCACCCCAACCGGCGCCCACCTACGCGCAGGCGACGGCCCCCGTCGCTTCTGCGCCACAGGCAGAATCCCTGCCTCCGGCGAAAAAACTCCACGAAATCAAATCGTAAATGGTCGGCACGTTCTACGCCCGCCCCAAGCCGGATAAAGATTCGTACGTCAAACCCGGTCAGACGATCAAACCCGATACGCTGATCTGCCAGATCGAAGCCATGAAGATCTTCAATGAGATCAAGGCCGAGTGTTCCGGCACCCTCGTGGAGGTCTGCGTGAACGACAAAGACCCCGTCGATTTCGGGACGGTATTATTCCGGATTGACCCTTCCTAATGCGGACTGCGGATTGCGGAACGCGGAATGAAAAACAGCGTTCCGAGGTGTTAATTCCGCGTTCCGAATTCCGAACTCCGCATTCGAGCAAAGCATGTTTCAGCGGATACTAGTGGCCAACCGGGGCGAAATTGCCTTGCGGGTGATTCGGGCCTGTCGGGATCTCGGCATCGAGGTCGCGGTCGTTTATTCCGAGGCGGACCGCGGGGCCCCGTATTTGAAGCTCGCCGATAAGGCGATCTGCATCGGCCCCGGCCCGGCGACGGAAAGCTATTTGAAGGTCCAGCGAATCATTGCCGCCGCAGAAGTGGCCAACGCGGATGCCATTCACCCCGGTTATGGTTTCCTCTCGGAAAACGCCCATTTCGCCGAGGTTTGCCGGGCTTGTAAGATCGAGTTCATCGGCCCGCCCGAAGCGGCGATGGAGCAAGTCGGGAACAAAGACCGGGCCAAGCAACTCGCCAAAAAGGCCAAGGTTCCGATTGTTCCGGGGAGCGATGGGATTTTGAAGTCTTCAGACGAGGCCTTGAAGTTCGCCCAGCAAGTCGGCTATCCGGTGCTCATCAAAGCCGTGGCCGGTGGCGGCGGCAAGGGGATGCGTGTTGCCCGGAACGATGTCAGTCTCGTCAGCGGGTTTAGCCAGGCCCAGCAAGAAGCCGAGGCCGCGTTCAAAGATGGCAGCGTTTATCTCGAAAAGTACCTCGAACAACCCCGCCACATCGAAGTGCAAATCCTCGGCGACAAGTTTGGAAACGTCGTTCACCTCTACGAACGGGATTGCTCGCTGCAGCGACGGCACCAGAAACTCGTCGAAGAATCCCCGGCTCCGAATCTCCCGGACAAAGTTCGAAGAAACATTTGCGATGCCGCGGTTCGACTGGTGAAGGCCGCAAACTATTACTCCGCCGGCACCTGCGAGTTCTTGCTCGATAAGGAAAACAACTTCTACTTCATCGAAGTGAATGCCCGCATTCAGGTCGAGCACCCTGTGACAGAGTTGGTTACCGGAATCGACTTGATTCGCGAGCAAATCCGCATCGCGGCTGGTGAAAAGTTGCGGTTCAAGCAAGACGACATCGTTCAACGCGGTTCCGCGATCGAGTGCCGGATCAACGCCGAAGACCCGGCCCACGATTTCCGCCCGTCCGCGGGAACCATCACCAAGTGGCACCCTCCGGGTGGCCCTGGCGTGCGGCTCGATTCGCACGTGGTCACCGGCTATCGCGTTCCGCCGAACTACGACAGCATGGTCGCGAAATTACTCGTCCATCAACCCACGCGAACCGAGGCGCTGGCCGTGATGCGCCGGGCATTGCGGGAGTTCACGGTCGAAGGAATCAAAACAACGATCCCGTTGCATCAAGAGATTTTCAACACTGCCGCGTTTGTCGATGGGCGTGTGGATACGACGTTTATCGAGCGGGTGTTGTTGCCGTCGTTTTCGAAGGGGAAGTAAGCGAATTCGCGGTGAGAACTAGCCAAGGTGCCACGGTGCCACACCCCCCACATTCAAGGTGCCACGGCACCTTGGCACCTTGGCACCTTGGCACCTTGGGCAGACAAGACACTGTGCTACACCTGGACTGCACAGTTTTTGTGTGCCTTTTTCTACTGCAATTCGCGCCAATTCTGCGGAAAAACGATCCGATAGTGATCCTTTTGTGCTCGAAAGTGATACGCTGTTGTTACTTTTTGATCCTTTTTGATCCGATTTGCGACACCGCGTGCTGTGCTATGCAGATCCAGTATGAAAAGCTCTCCCTTTGAGGGCAGCAAAAAGGGGTCAGGTTAGATTACCGTTACCGGTTTCCGCGGCTGCGGGTAGCTTAACACGATGGCACGTCGCACACGCTGTTCGGATGCGGGCTACGTCTACCACGTGCTCAATCGAGCGGTGAGGCGGGCGACTCTATTCGAAGACTCCTCGGATTACGCGGCCTTCGAGAAGGTGCTTCGGCAAGCCTGGGAGCGGACGGGGATGCGG
>Ga0105047_10009206_pt1 | contig 16308 bp, 11 predicted proteins | sample MAT04_FD_78384 | JGI IMG/M metagenome (GOLD analysis project Ga0105047, IMG submission 78384) | Freshwater microbial communities from Lake Fryxell liftoff mats and glacier meltwater in Antarctica - MAT-04 (megahit assembly) | ecosystem: Environmental > Aquatic > Freshwater > Ice > Liftoff...
TGCGAACATGGGCACCATCCGCCGCCATCGTCTCCCCAATAAAAATGCGTCCCGTGGTCGGTTGGAGGATGCGAGACAATTCGGCTGCGTTCTGGGCGACGATGCCCAGCACTCGTTCGTTGCTGACGCAGAAATTCGCGTCGGGATTGCGCTTGCCCTTGGTCTCCATCCGAAAGAAAGTGCGGTCCTCCTGCTCGAATCTCCAACGTTCCAGCAGATCAGCCATCAAGTGCAATTCATGCTCGACTTCAATGCCGTGTTCGCGGCACTGGGCGAGGTCACCGTTCACACTCCGGCCAGAGGGTGACTCCGTCTTCGAGTGCGAGCGAATCAGGGGGACGGGTCGAAGAGGATTAGAACACGAATCGGCACTAATCAACACTAAGTAATAGAGTGAACTGGGCAAAATAAATATTAGTTGCAGCCCTTCATTGCCTCTCCTTCGGATTCCGGATTAGTGTCGATTAGTGCAGATGAGTGGTCCTGTTTCTTAACCGTTCAGGCACTAATAGCAGCGTCAAACAGTCGAATCCCATGAGCCAAGTGGGATCACACCGCTTCCGACTTAACGAAAGATGAATGCTGATTTCCCAGCTCTGCGATGTTCGGGGTGTGAACGGTTACCGCTGAACACTCAAGCAGATTCAGAAATCGTCTTCAGTCAGAACAGCAGACAGGAATGTCTGCTCGACTGAAGACAGATTCTGAATCTGCTCTAAGTGAACCTCGCGCGCATTGACACAGCGGGTGATGCGGCGACATGGGAATCCGGTTTGATTCAACTCGGCAGGTCGACGTTGTGATAGACATCTTGCACGTCATCGCAATCGTTCAGCATGTCGAAGAGTTTTTGGAAGACGGGCAGCTCGTCCGAACTCAGTGACTTGCTGGACTGAGGGAGGAAGGTCACCTCCTGGACTTCCAGTTCGGTCTGCGGGAATGCCTCCAGCAACGCAGCTTTGGCTTTGAAAAACTCAGCGGGAGGAGCAAAGATCGTCAGCTGGCCCTCTTCGTTTTCGATGTCGTCGAGATTGACATCGGCGTTTAACATCGCCTCAAACACTTGGTCCTCGTTGTTCCCCTTAAAGGATAAGACTGCCAAGTGGTCAAAATGGAGTGCAGCAGATCCGGGAGATCCCTGTTTGCAGCCGGACTTCGTAAAGCAGTTGCGGATCTCTGCGATCGTCCGTGTCATGTTATCGGTCAAGCAATCGACGATCACCAAGGAGCCGCCGGGACCGAAACCTTCGTAGCGGGCCGTCTGGAAGTCCTCTCCGCCAGTGCCAGCTGCCTTTTGAATCGCCTTTTCGATCACGTGGCTGGGCACCTGATCCTTCTTGGCTTTCTCGACCAAGCTGCGCAGAGCCGGATTGGCTTCCGGGTTCGGGACGCCATTCTTCGCGACGACGTACAATTGTTTGGCGTACTTGGAGTAGAGCTTGGTCTTCTGAGCTGCCGTCTTGAAGATCGCGTTTTTGCGATTCTCGAAGTTTCTTCCCATGTCAGCTCTCTTCTTCGCGGTGTGTCCCGGGATGCATCGCGGCCGTCAATGGTCGCAGGCTGCATAGGCATGTTACTGATTGCGTCCCACGTCGCAATGGCCTCTGTCTGGGTTTGCGGCCCTAGATTCGAGGGGCACCGATTCTCGATCGACTGAGCGGCGAGGTGCTGGCCACTGGATTTTGTCGCTCAGCGTGCAGGGGAACCGGCGGCGAGCGCCTTGACTCTCCCAGAGAGGGTGCCCAATACTCAACCCGCTCTGGCTATCGGGATTTCCAATCGCAGCCGGACATCTCGGCCAGAGCCAGCATCAGCGCGTGCGTCCCGCTGCGGCCCCAGCCTTGGGCCTGCACAGATAGATAGAGTTGCTCGGCGAGAGCCAGCCCCGGCAAAGAAAGCCCTAGCCGTTTCGCTTCCGAGAGCGCGATCCCCAGATCCTTGATGAAGTGTTCGACGTAGAAGCCGGGGTCGAAATTGTTGGCGAGGATTCGTGGCCCGAGGTTGTCGAGCGACTTACTCCCGGCGGCTCCCGTGGAGACCGACTTAAGGACGGTTTCCAGATCGAGACCTGCCTTGTAGCCATAGAGCAATGCCTCGCAGAGGCCGACCATCGTGGTTGAGATCAGGATCTGGTTGACCATCTTGGTGTGCTGACCGGCTCCCGCCGGCCCCTGATGAATGATGGTCTTGCCCATCGCACTCCAACACGGCTGGAGGGCGTCGATCACTTCCTTGTCGCCCCCGATCATGATTGAGAGGGCGGCGTTCTGGGCCCCGACATCCCCGCCGGAGACTGGAGCATCGACCGCGTGAACCCCCTCAGCCCGAGCGGCTTGATAGATCTCGACCGCCAAGCTGGGGTCGCTGGTGGTCATGTCGACCAGGACGTTTCCGGGCTTCGATCCGGCCAAGGCTCCGCGCGGTCCGAGGAACACCTCGCGCACATCCTTGGGGAACCCGACGATGGCGAAGATCACGTCCGACTGTTCAGCGACCTCTTGAGGTGTGGCGCCCCAGGCGGCTCCTTGATCAAGTAGAGCCGTGGACTTGTCCTTCGTCCGAGAGTAAATCGTGGCGGTGAATCCTGCTTTGAGCAAGTGCCCGCACATGCTGTTTCCCATGACCCCGGTGCCGATCCAGCCCACGCGAGTCTTGCCAGGTGAGATCGATAGAGCAGCCATCATGCATTCCGTGGAGTCAATGAGGGGAGAGACATCGGCGAACGCTCCCGAGTATAGAAGTCCGCACATGGGGCGTCACGGCTGGGGGCGGAGGAGATCGCCTGGGTGTGCATTCCAAACGTCGGTGGTGTGTTTCCGGCTCCCTCATCCCCGCGATCGGCGAGACGCTGAAAATGTTAGTCATCGCGGGGGAAAGAGTGAAGCTGACGGGGCCACCTCGAAATTCACTTTGGCCCTCCTCCCCAGAAGCCAAGCTTTCTAGGAAAGCCATGTCGCCCGTGGGGGAGAGAGAGCAGGAGCCAGCCAGCATCGACGCTTGAAATGCACGCCCTCGGCTCGCCCGACCAGGCGGAAGGGCACGGCGATCGCTGCCGGGTTCTTGGGCGAGCAGTCAGGGGAACCGGCGGCTAACCCCTTGTCGCTCACTGGCGGCGGACAGGGCCCTACCCCTTTAACCCGGCCAGACGACCGTTGCTATCGCCCAGCGACTCAACCTTTGCTCCGACGCGGTCGAGCATCGAGAGGTACAGGTTCGTCATCGGGGTGCCGTTTTCATACTTGATATGCCGACCGGTATCGATCGTGCCAGCAGCTCGACCGGCCATGATGATGGGCAGGTCGTCGTGGTTGTGGCGGTTGCCGTCGCCGATGCCGCTGCCGTAGACCAGCATCGTGTTATCGAGCAGCGTGCCCTCCCCTTCGCGGGTGTCTTTCAGCCGTCCCAGGATGTACGCGAACTGCTCCACATGGAAGCGGTTGATCTTGCGGATATTTTCCAGCTTCTCTTCCTTGCTCTCATGGTGCGAGATTTCATGGTGTCCTTCGGAGATTCCGATCTCGGGGTAACTGCGATTGCTCCCTTCGTTGGCGACCACGAAGGTCGAGACGCGTGTCGTGTCGGTCTGGAATGCCAGAACCATCAGATCGCCCAGCAATCGGATATGTTCCGCATTGTCGGTTGGAATCCCAGCGGGCTTCTGGGCTTGCAACCCGGACAGATCGCCCGCCTGATTCGCCTTCGCGATCCGCTGTTCCAGCTCGCGAACAGCTGTCATGTACTCATCGAGCTTGCGGCGGTCCGATCCACCGAGCTTGGCTTGCAGCTTCTTGGCATCGTCAGTGACGAAGTCGAGCACGCTCTTGTTGTACTTCTCGCGTCGCAGTCGTGCGGCTTGGCTTTCGCCGGTGCGACCATTCGAGAACAGGCGTTCGAAGACCAGCTTCGGGTCGACCTCCTTGGGGACCGGCTGGGACTCCGATTTCCAGGAGATGTTCGATGAGTATGCACAGCTGTAGCCCGAGTCACAACTCCCCGCCATAGCCGCCGGATCGCAGCCGATTTCGAGGGATGGAAAGCGGGTGAACTTCGCGAGTTCTTCCGCCGCCAGCTGGTCGACGGAGACACCGGCGCGGATGTCGGCCCCATCAGTCTTGCGAGCCTGTGTCCCGGTCAGAAATGTGGCCAAAGCCCGGGCGTGGTCGCCGCCGCCGTCTCCGTTGGCTGAGGCTTTTTGCTGGGTCAGGCCCGTTAAGACGTTGAAGTGTTCCTTGTAGGACTGAAGCGGCTCCAAGGTCCAAGGCAGTTCGTAGCCCGCCCCTTCGGCAGCCGGTGTCCACGTCTGCATGTGAATGCCATTTGGGACATACATGAAGGCCATGCGGACGGGAGTCGCGGCTGTGGCCTCACCCGCGAAAACTCGGCCCGCGCCCATCGACTCCAATAACGGGAGTGCGAGCGAGACACCAAGTCCCTGGAGGAGCGTGCGTCGGGAGAGTGGTCGCATGGAAGGTCTCGTGCAGGACGACGGTTCGGAAGCGAAACGTTGAGGGACCGAGGGGGTCTCACTGGCGATGGAGAAACGCGGAACGATCCGATCACTCCATATTGATATCATAGGGGATCGACCACGATCCGGCGAGACCCGTTCACAGAGTCAGAGATTCTCACGAACGATCGAAACGACTCTTCCGAATAACCGGGAGCTGAGGTTTCGGACAGAGTCTCGGGCGTTCTGTGTGGTCGGGGTGTGAGTGTGTTTTATAGAAAAGTCGGAGAACTTACTCTTCGCTCAAGGACATGAGCGGTCTAGTCCCTCCTCAGCCTCGAAGAGGCGACAGCGACGTGTTTGCGGAGCAGGCCGCCCTCCACTGAATGACCGGATCTCGCAGACGCCTGTCGCCGCTTTCGCGGCTGCGGTTCGCAAAGCTCGCATCCCGTGGGCTCTCCGGCCACGGCGATATGCTGCCGCCGCTTCGCGGTTCAGAGGCCGATGGCGATGTCGATGGTTTCCCAATTGGCGGAGCATTCCCTATGTTGTTGCTGCCCTCTCCGTTTCCATCGCTCTGGAAATACTTCATGGACCGTCGCACGTTTCTCGCAGTCACTGGTCTCGGATTCCTCGCCTCGCAGAGGGCAGACGCAGCTGAGCCAGTCACGCACCGATTTCTGGCGGCTGATAAAGGGCATATCTGCGTGGTGGGGTCGAATGGCAAAGTCGAGTGGGAGGCCAAGTGCGCGGGCGATGTCCACGACTTGAGCCTGCTGCCCAATGGGAATGTTCTGTTCCCGATGAGCAGCACCGAGATCGTCGAGATGAACCCGGCTAAGGAGGTCGTCTGGCGGTACGAGTCGAAGCCGAAGGAAGGGAACAAGGATCATGTCGAGGTCCATGCGTTTCAGCGGTTGGAGAACGGCCACACGATGATTGCCGAGAGTGGCAATGGTCGCATTATCGAGGTCAACGTGGACGGCAAGATCCAGAAGGAAATCCCGTTGACCCTCGAACATCCCAATGCCCACCGCGACACGCGCATGGCTCGCAAGATTGCCAACGGCAATTATCTGGTGTGCCACGAAGGAGACGGCGCGGTCCGCGAATATGACGACACTGGCAAGGTCGTGTGGACTTACAAGCTCGACCTCGCCGGGCGTCCCCGCAGCGGTGGGCACGGTCCCGAAGGGCACGGCACCGAAGTCTTCGGAGCGATCCGACTGCAGAGCGGCAACACCTTGATCGCAGCTGGAAATGGCAACCGCGTGATTGAAGTCGACCCGGAAGGCCAGACCGTCTGGTCGGTCGAGCAGAAGGAACTGCCCGGCATCACGCTGGCCTGGGTGACCTCCCTGCACGCCCTGCCCGATGGGAACATCATCATCGGGAATTGCCACGCCGGTGAAGAGAATCCCCAGCTGATCGAAGTGACCCGCGACAAGCAAGTCGTGTGGCAGATGCTGAACTTCGACACCTTCGGCAACGGACTGGCCGCCTCGCACATCGTCGACGTGCCGGGAGTGGTGCGGTAGCAGGATTCGTCAGAATTCTACCGCACTGGTAGGTGGTAAGCCCCCAACACTTTGGGAATCGCGTGGCGGGGTGGCCCAGACGCTGCTTTGAGCGTCTGGGTGACGCAGGAACAAGAGGTTCTTGTGTACGAGAAGGCTGGCACTGTGAGCCTTTTGTTGCTCTGCAACCAACCGGGTCGACTGCCCTCAAAGAGATTCAACCCGCCCTCGCACCCAACCACCTCTTCAGCGAAGCCTGGCTCTCTCCCGAGGGGTGACCGGCGAGAAGGTGGGCGACGCTGATGTCTTCGTCGAGGTCGGGCCAGTGGATGCCTTGACCGGACCCGATGAGCCGCCATGACGCACGCTCCTTCGGCGTGGCGTGGGACAGCCGGGGATACCAGGCGAGCGGAGCGGAAATCACGCGACCGTCCGACAACTCGACCGACAACGTGTCATCGGTCGTATGGACCTGCATCGCGCGGGCGACTCCGATATCAACCGCCAAAGAACTCATTCCACGCCTCCGAAAACATCTCCTGGTGTTGTTCGACCAGCGATTGGATGAGCTGGATATCTCGTGAGCGAAAGCCCTCGCTGCGTTCGAACCGGATGGGATCAAGCCAGAACTTGCATTCGCAGTCGTCCCGCTCGACATGGATCCGTGGCGGTTCGCTCGCGTCACCGCCGTAGAAGAAGAATCGGTAAGGTCCGCTCCGCAGCACAGTGGGCGCTGTAACACGCTATGCCGGTCCCCAGCGGATCACAAGGGGATTCCATGTGAGTGCGTGTCGACACGCGGGGTGGCCGGTCGGCGAGCACGGTCTGAGGCTGGGCGAAGGCCATGGCGAGTGAACCAGCGAGCGTGAGTCCATGCCCTTCCCAAAGCGTCGGTGATGTCCCACCCTGCCCTGTGCTTCATGACCGCTTCCCGGCCTCCCAGGCGTCGAGCAGCTTCTGTTCCGACACCGCCACACCCAACCCGAGTTGCTGGGCGAAGGCGGCGACGCGGGACTCTTCGATCAGCCATCTCACTTGCGGGGTGAAGGGGTCGAACTCGGGGCGGGGGGTGTGGCGCTGGACGTGTTGACGCCAGCGTTCCAGGTGGGCGGTGAGCGTCGCGAACGCAGCGCGGTCCTTGGTGTAGCCGCCGCTGGTGATCTTTTGCCAACGCATCTGAATCGCTTTGAGATAGCGCGGATATTGCACCAGCCAGGGCCAGGGAACGTGGCTCATAAAGCCAGCGGCGAAGAGCGATTCCACTTGAGTGCGGGTGTCGTCGATGGCGTATTGCAGCGTCGAGCCGCTCTGCTGGTTGATAAGCCTGCGGGTCTGGTGATACGCGGTCATCAGCGGTTCGAGGAACTTGGCCAGGTCTTGCGTCGCGATCGTCATCTGGCTGCGAGCCCGCTTCATTGTCTCGCGGTACTGGATGGCATTGCGAGGCATGGGTCCCTCGAAGGCCAGTGAGCGTTCAGCCATGCGCCATTGGACCTGGGCCTTGAACTCCTTGTGATCGAGGAGCGTCGTCGCGAAGACGCAGATTTGCTGGAACCGGGGGAGCCACTCGACCTGCTCTTTAATCCGCTTCGGCTCCGCGAGCAGCAGCAACCGTACGAGCGCCCGCTTCGTCTCGCGCTCAGCGTAACCCGCATCCATCGACAGTAATAAAGCGACGGAGTCGCCCCGGTCGACCAGCATCGGGAACGCTCGCACATCGATCCCGCCCCGGTTGATCGTGATCTCGGCAGGGAGTTCGAAATCGGTCCAGTCCGTGATCCCCGTGCGGTTCCAGTTCTGCTCCACCATCGTGACTGCCGCAGAGGCGACCTGCGAACGGACCCCGCGTTGCAGCTCCTGCAAATCGCGGCTCTCTTGAATCATGACACCGTCGTCGTCGACCATGCGGATATTGATTCGCAAATGATCCGGCAGTCGAGCCTCTTCGAACGCCGTCACCGGGACAAGCTCGCCGGAGAATCTTCGGAGTGCAGCGGCGAGCTGTTCGGTGAGGCACCCTTCGCCGTATTTCAGTTGCGGGATGATTTTCGGCAGGACATCGTTCACGGGGACGAAGAGCCGCCGCAACTCTTTCGGTAGCGATTTAATGAGTGCGGCGACTTTCTCTTCGAGCAGGCCGGGTACGAGCCAGTTGAGCCGCTCGGCGGAGAGTTGACCGATCCCCGCGCGGGGCACGGTGATCGTCAACCCGTCTGAAACCTGCCCCGGTTCCAGCGCATACTCAATCGGGAGATTCAGTCGCCCCACCGACAGCTCATCCGGAAAGGCGTCCACCGGAAGTGCGACCTCGGGGTCAGCCAGCAAGACTTCGCGAGTCAAACAGAGGGCCTGCGGTTGAGTCTTCTCGACCGACTTGAGCCACTTCCGCAAGGCATGCACATCGGCCACATCGGCGGAGACTTGCGAATCGAAGAAGGCGAACTGCGCCTCCTCGCTGGCAAACAGCTGCGACTGCCGCAGCTTGGCCTGCCAGTCGGCGAGTTCTTCCCTCAAGGCGGTATTATGTCGGTGGAACAGCTCCGGCCCTTGGTAGTCCCCTTGAACCAGCACGTGTTCGATCAACAGCTTGCGGCACAGTTCCGGCTCGACGAGGCTGTATCGAACTCGTCGTCCGGTGACGATCGGGAGGCCGAAGAGAAGCACGCGCTCGGTGGCCATCACGGCCCCGCTGCGGCTATCCCAGGCGGCGTCGCTGTAGGTCTTTTTGACGAGGTGCGTGGCGAGTCGCTCGATCCACATCGGGTCGACGGGAGCGATCACACGGGCGTAGCGTTTGGTCGTCTCGACGAGTTCGGCGGCCACGACCCAGCGAGGTTTCGTCTTATATGCGACCGATCCCGGCCAGAGATTCAGGATCTGGTTCCCCGCTCCGGTGTAGTCGTTCTTCTCCCCCTTCAGAGCGATGTTCGACAACAGCCCCGTCAGGACCGCGCGGTGAATCGACTCGGGCTGGTTCTTGCGAGGCTTCGTTTTGAGCCCCTGCTCCTCGGCGATCTGCCGCAGTTGCCGGGCGAGATCGGACCACTCTCGCAGGCGGAGCGACGACAGAAAGTTCTGGTGGCAGGCTTTCTGGAACTGCCCGCGCGAGAGCTTCTCTTCCTGCTCTCGGGCGAAGTCCCAGAGTTTGAGATACGACATGAAGTCCGACCGCTCGTCGGCAAACTTCTGGTGAGCGGAATCGGCTGCGAACTGCTTGTCGACCGGTCGTTCGCGCGGGTCGCGGATCTCCAAGGCTGCTGCGATGATGAGGACCTCTTCGAGGCACTGTTCCTCGTCGGCGGCCAGGATCATGCGGGCGATGCCGGGGTCGACGGGCCACTTGCTGAGGGTCCTTCCGATCGGTGTCAGCTTCCCGGCTTCGTCGATCGCTCCCAGTTCAAAGAGCGACCGCTCGCCGGAGCGAATCGACGCGGGGGACGGAGCGTCGAGCAGCGGGAAGTCGGCCAAGTCGCCGAGAGCCAGCGACTTCGTTTGCAGGATCACCGACGCGAGGTTCGTCCGCAGGATCTCGGGCGAGGTGTAGGCTTCTCGGTTCTGGAAATCGTCCTCCGCATAGAGCCGGATGCACACACCGGGGGCGATGCGGCCGCAGCGGCCCTTACGCTGGTCGGCACTGGCCCGCGAAATCGGCTCGATCGGCAGCCGCTGGACTTTGGACTGCGGGGCATATCGACTGATGCGGGCGGTCCCGGTGTCGACGACATAGTGGATGCCCGGCACCGTCAGCGATGACTCGGCCACATTGGTCGCGAGGACGACCTTGCGGCTGCGCGAGGGGGCGAAGATGCGGTTTTGTTCGGCCTCGGATAAGCGTCCATAGAGAGGGAGTAAGTCGAGCGTCTCCCCCGCCCTGCCCCGCCCGCCGAGCGAGTTGGAGATCTCGCGAATGTCCATCTCGGTTGGCAGGAACACGAGGATGTCCCCGTGCCCCTGGCGGCACAGCTCGTCGATGGCATCGCCTACGCATTGCGACCAATCGATGTCGTCGTCGTCCCCGTCGACATCCGGCGGGCGATAGCGGACCTCGACCGGGTAAGTGCGGCCCGAGACCTCGATGACGGGGACGCGTGGAGGGTCAGCCTCTGTGAGCGGCACGGCGCTAACCCCCGGCTCCCCTGACCGTGCGTCCACAGAGCCGGCGGCTAGCGCCGTGTTGCCCACGGAGCCAAAGAACTCCGCGAAACGTTTGGCGTCGATGGTGGCGGAAGTGATGATGATTCGCAGATCCGGCCGCTTGGGGAGGATGCGCCGCAAGTACCCCATCAGGAAGTCGATGTTCAGCGACCGCTCGTGGGCCTCGTCGATAATGATCGTATCGTACCGGTCGAGGTAGCGGTCGTTCTGCGTTTCAGCCAGCAAGATGCCATCGGTCATCAGCTTGATGAGCGAGCGCGGGCTGGAGACATCGTTGAACCGGATCTTGAACCCGACTTGGCCACCGAGTTTGATCTTCAGCTCATCCGCGAGTCGCGAAGCCACCGACCGCGCCGCGATCCGTCGAGGCTGGGTATGCCCGATCATCCCTGCAATGCCGCGCCCGGCCTCTAGGCAAATCTTCGGCAGCTGAGTCGATTTCCCCGACCCGGTTTCGCCGCAGACGATGATGACTTGGTGGTCGCGAATCGCTGCTAGGATTTCTTCGCGTTTGCTGGTGATCGGCAGCTCGGGGTCGTACTCGATCTTCGGGACATCGTTCGTACGCTGCTCCCGAATGCGGGACGACTTCTCGACCTCGGCGAGCAGCTTGGCCAGCGGCTGCTCGACGGGCTTTCCCTGGACCTTGAGTTGCTGGACCGATTTCCAACTGCGCGCGAGCCGATGCAGGTCCCAGCGCATGGTCCGGGAAATACGGTCATCAAGATCAGCAGGCCAGTCCAAGGGGGGCTTTCAATTGAGTGGAAGCAGCGGGATTCGATTCGCCGGGCGGGACACGCAAGATGTCCCCCGGTTCGCAGGACTCTGGATCGTAACGGGAATCGGCAAAGTGTCGAACGTCGTCCGAAAATCTGCTCTCTCGGACTTGCGACGGGAAGTCTAGAGCCGAGACCCGCAGGGAGAGGTCATGTTGACTCCAGGACGCCTTCCGGGTCTACTCATAAGATGCCACACGTACTGATTATCGGCGGCGGCTTTGCGGGGCTGAATGCGGCTAAGGGTCTCGGTGGCCTTACGGGCGTCGAAGTCACGCTGATCGACCGCACCAATCACCATCTCTTCCAGCCTCTGTTGTATCAAGTGGCGATGGCCGGCCTCAGTCCTGCGGACATCGCAGCTCCGATCCGCAGCGTCCTCTCAAAATACCGCAATATTCGGGTCTTGCAGGGCGAAGTCCGCTCGCTGAACCTCGACCAGAACCGGGTCGTCGCAGACTTCGGTGAGGTGGGGTTCGACTATCTGATTCTTGCGTGTGGTGCGCGGCACAGCTACTTTGGTCACGATGAGTGGGAAGAGTTCGCGCCGGGACTCAAGACCTTGGAGCAGGCCACTGAGATTCGCCGCCGAGTTCTTTCCGCGTACGAAATGGCAGAACGCAGCCCCGACTCGACGGATCGCGAACGGCTACTCACATTCGTTGTCGTGGGAGGTGGCCCAACCGGGGTTGAGCTGGCGGGAGCCATCGGCGAGATGAGCCGCTTCACGCTCGCGAAAGACTTCCGCAATATCGACTCCACACAGGCCCGGATTGTCCTGCTGGAGGCTGGCCCGCGCATCCTGCCGATGTTCGCGGATACTCTGGCAGCGCGGGCCGTTCGCGATCTCGAACACCTCGGTGTCCAGATCCAGACCGGAAGTGCTGTCACACAGATCGACGCTGATGGAGTGAAGATTGGCGAGCAGCGGATTCGCTCCGCGACGGTTCTGTGGGCAGCGGGGGTCATGGCTTCTCCGTTGGGCCAGGTGGCGGGGCTCGATGTCGACCGCCAAGGCCGCGTCCTCGTGCAATCCGATCTCAGCGTGCCTGAACGGCCTCATGTCTTCGTTGCGGGAGACTTGGCCAACCTCTCCTCGACATCGAGCAGGCCCCTCCCCGGCACTGCTCCGGTCGCAATGCAGCAAGGCCGCTACCTCGCCCAAGCGATTCGAAGAGACATCAACGGCCAGCCTCGCATCCCATTCCGTTTCATCGATAAGGGACAGATGGCCACGATTGGCCGCAGCAAAGCCATTGTGGAGATTGGCCGCATAAAAATTGGTGGCTTTGTCGCCTGGTTGATATGGCTGGTGGTACACATTTACTATTTAACTGGCTTCCAGAACCGACTGCTGGTTGTACTCCAGTGGGCATGGTCGTACCTCTCCTTTCGTCGAGGAGCGAGGCTGATTGTGACGAAAGACTGGCAATTCGGTCCGTCAACTCCCAAGGCAGACAAGACTTCCGAGGCCCAAATCTAAATGAGCCAGGGGCTCTTTAATGTCTGTCTTCGAGCCGAGTACTTACGGAATGAAGGGGAAATAGGGAAGCAATCGTGCTACCGTGTATCCCACGCAGTTGATGTCTCCACGATCCTTCCTCCTCCATACAAATACCGAAATGCCATTGCCCATCCCCCTTGGTCTGGCCCCGTCCTTTGGTTTTGGAGACCGTATTGGTCTCGCGACGCCGGGTCATGTGGCGGCGATGTTGCGGGCGGGGGACGGGATCTTGCCGATCTTTCCGCAGCAGTCGATTCGCGAGATGGCTCGTACCCAGCGGACTCCCCGGCAGGTCATGGACGAGGCGCTGGCTGGTGCCCAGGCGGCGGGCTGGACCGGGGTGACTGGAGCCGATGCGGATCACTTGAAGACCCCCGAGGATGTCGACGTGACGGCGGCGGTCGGGTTTACGTTCTTTACGATCGACCCGTCGGGAGATGTCGACCAGCACGCGGACAATTATAACGCCGCGATGCTCACGACTCAGTTTGCAGCTGTGCAAGGCGAGGTGCCGTGGATCGTGGGGTATCGAGGGAAGAGCGTCACGCTTTCGACCGGGGCGAAGATTGAGTTCACGGAGCCGGTTCTGGAGCGGGCGGCTGTGAAGTACGGGCGGGCGATCAATACGGCAGTGCGTCTCTCCGACCATATTCGCCGGACGTGCGAAGGGCTCGGGCAGGGCTACGAGATCGAGCTGAGCGTCGACGAGACAGAGCAGCCGACGACACTGGCTGAGCACTTTCTTATTGCGGACCAGTGTCTGCATCGCGGCATGAAGCTGGTGAGTCTGGCTCCCCGATACATCGGCGAATTTGAAAAAGGAGTCGACTACAAGGGCGATTTGACGGCGCTGCGGCTCTCGCTGGCCGATCATGCGGCGATCGCGAATCTGCTCGGGCCTTACAAGCTGAGCCTGCATTCCGGGTCGGACAAACTGTCGATCTATACCGATTTTGCGAAAGCGACAGAGGGCAAGTTTCATGTGAAGACGGCGGGGACGAGCTACCTGGAAGCGCTGCGTGTGGTGGCGCGGCATGAGCCGGAACTGTTCCGGCGGTTGGTGACATTCGCCCGCGAGAAGTACAACACCGATAAGGCGACCTACCACGTCTCGGCGACGCTCGCCTCGGCTCCGACAGTGGAACAAGTGAGCGACATTCGTGAACTGGAGCAGCACTACCTGGAACTCTGGAGTGATGTTCCCGCGGGTCGGGGCTTCACGGCACCGGGGCGCCAGATCCTGCACTGCACGTTCGGGTCGACGCTGACTCATCCCGATTTCGGTCCGCTGGTCAAGTCGGTCGTCGCCGCCCACCCCGAGACCTACTGCGAGGTGCTGGCTGATCACTTTGCCCGACATCTTGAGGCGCTGAGGGCCGGAATGTGATCCAGCGCAGTGACTGAGAGCCTCCCCCCATGAAACACGCTGCCTAGTACTCTCAATTCGCCAAATCGACTTCGCGGTTCTGCGGGAAGCCGGTCGTGACCGTGTTGGCTGTGGGGACGATCGCCCCCTGGATCATCACGGGACGCCTGTTCGGATTTAGTGATACTTGGCAACTAGTGATCAATACAGCCCCAACGATCATTCCTTTTTTGATGGTCTTTTTGATTCAAAGTACCCAGAATCGCGACACTGAAGCGATTCAGATCAAGCTGGACGAACTGATCCGCGCGACCGGCGGTGCTCACAATGCGCTACTGGATCTGGAGGACTTGGAAGAAGAACAGCTCGATGCATTTCGAGCACGCTCTCAGGGAATGGCAGGTATGGCCCGCCCAGGTGTGGATGGCGGGGAACCGGATGCTGGGACGCCTGACCTGGACGAGTGACCGCGGCTGGGATGGGGCTGCCAGGCGGGAGGATGAGTTGTTGATCCACGGATGGCGTGCGGCCTCGTCACTCACGCTCTGATCCGAATAACCTGCTTCGTGTTCACATTTCGCTCGGACCGCGTTTCGGGGCTGGATGTTCGGTTGAACTCGGTATTCCTCCAGGTCGATACCCCGCAGTGTCAAAGGTGATTTGATGTCACACATCGGCAAGTGTTGCCGATCAAGACATCGGCACAGCACTCGGCGGGAAGCCAGTTATGAACCTCATTCATGGTGTGGGCGCGGGTCTGATTGTGGTCGGAGGATTTCTCCCCTTTCCAGCACATGCCGATTGGCCGCTTGGGGGCTGTGGACAGTGCGGCACCCCAGCTCCTATGGCTCCGATGTATGCCCCTGCGATGTTTGCACCCCAGATGCAAGCAGCCCCCATGTGTGGAGGACCGATGTACGGTCCACGCATGCACAAACCTCGGATGCCCAGGCAGCGGATGTACCGCACACGCACACGCACACGGACTTTCTCGTCAGGCCCGGCCACGTGCGGCGATGTGGCGATGGGATCGCCCATGGGTGATTGCGGTTGCAGCTCGCCAGCGATGATCGCGCCGCAGACGATGATGCGTCCCCAGCAGATCACGACCTACGTCGATGTGCCGAAGACGGTGATGCGTCAGGAGGCCGTTCAAGTCCAGGTGCCGACGACGACCTACCGGCAGGTGGCCGTCGATGAGGGGGGCTATCAGCAAGTCTGGGTGCCCAAAATGGTCACGAAGAACGTGGCACAGACCGTCATGCAGACACAGGTCCAGTATCGGCAGTTCCCACAGACCGTGATGGAGCGCGTGCCGCAGATCACCACTCACATGGTTCCCGAGCAAATCGCCCGCCAATACTCTCCGACGATCATCGGCAGCCCTGTCGGCCAATCGTTTGCCGTGGGGAGCCAGTCATTCCCGATCGCCACACCGACCTCGGTGACCCCGATTTATGAGACCTCACCTGCCCCGCTGAATCCCGTTCCGACACCGATGAACGAGACAGCCACACTGCCACACCCCGCTCCTCAAACGAGCCAGGTCCAGGATTGGCAGAAGGTCCGCCAGCGTCCGTCGACGATTCAGCAGCAAGCATATGAAGTCGAATCGGTTGAGACCGGGTATCGCGTGCCGAAGGCCATCGGGCGGTTTTCGTCGAAGAAGTAGGGGACAAGTTGTCAGTCATCAGTTTTTAGTTGTCAGTGAATGAGGACTGATCACATGGGACCGTTAGCCCCATGGCACTTGTGTTAGTCATCCGAAGCGTCAGCGAGTGCGAGCCAGGGAAGACGTTCTCTATGTTTTGACGCTCAGGCATCTGGGCGTTGATCTAGACTGGACCAAGTGCCATTGGGCGTTAGCCGTCGGACTTGTCCGACGTGCTCTTTGCAAGATCGTGTAGCGATTCGCCGGTTAATCGTTGGATCGTCCACTTGTTTATGGGGACGGCTCCGCGTGATTGGGAGAACTCGATCGCGGGGGTGTTCCAGTCGAGGACGGACCACTCCATGCGACCGCAGTCGCGAAAGATGGCGATACCAGTGAGATGTTTGAAGAGTGTTAACCCGATCCCCTTCCGGCGATATGCAGGGCGTACGTAAACGTCCTCGACATAGAGATCCGGCTTCCCGACGAACGTTGAGAAGTGATGGAAGAAGAGCGAGAATCCGGCGAACGCGAACGGCTGACCCGTGCGGAGCGTGATGTAGTGCGGTTGTTTTTGTTTGGAGGTGAGGGCTTGCCGTTCATAGAACCCGTCGGCAGGGATCAAGCCGCCACGCCGACGAAACGCCGTGCGGAACGACGGCTTCTCGGCCACCGTCTCCGACCGGGCGTTGAACAGGGGCGGACCGGTGAGTGACTTCGACCAGCTGGGGATCAGCCCCCAGCGCATCGTGAGCACTTCACAACCCCTACCGCCGGAATCCCGCGAGGCTGGCCGAATCACCAATACGCTTTGCGTCGGGGCGATGTTGAACCGAGGCCGGAATAGCTTCGGCTCGGGCCGGGCAAGTTCCGGGCCATGCAGGTCAGTGAA
>Ga0105047_10009207_pt1 | contig 16306 bp, 12 predicted proteins | sample MAT04_FD_78384 | JGI IMG/M metagenome (GOLD analysis project Ga0105047, IMG submission 78384) | Freshwater microbial communities from Lake Fryxell liftoff mats and glacier meltwater in Antarctica - MAT-04 (megahit assembly) | ecosystem: Environmental > Aquatic > Freshwater > Ice > Liftoff...
AAGAAATTACCGGCCTGGGTAGCCAATTACGTGTTGATGGGTTATGGCGAAGGCGCAGTGATGGCGGTTCCTGCGCATGATGAGCGCGATTTTGAATTTGCCACAAAATATGCACTCCCGATCAAAGCGGTTATCAAGCCACTGGATGGTGATCTGGAATTGCCGCTGGCACAAGCTTATGTAGAACATGGCGTGACCTTTGATTCCGGTGAATTTTCCGGATTGGAATTTCAGAAAGCAGTAGATGCTATTGCAGTGGCACTCGAACAAAAAGGCCTGGGCAGCAAACGTGTACACTATCGGTTGCGTGATTGGGGCATTTCACGCCAACGCTACTGGGGCTGCCCGATTCCGCTGATTCATTGCGCCGATTGCGGCGTGGTGCCAGTGCCGGACGATCAACTACCTGTGGTACTGCCGCAGGATCTAGTGCCCGACGGTTCGGGCAATCCGTTGGCAAAAACACCTTCTTTCTACGAATGCGCCTGTCCGAAATGCGGCAAAGCTGCGCGCCGGGAAACCGATACCATGGATACCTTTGTTGATTCCTCCTGGTACTACGCCCGCTATGCCTGCCCCGATCAGAACCAAGCGATGACCGATGAACGCGTCAATTACTGGCTGCCAGCCGATCAATATGTTGGCGGTATTGAACACGCCATTTTACATTTGCTGTATTCGCGATTTTGGAGCAAAGTCATGCGCGATCTGGGTTTAATGACTTTGGATGAACCGTTTACCAACCTGCTGACGCAGGGCATGGTGCTGAACGAAATTTTTTACCGTAAATCCGACAGCGGGCGCATGACCTATTTTAATCCGGCGGAAGTCAACATCCAGTATGACGAACAAGGCAAACGCTGCGGCGCAATCCTGCAAGCCGACAACCAACCGGTTGAATCAGGCGGCATCGGCACCATGTCGAAATCCAAAAATAACGGGGTTGATCCGCAGAAACTGGTGGAAGAATACGGCGCCGATACCGCGCGCTTGTTCATGATGTTTGCCAGTCCTCCGACGCAAACACTCGAATGGGTTGATGCCGGTGTCGATGGCGCATATCGCTTCCTCAAACGGCTATGGAAACAGGTTTACACGCACCTCCAGCACGGTGTTACCGGGATCGATCCCGTACTGCATCAATCATTAACGCCGGAACTCAAATCCCTGCGCTGCCAGTTACACCAGACCATCGCCAAAGTCAGCGACGACCTGGACCGGCGCCACACATTCAATACCGCCATTGCCGCTGTGATGGAATTGATGAACGGCCTGGCAAAAAGTCAGGGCACTGACCCAGCCAGCCGTAACCTGATGCAAGAAGCGCTGGAAAGTATTGTGTTGCTGCTCTCTCCGATCGTTCCGCATATCTGCCATGAACTGTGGCGTGAACTCAAACCGGGTACCGAACTTTTTGAACGGCCTTGGCCACAAGCAGACAATGCTGCCATGGTACAGGATGAAATTAAGCTGATTGTGCAGGTCAATGGTAAATTACGTGGAGAAATCAATATCGCCAAAGATGCCGGGAAAGACGTCATTGAGCATGCTGCCATGACTAATGAACATGTGTTGAAATTTATCGAGGGGCAAACAGTCAAAAAGATCATCGTTGTGCCCGGCAGATTGGTCAATATTGTTGTATAGGAACAGAACAAATGATTATGAATCTGAGTACACAGAAAATTCTTATCCTGGTGGTCTTGTTTCTGCTAACCGCTTGCGGGTTCCAATTGCGCGGGCAAATTTCTTCGCTGCCATTCAAATCAATGTATGTCTCCGCACCCGAGGGACATACCATTGGTTTGGATCTAGAACGTGCGGTAGCTACCTCATCCACAACCAAAGTCACCACCAATGCAGTGGAAGCAGAAGCCGTTCTGGAAGTTGTTAGTGCTGTACATGAACGGGTCATTTTGTCTTTGTCCGGCGGTGGCCGTGTGCGTGATTTCAATTTGATCTACCGGGTTGTGTATCGTCTTGTTGACAAACAAGGTATTGAAATTATCCCCAACACTGAAGTTGCTATCACACGCGTTCTGCCTTTCCTGGACGCGCAGATCCTGGCCAAAGAAGCGGAGGAGAGGCTGCTGCAAAAAGACATGCAGGCCGACGCCATCCAGCAGATCATCTGGCGCTTGTCCGCAATTAAAATGCCCTCTTAGCCCTCATTGACGCTACTTGCCGGCATGCGGATAAAACTCGAACAGCTTCCCCAGCACCTGCAAAAACAAACTGCTTCGCTCTACACATTATTTGGCAATGAACCGCTGCTGATTCTGGAAGCCGCTGATCTGATCCGCGCGCATGCGCGCCAGCAAGGTTATACCGAACGTGAGCTGTTCACCGCCGATCAGCACTTCGATTGGTCTGATCTGTTGAATGCAGGCAACAACTTATCTCTGTTTGGCGATCGCAAAATCATGGATATCCGCATCCCGTCCGGCAAACCCGGTAAGGAAGGCGGTAAAACCATAGAAGCCTACTGCAACGCACTGCCACCCGACACCCTCACGCTCATCACTCTCCCCAGAATAGACAAACAGGGGCAAGCAACCAAATGGTTCAAAGCACTTGAAACCGTCAGCATTCTGATCCCGGTATACGCCATCGAGCGTGACCAGTTACCCGGCTGGATCGGGCAGCGTCTTGCCCGGCAGCAACAAAAAACCGATTTCGCCACACTGCAATTTCTCGCGGATCAAGTGGAAGGCAATCTGCTCGCTGCACATCAGGAAATTCAGAAACTTGCGCTGCTCTACCCCGGCGGCGACCTGACATTCGACCAAGTGAAAGCGGTAGTTCTGAACGTGGCGCGTTATGATGTCTATCAATTATCCGACGCCATGATTGCAGCCGACGCTGCCCGTTACACCCGCATCCTAACCGGATTGCAAGGCGAAGGCACCGCACCGCTCCTGATCCTCGCCACCCTCGCCGAACAAATCCGCCAACTGATCATCATCCGCAAAGGTCTCGACAACGGTCAACCGCCCGCGCAGCTACTGCAGGCCGCCAGAGTCTGGGGCGACCGGCAAAAATCAGTGATAACCACCGCCAAACGCATCAGCCAGCAATCGTTGATGCAAGGATTAAGCGACGCTGCGAAAATAGACCGGATCATTAAGGGGGTAGCGCAAGGAGATGTTTGGGATGAATTGTTGCAGTTGGGGCTGCGTTTTGCCATCCATAAACATAGGAATTCTGAGAAAATAGCTAGTTAACCTAGCTGTTATTCCTTTTGTTTACAGCATCGTATAGAAAATTCAGATGGGTAAAAGCAACTACCTTTTCAGAAGCAAACCTCTTGTTCGAACAAACTTATTCGTACATTTGAATCAGCACATCGAATCGATTCAATTCAACTAACCCCCGCTCGCCTAAACAAAAACCGCATGAGGCAAGCGGAATGTTACTCAAACTCCTCCTACTACTTTTTCTGATCTTCAGTCTTTTCCTTCTTATCCTTTGTGATAGGATTCTGAACACCATAGCCTTCTTCCTTGGCTTTGTAGCCGCCGTATGCGCCGGCTCCTCCCGCTGCAAGTAACCAGCATCCCGAAAGCACCGGCACCACAAGTAGAATCGCCACATAGCGTAATATTCTTGCTTTCATTATAGCCTCCAACAAAATTTATCAGAATTTTTCATTAGAATGATTATTCTAATACTAGCAATTGTGACAGATGAATAAGCATTATGCTTATTTTTACTGCACGACTAGATACTCACACAAAAAATAACGATTTCAACTTAGCGCTCATACGCCAACACCGGTGCCAGCCATTTCTCCGTTTCTTCTACTGTCCAGCCTTTCCGTTTCGCATAATCTTCCACCTGGTCTTTGCCGATTTTACCGACGGCAAAGAAGGTGGATTCGGGATGTGCAAAGTAAAATCCGGATACTGCTGCGGTCGGCACCATGGCAAAAGACTCTGTAATAATGATACCGGCATTTTCCGAAGCATTCAGCACTGCGAACAGCGGGCCTTTTTCGGTGTGATCCGGACACGCGGGATAACCCGGCGCGGGACGAATGCCTTTGTATGCTTCATTAATCAGTTGCTCGTTGCTTAAGGTTTCATCCTTGGCATAACCCCAGAATTCACGGCGTACGCGCGAATGCATGTGCTCGGCAAAGGCTTCTGCCAGACGATCCGCCAATGCTTTAAGTACAATCGCGCTGTAATCATCATTGGCATCTTCAAAGGCTTTGACGCGTTCATCAATACCGAATCCGGCGCCTACAGCAAACAAGCCAATTGTGTCCTTGATACCGGTTTCCTTCGGTGCGATAAAGTCAGACAGGCAGCGATTGGGTTTCCCGGTCGGTTTCTGGTCTTGCTGGCGCAGGCAATGGTAAGTCATGGCCAGCTTACTACGTGACTGATCGGTGTAGATTTCGATATCATCGCCGACGGAATTGGCCGGGAACAGACCGATCACTGCGTTGGCGCTCAGCCATTTCTGCTCGACGATTTTCTTCAGCATCGTTTGCGCATCGCGAAATAGTTGGCTTGCTGTTTCTCCGACGACTTCATCCTTCAAGATGTCCGGATAACGCCCGGCGAGTTCCCAGGCTTGAAAGAAAGGTGTCCAATCGATGTAGGGAACAATCTTGTCCAACGGGTAATTATTCAACGTACGGACACCGATCAGTTCGGGCTGATACGGCTGGTAATTCGCCCAGTCGGTCTGATATGCATTGGCACGCGCTTCAGCCATCGTTAGCAGCTTTGCCGTCCCTTTCTTGTTCTTGTGCTGGGTACGTACTTTCTCGTATTCTTCCTTGATTTCTTGCACATACCCCGCCAGCAAATCCCGTGAGAGCAGATTACTGCACACACCCACTGCACGGCTGGCATCCGGAACCCACACGGTTGCACCTTCATAATGCGGCGCAATTTTGACCGCGGTATGCACCCGGGATGTGGTTGCGCCGCCGATCAGAAGTGGAATCGTAAATCCTTCGCGTTGCATTTCCTTGGCGACATGCGCCATTTCTTCCAGGGAAGGCGTAATCAGTCCGGACAAGCCGATAATATCGGCTTTTTCACGCCGCGCCATATCCAGAATCTGTGCGCTCGGCACCATCACGCCCATGTTGATCACTTCGTAGTTGTTACATTGCAAAACCACGGTGACGATATTCTTGCCGATATCGTGCACATCGCCCTTGACGGTGGCGATGACAATTTTTCCTTTGGGCTTGTTATCACCGGATAATTTCTTTTCGGCTTCGATGAAAGGTAACAAATGGGCGACTGCCTGTTTCATCACCCGTGCCGATTTGACCACTTGCGGCAAAAACATTTTACCGGCGCCAAACAGATCGCCCACGACGCTCATGCCTTCCATCAACGGCCCTTCGATCACCTGGATTGGACGCCCTCCTTTGTTTTCAATCTCTACGCGCGCCGCTTCGGTATCTTCCACAATATATGTGTCAATGCCTCTGACCAAAGCATGCGTCAGCCGTTGTTGCAGCGGCTCATCGCGCCAGGCCAGATCTTCAACCTGTTCTTTTTTCTTGCCTTTGAAATTTTCCGCAAATTCAACCAGACGTTCGGTCGCATCCGGACGCCGGTTCAGGATGACATCTTCAACCTTTTCCAGTAACGCTGCGGGAATGTCCGAATAAACACCCAATTGCCCGGCGTTGACAATGCCCATCGTCATACCGGCCTTGATCGCGTGGTACAGAAATGCGGTATGAATGGCTTCACGAATGGGCTCGTTGCCGCGGAAGGAAAACGAAACATTGGATACCCCGCCGCTCACTTTGGCATACGGCAGGGTTTGTTTGATGATCCGGGTAGCATCGATAAAATCGACACCGTAGTTATTATGTTCTTCAATCCCCGTCGCAATCGCGAAAATATTCGGATCAAAAATAATGTCCTCGGGCGGGAATCCAACCCGATCAACCAGCAAACGATAACTGCGCGTACAGATATCCACTTTGCGTTTCAGCGTGTCGGCCTGACCCAGTTCATCAAACGCCATCACAATCACCGCCGCGCCATAGCGGCGAGCCAGTTTGGCATGCTTGATGAATTCTTCCTCGCCCTCTTTCATGCTGATCGAGTTAATAACGGATTTACCTTGGACACATTTCAAACCCGCCTCGATCACTGTCCACTTGCTGGAATCCAGCATAATCGGCACTTTGCAGATATCCGGCTCAGCAGCCACCAGATTCAGGAACGTCACCATGGCTTTTTGCGAGTCCAACATGGCTTCATCCATGTTGATATCGATAATCTGCGCACCACTCTCAACCTGGCTACGCGCCACGTTCAATGCTTCGGCATAATCATCGTTGAGTATCAAACGGGCAAATGCTCTGGAACCGGTAACATTAGTGCGCTCACCGACATTCACAAACAGTGAATCATCACCAATATTTAGTGGCTCTAAACCGGACAGACGCAGCTTCTTGGGAATTTCAGGGATTTTACGCGGCGCGATATCACTGACTGCTTGAGCGATCGCCTTGATATGCGCTGGCGTTGTCCCACAGCAGCCACCCACAATATTGACAAAGCCGGATTGCGCGAATCCTTTGATTTGATTCGCGGTATACTCAGGCGACTCATCGTAGCCCGTGTCGGATAACGGATTCGGCAAACCGGCATTGGGATGCACACTGGTATAAACATCCGCCACACCCGCCAGTTCTTCGATATACGGGCGCATGAGCTCAGCACCCAAAGCACAATTAATGCCGACGGATATTGGCCGGGTATGACTGACCGAATTCCAGAATGCTTCCGGTGTTTGTCCGGAAAGTGTGCGTCCGGAAGCATCGGTGATGGTGACTGAAATCATGATCGGCAACCGGATGCCATGGTCTTCGAAATATTGGTCAATCGCAAAAAGCGCCGCTTTGGCATTGAGTGAGTCGAAGATGGTTTCAACCAGCAGAATATCCACCCCGCCATCCACCAGCCCGCGAATCGACTCGGTGTAGTCGACGACGAGTTGGTCATAAGTAATCCCGCGAAAGCCCGGATCATTAACATCCGGAGAAATGGAAGCAGTTTTGGTGGTCGGCCCGATTACACCAGCAACAAAACGCGGCTTTCCCGGTGTTCTCGCCTCGAAGCTTTGCGCAGCTTCGCGCGCCAGTTTTGCGGCAGAACAATTCAACTCATACACCAGATCCTGCATGTGGTAATCCGCCATCGAAGCCGCATTCGAATTGAAGGTATTGGTTTCGAGAATATCCGCACCCGCTTCCAGATAACCCGTATGGATCGAACGAATAACCTCAGGCTGCGTGAGTGTCAATAAATCATTATTTCCTCGCAGATCATGCGGAAAATCGGCAAAACGCTGCCCACGAAAATCCGCCTCAGTCAGTTTGAATGTCTGAATCATCGTACCCATCGCGCCATCCAAAATCAGGATGCGCTGGGCAAACAAACTTTCCAATAAGGCAGTACGGGAATCTCTAGTCATGGATTCGTTCATGTTGTAAAAAAGATGGATGGGGCATTATACCTGAGCTGTTTCGATCTATCGCGCAGGTTGTTAGCAGCAAACGGTGGATGGCGTGTTGCTTATCCACCCCACATACTGTCATCTCGAGCATGGCGAGAAATCTTTACTGTTGATCCTCAAAGATTCCTCATTCCGTTCGGAATGACAAGAGCGGGTTATTCAGAAACTACTTTATAATACACAATGGACAGCAACTCAATTTGCAGAGAATAAGCGATATTTTCATTTGTTATTCGTATTTTGTCACAATCGATGAAATTGATTACAGATAAAGTAATTGCAAACGGTAGCCCAGTGCATTCAATTGGCTGCTATCAAAATCCAGCCGGATCTCAATCTCACGCCGGGGTTCAATAAATTGAAGCGATTTATCTTGATCCGGCAAGTAATCTTGGGCGGTAAAAATTCTGCTGGTTATAATTTGATCATGAACATCCAGCAATAAGAGTTGCAGTGCTGGCAATGCTTGCGGAAAAGGTGCGTGATTGCTGATGATCGCGCGCATGGTGGTGACTTCCGGTTGCCGCGTCAGATTCTTTTGCAGATCCGATGATTCGATACCCAATTGATTGATATCTTGCGGATAGGGTACCGTGCAGGCAATGAACGCACAATAGCGTTCCAAATAAGGTCTGATTTCCGGCGAAATGATCGTCAGTTCGGTACGATAGGCATACGCGATCTGCCCGGTCAACAACAGCAGCAAAAGGACATTAGCCAATCCCCAACCCCGCGATTTTTCGGCTGATTTGTCATCATCAAAGGGGTTATCCGAAGCTTCAGTTGTTTCCGGATTCCAGTCCGGAGAAACCGGCAGATCCATTGCACTATCCGAATTCGTGATTACTGCCAGATTTTCTGTGGCTGCTTGCGGTTCACTGATCAATTGCGATTGCAACTGGGTTGGGGATTCAATGGCAGATTCATTAACGGTAATCAACGTGGCAAAACCATTGAATATCCGTTGACAATGCCCGCAACGCACTTCACCGCCATAGGCTTGTAATTGCGCGGAATTCACACGAAAGGTCGTACCACAACCAGGACAGAGTGTTACCAGCGCCACTCACTACTCCCTGAAATGATCCGAATAGGTGCCAATGGTTGGATAATTGGATAGAAATTTAATTGTTTCTGTATCAACTTAAAATCCTGGCAAGCCCTAGGAGGCAATGATTATTTCACCTTTTGATTCCGGTTAACAGCACCCAACCTTCCTGTACATTGGCAATGCGCATATCAAACCATTGCTGATACACGCTTCTGACGTCCTCGGCTTGTTCCTGCAGAATTCCGGACAACACAATATGACCACCTTTCCGGGCTGCTTTCTCAAGAATGGACGCCAGTATGATCAAAGGATTCGCCAGTATATTTGCAACCACGACATCGACCTGTTCATTGGGTTGTAAATCCTGTCCGGCAGCTTTATGCGCTGTTGCAAAAACAAAATTTTCGGGATCGCAATCATTGCGCAGTGCATTGTCTTGACTGGCCGTAATCGCTTGGGGGTCAATATCAATACCGGTCACGTGATCTGCGCCGAGCTTTATCGCTGCGATCGCCAATATTCCGGAGCCGCAGCCATAATCAATCACGCTGTTTCCCTGCTGTAAATGCTGATCCAGCCAGCCCAAACACAGTTGTGTCGTAGGATGGCTGCCGGTACCAAAAGCCAGACCAGGATCGAGTATCAGATTGATTGCCGCCGGATTAGGCGATTGATGCCAGGTTGGAACAATCCATAAACGCGGGGATATTTGAATCGGATTAAATTGTGACTGCGTTAAGCGCACCCAATCCTGTTCTTCAACGCGTTCCAAACGATAATTGGGTTGACTATCCAGTTGCGCGAGACGGGTGGCATTTTGCATAATTTCGTCAAAATCCGCGCCTTGATTAAACAAGGCAGAAACTTCCGCATTCTGCCAAATCTCGCCGCTAGGTTCTCCGGGTTCTCCGAACAGCAGTTGTTCATCTTGCGTATCGGCAGCTGCATCATGAATATCCACTGACAGTGCGCCCTGTTCCATCAAGGCATCACTCAGTAATTCGGCATACGCCGCATCAGCTTGGATAATCAAGGTAACCCAGGACATGCTTCTTATCGAACCTGTTAACAGTCAGTTTGAAAGGGAAAGATCGATTGCCTATCAATCCTTCTTATTATGCAGGGCAAGTTTCTGCTCCAGATAATGAATCGCGACACCGCCGCGCAGGAAGGAAGCGTCGGTCAACAAATCCAGGTGCAATGGAATATTTGTTTTAATGCCGGTAACCACCATTTCGGACAGAGCAATCCGCATGCGCGCAATCGCTTGTTCACGCGTATCCCCATAAGTAATGATCTTGCCGATCATGGAATCATAATACGGCGGCACCATATAATTATGGTAAACATGCGAGTCAACCCGCACACCCGGTCCGCCCGGCGCGTGATATTGCGTAATACGTCCGGCGGAAGGTGTCAGTTTGTAAGCATCTTCCGCATTGATACGACATTCTATCGCATGCCCCTTGATGACCACATCCTTTTGACTAATCGGCAACACCAAACCGGCTGCTACATTAATTTGCGCTCGTACCAGGTCGATACCGGTAATCGCTTCCGTCACCGGATGCTCCACTTGCAAGCGCGTATTCATTTCAATGAAGTAGAATTCATTGTTCTCAAATAGAAATTCAAAGGTGCCCACACCCCGATATTTAATGCGGCGGCAAGCATCGGCACAACGCTCCCCCATTTTATTACGCAATTTTTCCGATATGCCTGGCGCGGGCGCTTCTTCGAGAATTTTTTGGTGTCGTCGCTGCATTGAGCAATCTCTTTCGCCCAAGTGAACAGCATTGCCATGTTCATCCACCAATAATTGGAATTCGATATGGCGCGGATTTTCCAGATACTTCTCTGCATAAACAATCGGGTTCCCAAACGCTGATTGCGCCTCATTACGCGTCATGATCACAGCATTGGATAAAGCCGCTTCGGTGTGTACGACCCGCATTCCGCGGCCACCACCGCCACCAGCAGCTTTAATGATGATGGGATAGCCGATCTCCCGCGCAATCTTCTTCACCTCATCGATATTTTCAGGTAATGCGCCATCTGATCCCGGCACACAGGGCACGCCGGCTTTTTTCATGGCATTCTTCGCGCTGACTTTATCGCCCATCAAGCGAATCGTTTCAGGCCGCGGACCGATAAACACAAACCCGCTCTTTTCAACCCGTTCGGCAAAATCCGCATTTTCTGACAGAAATCCGTAACCGGGATGAATGGCTTCCGCATCGGTCACTTCTGCAGCACTGATAATCGCCGGCACATTCAAATAACTCTGCGCCACCGGTGCAGGGCCAATACAAACCGACTCATCGGCCAGCTTGACGTACTTCGCTTCCGCATCAGCTTCAGAATGCACTGCAACAGTTTTGATACCCATCGCACGACAAGCACGCTGGATCCGCAGGGCAATTTCACCACGATTTGCTATAAGAATTTTCTCAAACATAGTTATCTGATCTCTATTCAGATACTCATTGAATTACGAATAAGGGTTCGCCATATTCAACAGGCTGACCATTCTCGAGTAAGATCGCTTTGATGACCCCATCTTTATCGGCTTCAATCTCATTCAACAGCTTCATTGCTTCAATAATGCACAATGTATCGCCTGCTTTAACCCTATGCCCGACTTCGACAAAGGCACTCGCGCCCGGCGACGCGGCTCGATAGAATGTTCCCACCATAGGAGATTTAACAATATGGCCATCCGGTATTGCATCCTTATCAGCAGCTGAAGTTCCATTAACATTCGCTGTTTCTGATCCTGATCCAGGCGATGGTGTTTGCTGCTGAACTGGGGACATCACCGGCTGCATGCCAGGCGGCATAAATGCATAATTTTGCACCCCGGAACCAGATTTACTGATGCGAACTTTTTCTTCGCCTTCCGTAATTTCTAATTCCGCAATACTTGATTCTTCAACCAGTTCAATGAGCTTCTTAAGCTTTCTTAAATCCATATCCAATCTCCCGAGACAATGCCTCGTTTTAAGGTAGTTTTGAGAACAAAAATATTTAATGTAAAAATGAACAAGATTACAGCTGCGTTGCGAAAAGAATTGAAGTTTAAATTAAGATTTATCGATAGTTCAGATTCAACATCCGGTTAATTTAAGATGTCATTGCATATTCCAGCGCCAATTCATATCCCTTAGCCCCAAAACCACTAATAATGCCAATCGCCAGATCAGAAAAATAGGATTTCTGACGAAAAGATTCCCGGGAATAGATATTTGAAAGATGCACTTCTATAAAAGGCAATTTGACAGCAGCAAGCGCATCACGTAAAGCAATACTGGTATGCGTGTATGCAGCTGGATTGATGATTATGAAATCTGTTCCATCATTCATCGTTTGCTGGACTCTATCTATCAGAGCCGATTCAGCATTATTCTGAAAGAAATCCAGTTTAACACCTGTATTTTCAGCTAATCTGCTTAAATTTCTGTTAATATCTTGTAACGTCGTACCGCCATAAATCTCCGGTTCGCGAACCCCTAACAGATTCAAATTAGGCCCGTGAATAATCAAGATATTTCTCACCTTTACATTTTTCGAGTCCATTTGTTAATTATGGACTCTTATGCCAAAAATGTACAGTTTTTAAAGAATTTCGCAGAACTTAAGCGAAAGTTGTTGAAAAAATATTGAATCTGATCTTTCAAAATATAGAATCTGAATCAGTCCGCAGAAAGATCATAGCCAAACCGCAAACAATCGAATTCTGTTCTTTATAATTTGCCCGCGATTGCCCAAGCACCTATAACCAAAAAGAGATAAACTGCCCAGCTCGGGGGCAAGCCTCCGAGATTTTCGCGATGCGGTTAAAAAAATTCAAAGAAACTATAAGCTCAATTTTTAAAAAATGATAAAATCCCCAACTTCCAAAGCCGTCTTAGCTCAGTTGGTAGAGCAACGCACTCGTAACGCGTAGGTCCGCAGTTCGATTCTGCGAGACGGCACCAAAGAGACAACCACATCCAACCAATTGATTTTATTTATAGTACCAATGTTTCGTAATCAGTAGGTCCGCAGTTCGATTCTGCGCAACAGCACCAGTTGATAAGTATGTTAAAGCAAGAGCAAGTTCAGATACAAACCTCATTGCCACAATAATGGTTTGACGACATACAACCCCCTTCATTAATATCCAACAGACTCTCATAGAAACGCTGAGTATGTTTTTTCTGCTCTCTAAGCGCGCCGCACAGGGTTTCGTGTGGGCCGTATCAATAAGAACCAAATTTATACTTCCCCACATACGCTGAACATAACCCACCAATACTCACTGTCCATTACATATACTAAGAGGCCATGCACACTCAAACCCTCATGATTCAAGGCACCACTTCAGATGCTGGGAAAAGTATGCTGGTGACCGCGTTATGCCGCTGGCTAGCACGTCAGAATGTGAGTGTTGCACCGTTTAAACCGCAAAATATGGCGTTGAATAGCGTCGTTACGTGCGACGGCGGAGAAATCGGCCGTGCTCAGGCAGTCCAAGCACTGGCTGCCGGATTGGCACCTCATACCGACATGAATCCGATATTACTCAAACCCAACACGGATAAAAATGCGCAAATTATCATTCACGGTCATGCCATCGCCAACATGGACGCTTGCGAATTTCATGATTACAAATCAATCGCATTGAAGGCAGTACTCGAATCGCATTCGCGGCTCATCGCAAAATACGACAAGATTATTGTTGAAGGGGCCGGTTCTCCGGCAGAAATTAATTTGCGCACCAACGATATTGCGAATATGGGTTTTGCGGAAGCGGTCGATTGTCCAGTGATTCTCATTGCCGATATTGATCGCGGTGGTGTTTTTGCCCACTTAGCGGGCACGCTGGCTCTATTGAGCGAAACTGAACAGGCGCGCATCCAAGGTTTCATTATCAATCGCTTTCGTGGCGATATCGCATTACTTCAACCGGGACTAGACTGGTTGGAACAATATACCGGAAAGCCGGTATTGGGTGTTTTACCTTACCTACAGGGCTTACATCTGGAAGCGGAAGATGCTTTACCACATACAACTGACTTTATTGTCCCTAGGGGGCAGGATTATCTTCGAGTTATTGTCCCAGCTTTACCACGCATCAGTAATCACACCGATTTTGACCCGCTGCGCTTGCATCCACAGGTCAATCTACAATATATTGGTCCCGGAGAAACCATCCCACCTGCCGATTTGATCATTTTGCCAGGTTCCAAAAGCGTATGTGCTGATTTAGGTTGGCTACGCGAACAAGGTTGGGAATTGGCGATCCACCGGCATTTACGCTATAGTGGAAAACTGATAGGCATTTGTGGTGGTTTCCAAATGCTGGGAAAGCTTATACATGATCCAGACGGCCTAGAAGGTATTGCTGGTAACACGCAAGGGTTTGCTTTCTTCGATATGGAAACAACTCTGAAACCAGAAAAATTACTGCGTAACACGCAGGGAACTTTGACCTTAAATAATACAACCGTAACAGGATATGAGATCCATGCAGGTATCGCCACCTATTATACGCACTATCAGCCCTCCGTTCGTCTGACGCACGGTGATGATGGCGCAATCAGCGGCGATGGACTGATACTGGGCACTTATTTGCATGGCATTTTTGAATCTCCCCTGGCTTGCAGCGAATTACTAACCTGGGCCGGATTAGGTGAATTAAAAGATACGCTCGATTACCATGCGATACGTGAAGCTCAAATTGATCGTTTAGCGGATTGCATTGATCAATATTTGGATACTGCGCATTTGTATCGGTTACTCAACTTGCGCGCGAATACTCTATGAGCGCTACAAGAACGTTGATTCTTGGCGGTGTTCGTTCAGGGAAAAGCCGATTGGCAGAAAGATTAGCCACAGAAAGCTTGCTCCCGGTTACCTATATCGCCACAGCCACTATCGAAGACGATGAAATGCGCGAGCGAATTGCTGCGCATCGAGTACGGCGTCCTGATCATTGGCGGGTTATTGAAGAGCCTTTGCAGCTAGCTTCCGTTCTGATCCAGCAAGCAGATAATGACCATTGCCTACTAGTCGATTGCCTGACACTCTGGTTGACCAACTTGTTGATCCATCCGGACACATCAAAATTTGATACTGAGCGCACAGCATTCCTTAAGGTACTCCCTTATTTAACAGGAAAACTCATTCTAGTTAGCAATGAAACGAACATGGGGGTCACGCCAATGGGCGAACTGAGCCGGCGCTATTGCGATGAAGCCGGTAAATTACATCAGGAAATCACGCACCACTGCGAACAAGTGGTTTTAACTGTTGCTGGGTTACCCTTGATGCTCAAAGGAGAACATGTGTGACCGAGAAAATTACACTTAGCTGGCTGAATGAACCATTAGCTATTCCAAATCTGGAAATGTCTCGGTTAGCTCAAACTCGCCAAGCACAACTGACAAAACCGCCCGGCTCTCTCGGTCAACTCGAGGAAATTGCTATTAAACTCGCTGCATTGCAGAATACTTCGCAACCTTGCGTTGAACAAGTGCACATTGCCATTTTCGCCGGAGATCATGGTGTTGCTATGGAAGGCGTCTCAGCATTTCCGCAATCGGTCACCAGCGAAATGATACGAAACTTCGCGCGTGGTGGCGGCGCTATCAATGTTCTCGCACGTGCTCTGGGTGCTTCGTTGGAAATCATTAATCTAGGAACAGTGCACGATACTCAGTCGTTGACAGACATTCAGCACTATCATCTTGGACCAGGTACCGCAAATTTTACCCATATAACTGCGATGACTTGGGATCAACTGAACCGGGCATTGAATGTCGGCTTTGAGGTGATTGAGCGCGCACAACAAAATAATAAGCAATTGTTTATCGGGGGAGAAATGGGGATAGGCAATACAACAAGCGCTTCTGCTCTAGCTTGCGTCTTACTGAATGAGCGGCCTGCGCTGCTGACTGGTTCCGGTACCGGTCTTGATAGTGATGGCATCGCCCGTAAAATCAATGTCATATCAGGAGCATTGTCTTTGCATAGCCCACTCGTTGACTCTCCTTTGGATGCGCTTCGACGTATCGGGGGATTTGAGATTGCTGCTTTGACCGGCGCGTATATTCGTGGCGCGCAATCAGGATTCCCGATACTAATTGATGGTTTTATCAGTACCGTTGCTGCATTAACTGCCGAGCATATTTTCCCGGGGTGTAAGAACTGGTTCTTTTATTCCCACCAGTCTGCAGAATCAGGGCATGCTAGGATTCTCAACGCACTCGATGCAAAGCCGTTGATTGCCCTGAATATGCGATTGGGTGAAGGTAGCGGTGCTGCAATCGCGTGCAATCTTTTAAACATGGCTTGTAAGTTACACAATGAAATGGCCACTTTTTCAGAAGCACAGGTTTCTCAGAAAAACTTATCCTCTAAGCCGTGACAACCTATATTGATCTTCTCAGACATGGTGAAACTGAGAACAATAATCGCTATTGCGGCAGCACGGACTATCCGTTAACTCAACTTGGCTGGGCGCAAATGTGGAATGCCATTGAAAAGGCCCCGATTCAGTGGCAACAGATCATCACATCTCCTTTAGTAAGATGCGCACACTTTGCGCACGCTTTGGAACAAAGATATTCGATACCCGCAGCAAAAGATAGTCGTATACAGGAAATTCATTTTGGCGAGTGGGAAGATCGATCTGCGATCGAATTGATGCAAACCAATGCTGAAGCTTTGTCCCGTTTTTGTCATTATCTTCTGCGCCATCCACCG
>Ga0105047_10009209_pt1 | contig 16306 bp, 16 predicted proteins | sample MAT04_FD_78384 | JGI IMG/M metagenome (GOLD analysis project Ga0105047, IMG submission 78384) | Freshwater microbial communities from Lake Fryxell liftoff mats and glacier meltwater in Antarctica - MAT-04 (megahit assembly) | ecosystem: Environmental > Aquatic > Freshwater > Ice > Liftoff...
AGGTCGACCAGTTCCTCAAGCGCGCGGCTCACGCGCTCGCTCCATTCTGTGGCCGCTCGCTGTGGGGCCGCTTCGCGACGCTTCCGGCTGTGATGCGGATCGCGAGTGGTGTCGCGGTCGGTGTCGCCAGACGTGTCGCGGTCACCGTCGAACTCGTCCTGGAACTTCTGCACCCGCTAACTTCTGCACCTGCCGCAGCCGCTTCGGTCTGGCACTGTTCGAGCGTCTCTTGGCGACGGAACGAACTGCTCCCCGCAAACCCCAACCCGACCAGCCACTCCACCAAGAAAAACCGATCTAGCGCCATGCCGCCCAATGCTCCAGGTCATTTTGAAAAACTCACCGCCTCGCCGCGTTGGTATCAACCCCGGACTCGACTCTTACGAGAGGCGAGAACTTGTAAAGACAACGTGGTAAATCACTGCCTGAACAAAAAAACCCTCGACCAAAGGTCGAGGGTTTCTTGTTTCCTGAGCGTGACCTGTCGACTTACGTAGTCGGGACCGACTGGATCGTCTTCAGCACGCGCGAGACGATCTTATAGGGATCAGCTGCGGAGTTCGGACGGCGGTCTTCGAGGTATCCGCGGTAGGCATCGTCCTTGACGAAGCTGTGCGGGATGCGGATCGAAGCGCCGCGATTGGCGACACCGTAGTTAAACTTGTCGATCGACTGAGTCTCGTGCAGACCGGTCAGACGCAAGTGGTTGTCTGGACCGTACGCGGCGATGTGCTCTTCCTTGTACTTGTCGAAGGCGGCCATGAGCTTCTCGAAGTAGGGCTTGCCGCCCTTGTCCCGCAAGTACGCGGTCGAGAAGTTGCAGTGCATGCCGGAGCCGTTCCAGTCGAGATCCTTGCCCAGCGGCTTGCAGTGGAAGTTGACATCGACGGCGTATTTTTCGCACAGGCGGAGCAGCAGGTAGCGGCCCATCCACATGTCGTCTCCGATCTTCTTCGATCCCTTGGCGAAGACCTGGAATTCCCACTGTCCCTTGGCCACTTCGGCATTGATGCCTTCGTGGTTGATGCCCGCATCGAGGCAAATGTCGAGGTGCTCTTCGACGATCTGGCGGGCCATGTCACCGACATTGTTGTAGCCGATGCCGGTGTAATACGTGCCTTGCGGAGCGGGGTAGCCCTCGGAGGGGAAACCGAGCGGGCGACCGTCCTGGTAGAAGAAGTACTCTTGCTCCAGACCAATCCACAGGTCTTCCGATTCGCCAACCGTGGCGCGGTAGTTCGTCACGTGCGGGGTGAGGTCCGGCATCAGGACTTCGCACATCACCAGAAAGCCGTTCACACGGGTGCTGTCGGGGTAAAACGCGACGGGCTTCAGCACGCAATCAGAACTGCGGCCTTCCGCCTGGCGGGTCGAGCTTCCGTCGAAGCCCCACAGGTCGAGGTCGGCCAGCGACTTCGGGGCCTTGTCCACAATCTTGGTCTTGCTGCGGAGGTTCGGCTCGGGGGTATAACCGTCCAGCCAGACGTACTCCAACTTGTACTTCGACGACGAACTCATCAATCTCTCCAGAACGAAAAACGCAGGGCGAGGCGTCTGCATGCTATCCGGAGGGCGAGGACATTCCCCGCCCGCTGCCGAAGTCAACCGATCCACCGCACAGTCGGGACGCTTTTATGATGCCCCGATGACGGTCCGTCAACTCATGCCGACCAATTTTAAGTCGGGCCCATGCCCAACTCTTGAGCAGACCTGCCCGCAAGACTTGCAGCTTCTTCAACAGAGTGTTGAATAAACCCGCAAGAATCACGTCTTCCGGCAGAATCTGCCACTTTCAGAAGCATGTTTGGCAAACAACGTGCCGGACTTCGGAAGTCTGCGAGCCTCAAGAAGACGCTCATCGACCAGCCCCATCTTTTCTATTCGCCGTTTGGCAGTTGACACTGTCTGGCGTGCCGGACAGGCTGCCGAGGTCGAAGAAGACCTCGGAAGTCTTCGCCTTTACTGGATCGCATCATGCCCCGGCGAGTCGTTCCGCTTAAATCCGGGGATTACTACCACTTCGACAATCGTGGCCATAATCGCAGCGATAATTTCTTCGATCACGACAATTACGAATTCTTTTCTCAGTAGGTTCCGGGAACACGTGGTTGACCAGCATTGCCGAGTGCTTTCCTAAGTGCTGATGCCGAACCACGATCACTTCCTGCTCCAAGCCCAGGATGACGAGTTTTCGTCGGCGATGCAGCGATTCTCGATCTCCGACACCAAGGCGATGAACGAGCGTTTTGACCGAGTCGGTTCACTGTTTCAAGGGGCTTTCCAAGCAAAGCCTGTCGACAGCGAAAACTAGCTTCGGCCTCTGAGCCGCTACAGACATCTCAACCCCGAACGAGCTGGATTCTGTCAGCGGCCCGAGGAGTGGGCAGACTCCAGCTATCGAGACGACATCGGCCAAACTTCGGAAGTCTTCAAACAGCTTCGGCTTCCGCAATCTGCCCCGCCGCGGTAACTTCTCTCGGACCATCTGCGTGGCCATAGTGTGGGTCACCGAATCGCTGCCAGTCCTTGAACCGGTTGACGCACGCTCATGCCCATTCTGTCGCAATCCACGGTGAACTGGGCGGGGCTGTTGGAGCAGATGTCGACGCTCTCGACGCCGGTGATCGTGGTCCTGTTCGGGCTGCATGTGGTGCTGTTTTCTGTGCTGTGGGTCTGGTCGAAGCGGGACTTCCGCGTCATTGCGTCGTCGCTGTTCGACTTTACCAAGGGGCTGAAGAACCAAAGCCTGCTCGATTCGAACTCGCATCTCGGCGACCAGATCGAGGTCTTTCTCGCCGATGTCAACGATGTGCTCGATGACCCCACACGAGCCGCTGATCGCCTCGCACTGCTGACCCGCATCCAGGTTCTGGATGAGAAGCGGCAGTACCTGCAATCGATGTCGTTCGACACGGTCTACAACAGCGCCCGCACGATGATCGAGGCCTACCCGCTGGCCGGTGTGCTGGGGACGATGCTCGCCATTGGAGCTGCCCTCAACACCAAAACAGAAGGGCAAGCCGCCAGCGTCGCCCAAGTGGTCGAACGCTTCGGCGAGGCGATCTGGTGCTCGTTCGCCGGGTTGATCTCGGCCATCATTCTGATGTTCATCAACAGCTGGCTGGAGCCCTCGTTTAACCGCTTATCCGAGGACCGCAAGCTCGTGCGGGAAACCGTGGGTCGTGCGAAGCGGGAGCTTACGTTGTCGGCCTCGAAGATAGACGGGCCCTCCGCATGATCACCCGCCGCCGACTCACACTCCAGATCACGCCGATTCTCGACATGCTGCTGATCGTGCTGTTCATGCAATTCCTCGATATCAAGGAGCGAGCTGCCGCACTGGAAACCCAAGCCTCCACGTCAGCGGCTTCCGTCGTCGAGATGGAGGCTCAGGTCAAAGACTCACAGGCCCATGTGGCTGCTGCTCAGGAGGAAACCGATCGCGCACGTGAGCAACACCAGGCGGTGGCGCGCATGCTCGGTGAGGTGTTCCGCCTGACCCCCGCCGAGACGCAAGCCTTCGTGAAGGAGATGCGAGCCCCGAGCCTCACCGGCCCTTCGCCCGCAGCCGAGGCCCAGCTGAAAGCACTCGCTAGCGGGTCGCCGGAACCGATCCTGAAGCATCTGCTGACCTATGACGAGATCCGTAAACGTTGCGATGTGTGGGAGCTGTTCATCGACGGCCAGAACGTTGCCCACCTCGACTCGGGTGACCGCGAACGCGAGTTGCGGGTCAACCTGAACAGCGCCGAAGACGCCGATATCGAGCGGTTCTCGGTCGAACTCGAGACCGCCTACCGCAGCCTCCCGCAACCGAAGCACCTCGTGATCCTAATGCTGACCTACGACCGCAACGCCCGGCTGACCGTCACCGAAGGCATCTCCGCCGCGCTCCCGAAAATCGTCGACCGCCTGACCGAAGCCAGCAACGGCCTGACGAGGTTCGAGTACGCCGATCTGGGGATCCGGCGGGTGGCGGTCTCCAGTAAAGCCCCCTCCCCGTAGCTACGTTCGCCAGAACGTGGGCGAACCAGAATCAACAACCGCCTATCCCAAAAGGCTCCCATAGCCCCCTCTCTGCGACCGCCCCCCATGTTCTTGATCGACACCCATGCCCATCTCGACGAGCAATCGTTCGAGGCTGATTTTGATGACGTGATCCAGCGGGCGCAGGCGGCGAGCGTGCGGGGGATGGTTACGATTGGGATTACATTGGACTCGTGCCGCCGGGCAATTGCCTTGGCTGAGAAGTACCCGGCGGTGCGGGCGGCGGTCGGCATTCACCCGAACTATGTGTCACAGGCGGCGTTCGAGGACTGGGGCCTGGTGTGTGAGCTGGCCCGGCACTCGCGCGTCGTGGCTCTCGGGGAGACGGGTCTCGACCGGTATTGGGATCACTCGCCGATTGAGCTGCAAGTCGATTACTTCGAGCGACATTTGGCCCTGTCGCGAGAGACCGGCAAGCCCTTCATCGTCCACTGCCGCGAGGCCGAGGCCGAGACGCTAGAGGTGCTGGAACGGGATGCGAAACGCGGCCCGCTGAACGGGATCATGCACTCCTTCTGCGGCAGTCCCGAAACCGCAGCCCGCTGCGTCGAACTCGGCTTGCTGCTGTCGTTTTCGGGGATGATTACCTACAAGAAGAATGAGGCTCTGCGTCAACTCGCGGCCAGTGTCCCACGCGATCGCATCCTGGTCGAGACCGACTGCCCGTACCTGGCCCCCACGCCGCATCGCGGCAAGCGGAACGAACCGGCCTTTGTGCAGCAGACCGCCAAAGTCCTGGCCGAAGCCTGCGGCCTGACGCTCCCGGAACTGGCCGAGTTGACCACTGCCAATGCACAACGAGTGTTCCACTGGCCGGAGTGAAGGATGAATCCTTCACCCGCTGGAGTTCCCCGTTACTCCACCGACCATCCCTTCGCGGGTTGTTGGTGGATCACCGGTGTCTGCCGCGATTGCAATTGAGCGATCTCGTTCTCCACCGCAGCCACTTCCTTGCCAGTCGTGTGAACGGCAAACATGAGCTTCATCGTGTAGGTCTGCCCCGGCTCCAGTGAGATCACGCGGCCCATTTTGCGCTCGAACGATTTGTGGTTCGGAAAGTTCGTCGCGGGCTCCAAGCCGACCACGTAACCGTCTCGTTCCGATTGCGTACACTTCCAGACCGCAAAGCAGGGCAACTGCCGGGTCGAGAACCTCAAGCTCAGACCCCTGTCGCCCGCCGCGTTTCGAAGCAGCGTCACAGTCTCCCCGGCTTCATCGCCGAGAAGTCGGTGGTAGTAGACCTGCTCCGCAAAACCCGGAGTCGGTTCGAGGCAATCGCTCGACGTGGCGATCCCCTCGGCAGCCCGAGCATCGCGGGGAGCGATCTCCGCACTCGGACAAAGAATCTTCGATCCGGCTCCCAGGAATGGCTCTCCGACATTATTGTGGTAGAGCATCTCAAACTCGGTGGCCGCTCCTCCGAGGTTCGTCACTTCGTCGGTCACCTCAAAGGCATTCGACCCCACCACCGTTCGCACCGTTGACTCCAGCCGCAGCTGCGGCCCGAACATTGTGCATTCGTCGACGATCCCGGTCAGACGCAGCGTCGAGGTGTCTTCTTCGACATCGATTTCGCGATCATGCGACGGCAGATTTGCGATCCGGCCATGCAGCGTCAGGTCCGACTCGATCGGGCTCTTGGCCCCCGGATCGTTCCCCGGTGGCCCATTGAAGGCCATGCCGCAGCGGCACAACAACTCGTTGAAACCATCGAGCCATCCCAGCCCATTGCGGGATTTCAAATCGACAAACCGTGGATGAGTCAACCGCCGCACCGGCGATTCCCAGCCGATGGGGATGCCCTTGTACTCGGCCTTCCAGATCCCCATCCCGCGCGTCGGCGAGACCCACACCGTCAGCGGACCATTCTTCAGTTCGAAGACCTCGACCCCGGCTGAGGCCCCCTCTTCCAGAATCGACCAGCGAATCCCCCAGTCATGGTTCCCCGGCAATTTGACCTCCGCCGGTCCCGCCAAAACCTGCCAGCGGGGCCCATCGTCGCCATGGTCGTGGTTATGTCCGCCATCATGATCGTGTGAGTGGTCATGATCGTGCTCGCAATCATGATCGTGGTCATGCGAATGATCGTGGCTGTGATCGTGGTCATGGCTGTGGTCATGGCTGTGGTCATGATCGTGGGGTTGAGCCATGGGTGTGCTGCCGAATGGGGGAATCAGAGAACAGGGAATCTGGAGCAGTCTATGGGGACGGTTTGTCGCATTCCAGCGGGTGAGGATGTGGACTTGTCGCGACGCGATGGACCGGCGATTGGTATCCGACTCAAACATCGGCGTTGACTGACCTCTGCTCCCTCTCCCCCACTTGCGACATCGACTGCGGCGAAGGCTGAGCTGCGGGGGACAGGGGGCTGGAAAGATGCCACGGACGGGTGAGAGGCACACATCTCCGCTCGCTCGCGCGAACCGCCGGGTGGGTGAGATCCCCCTCAAGACCCCGCTCTGGACCAAATCTCTGGCTCCGGCTTGGTTTCCTCTGTTGCCGGATGTCACTCGAATCTCGACAATGTAAGCGCCAGGCGTCCCGGATCGGTTTCCGGTCGCCCAGTGCCAGGAGTTTCCCATTTCCACCGCCCTTGATCTTGCCTTTCAGACCAGCATCGCGCCCGACTGCGACAGCACTTATGGTGTCGATGAGACACTGACCAGCTGCCCCGTCAGCCATGACCTGCTCGATATCGAGTACGAGTGGGACAAGCTGCCGGTTCCGTCGAGCTTGCGCGAGTTCGAGGCCGCGTGGAGCAATCGTCGAAACCCGCTCGACTACAGCGGTGTGTGGCGGTTTCGCAAGCTGTTGCCGTTTGCCAGCGACTCTCAGATCGTCACGATCGGCGAGGGGCAGACCCATTTGCAGCAGACCGATGCCGTCGGCAAATACATCGGCTTGAATCCCAAACAGTGCTATTTGCAATACGAAGGAATGAACCCCTCGGGCAGCTTCAAAGACAACGGCATGGCCGCGGCCAGCACCCACGCCCGCATGGTCGGAGCGAAAGTCGCCGCGTGTGCGTCGACGGGTAACACCAGTGCGTCGCTGGCGATCTACGGCGGGGTGACCGGGCTGTTTAAGGTGATTGTCTTCGTTGGCAGCGGCAAGATCGCCTATGGCAAGCTGTCGCAGGCTCTCGACTATGGAGCGGTCACGCTCCAGATCCAAGGGGACTTCGACGACGCCCTGGAAAAGGTGCGGCTGGTGTCGAAGGCAGCGGGGATCTACCTATGCAACAGCGTGAATCCATTCCGACTCGAAGGTCAGAAGACGATCATGTACCGTGTGCTCGAAGGGCTCGGCTGGGAAGTGCCCGACTGGATCGTCGTCCCCGGCGGGAACCTCGGGAACTCGAGTGCGTTCGGCAAGGCATTCATTGAACTCAAGCAGCTGGGACTGATCGATCGCATTCCCCGCATCGCTGTCGTTAACGCCGCGGGGGCCAACACGCTGTTCGACCTGTACCAACACCACAATTTGCGGTGGAACGGCGGGCGTCCCGATCAAACGTTGATCGATCGGTTCTACGCCGATATGGACACGCAGAATCGTCGGGCGAACACTCTGGCCAGCGCGATCGAGATCAACCGGCCGGTGAACTTGAAAAAGTGTCTGCGAGCGCTCGATGCCAGCGATGGGGTCGTGCGCGAGGTGAACGACTCGCAAATTCTGGATGCCAAGGCCCAGGTGGGAGCCTATGGATTCGGCTGCGAGCCAGCCAGCGGGGCGAGCGTTGCCGGAGCGAAGCTGCTCCGAGAACAAGGGGTCATCGCCCCCAGCGACCGCGTGGTCTGCATCCTGACCGGCCACCAACTGAAAGACCCGACCGCCACCATCGGCTACCACGCCCCCGAAACAGAAGAGGCGAAGAAGCTCGCAAAATCCGGCGTCACGAACTGCGTCTTCCAGAATGCTCCGATCCCGGTCGAGAACGACTTGGAGAAAATCCTCGCCGTAATTCGCGGATTGAAGTAGCCGCGAATGGTCGACTGCCAGACACCGTTCGCAAATTCACCGGATTCTCTGAATCCGGTGGTTCGCTGTTCGGGAGGGCGGAGCTCCGTTCTAGATTTCGTTCACGTGTGAGCAGACAGACAGACTTGAGTGAATCTTGAGCATAGACGGAATAGTCCTGCTCACTCGCTGGGCAACTCGACTGAGCGCAGCACGATTCACGCCACCGGCCAGCTGCCAAGCAGATGCACCCGGAACTTGATTGGCATTTGAGAACCTCACTGTGGGGCATCGCCTGAGGAAGACCCTGCACATAAACGAAGTTTTAGAACGGAATCACAACCGTCAATGGCCTTTCATCCAAGGTCACTGAATTGAAAGCACTATTCTGAGCGGAGGTTATGTCTCTTGACAATTCGCCGAACTCGATGAAGAATTGGTCAAGAACGTTTGGGCAACGCGTGAGCATTGTCCGATAACCCTATTTGTCGGTCTTTTACGACCGGGTGTGTTTAAGTCGAGTCCCGTCTTTTCCTTTTCAGGAGATCACTATGTTGTTGCGTCGTCGGAGTCAACGTGGTTTTACGTTGATCGAACTCCTCGTTGTCATCGCGATCATCGCGGTGCTGATTGCGCTTCTGCTGCCCGCTGTGCAGCAAGCCCGCGAAGCCGCCCGCCGGTCCCAGTGCAAAAACAACCTCAAGCAATTGGGCTTGGCTCTGCACAACTACCACGACACGTTTAACCACCTGCCGCGAGCCGCCCAGGGTTCGGCGTACGACAGTCCCAGTGGGAACAGTTGGCAGAGCTACAGTGCGCATACGATGATCCTGCCGTACATTGACCAGGCACCGCTGTACTCCAGGATCAATTTTAGCGTGAATGCCTGCTGCGACGCGGGCGGTGGTCCATATACCATGGAAACCGACGGGAACCCGACGGGCATCGAGCTGGATCGTGTATCACCGATTCCCGCTTTCCTGTGTCCATCCGACCAGAAGGTCGCGTTCGTTAGCCCAAACAATTACCACGTTTCGATGGGCCCGAACAAGGGGTGGAACTGCAGCGAAGCCGACCAGAACGGAGCATTCAATCAGAGCCCTTGGCTGAATATTGCCAACTTTGTCGACGGCATGTCCAACACGATTTTCATGGGAGAAATCGTGAAGAGTGGAGGCGGTGCTGCGACCTCGCAGTCGTTTTTGGCAAATCCGCGAGCCGGTGTCGGCGTCGCTGGTAACGGAAGCACCCCAGGTGCAACCACTTACCCAGGTGGTTTGACAAGGGCGATGATCGACGGCTGGAACACGGCTTGCGCGGCGACGGCCCAGAAGGGCACCGAAACTGGATCCAGGTGGCACCGCGGTGTTCCGAGTTACTCCGCATTCAATACCTTGCCCGGCGTGAATTCGAGGTTCTCGAACTGCAGCTTCCATGGCTGCGCCGGATGTGACACTGATGCTTCTGGCTTGTATGGAGCTCGTAGCCTCCACACGGGTGGAGCTCACTTCCTCTTGGGAGACGGTGCTGTCCGATTCCTCAGCGAGAACCTCGACTGGGTGACTTACCAGCGGCTGGGTGGCCGTAATGACGGGGAAGTCGTCGGCGAGTTCTAAATTGCCGTCCCACACGATCTTTGAGAGAAACGGTTTCCGGTCCTCTAGAAACCGTTTTCTCTCTATTGTGCCAGCAACTTCGTGGGCACGATCAAACAGTTGTCACTGCAACATTTCGACAAAAGTCGTCAGGTAGTTTTACGACTTTGACCGGGATGTCGATCTGAGGGCGGGCCAATGTTGCAGCGTATGTGACATCTGCCACTGCTAACTTTGCTCTTGTTCTGGGGATTTCCATGCGCCGAGTTTTGCTATGTTTGAGCCTTTGTCTGTGTGTGGGTTGCGGAGGTGGGTACCCTGAGCCGCCGAAGGAAGTCGCTGCTCCGTTCTCATCCGTAGACACGACTTCCTTAAAGCAAGCGCTGTCGCAGTTGGAGAAATCGGGACAGGCCGGGAGTGGGATCGGCCTCATCCGCAGCGGGGTGAATGCGGTGGGCAAGGAAGACCTGAAGAAGGATATGGATGACCTGGCCAAGGCGGAACTCGCTGGTCAGAAAAGTAAGGTCAAGCAGATCGCCGCGAAGATGTTGAAGAGCCTTTAAGCAACGGCGGGTGGCACGGGCGGGTGGCACGGTCTGAGGCTTGGCGAAGGCCGTGGTGAGCGATGTTCGAGCGAGAGACACGCCCTTCCCACAGCGTTTGGGCGTGCCGCCCTTTTCGACATTGCGAGGATTGAATTCAATTCGACTGTCGCAGGGGACAGCTGTGAGTCACTCCTCGACTGATGTGATCCCTGAACCTCGAACCCCGAAGCCGGGCCGTCGTTGGCGCGGCTTGGTGTTTTTGGTGTTCAGCCTTGTGTTGGTCGTTTGGTTTGCCCCGCAGTTCTGGCTCTGGCGGGCGGAATGTCAGATCTCGGCTCTCGACTGGGATGGCGCACTTCAGTCGCTCAAGTGGAGTACCTGGGGCCTCAAGACCCAGGGGCGGACTGACTTCCTGCGAGCCCGCATGCATCGCAAAATGGGCGACCTGGAGGCCATGGCCACCGCACTCCACGCCGCCAATCGGGCGGGGTTTCCGCCCGTACGTTTGGAGCGCGAAGTCTGGCTCGCCGAAGCTCAAAGAGGCAACCTCGGACCGATCGAGCCTCACCTGCCGGGACTGCTCGTCGCAGGGCAAGACCTGCCCGAACTCTGCGAGGCCTATGCCCTCGGTTGCATCCAGAACTATCGCTTGGCAGAAGCTGTCGAGATCCTGAATCTCTGGTCTGCTGATTTCCCAACCGACCCGCAACCGCACTACTTACTCGGTCGGATTCAGGAGCATTCCACGAACTACCGCGGCGCCACACAGGAGTATGAGACCGCGTTACGGCTCGCCCCGCGCCACGCTCCCGCCGCCTTCAATCTGGCCCGTGTGTTCGTGGAGGAACTGAGGTATGCCGAGGCCGCTGCCGCTTACCGGCGAGCCACCCCGCTCCTCTACCACCCCGAACCTGGCGTTGTGGGCCAGGCCCGCTGTCTGCGGATGGACTCACAATTGCCCGAGGCCCAAGCCGCCTTGCAGACGCTCGCTCAGCCACCCGTCGACGAAGTCCGAAGGAAGATTGCTTATCGTCTGATCGGGGAACCCGAGGAGATCGCCTCGGCTAGCCGACTTGTGGAGCAGGGCCAAATCGAATTTGCTCTCGGAAACCATGCCGCAGCCATCCCGTATTTTCGCGAGGCATTACAGAAGAACCCTCTCGATGTCGGCGTTCGAAATGCGTACGGAACCTCACTGCGACTCACCGGTCGACTTCAGGAGGCGACCGCAGAAATCGCAAAAGTGGGGGAGATTCAAACCGCTCTCTCATCGTGCGATCCACTGCTGTCTCGCGTGCGAACACATCCGGAGGATGTCGATGCCCGCATTGAAATCGGCAAAGTATTCCTCAAGTACCTGTCCGAAAAACAGGGTCTGGTCTGGCTGAATAGTGTGTTCGCGTACGACCCCGACAATGCTGTCGCCCATACCCTGCTCGCCGAATTCTACGAAGCCCATTCCCGCGAGCACCCCGAGTCCGCCGAACTCGGCCAGAAGCACCGCGATGCGATTCGGAATCGTTGAGGGTTTATGGTTTATCGATGACGCGCGGATCGCTGCCCTCTTTCGATCAACCATCAACCATCAACCCTCCTACTCATACTTCGCCACCTTTGGCTCGGGAATCTCATTCAGCAGCCGCGTCACTAAATCGTCGCTGCTGGCCCCCTCAGCTTGGGCCTGAAAGTTCGGCGCGATGCGATGCCGCAGAACCGGGATCGCCACCTTACGAACATCCTCGAATGACACAGCTGGTCTGCCATCCATCGCGGCTACGGCGCGGGCTCCGTGGATCAGGTACTGTCCCGCACGCGGACCAGCACCCCAGTCAACCATCTCTTTGATGAAGGCGGGGGCGGACCCATCGCTGGGCCGAGTCGCACGAACCAGCCGGGCGATGTAGTTGATCGTCAGCGGGCCGACCTCGATCTGGTTGATCTGCTTCTGCAGGTACAGGATCGACTTCGCCGACAGCACCTTTTTAACCTCGGCCCGCTCGCCGGTCGTCGTGACGGTGAGAATGCGTTCCTCTTCCTCCAGCTTCGGATAATCGACCTTCACATTGAACATGAAACGGTCCAGCTGGGCTTCGGGGAGCGGGTAGGTGCCCTCTTGCTCGATCGGGTTCTGCGTGGCGATGACGAAGAACGGTTCGGGGAGTGGGTAGGTGTTGCCCGCGACGGTGACCTCATGCTCCTGCATCGCTTGCAGCAATGCGGCTTGCGTCTTGGGAGGCGTGCGGTTGATTTCATCGGCCAGCAAAATGTTCGTGAACACCGGCCCCTGCACGAACCGAAACTCACGGCGACCTCCTTCGCCCTCTTCCAGTACGTTCGTCCCCGTAATGTCTGACGGCATCAAGTCGGGCGTAAACTGAATTCGCTTGAACTGCACATCGAGGAGCTTCGCAATCGTGCTGACCACCAGCGTCTTCGCCAGACCCGGCACGCCGACGAGCAAGCAGTGCCCGCCCGTAAAAATCGCCGAGAGAATCTGCTCGATGACATGATCTTGACCGACGACCACCTTGTGGAGTTCCTCCACCATCAGCTCGCGATGGCGGCGGAACTTTTCCAGGAACTCATCGAAATCGCGTTTTTCAGCCACGGCGGGGTGTTCCGGTCATTACCAGTGAGATCTCAGGGAGTTGACCGCATCGGCGATCGTTCGTCCCTCCCGAGTCCGACAAAGGCTACCAGCCCGGCGAGTCCGGACCAAGGGACACGCCTCTCCGCCTTTGCTTCCATCGGTGTCATCTGTTCCAATCCGGACTCCACGATTGACCCGCTCCCCACATTTGGACTCCTTCCGTGAAGATCACCGAGATCGTCTGTCAAATCCTGCGAATCAAGAACGTCGAGGCGAAGACTGCGGGCAGTCAGGACTCCGTATTGGTTCGAGTGAAGACCGATACCGGACTGGAAGGGATCGGCGAGGCGGACTCCTCCCCGGAAATGGTCAAGGCCGTCATCGACGCCCCGTTCAGTCACAACATCGCCACCGGTTTGCGAGATTTGCTGATTGGAGAGAACCCGCTCGACACCGAACGTCTGTGGCAGAAGATGTACCGCCGCACGATGTACGCCGGACGCCGGTCGGTGACGATCACGGCCATGGCTGCCATCGATATGGCCCTGTGGGATCTCAAGGGGAAGCATTTCGGGGAGCCGATTCATCGGCTGTTGGGTGGGAAGCACCACGACAAGTTTCTGGCGTACGCGTCGATTCTGTTCGGCAAGAACGGCGATGAAACAGCCCGGATTGGTGATCGCTGGCGCAAGGCGGGATACAAAGCCATCAAGTTTGGCTGGGAGCCGATGGGGCCCAGCGAAGCGGTCGATATCGATCTGGTCCAAGGGGCCCGCAAGGGGATCGGCGAGGACGGCACTGTGCTAATCGATGCCGGGTGCGTGTGGGATGCCCGGACAGCCCTCGACCGCGCCAAAGCATTCGCCGAGTTCAAAATCGGCTGGCTGGAAGAACCACTCTCACCGGATGACTACGAAGGCTACCGCTGGTTGCGAGACCGTTCTCCGGTCCCGATTGCAGCTGGGGAAGAAGAGTGTGGCCGGCAGTCGTTCCGTCCTTTAATCGATGGCCGCTGCCTGGATGTGTACCAGGTCGACCTCGCCCGCAATGGGTTTACCGATTCGGCCTACATCCGGGCTCGTGTCGAGGAGATTGGAGCCCGGCTGTGCAATCATAGTTATACCAGCCCGGTGACGGTCGCCGCATGTTTGCACTGGCTCAGTACGTCCAAGGATGCGTTCATCTTCGAGGACTGCGTCGACGATTCACCCTTGCGACATGAACTGACCCACGAGAAGGTGCAGGCCGTCGATGGCTACATCACCGTGCCCGATCGTCCAGGCCTGGGCGTGACGCTCGATGAGGACTTCGTGAAGTCGACACTGATCTGTGAGTCGAGGTGAGTGAGCTGTCAGCAGGGTCTGGCGAGCGGACCATTGATGAGCGTCAGGCCAAGATCCCGTCCACGACCTTCCCATGCACATCGGTCAGCCGGTAATCACGGCCCTGGAAGCGATAGGTCAGCTTCTCGTGGTCGAAGCCCAGCAAATGCAGCATGGTCGCCTGCAGGTCGTGGACATGCACTTTGTCTTTCGCCACCTTGAAGCCCAGCTCATCGGTCTCGCCGTATGTTGTCCCGCCCTTGACCCCGCCACCCGCCAGCACCATCGAGTACGCGTCTGGGAAATGGTCGCGACCCAGGATTGTCCCAGCTGCAGTTCGCCCTTCGCGAAATGGCGTGCGGCCAAACTCGCAGCCGATCACGATGAGTGTTTCGTCCAGTAGGCCGCGAGCTTTGAGATCTTTAATCAGGGCTGACACCGGCTTGTCCATCGTGGCACATTTATTAGTGAGGCCCATCTCCAGCCCCTCACCCGGACCCGTCCCGTGGAAGTCCCAGCCCCAGTCAAACAGCTGGACATAGCGGACCCCTTGTTCGACCAGTCGGCGTGCGAGGAGGCAGTTGTTCGCCAAGCTCGCCTGCCCCGGCGTCGCGCCATATGCGTCTTGAGTCTCCTTGGTTTCCTTCGTGATGTCCATGATCTCGGGGACCGACATCTGCATGCGGAAGGCGAGTTCGTACTGAGCAATGCGGGTCAGCGTTTCGGGATGCCCCATTTCTTGGGCCTGAAGCTGATTCAGATCTCGCATCGCATCGAGACTCGCCCGCCGCAGGTCGCGATCCATCCCCTTCGGATCGGTGACATACAACACCGGATCCCCTTGCGAACGGCACTGGACACCTTGATAGACCGCGGGCAGGAAGCCGCTGCCGAACGAGTTCTTGCCGCCATTCGGTTGGACCCCACTTGAGATCAGGACCACGAAGCCCGGCAAGTTCTCGTTCTCGGTCCCCAGTCCATACGTCAGCCACGACCCCAGACAAGGTCGCCCCGGACGTGCGGAGCCGGTGTACAGCAACAGCTCCGCCGGTGCATGATTGAACTGCTCCGTGAACATCGAGTTGATGACGCACAGCTCGTCCGCCACTCCATGCAGATTTGGCACGGCATCCGAAAGTTGGACTCCGCTCTCGCCGTACTTGCCCCACTTGCGTGGCGTTCCGAGGAGCTTCGGCACCCCGCTGGTAAAGGCGAACTGCTTGCCCTTGACGAACTCGTCCGGGCAGTCCTCACCGCTGCGCTTGACCAGCTCTGGCTTATAGTCCCACAAGTCGAGGTGCGGCGGCGACCCGACCAAGTGGATGAAGATTACATGCTTGGCCTTCGCCGTAAATTGGGCCGCCCGTTCGGCGAGCGGGTTGATGACACCGGGAGCTGCGGACACCCGGTCCGCCCCCATCGTGGCCATCGCGACCGCCCCCAGAGCCAGCGGACTCGTTTGCATGAAGTGCCGACGCGTCGCGTGCTGCATTTGAGCGGTCAATGAGCGGGCGGTTTGAGAGTTCATGGGAACACCGTGTAATCTGGAATCTGCTCCACTCGCTCGGAGCGAGAATGCGAGAGGATTCGCATCGGATGTATCTTATTCGTGATCGACACCGTTGAGTAGCCCGCCTCGCGTTCGTCGATGTGTGCGTCAGAAATGTCGTTGCACATTCTTTCAGGCCACAAAACCACGAGGGGCGGATTCACCGAGAGGGGCGGTCAACGCGAAGGCGGTCGATTCGGGGACGAGTTTTCGCGGCCTCACTCGCTCCCGATTCAGCCGCTGCGACACCAGCATCCACCACACCACACTGGTCGCGTACACCGCCTGCCGCCGCTCGACTTCGTCAAAATCGACCAGTGAACGTAACATTGCGAATGCCTTATTAAACGCCAGCTCTCGCACCGGGTCCACCACCGGACGGGCCGAGACTCGTGGCTCTGCTCGTTCTGTGTCCGTGCCAATTTGACTCCCGCTCTGGGGAAGTCAAAAATTGCGAAAATCCCGTCTCGGGATTCAGCCCGCCGCCGCATTGGAAAAGTCAGTGCGATTAGGCTGTCGCCGCTTGGGGTCTGAAGAGGCCGGTTTGATCAGTCTGCTCCTGGTCTTCGCAGATGTTCGGGTCTTCGCAGATGTTCGGGTCTTCGCAGATGTTCGGGCCCTTTAGAAAAGCCACTGACGTTCTGGACGCACACACTCGTCAATTGACCCGGCCTTCCGGGATTGCAAATCGACCTACT
>Ga0105047_10009210_pt1 | contig 16305 bp, 6 predicted proteins | sample MAT04_FD_78384 | JGI IMG/M metagenome (GOLD analysis project Ga0105047, IMG submission 78384) | Freshwater microbial communities from Lake Fryxell liftoff mats and glacier meltwater in Antarctica - MAT-04 (megahit assembly) | ecosystem: Environmental > Aquatic > Freshwater > Ice > Liftoff...
AGCCCCGACGGACGCGAAGGTCGATTGGATGATCGTCCGATAGTAGCCGATGATTCGCGGAAGGGTGGCGACAGCCTGGCCACCCTTCCACCGAAATATGCAAAAAATGTTAGAAACCACACGTGCTCCCTGACGGAGATAAGGCCGATGTTGGAAATCTCCCCAATTTTCGTTCCTCCCAGCTTCATCCGCTTGCTGGGCACGCTGTTGCTCGGCAATCTCGGCGGTGCGCTCGGGTTATGGTCTATCTTTGGTCCGGGGAAGATCTTTGCGACCGTCTTTCCCGTGATCGCGGGACTGACGGTCCTGATGTTCATCATCGCCCTTGTCAGGCAAAGGCCATCGTTGGTCATCACGTCCGACGGGTTCACGTTTCGTAAACTCTTCGGCGCCAAGTCGTTTCGATGGGAAGAGATCGATGGCCCGTTCGCTGTCATCAAGATCGGGTTCAGCAAGGCCGTCGGCTACAAATTGACGCAGGAATATAGGGAACGAGTGGGGAAGAAGCCGACCTCGCAGTTCTCCGGCTACGATGACGCGATCGGCGGAGCGCTGAAACTTTCGTCAGGCGCGCTGGCTTTATTGCTTAATCAGCAGCGGCAACTTCATCACCCTCAGGTTAATTGATACAAGCCCCGGCGTGAGGCTTTGCGAACTCCGGGGATGAAATACCGATCCCCGGAGTTCGCAAAGCCTCACGCCGGGGCTTGATTGGTTTTCTCATTGATGCGATGGCCATTCCCCATAACTCCATAACTGGAAAGGACTTAAATTTCCTTGAATCCCCACCCCAATCCGGTTACGCTGGTAAAGTAGAGAAACGAGAAAGACTACCTCCCCTTGCCCCACCTGCCGGTTGGCTCGTTCTTCATCATCTCCGAAGATAGCGCCGTGTGAAGCCTGGCAAACTTTTTCGTGTCAGGAATTGACCACCCTCTCGTCATATTCTGGATCGTTCGTGACCAATGTAGGAGAGACCCGTCATGAGTCATGCTCGTCTGTTTGTTGGAGCGTGTGCGCTATTCTTTGTGGCCGCCCCCGCCAGTTTCGCTGCCGATGATCCCAAGCTTGACGTTTCCGAGACCGTCCGCAAAGGCCTCGATTGGCTTGCCAAATCACAGCATAAGGCCGAAGGCTGCTGGGAAGCCAACGGCAATCAATATCCGACCACGATGACCGGCCTGGCCGGCATGTGCTTCCTGATGGAAGGCAGCACCTACAAGCAAGGCAAATACAGCGACAACATCCGCCGGGCCGTGGCCTGGTATCTGAAGCGGTCGCAGCCGAACGGTATGCTTGGCAACCCAAATAACCCAACCGAAACCGGCCGCTATATGTACGGTCAGGGATTCGGAACTCTATTCCTGGCTTGTGTTTACGGTGAAGAAGACAACGAAGCCAAACGCAAGGAACTGGAAAAACTGCTGACCAAGGCCGTCCTCTTCATCTGCAAGGCGCAGACTGATCGTGGCGGCTGGGGTTATGTCTCCGCGGCCGACGGCGGCGGGTTCGATGAGGGCTCGGTGACCATCACCCAGTTGCAGGCCCTGCGGGCCGCGCGTAACGCGGGCATTCATGTTCCGAAGGTGACGATCGACAAAGCGGTCAAGTATCTGAAGGATTGCACGACGCCCAAGGGCGGCATCATCTATAGCTTGGCCCACGGCCAGCCCGTAAACGGCGGCGAGCGTGCCCCGCTGACGGCAGCAGCGGTGGCCTGTGCCTTCAGCGCCGGTGACTACAACGCCGAGTACTCGAAGAAGTGGATCAAATACTGCAAAGAGAACATCCCCTTCGGCAAGGGCCGGCTCGCCCATGACGAGTACCAGAATTACTACTTCTCCCAGTGCGTGTACATCCTGGGCGACGACGGTTACAAGAAACTTTTCCCGGAAGATAAAGACCCGATGCGTTGGACGGACTTCCGCAAAACGATGTATGAGTACCTGAAGAACGGCCAAAGTGCCGACGGCAGCTGGGGCCAGGGCGGCATCGGCACAGTTTACACGACGTCGATCAACTTAACGATTTTGCAGCTGGAGAACGGCACCCTGCCGATCTACCAGCGCTAATGGTAAGCTTTGCGGCTTGCGTCGACTTTGCCTTATCCGCTACAGTCGACGCAGGCCGCGAATTCGTTTAGATTCACTCCCTACTGAACACTACCGAGAAATACAGCATGACACAGGCATCCGAGATGGGCCAAAGCGATATTCAGTCTATGGAGAAACTGAAAGCGGCCTTTCAGAGCATCAAAACGCAGTTATCCCGCGTCATCGTCGGTCAGGATCAGGTGATCGAGGAACTGCTGATCGCCATGTTCAGCCGCGGCCACTGCATCCTGGAAGGTGTCCCGGGCCTCGCCAAGACGCTCATGATCTCGACGCTGGCCAAGTGCCTCTCGCTCGATTTCAGCCGTATCCAGTTCACCCCTGACCTCATGCCGGCCGACATCACCGGCACGGAAGTCATCGAGGAGAACCGCTCGACCGGCGCCCGCGAGTTCAAATTTCTACCCGGCCCGCTGTTCGCGCATGTCGTCCTCGCGGACGAAATCAACCGTACGCCACCCAAAACCCAGGCCGCGTTGCTTGAAGCCATGCAGGAACGGCAGACCACCGTCGGCCGCGTTCGCCACAAACTTTCGAACCCGTTCTTCGTGCTGGCCACGCAGAACCCGATCGAACAGGAAGGCACCTATCCGCTACCCGAAGCCCAGCAAGACCGCTTCATGTTCAAAGTCTTCGTGAAGTACCCGACCTTCAGCGAAGAATTCGAAATCGCTCGCCGGACCACGGCCATCAGCATGGAAGAGCCGACCCCCGTCCTCAGCGGCGAAACAATTCTCGAACTCCAGAACCTCGTCCGCAAAGTGCCGGTGACCGATCACGTCATTCACTACACGCTCGCCCTGGTCCGCCAGACGCGCATCACGGAACCGGGCACGCCGAAGTTCGTCCGCGATTGGCTCTCGTGGGGCGCCGGGCCCCGTGCCGTGCAGAACCTCATCATCGGCGCCAAGGCTCGTGCCCTGCTCTACGGTCGTGCTCATGTGCAGACCGAAGACATCCAGGCTCTCGCCCTTCCCGTCTTGCGGCATCGCATTCTCACCAACTTCACGGCGGCCTCCGAAGGCGTCACGACCGACACCGTCGTCAAGAAGTTGATCGAGGAAACGCCCAGCCGCGATGGCGAGCTCCAGCGCGACGAGCGCTTCAAGAAAATCTTCGCCAGCTGATGGGTGTTTACGACGAAAAATAAGTCTGATGGTTCCTATAGGACCCATCAGAAATCTCGCGAAGCGACCGAACAAGAATACAAAATTATGGCCACCAAGATTGACCGCGAAGATCCAAAGCGTTTCCTGCATCCGAAGACGATTGCCCGCATCGCCTCGCTCGACGTGCGGGCTCAGCAGATCGTCGAAGGCTACATCACCGGCATGCACCGAAGCCCCTTCTTCGGCCATTCCGTCGAGTTCGTTCAGCACCGCGAATACGTTCGCGGCGACGATTTCCGCCATCTCGACTGGAAGGTCTGGTCGAAGACCGACAAATTCTACATCAAGCAGTACGAAGCCGAGACGAACACGCGCACGCAACTGGTCGTCGACGTCAGCGAGTCGATGCACTACGGCCGTGGTCCGTTGAACAAGTATGAATACGCTTGCACCGCGGCGTCGTGCCTCGCCTATCTGCTCATGAAGCAACAGGACTCCGCGGGTTTGCTCGCTTTCGACAATGACGTTCGGCAAATGCTGCCCGCCCGGGCCAACCAGACCCATCTGGACGCTTTCATCCGCACCTTGCATGTCAGCAAGCCGCGTGAGAAGACGGATATTTTCAAGATCCTGAAGCGCGTGGCGGAAGCGACCCCGAATCGCGGCATGGTCTTGATCTTCTCGGATCTTCTCTGTGATCGCGAGCCGCTGATCAAGGGGCTGGAAATGCTCCGCCATCGCCGGCAGGATGTAATGGTCTTCCACATTCTCGATGACGACGAACTCAACTTCCCTTTCTCGGGGACGACGCGTTTCGAAGGGATGGAAGAACTCCCCCAGTTGCTCTGCGACCCGAAAGCTCTTCGCGACGGTTATCTGGAAGCCCTCGAAGAATACCTCGTCGAAGTTCGCCGGGGCTGTAGCAAATTAGGCATTGACTACTCCCTGGTGCGCACCAGCGATTACCTCGACGCGATTCTGGCGCGTTTCCTGCACCAGCGCATGGCCGGCCCGTCCGGGAGCCGGGTCCGGGGTTGATAGTTTCGAACCAATAGGTCTTTTGCACCGCGAGACGACTTCATGCTGGCCAGTTGGATCTTCCTGAACCCGTTTACGATGATGATCGGCGCCGCGCTGATCGCCTCGCCCATCATCATCCACCTGATCAACCGCATGCGCTTCAAGCGCATCCGCTGGGCGGCCATGGAGTTCCTCCTCAAGGCCCAGAAGCGCAGCCGGCGGCGCATGATCATCGAACAGTTGATCCTACTCCTACTGCGCATTTTGCTCGTCGCCCTGATTGCTCTGCTCTTGTCGCGCCTCATCGAGAAACAAGACGAGGTCCCGCCCGAAGCCCTTCAGGAAAATAAGGGCCCGCCGATCGTCACGCTCCATGTCATCGTGCTTGACGATTCCGCCAGCATGTCCGACCACTTCTGGCAGGTCGATAACCAGGGCACGCGCACGGAACTGATCCCCTCCGCCCGCGCGGCGGAGACGATCAACAAGCAGATTGTCGGCTCGGTGAAAGACGACAATCGCAATCCGCACAACTTCATTATTGTGCCGATCTCCAACCCGAAAAAGTTCATCGACTTCGACCGCTTGACCACGGCGAAGGTGAAAGACATCGAAGACTTCCTCGCCAACGATTACAAGATCCAGCCGCTGCACTTCGGCTACGAAGGCGCGTTGCAACAGGCCGAAGAGTTCTTCAAAGCAGGCAGGGATCTGAACCTGGTACTCCATGTCGTCAGCGATTTCCGCACTTCGGATTGGAACGAAGCGACCAAGGATTCGCTCGGCAAGATCTTCGAGCGTTACGAACTCGCCAAGGTGCAGGTGAAGATGCACGACGTCGCCTCGCCCAAGCGCGATCCCGAAAAGGCTCTGACGATGTCGAACAATCTCGCCATCGTCGACTTCCGCCCGGAAAGCCCGATCGCGCTCAAGAACGTGCCGCACGAGTTTACTGTCACCGTCGCCAACTACAGCAACGTCGATCAGACCGACGTACTCGTCCGCGTGAAGGTTAACGGCGTTGAAAAACGCGACGGCAGCGTGACCATCGATCTCATCAAGGCCAACGACACCTACACCCAGCGTGTCGTCTTCTCGCTGGACCGCATCGCTCCCAAGGGCGCCGCCCGCGACAAGGATGAGACCTCACGCTTCGACGGTTTCAATCTCGTCACCGCTCAGCTTAAGAATCAAACCACGGGCCTGGAATTAGACGACATCCGTTACACCGTCGTCGAAGTTCGCGAAAGCATGTCGATGCTGCTCGTTGACGAGCAGGCGGCCGAGCACCGGACGATCAATTCCGAATCGTTCTACATCTGGAACACCTTCTCCAAGAACTATCGCGGCTTCGACGTGCAAATTGTCACCTCGGCCCAGATGGAGAAAATGAACCTGCAGCCGTTCTCGGCCGTCATCCTGTGCAATGTCCCTAGGCTCACCCCGGTCGGCGTTCGCAAGCTGGAAGCGTACCTGGGCAACGGCGGCGGCGTGGCCTTCTTCATGGGTCTCAACATCGACCCGAAATTCTACAACGAAAGCTTGTGGAAGAATGGTCAGGGCATGTTCCCCGTGCCGCTTGGCGACATCGCCAACAAGACGCTCACTCGCCCGCAATTGATTGATGTGCAGAAGAAACAGCGAAGCGAGTTGTACCGCAAACTGGTCGTTCGCGCTGATATGCGCCGCCACCCGGCCATGGAGAAGCTGTACACCGAGTCGCGCATCGCGAAGGAACTCGATCTGAAGTACGAGAACAGCTTTTTCGGCGTCAGTTTCGCCCGCCACTATACGGTCGATCGACCCAAGTTCAACCCGGGCGACGACGTGCAGACGCTGATCTATCTCCCCAACTATCGATCGATCGCCGACTTCGAACCGCAGATGCGCGCCCTGTTGAAGAAACTACGCGAAGCCACCGAACCCGAAGTTGCACGCGAGGCCCTGAACAAACGGCTTGCCGAGACCATGGACGAGAACGCCAAGCAGATTATCCGTCAGCGTCTGGCCAGCCTCGACTTGGAGAAGTTCGCCAAGTACAAATCGACGATCGATCGCTACACCGGCTTCATCTCGAACACGGTCGGCAACTACCAGAATCCCCTTTACAACCTCGTCCTCGATCTCGAAATTCTGCTTTTCGAGAAGGCGAACACCGATCCCGCTTCGCCCCGCGCGAGTATGATCGAGTTTTGGCAGGAATCCGAAGTCGTTGAACTCAAGAAGGAATTTCTTCAGTTCCTCGACACCATCAAGTTTGGTGATCCGTTCTATGTGGCCAAGCAGTACAAGCGCGGCCGGTCCCTGGTATTCCTCGGCTCGGCCGGCACGAGCGGCGACGAGAGCGGTCTCTGGAATCCCCTCAACGACGAACTGGGCGGCAACTACTTCCCGCTTCTGATGAAGGAAAGCCTGCAACGCTACTTGTGCGCCACCAGCTCCGAGTTGTCCATGAACCTAGGCAACGTTTTCGACTTCAACCTCGAACCGGGCTTGAACGAGCCGTTGGTTCACCCCTGGCATGTCGATCTCGACATCAAGCCGGAACCTCTCTCGGACGAAGTACGTTTCCGCGATCTCGGCAGCACGACCATCGATACGCCAGACAAGTCGCTGACCTGGAAGTTCGACAATGGCGACAAGCCCGGCGTCTATCTCTTCGACTTCGCCCTGCAAGCGCCGATGGGGACGAAGAAAGATTCCCGGCTCGACCTTCGAGCGGTCACGTACAACTTCGACACCCAGATCGAGAGCAATCTCGAACGCGCCCGGACCGAGGAACTGACGAAGATCGCGCGGGTCGAAAAGATCGAATCGATCGACGACATCGCCCAGACGAAGAAGGTAGCCAAGCAGACGAAGGTCGAACTGCCGACCGACGAAAAAGATCTCGGTTTCTCGAAGTCGCCTTGGTTATATCTGGGCCTCTTGATCATCCTGATCCTCGAGCAGATGTGGGCGGTTCGTCTCAGCCACCACGCTCGCGCCGGCTCCTCTAATTTGAACCTGCCGCGACCGCTCTCCCGCGGACCGGTAGTTGCTTGATTGTAAAGAACGGGTAGACGACGCCATGCGGATGACACTTATGATTCGATCGTTCTTGTTGACGGCTCTCGCGTGCTTCGTTGCCGGGGCGGAGGCCCGCGCCCAGCGCGTGCTCGACTTCACCGTCGAACAGGATGGCAAGGTTGTGCTGCGCAGCCAGTACCTGGATGACGGCACGGCCAAGGCCAGCGATGCCTGGCGCGACAACCTGCAAGCGGAGCCGCGCGCCGAACCCGAGATTGCCGAGATCACGCCGATCAACGAACGACCGCTGCGAGCTCATCTGAAAGGTTCGATCGTCCTCACCCTGAAGGCGGGCGATGAGACGCTCGCCAGCGTCAAGCTCGAAGAACTCCGGCTCGTCCGCAAGACGGCCGAGACGAAAAAGTGGCACCTGGAAACGAACGAAGTCTACCGGGCCGCGTTCGACGCCCGGCTCTCCGACGACTACGTCGGCACCACTTACTTCAAACGCTTGACCGACCCGTTTAGCTTCCGAGGCAAGGACTATCCCGGTGAGAACTGGTGGTTCGTTCTCGTTCCCGTTTTGGCGATTGGAGCACTCTTCGTCGTTTGGATGTACATCAAGGATTCCCAAAGCATCTCCTGGTACTTTGCCGTCCTGCTCGGCATCATGCGGGCCACGGTTTACGGTCTGCTCGCGTACATGTTCCTGTTGCCGACGTTCAAGGAGACACGCAACTGGAAGCCCCGGCAGCCACCGATGCTGGAAGAACGTTCGCGCGTCGTCCTGCTGTTAGACGTCTCCGACAGCATGGGGATCAGCGACGACCCGAGCACAGCGTCAAACCGGACTTCGCGTCTCAAGAAGGTCATCGAGTACATCACCGACGAAAACGTCGTCTTCATGCGGAAGCTGTTGGAGAACAACCCGGTTTACATCTACCGCTTCGCGACCCGTCTCGACAACGAAGTGCACGCGTTCACGCTCGGGCCGAAGGATGCCGGCAACCCCAAGGGACCGCAAGTCCCGACCCAATTTGCGATGGCCAAGCGCAAGGACACGGGCGCCGAGGAAGTCGTCAAACTCGCCCCCTGGGGCGAACAGGATTGGATTAACTTCGTCACCTACACCGACTTCAAGAGTTGGCTGACCCATGGTTTAAGCAAGGAAGGCGCCCAGGCCGTCGTCGTCGAGATGGGCGAGGGCGTTGGCAATGCGGAATGGGCCGAAGGGTTCCAGAAGCAGTCGGTCGATGAGATGGTGATGCGGATGAAACTGGAGGGTCCCGACGCCACGGCCTTCCGCGGCAACTTCAATAACTTGCTCACGCGGGTAAGCTTGGCCCGCACGATCACGAAGGGGACGAACGTCACCGATTCGGTGCGGGCAGCCTTCGAATCGGAACGCCGCAATCGCCTTGAAGGCATCATTGTCTTCAGCGACGGCCGCAGCAACGTCGGCGCGGACGCCCGGGCCGGCAAGGGCCAGGAAGAGAACTTCATCAACCCGGCCATCGAGGATCTCTACCGCCAATCAAAGAAAGACAACATCCCGATCATCTCCGTGGGCATCGGCCAGGTTCGCGTGATCAAGAAGGTGCGCATCACCGACCTTCAGGCCCCGGATCAGACCGTCCCCGACGATGCGTACAAGATCCTCGTCGAAATCGACGGCGAGAATCTCACGGGCGTTGAGATTCCCGTTTTCCTCGAAATGTTCCCGCCGGACAGCACGACTCCCTTCCTGCTGCCCAGCAAGGTAACCTTCGATCGGGGCGATCCGCCGCATGGCCAGGCTAAGTGGACGATCGACCCGGCCAAGATTCTCGATCTGGTCTCGGAGGAAGACAAGGCCCTGGTGCAAGACTCTCTGAAGCCGCTGAAGGCTGGCCCGCCCGAGTTCAAGGAAGGCGCCTGGAAAGTCCGTGCCTTCACCCCGAAGATCAGCGAAGAAGGCAAGCCTGACCCCAAGGCGAAGATCGAAAGCGATCTGACGACGATCCGCGTCGAGAAGAAATCCGTCCGGGCCTTGGTCATGTGCGCCGCCCCGAACCGCGACTTCCAGTTCCTGCTGAACCAGTTGATGCGCGACAAGGCCGACGTCAGCGTCTACGTGCAGAACGATGCCGGCCAATTCCTCGACGGCAAGAGCATTACTTACCTTGACGACAAGTATCGGCACTTGAAAGAATTTCCCAATCGCCTCGTGCTGGGCGACGAAGTCGTTGACAAGCCGGAAGCTCAGTGGCTGAACCTGGCGAAATACGACGTCATCATCGCCTTCGATCCTGACTGGACGCTCCTGACGGCCGAGCAGTGCCGGATGATCGATACGTGGATCCTCCTACAAGCCGGCGGGCTGCTGCATGTGGCCGGGCCGATCAACACGAAGAAGATGACCTATCCGGAAAACATCGAGAAGCTCAAGCCGCTGCTCGAGTGCTTCCCCGTCGAACTGGCCGACTACGACCAGAAGATGGCCGCCCGTGAACAGAACAAACCGCGCCGGCTCGAATTCCCCGGTGTTGCTCCCGACTTCGAATTCTTGCGCCTGGACGACAACTTCCCCGACGAATTGATCTCCGGTTGGGAGCCATTCTTCACCGGCCGCAAGACGCGTGAGGAAGCGATGAACGCCGAACTCAAGAACGGCTTCTACGACTATTACCCCATCAAGCGCGCCAAGGTCGGTTCGACAATCGTCGCCCGTTACATGGAACCGAACGTGGCGGACAATACTTTCGATAAGCAAGAACCGCCGTACCTCGTAACCTACAAGTACGGACAGGGTTACACCGCCTTGCTCGGGTCGTCCGAGATGTGGCGGATGAATAAACAGAATGTCGTCTTCTTCGAGCGATTCTGGGTAAAGATGTCCCGCTTCCTCGCCTCCGGCAGCCGCAAGAAGCAAAGCCGTCGCGGTCGTATCCTCATGTCGAAGAACTTCGCCGCCGGCGACACGCTACGCATCACGGCTCAGTTGCTCGACGCCAACTCGAAGGGGCTGCCGGCCAGCGAACGGCCGCAGTTGACCATCAAGCCCGACGTGCTCGATAGCTATGCGACCATTGAACCCAAAAAGGACGGCCCGAAGGTTGACGCCGATCCGGAAGTCGCGGCCCGTAAACGCGAGGAATATCATCAGTCGCTCACCCGCATCCTGCGCATGGATGCCCAGACCGGCAAGGGCGAGGACGATCCCGAGGAAGGCTACTTCCAGCTTGAGAATTTCCTGGCCGCCAAGGACTACCCGCCGGGGGTATGGCGTGTCGAGATCAAGATCCCCAATAGCAGTGAAACGTTGTCGCAGAAGTTCATCATCACCAAGTCGCTGCCGCCGGAGTTGAACGACGTGCGCCCGGATATGTTCTCGCTGGCGGCCATCTCGGCCGATGTCGAGGACCTCAAGCCGCGCTTCACGACGAAGCTGGACGTTTTCGAAAAGCTGCGCGACCGCGCCTTCACCGCCCCGAATCTCGTCGGCAAGCGGATGGCTTTCAACTTCGACGATCAGAAGTCGCTCGACCTGATCCCCGAGTGCATGCGTAACTCGAGCTTCCAGGTGCAGAACCCGATGACCGAACCGGAATACGAGATGACGCGCATTACCCCGCGCTGGTTCAACGGCCCGGAACTGCCGCGCGGCATCACGAGTTGGTACGACCGGTCGATGAACCAGCCCGAACGAACGCACACCGTCGCCCTCTGGATGCTGGTGTGCATCGGGTTGCTGTCGCTGGAATGGTTGACGCGGAAGCTGTTGAAGCTGGCGTGAGCTGACGGACAGGCCGGTAGGACAGGCCTCCCGTCCTGTCCGTGATGCGTAAGGGCTGGTGGAGAGCGGTAGAGGCCTTCAGAATTGGGACAGGCCGGTAGGCCTGTCCTACGTACCCTGTCGCGGCTTCTTGAATTCTTGTTTTCTTTCGTCGCGGAGATGGTGGATCCATGGCTGAGCAGGTCACGCAAGATAAAACGCCCGACATCGACCCGCGTGTTTACCACCCGCTGGGCCGACTGCGGCTGTTCATCCGCTGCTACGTCTTGGTGGAAGGAATCCTTCTCGCCCTGATCCTCGCTTGCGCGTGGTTCTGGTGCATCACCGGCGTTGATCTCGCCATCCATTATTTCGCCGATGTCGACCTGCTCGAAAAAGCAGGCGCCGTGCGGATCGTCTTCATGGTCCTGCTCGCCTTCGGGCTGGGCGGCGTCTTCCTCTGGTACATCGCCCGCAGGTTGTTCCGCGACCTGTTCGCGAATGAACTGGCGTTGGTGCTCGAAAAACGCTTCCCGAAGATCCTCGGCGATCGCCTGATCACCGCCATCGAATTGAAGAACCTCAAGCGGGCCGAGAAGCAAGGCTACTCGGTCGCCATGATCCAGAAGACGATGAAGGACGCCAGCGAGCGGGTTCGCGACGTCCCCGTGCTTTCCGTTTTCAACTGGCGGCGACTGGTGAATCTGACCTGGCTCCTCGTCGTGGTCAGCGCCGGCATCCTGCTCCTTACCTACCCGATCAGCATTCTCGGTTCCCTGAAAGATCGGCCGATAGGCCGGACGTTCTGGGCGTTGCTCATCATCCATAGCCTCATCATTCTTTGCTTTCTGTTCGTGATGTTGACGCCCTGGATCCTTGGCAGTTTCCGCCAAGCCGGGCGAGCGGCGCGATGGGGTCTTCTCGGCATGGCGATCCTCGCCGCGGGTGGCGTGGCCGCGGGTTATGTGATCTCCGAACAGCAGATCAATCCGGTCAAGCAGTCGGAATTCTCGTGGCAACTCTATCATGTTGGCGATATTTCGATGAAGCGCAACCTGCTCTTCACGGACACGCGCTGGCCGAAGGACGAGTACTTCCTGGAATGGATCGACTTCCCCGTTGCGGAAAAACGGATCCGCGTCGCCCAGACGCTCGGCGCTACCGCTTACTTCAATAGCTGGATCGTGGCCGACGACAAAGCGCCCAAGCAGTGGCGGCCGCTCCTTTACAAGGATCTCGCCAAGCGAGTCGACGCCAAGGACATTCCCGAACTGCCGCTCGAACAGATTCACGCCTACATCCTCACCCGCCTGAAAGGCAGCGGCGGCGAGGTCGGCTACGACAAAACGAAAGTCATCCTTCCCAATGCGGATGACGTCTCGCTCGATCTCGTTCTCGCGGTGGTCGAAGACTCCGCCGACAATCCGGCCGCGGCCGAAGAAATCAAACGTTGGGCGAACGTGACGGGAATCCTGTTGCGTCAGGCCGCCGATCCGAAACAGGGCGGCCGGGAGATTCGCTATGTGGCGCCTCCCGCTCAACTCGATTTCGTCGCGCAGAATGACGCGGGCGGCATCGTCGCCAAGGACGAGATGGTCCTCGGCAGCGGACCTAGCCGCAATCGCTATCAGCTCAAGTCGGAAAAGATTGCCTTCAAGGAACCCGCGACCGCCGTCGTCGAAGGCAACGTGCGCGGCCGATCGCTCAGGACCGACCCGCGCACGATTAGCATGGTGCTCGATCCGCGGGTATCCCAGCTTGTGTCGCAAGAATTCTGCCCCGCCTATCACTACTACCTGCCGCCCACCGCTCCGCGAGTTGACTCGCTCGACGAGCGCCGCAATCTGCTTCGCGGCCTGCGCCAGGCCTTGCGGCCGAAGACCGAATCATTCCCCAAGGAAAGCCAAAGTTTCACGATCGCTCAAGGGAGCGAGTTCGTTCTCAAGCTCGCGTCCGACAAGAAGCTGGAGCAGGTAACGATCACCGCCCGCACCTCGACGAACGAGAAGGGCGTCGCTGGCGAGAAGAACCCAACCATTCCGGTGACTTTGGACGCCGACCGGAAGGTCGCGACCATCGCTTTCCGTCAGGATGGACAATCGTTCCGCGAATGGAAGGCGCCGCCCGAAGGCGCCCCGCCGGAATCGGCCGAGGTGTCGAGATTCGCGATGATCGATCGCCTGACGACGTTCGACATCGTGCTCAAAGATACCGACAACATGACGACGCGGCTAACCTACACCATCCGCCCGACCGAGGACAAGCCGCCTGAATTGAAGATGTTCGTCGACGTCATCCGCACGGTCGACGTCAACGGCCGCAAGGTCTTCATGTGCACGCCGGTGGCTGACATCCCCTTCAAGGTGGAAAGCCTGGTGACCGACGACATCGGGCTGCACAAACTCGAATACGTTTTTGACTACGTGCCGGTCGCCAATGCCACGGTGACCGGGCAACGGGCCGAGTTCGCCGCCTGGTTGTGGGCCAGCTCACCCGTCATGCCGAACATTGGCGACTTCCTCTATCGCCGTGAGATTCTGCTGCGGACGGTCATGAACTCGAAGGGTCCTGAACCGGTCAAGGGTTCGATCCGGGTGACCGCCTTCGACACCGAACAAGGCCGCGTGAATGAGGGAGGGCTGCTCAAACTGGAACAATTGAACGCCAAACTGCAAGAGCCGTTGGCCGCCGGATATGTGTCGCCGTTGCTCCGCAACTTCGCATTCAAGGAAGAAGATCGGCCGCTGGGCTTCGACCTACGGAAGCTCATTCCCCGCTTGGGCGAGCCCGACCCGATCACCAAGGGGGTCGCGACCTACGATTTGCGGTTGAACGTCCGCGCCACGGACGCCAACGTGCAAACGGCCGAGAGCCGAAGCGAGATGAGTGATTCGAACCTGCCGCTATTCCGACTGGTGCCCGAGGATGTTCTGCATCCGTACATCTCACGCGATGAATCGGAGCAGGCGGCCGTGCTCGACAAGCTCATTACGAGCCTTGAAGCGTCGCAGCGCATCCTGCAAGGCACGATGAGCCGGGTTCCCGCCCTATCGCCCACGACCGCCACTCAAGAACAGACCCTGTTCCTCGGCGTGGTCGAAGCGGTCTCCCGCGCCAAGACGGATACGGTCGGCGTCAGCGAAAAGTACGACAAGATCGTTCGAGAATATCGACTGAACCGCTTCCCCAATCAGCTGACGAACGGTCTGGATGAGAAGATCCTCGATCCGTTGCGCTCGATTCTGACCAAGGAATTCAAGATTGCCGAGGACGACCTCACCCGCTTCCAGGACAACCTGAAAGAGGGCCGGCCCGAATTGATGACGCCGGACGTACCGCTGGTTCAACTTCACTATCAACAACTGCTGGAAGCCCTGAAGCGGATCCGCGGGAACATGACTGACTCGGCCACGCTCAACAAGGCCATCGTCCGCTTCCGGGCGGTCATCGCGGGTCAGGAAGAACTGACGAAAGAAGACATCATCCGCCTGGAACGGGAAATTCAGGACCGCTTGCTGAACATCAAAGTCATTCTGCCGGAGTTTGTCAGCGTGACCAAGGGCCAGTCGACCAAGGTGAACGTGAAACTGCGGATGCCGGATAGCTTGATTACCGACCCTTACCTGCGTTTTGAACTGCCGAAGGATGGTAGTTTGAAGGTCACTCCCGTTGAAATCAAGCTGAAAGATGAGTCGACGGAAGCCTCATTCGAGATTTCAGCTGCCGGGATGCCTGGCACTTATTTCCTGAAGATCCTACCTGTGCCAGGGAAGCCGATTGAGTTGAAAGTGATTGTGAAATAACGACTTAGAGCCAATTTTCTTCACGCGTGCTTCGAGAACCTCTCTCGAGGCACGCGATTCGCATGTTGGACAGCCAGCCGTTTTCGCCTTTCGAGAGTTTCCTCGCCCTTTGGCTTCTGTTGGAATTCCTTGGCCTTCTCGTCTTTACGGTAGAGAAGCCTGGACGGTTCACTGCGAATTCGCCCAGACAACGATTTCTGAATGTCCCTCTTTGAAAATGACTCGGCTGAATAGTTAGGCGAGCCTAACATGCTTCCGGGTCATGAGTGCAGTCTTGTTAGCCCGCTCCTGGTCGAATGGGACCAATGGAGTTCGCTAACCAGGAGGTGCGGTCCCCATGATGTGTCGCAATCTAGCCTTCTACTCTGCTTTGATGGTTCTGGGCGTTGGCATGGCCCGCCTTACCGTCCAAGCCGAACCGGCGCCGGAAGCTAAGTCTTCACCGCCGATGACGATCGACGTCGCCGCCAAGCAGGCGTTCGAGAAGCAGCAAAAACTGCTCCGCGAATACAAGCTGGTCGCCGACGATCTGTACATCCTGGCGGAACGCTTCAAGAACAGCAAGCGCATCGAAGATCAGGACAAAGCCAAACTCATCTTCAAGGCGCTTGAACTGGGCGACAAGGAAGCGATCGACAACAAGTTCCAGACCCTGCTGCGAACGCTCTCCGGCAAGAACGGCGTGGTCGGCCTCAGCGAAATTGGCACCGCCAAGAACCTGAACGAAGACCTGATCCGGGTGCTGAAAGAAATTCTGTCGATCATCTCCGATGACGACGCTTTGGCCCGCATCAAGGCCGAGCAGAAGATTCTCGAAAAGCTCCTGGCTGATCTCAAGGGCATCATCCGCGAAACGAAAGTCAGCCGCGCTCATGCCGAATCCGGCAAGGGCGACTCGGCTAAGCAAGGTAAAGAACAGAAAGACATCGCCAACAAGACGGACAAGCTCGCCGACCGCCTGGAAGGGAAAGACCCATCCAAGAGTGGCATGGGAATGGGAATGGGAATGGGAATGGGCATGGGAATGGGAATGGGTGGTGAGAAGGATGGCATGAAAGCCGGCATGCAAGGGGCGATGGAAGGCGGGATGAAAGACGGCGGCATGAAGGACGGTGGCATGAAAGACGGCGGGATGAAAGACGGCGGCATGAAAGACTCTGGCATGAAAGACGGCGGCATGAAAGACGCTGGCATGAAGGGAATGGAAGGCGGCATGAAGGGCGGCATGGAAGGTGGAATGAAGGGAATGGGCATGGGCATGGGAATGGGCATGGGCATGGGCATGGGAATGGAAGGTGAACAGCCGAAGCCGCCTCCCGGCCAGAAGTCGCCCGGCGCCGACAACGTTCGCAAGGCGGTGCCCGATCAGGAAGAGGCCGCTAAGAAATTGGAAGAGAATAAGAAGCCCGAGGCTATCACTAAGCAAAACAAGGCCATCGAAGAACTCGAAAAGGCCCAGAAGGAACTCGAGAAACGCCTGAAGCAGCTTCGCGAAGAGG
>Ga0105047_10009211_pt1 | contig 16302 bp, 7 predicted proteins | sample MAT04_FD_78384 | JGI IMG/M metagenome (GOLD analysis project Ga0105047, IMG submission 78384) | Freshwater microbial communities from Lake Fryxell liftoff mats and glacier meltwater in Antarctica - MAT-04 (megahit assembly) | ecosystem: Environmental > Aquatic > Freshwater > Ice > Liftoff...
TCATCTCATCTATAAATACTCCACCATTTTGCCAGTAGTGGTTGATCGCTGAAGTCTGAACATTATTGGGTGTTCCATCTGCTTTGACACCTGGTGCTATCACTGGCACAAATCTGTCAAAATCAGTTTCCTGAAGTACACCTCTTCCCATCAGTGTAGAAGGCAATGATGCAAACATAGCACCACCATCTTGATAAGTGACCAAAGCAGAAAGTCCAAATCCTTTATAATTAAAGTTGAATCCACCATTTAAAGTGTAATTTTCATTAGGATTGCCTAATAAATTAAGATTATTGTCTGATGCATACAATCCTTGTGAACTCACCAATCTTTGGCCGTTTTCATGACGTACAGCACTTGTACCTTGAATAACACCATAAGGTTGGCCTGCTATCGCAAATGATCCAAGAGTAGTGAATATTGAGAAAATGCTGATCTGATCCACACCATCTACCAATTCTTCTACGATATTATCCACTGTGGTAAAGTTAGCATTGAAGCTCAAATTCACATCCTTTTTAGCGATTGCATTGACTGTAAGTCCCAATTCAATACCGTTTGTCTTGATATTGGCCGCGTTGATGGATGTTGAAGTGTATCCAGTTGCAGGATCCAATGGTAAATCTACCAATAAGTCAGTTGATTTTTTATTATATACTGATACTTCAAGTCCAATCAGATTTTTAAACAATTTTGCATCTAAACCAAATTCAAGTTCTTTGTGAATCTCAGGTCTAAGATTAATATTTCCGAAGAAATTACTCACTGAATTAGTGTTAATCACTGTACCTGAATTGGTAAGGAAATCTCTGGTAGAAGTGGAAAGTACACTTCTTGTTCTGTATGGATCAGGATAACCTGCAGATGTACCATACCCCACTCTAAGTTTAAGGTAATCCAACACTTTATTGTTGGTAAGTCCTGTAAATGCTTCTGTTGGCACAAATGAAACACTTGCACTTGGATAGAAAACAGAATTATTGTCTTTTTCCAGTGTAGATGTCCAGTCATTACGTCCTTGTAGATTCAGGTATAAGAAACTCTTGTATCCCAAGGTTGCTGTAGCAAATGCACCCAATAATTTTTCTTCGAATTTATCAGAACTGTTTTGATGAGTAATAAAATTATTATGTGCAAACAAACCATATACAAATTGGTTTGAACTAGCTGCGAATGTACGATCCAAATTGTCCGTTCTTAAATTTACACCAAGAACTGCATCCAAATTGAAGTTTTCTGTCAATTTTCTATTAAACTGTGCATTTAGGTTATGATCCATAATCGTATTTGTCCTATTGGACGTTACCATTAAACCGTCAGGTACCTGAGGGCCTCCCCTATTAATCTGATAACTGTTCTTTTGTGAATATGTATCTACGCCCAAACGATAATTTAATGAAAGCCAATCTGTAACAGGATACCTAGCTCCAATGGTACCAAAAAAACGATTTACATCTTCTAAATCTCTCGTATTATTTAGCGTCCAGAGTGGATGTTGAATATCATTACCCCCACGATAAAAAATAGAAGTATTGTTAGGTAATTCATAAGCCAAACCATTTAGGTCCACCGATCGTGGTACATACAATACATTGGAAAATAATGATGCACCATCATTTGGGTTTGAGCTGGTAGATGCACCTGCAGGAGGTGCTGTTTTGTCAATACCTACATAGTTAAAGGTTGAAGTCAGTGTTAATCCATTACTTAATGTAGTATTTGTACCTAAACTAAGGTTGTTTCTTTTTAACTTACTTAAAGGAACAAATCCTTCTTCATCTCTATGGGAAAATGTAAAATTGATAGAAGTTTTATCCACTCTTGCAGACGCGCCTACGGAAGTATTGGAGATCAAACCCTTCTGATAAAATCCCTGTAAGTTGTCATATGCTTTGTAGGCATATCTTGCGCCTATATATTGAGGTAAAAAAGCGGTGATTGCTGGTCTATCATAAGGGTGTTTAATGGTGCCGTCAGCAGCCAGGTTTGTACCCTGAAAGCCAGGCTTTCTTACGTCAGCTCCCCAGTTGGAAAAGGCCCCTGAAGCTGCATTATCAAAACCATTGCCATAAAAGTCCTGATCTTGTGGTAAGCTGGCTATTTGATTTACAAATATACCTTGCTCCACAAACACACTCATTTTGTCATTTTTGTTATTGTGGGTTCCAGACTTTGTGGTAATAAGGATAACCCCATTACGACCAGCTTCACCGTATAATACAGTGGCACTTAGTCCTTTCAAGACACTTACCTCAGCCACGTTATTTGGATCAATATCCAAAAATCTGGAAGAAGCAGCTGCATTACCACCCAAAGCACCTCTGTCCGGGCTGGTTGAAGACCCAAAAGGAACTCCATCCACTACAAATAAAGGTTGATTACTACCTGAGATGGATGAATAACCCCTGATAATGATATTTGTACCTGAACCAGCCAGACCAGAAGTTTGATTGATGTTAACACCAGGTACTTTACCTCTTAATACCCTAGTCACGTCGGCTTCAGGTTTTAACTCGATGTCAGCGGAGCTAATTGTGGTAACGGCGTATCCCAAAGCTTTTTTCTCTTTTTTGATACCAAAACCTGTTACTACGATTTCTTCAAGGACTTTTCCCTCAGCCATAGTAACATTAACTACATTGGATGAGCCAATGGCTACTTCCTGGGTGTCATATCCAGTATAACTGAATACTAAGGTGGAAGTACCGGCAGGAACTCTCAGGGAATACATACCATCAATGTCAGTGATGGTACCGGTACCTGCTGCCCCTTTGGCAGTAACGTTGGCTCCGATCAGGGCTTCTCCGGCAGAGTCAGTGACTTTACCTGAAACCGTCATCTGTCCAAAAGTCATGCTTATACTTCCAAGGAGCACAAACAATGAAAATAAGACTTGTTTCATACTAAAAATTGTTTTGTTAGTAAATAAATAATTCAAATAATATCTTTTAAGAGATACACAAGGGCAAATATAAAACCTTTGATCACTTAAAAAAACATTTTGTTACAAATTATTTAACGGATTCTTAACATAAAACGCTGCCATCCTTGCATCAATGTAAAACATATAAATAAACATCATACCTAATTCATTATTAGTTTATAGTTTAGTTTTTTGTAAAAGTTAAAAATCTACTTTTAATCAGTTAAGTAAATGTTAATCAAATGGTAAGAAAAACAAAAGGGGCATGATGCAAACATCATACCCCTTTTAATATTTAAAATTCTAAATAAGAATTAATATCCTGGATTTTTAACACAAGCTTTATTACCAACAGTTCACCCGTAGGTAAGGCCATAAGTATGCTGGTGATGTAGGAACTATCGCTGTGACGTTTGATTTTGCAGGACGTGGTCTCAACAACCTTTGTAGGTCAGGTACTCTATGGCCTTCCCCTAAAAATTGAAACATAAAGCCAAGATCAAAGGAAACTGCAGATGTTGGAGTTCCATCAGAAACCAACGTCCATCTTGAAGCTGCAGGAGCAACATGGTTATATTGTACTTGAGTATAAGTTGATACTTCATCTTTTATATCCCTCCCATGGAAAATTCTTTGGCCGTTAGCAGGATTAACTCCTACAGTTTGAACCGGGTATAAGCTACCTAAAGATTCTCCAACTCTGGTTACATTCGCAACTTCAAGACCAGACGTAGCACCCTGAATATCAGCGCCATCCGCTCCTAAAGAAAGAATTTCATTTTTTTGTGTGGTAATAAGACTTACTGTCCAATCAAAATCTGCTGTTCTTATCGCGATATTAAAAATCGTTGATTCAATACCGGAATTGACCATTGAACCCACATTTGTACTTACGCTGTTTCCTGGAATTCCTTTGGATGGTGATTGTGAAACTGCAAGAAGTAATATTTTGCCTATTTTTTTACCTTCTTTAAAATTGCAGTAAAACCCAAATTCATGACGATTTTAACCGACCAGTTAAAAATTACAGTATAGTATCAATCTATTAGTGCTTTACTGAAAAAAAATTTACCATTTTTTTTATAAAAAACACTCAAAATTTTTGGAGTTCGATCAGAGTTTTTCAGGATATTAGTTGTATATGAGTTATCAATCTGGGTTTTCCAATAAATAGTAGGTGATAAAAAAGGAAGATCCAAAATAAGTGCATTTTGTTTCAATTCTTCTATCGGTGTAATTTTGGGCTGCAATCCACTCAAAGTCAACACTCCCATTTCCTTAAGATTATGCTTTGGCTCCTTAGTACTTATAGTTATAATGCCTTGATTTCCAAATGCACTCATCCACTCCTTAGTCTCTTTTGTATCAAAATAAATATTAACTTGCACTATATCTTCCATCTTCAAAGTAGATATTTGTTTAATATTTTTACATATCCTGCCATCTAATAAAAATAAAGGTTTTTCCCAACTCACTCCAAATGCTTTACTGTAGGTGGCTGAAGGAGATAAAATAGCTTTATATTCATTATTTTTGTTCATAAAAGTAAGAGGTATATCATTTTCCAAGCAAAATGTCTTTAAATCGGAAAATTTTTTATAATTTTTAATGATATAACTTTTTTGTGCTTCTTCTTTGTCGAATTTATTTATGCGGACAGGCGGCTCGGTATCAAATGTTTGAATACTAAAATACGTATGTATATCTTTACGTAAACTTGCATCGTTTATAATATCATTCAATTTTGATTCTTGGATTTCTTGATATAATGCACTACTAATTGCCAGCATAGGAACTGAATCAATTTGAATTTCTTCAGACTCAATATTCATTACAAGAAGCTGAAATGATTGATTGCCTTCAAAATCATGATATTTAAATATCACTTCACCAGTTTCATCTGATTTTGATGTAAATGTATAACCAGCAGCATCGGAATAAAGGCCTATAAGATTAAATTTTTTTTGATTTGATTTATTTTTAACGTTTAAGGAAGAAAATAATTTGTCTGATAAATTATTAAATATCGCTTGATCCCAATCCAGCCTAATAGTAATAATCTGAATACCAAATTCCTTTTGCGATGCATCTGTAACTGCAACAAGGCCAATTTTTTCAGTCTCCAACCCTTTTGGATGAAAAGTAATGGATTTTTCACTATTGGATACCTCTAATATATTAAGACTATCATTATTAAGAAAACTGAATGTAGATAAATGGTTATAATAATGTTTTATATTTGCTTTTTTTTCATTAGGTTCACCTAAGATATTAAAAAGACATGAAGCCAGTTGGACTATTTCTTCATCTCGATGTGGATATTTATTATCTAAGGAAAACTTTGGTAAGATATTATCACTCAAATTTTCATTCTTTATTTTGAGTATTTTTTTATGGTCAACTAAACCCAAAAAAGTCAAAGTATAAGCTCCAGCTTCGTATTCACTCAATATGGGAATATAAAATTCGCCCAAATTATTATTCATCCTAATGCAAGCATCAAATATCTTTTTTCCATTTTGGATATTCTTTGCTTCAACCTTTATTATCTTATGGTTTAAATTAGCTCCCTCTACCATTATTGTTCCATAGGCAATTTCACCCTTGGCATAAACAAGTCTATCCATAATCACATGAATAAGGACATCATTAGCCAGCATAGTGAAACTTGAAAAGACTACCAAAACAAAAACAGTTAAATATTTCATTTTCTTCATCATGACTATTTCCAAAAATGGGGTTTGTAAAGGCTCGAACCTTTTAAACTTAAACAATCACAACACGCTCTTGTCGGACATGGATTGAATTCGGTGGGCGGCATAGGGCACTGCATTTTTGGGTTGCCAACATCTTGATGATCGACTTTTAAGCGAGCGGTATCCTGAGATGTTGCATAAAAATATCCCAATACTATTTTGGATGGATGGCTAGTACATTTAAAGTTTGTCGGAATGGTACCAGCCGGTGACTCAAAAATATTTCCATCTCTAATGAGCAATTCATTGTAAGCCTCGAAATAATTGTATGTGTTGACATCAATCGCTTCTTGGACAATGGTAAAATAATACCCTTCAGCAAATTTTGAATCTAGTGGTTTTTCAGAAACTTTGTACCTTATAGGCTGATTAATACCTTTTTGTCTTGCATCAAATAGCGCAACATCAAACAAATCGACATGAGCCGTAGCGTAACAAGTCCGTCCTGGTGGATCGCCCCATAGCTGCTCAGTCAACTGATAAGATTGGATAACATCCCACTTCAATATGTTATTATTGACGATATTATTCGTTTTCGTTTCAACCACAGCTATAATTTTATCTTCCAAAGCACCTTTCTCCCATTCATAGGTAAGGCTGTCTATTTTAGCCCCTTCATAAAACGCTACAAATTCAGATTCATAGATTTCTTTTGTAAATGCAACAAGTTTCACCTTATATTTTTCCCCTATTTCAAAATTAAAGTCAATATTTCCAAAATACTCATAAGATCCGTCCCGGTTATCAATTAATGGTTTTTCAACTCCTTTACTATTTATCACAAAGGCTTCGCTTACTCTAACAAAAGAAGTAGGTTTAGAAGGTGTAGCGCTTAGACTTACTAATATTCTTAATTTTGATTGCTGGGAAGTCACCGTTATTTTGCCATCGATGATCAGAAACGGACTACTTGACAATGGCGAATTTAGATCAATTTTGTCCAAACAACCAAAAAATGAAATTAAACACAATAAAAAAAATAGTCTCATATTATTGAAATTCTACATTAAAACTTAAAGACGGGAAAATAGTACCTACTAATGCCAAACGGTTGGCTTGCGGAATATTCCTAAACCCTCCTGTATAAAATACTGAAAATGGATTTTTCCTGCCATATACATTGTAAATAGTAAATGTCCAACTGCTTTTGAATCTAGCAACTTTGTTGTGAGTTCTTCCAAAATTGGCAGATAAATCTAATCTGTGGGTGTCAGGAATTCTTAATTCATTTCGCCCAGAATATATTGGAACATAAATTCCCTCCTGAGTTTGATATCCTGAAATGGGGGCAGTTGTAGGCCTGCCTGTAGAAAAAGAAAAATTTGCAGTAAAAGTCCTCCTCTCTATAGGTTGATAATTCAATACCAATGTCAAATTATGTGGCTTATCAAAATTACTGCTATAAGATTCACCGTTATTAATACCTACTATGGTATAATTTGTGCTTGAATATGTATAAGAAAAGAAACCATTCAGTTTTCCTTTATTCTTTTTCATACTCCATTCTATTCCTTTTGAAATTCCGCTGCCTTCTAATAATTCAGTTTCTACATGCGGATTTACAAATAGTTTTGCAAAATCTTTATAGTCATATACTCTTATTGAATTTCTGTAGTAAGCTTCTACGGATAGTTCCCATTTATTATCATTAAGATTTATAAAATATCCTGCTGAATAGTTGTCTGCTTGAGATGGTTTTATCGCTTGGTTCGAAAGTTGCCACTGACTTGATGGAGATGGTGTATCAGTATTAAATAGTTGGTTGATATACTGGGTAGTCCTTGCATAACCCAATTTAAAAGATGAGTTTTTACTTAAATTTATTTTACCAGAAAATCTCAACTCGGGATTGAAGTAAGTCTTCAAAATACCATTTATAAGTACGGTATCTATAATATTGCTTTCTGTAAAAATATCATCTTTGAACACAAAAATATTACGTGGACCAATGGAAACAAAATGGTTTAACCTTATGCCTACGACAATATCAAAGTACTTTGAAAGGCTAGTCTCTGAATTTATATATAGGGCGGACTCAATGCCTTTCTCGACTTCCAACTTCTCAGATTTTCGAAGTGATGAGTCATTCAAAGGTAAAAATTCACCTGGTAATGTTTTATAATATAATGAACTTAGACCTGCATTTATAATGGATTTGCCCATTTTGGCTGTCAATTTATCATGGAATCTAAAGTAAGAAATTTGAGTCCTGAATTGAGAAGCCAATTGATCAGTAAAATCGTTTTGATTGGAAACATAATCGGACCAGACCAAGGCCAGTTTATTTGAAACATTTGTGGAGAGAGGTACTTTCCAACTTAATTGAGCTACCTTTGTAGTATAATCAAATCCAAACTGTTTATCATAGACAAAGCCGTCTGAAGAAATATAAGTCGAGACCGTCCATAAACTCTTTCCAGATTTCAATGTCCATTTGGCATTAAAATCGTAAAACCCAGCCTTACTGTTTTTAATGGCAGACTGCGGAAATAGCTTAAAAATAAAATTAGAATATGTAGTTCTTCCAGATAATAACAAGTTACTATTTTTCCCAAGTGGAGCATCTATAGTTCCAGTTACTGACAAAATACTCACACTCAATTTAAATTTTAATTGGTCTGCTCCATCCCTTGTATTTATGTCAAGTACAGATGCTAGTCTGCCACCAAAAGATGCCCCTAATGCTCCTTTGTGTAATGTGGCACTCTTTATTACATCGGCATTAAATGAACTGAAAAAACCCAAGGCATGCGATGCGTTAAATAAAATAGCATCGTCTTGCAATATTAAATTTTGATCTACATTTCCGCCCCTAACATTAAATCCAGATGCCCCTTCACCTATGGAAGAGACTCCAGGATTTAGTAACAGTGCTTTTACTACATCTCTCTCTCCCAGAAAAGTCGGTAACCTTTCTAGTGATTTGATATCAACTCTATTGATGCCGATTTGCGTTTCTTTTACCGCTAAATCCTTGGCTACGCTTGATATAACTACTTCATCGAGCAACTGATTTTCTTTTTCAATTTTGAAAGTATATTCAGCCTTCCCTTTAATCTTAAAACTAGTGGTCGTTCTCGCAAAACCAATGTATGACAACTCAATAATATTTATTCCGTTTTCCAAATAAATATTGAACGTTCCATTTTCATCTGTTGTAGCTGTTGGTACACCATTGACGATTACTGTTGCCCCAATTATTCCTTCACTATTTACTAAATCTATCACTTTGCCACTTAGCATATTTTGATTTAATTTCAATGGTGTACCTTTAATTTCAATAATTTCTTCCCTGTTATCCGCAAGGTATTCCGCCTGTTTAATTTTTTCCATCATTTCATCCTGTAAGTTATCACTTTTTGACTTTGACATTAAAAAATAAATATTTTCTCTATAACTTACAAAATCCAAATTAGTCATTTTACTCAGTTGATTTACTATCTCAGATAACGGTTTGTTTTTGAATTGAATAGTAAAGCGTAAAATAGGCAAATCGGATTTTAAAAAATAAATACTTTTATAGTTGGTTTTATTGATATCTATCAAAATTTCTTCTAAAGTAAGGTTTTCATAAGTAGCCGTTATATTTTTACTATTGCCTTGCCCGTTGATTTCGAGCCATAAAAAAAAAGAAACCAAAAAAAATAAATAATATTTCATAAAATAACAGTTGAACCAAATAATATAAATGATATTCACTAATGAAACAGACTATTAAACTATGGTGAGATTCGAAATCAATTTTAACTGAGCTAAAACTTAGATCAAAGCTTATTGTTTGAGTATACTATTAAGCGAAAAAAGGGCTTTGCCAAAAAAGCAAAGCCCCTTAAAAAATTTAAACTATTATATTATTATACTTTTATTTAAGAGCGTAATAATTTAGTTTGTGCGCTGGATAGAATAAAGCACTCTCAAAAAGTGAACTATTCACAATAGACGCAGCGGGCACTTTAGAACCATCAGTCAATGTAAGGTCAAGCTCAATCACAAAAAATGAAAAAATCAAATCACCGTCGGTTGCCGGTATATCCGCCAATTTCACTCCTGTTGCTGTAAGAATGTCACCTAACTTCAGAGTAAAGGATCCATTTTTGGATTTAGAATTAGTTTTTAACGTCCAATTAGAGCCTGGAATTGTCGTAAGTTTAACTCTATTTCCAGTATTTTTGTACTTTACAAATACATCAACACTACCAATTGTGTTTTGATCTTCTGATAGATAATCTGACTCTATAACAATATTTTGATCCACAGAACCTGCTACACTAAATCCACCAGCACCTCCATAGAGATTATCATCAAATAGATTATTAAATGCAGTACCTCTTAGTGCAAGATATGATCCTTTTTTGATTTGGTTTTTTCTTAATGGATCTAACTCATCATCAGTACATGATGTAAAAAGTAATCCAAAGAACGCAAACAATACAATATATTTCATATTCAATATAATTTAATATTAAAAAATTAATTAATAAAATCATCAGGATTATTATCCCAGAAAACTTTGTTGTAAGCATCAAAAACTTTCTGCTTAGCATTAGGATTTAGGTTTACAAAATCCGCAGGGTATACAAGTGATCTGATAAATTTACCACCCAAAGTTGCTCTCATAGGTTGTATTTTCTTCGGACTCCCTGTTCTTCGATACAAATTATAAGCTTCAACTCCATTTCCAAATAATGAAAGATAATACTCTTTCATTGACACATCTAATTTGTCAGTTGATGCAGCATAAAGCTCATTTACTTTAGCCACATAATCTGCTGTAGGTGTGACGGGTGCAGTCACTGCCAAAGATTTTTGAGTTGCAAATTTCTGCACTCTGGCTATTGATGCTTTAACTCCTGCCTCTGTCAAAGCTTTTGCATCACCACCAGTGCCCAATGTCAAAGCTGCTTCGGCTTTCAAGAAGTCAGTGAAATAAGACATCCAAATTGGCTCGATACCTGCACCATTCGCACCTTGGCCTTGTATTGTTCTACCAAAAAAAGTGGTATTATCAACGGCTGTATTATCCACGTTACCACCAAAAGGGTAAACACCCGGTGCTGTTAAAAATGGACCGTCTGGTGGAATACCATCATTATTACCATGGTCTCTACCATAAAATCCTGGCTCAAAAGTACAGAATGGTTGTCCATCAGCAATGTAATGGTCAGGTTTTGGTGTCACAGAACAAGGAATTGCATTTGGGTCTCTATTAAGAGCTTCTTTTTTACTACCTACTTGTCTGTAAAAATAGTATCTCCAACGAGGATCTTCTATGCCTTTACCTTTATAAGCTTGAAACATAAAGTAATTACCAAGATATCCATCAGCACCACCTAAAGCTGGTTGATAAAATTGTCTGTAAAGTTCAGCTCTAGCTCTGTTAGGTACAGTCTCAGGAGCGTACTTATAAGTGAACTCTTCAGCTTCAGTATCAATCAAGTCCGCAGCTAATAAAGTTGTTATTTCTGTTTTCGCTTTTGCCTGATCTGTCAATCTCAAGTTCATATAACCTTTTAGTTTCAAGGTATTTGCAAGCGCTGTCCATCTCTTAACATCACCTGCATAAAAAACATCCCTTGATAAAGACACAGCCGTTGTTTTGGCTAAATCTACAATGGCTTCATCAAGAAGTTTAATGCAAGCATTATAAATATCCTGACCTTTATCAACTTTTGGATTAAAGTTTCCAGTAATATCTGCCTGATTGGCTTCTGAGAATGGTACATCACCAAAAAAGTCCACCAAAGTCATATAGATGTATGCTTTCATGATTTTTGCAGTTCCGACATGTCTCCACGCTGTCTTCTGTGTACCATCTTTAATGATCACTTCGATAGGCTGTAGAGCATTGTTGTAGGCTGCTCCCCAAATATCATTATGGGACTGAGGTTGATATACTCTTTCATATCTGTCGCCACCTGTCATTGCCAACATCCTTGTTAGCTCCATCCCTGTTTCGCTGCTCTCCCGAAAGAAATCACCAAACTCAGCCTGGGCTTTATTGTTCAATGTCGTCAGGTCCAAAGCATCAGGGCCAACATTATTCGGATCGTTAAGGTTACCTGATATATCCGTCAAACCACAAGACGAAACAATCAATAACCCAAAAATAATAAAAATTTTATTTAAATTTCGCATAATATTAATTTTATTTACTTATTTAGAAATCAACTTTTACATTAATACCCATTCTTCTGGCAGAAGGTCCCCCCAAGAAATCAAACCCTGTACCATTTCCTTGTCCAAAAGTGGTTCTATCAGGATCCACTTTTGCAGATGCAGGAGTGTTAAATGTTCTCCACCAAACATTATTGGCAGTCAACTGTATGTTAACTCCTTTAATGATAGAATTTTTAAACAATCTAGAAGGCAAAGCATATCCAGCTGATATCTCTCTGATTCTGATTCTAGTTGCTTCATAAATACCTCTATCATCAGCACCACCACCAATTATGTTGTTTCCAAAAAATACGCCTGAAGCAGGCATTGGTATGTCATTAGGTGTTCCGTCTTCTTTAACACCGGGAAGTATTACGGTCAAAGTCGGGTCAAAACTTTCCAATTCTTTAGCGACGCCTCTACCAATCGGAACTGCGGCAGAATATGAGAATATCTCTCCTCCTCTTACAAAATCCACTTGTGCACCTAAATTGACGCCAAAAATATTAAAATTTGTAAATCCACTTAGCATCCAATCTGGATTAGGGTCACCAATGATATGAGTTTCTGATGAAATTTTCCAGTCTCCATTTTCAGTAACGAGTAACTCACCTTTTTCATTTTTTTCGACTCTTGTTCCTTTGATTACACCAAATGGTTGTCCTTCTATAGCAAATGATCCAAGGTTAGTAAAACCTCCGATGAGGATTTCTTTAGACCCTTCAGGCAGTGATTCGACCAAACTCGTATTTTTTGTAAAGTTAAATCTTAAATCCCAGTTGAAATTTTTTGATCTTATAGGATTGATACTTAACGCTAACTCAATTCCCTTGTTTGATATAGTACCAGCATTAATAAATGTTGAAAAATATCCTGAACTCGGGTCCAATGGTCTTTCTACAATCTGATCTTTAGCTAATCTGCTGTAAATAGATAAGTCAACACCAAATCTGTTATCATACAATTTTGTTTCAATACCAAATTCAAGTTCAGATTGTAACTCAGGCGTTAAATTGGTATTCGCCAATAAATCAGGATTTGACAAACCAACAGATTGACCTAAATTATCTTTAGTCAATTCAGTGTTGATTAATAGTGATTGTGTGGTAGAATACGGTGCTGCAAAATTTGCAGATGTTCCATATGCCGCACGCAATTTCAGATAATCCAAAAATGAACCTTGAATACCTTCAAAAGCATCTGAAGGAACAAATGAAACACTAACACCAGGGTAAAATATAGAATTGAACTCAGGCTGATGAGTAGAAGACCAGTCATTTCTTCCTGAAACGTTCAAATATAAATAATTCTTATATCCAAAATTCAAATCTCCATATACTCCATTTAATAACTGATTTCTTTCGAAATTTAAATTTTGTCCTCTAATCGTTCTTGCCGATGTAGTCAAAAAATTCCTTTCGTTCAATAATCCAAAAACAATTTGTCCCAAACTCTCTGATCCATTCTGATTGTAAGTATCTTTTCTTGAGTTTGCTCCAACATTTATAGTCAGGTCAATATCATCAGACAAACTTCTTACACCAGTCAGATATAAAGTATGGTCAGTGATAGTATTTCTACCCACTGTATTTCTAAGGAAGCCTGTACCGAATGCACCTACAGCAACAGGAAATCCCCTTGCCCCTTTATTTGAATAATAAGATGCAGTGTTAGTAAAATTATCAACGCCTACTCTATAGGTAGCAGTCAACCAATCCAACATCTTGTAAGATGCTGATAGGTTTGTCATGAATCTATCCACTTTGGATGTTTCGCCCGCGTTGTCTAATAACCAATACGGGTTAGTGATATCACCTCCATTTCTATAGTAGATAGGCTCTTTTGTTACTGGATTTGCAAAAGGCAAATTTGTAAGATCTATATTTCTAGGTGTGTATAACAAATTTGCAAAAACAGAAGGTCCTCCATTAGAATTACTTCCAAGACCTGCCCCAACTGGAGGTGTTTTGAAATCAGTTTTTACATAATTCAAACTCCCTGATAATTTAAGTTTAGAACTTAAATTAGCTGTACCACCTACAGATACATTTGTTCTGTCAAGTCTGTTATTTTTGATATATCCATCTTCACCTGTTTTAGAAATAGAAATATTGAAACCTCCAAATTCACTGGATACACCTGCATTGGCTGATGTAGTAAGAGATTGGCCCATTTTAAAAAAGTCAGCTACATTATTAGGTTGAGCAACCGGAATATATGCTTTAGCTAACGTTGTTCCATCCAATTGAAATTCTGGTCTATCAGGGAACAAAGCTCTATGTTCAAAATATGGGTGTCTGAAATATGGTAACCCACCTGCTCCGTTTACAGGAGCGTTGCCATCCATCACATATCCCCAGTTACTAAAAAATTCTCCATAAACACCATCAAAACCATTTGCCCACTTATTTTGGTACTCCGGAAAAACAGCTTCCACAATGTTGTAAGCCTGAGATACGCTTGCGTAATATTTCTTTTTACTAACAGATCCAGTTTTTGTAGTTATCAATATCACTCCATTCCTACCTTGTGACCCATATAATGTGGTAGCACTTAGTCCTCTCAATACAGACATAGTCTCTATATTATTAGGGTCTATATCCAAATTTCTTGTAGGGGCAATATTACCATCACGGAAGTCCTTTGTGTCTTCTGATCCTGTATTTATTGGCACACCATCAACAACCCAAAGTGGTTGAGAATTACCAGAAATGGTACTTACCCCACGGATGTTGATTTTTGTACCTGAACCTGCCAAACCTGCACTGTTTGCGATGGTGACACCAGGCGAACGACCGGCCAAAGCTCTAGCCACATCTGTCTCAGGTCTACCAGCAATTTCTTCTGCAGATATTGATGTAGTTGCATAACCAAGCGCCTTTTTTTCCCTCTTGATTCCTAAAGCGGTTACTACAATTTCTTCAAGGACTTTTCCCTCAGCCATTGTAACATTAACTACATTGGATGAGCCTATGGCTACTTCCTGTGTTTCATATCCAGTATAACTGAATACTAAGGTGTTTGTACCGGAAGGCACTCTCACCGAATACATACCATCAATGTCAGTGATGGTACCAGTACCTTCTGCCCCTTTGGCAGTAACGTTTGCTCCGATCAGGGCTTCTCCGGCAGAGTCAATGACTTTACCCGAAACCGTCATCTGTCCAAAAGTCATACTTATACTCCCAAAGAGCAAAAACAATGAAAATAAGACTTGTTTCATTCTAAAAATTGTTTTGTTAGTAAATAAATAATTCAAAAAATATCTTTATGAGAAATACTTCAGGGCAAATATAAAGCCTTTGATCACTTAAAAAAACATTTTGCTACAAATTATTTAACGGATTCTTAACATAAAACGCTGCATGGTAAACGACTTTCTAAAACATATAAATAAATATACTATATAAACATTTATTATATAATACTTTAAATAAATTAAAGCTAAATACTGTGAAATTTGACCTTCTCTAGCTAGTTAATTTATAGTTAACGATGTAAAATTTATCTTTTTTATTTTCAAATGATAAAAACCTAAGTAAGACTTTTTCTTACGCTTAAAACAAAAAGGACTGTCCATAATATATGAACAGCCCTTTGTTTTAAAAATAATGAATATATATTCATTTATTTATCCCAAAATACCCTTTCATCAAGATTTGTCTTCTGAACAGGCGCATTGTTGTTAAGATCTATTTCTGATTGAGGATAAAATAATGACCTAGGAATATTTGGAAACAAAGCATTAGGTGGTGCCGTGATGGTTGGGAAACCTGTTCTTCTCCAATCAGTCCATGGCTCCAGTATAACTCCATAACTTGCTACAAATTTTTCTTCGATAATCTTCTTAACTTTTTCAGTTTCAGAACCGGTCAAAGCTCCATTAGCGGCAATATAAGTGTCAATAGCTGCTGTGGATACGCTAGCAGATTGCATACTTGCCCGAATTCCTGCCTGAAAGAATAATTCTGCATCACCGCTGGCACCTAAAACAGCTGCCTCAGCTCTTATAAAATTATATTCTGCAAAAGTCAACATTCTTATCGGCGCTGTTCCGGTATATGTATAAGATGTATTGTTTAAAGAACCATCTGCATTTATAGGAGCTGCTGCTTTAGTTGTATCGCCCCTTAAATAAATGTGAAACCTAGAATACTTAAACGATGCTGCATCACCACCTTTCGCACCTAGATATTTTGCATTTGCCTGATCATAAGTAAAAGGAAACGGGGTGAAATATCTGCTTCGTCTGGGGTCAACCTTTGAGTTCATCATATCTACTAAAGTATTATTTGGAAACAACTGATTCGCTCTATCTTGTTCAAACTGATGAATAGGATTTTGTTGTCTTGATGCATTAAAAAATGCCATTTCAAAATTATCTGCATTAGATGCCATAGCAGGCGCTGATGAAAGACCATTTATCCCTGCTATCATTTTAGCTTTATCCAACTTGCTGTAATGCAA
>Ga0105047_10009212_pt1 | contig 16300 bp, 14 predicted proteins | sample MAT04_FD_78384 | JGI IMG/M metagenome (GOLD analysis project Ga0105047, IMG submission 78384) | Freshwater microbial communities from Lake Fryxell liftoff mats and glacier meltwater in Antarctica - MAT-04 (megahit assembly) | ecosystem: Environmental > Aquatic > Freshwater > Ice > Liftoff...
CCCGGGGTATAGGTCTGGTGGATGGAGCCGACGCAGGTGGCTCCGATTTCCAGGATGAGGATGGTGCCGAGGTCTTCCGTTTCGAGTCGGCAGATCGTGCGCTTGTTTGTCCAGAGGTAGGAGAGGTTTTTCGCAAGAGCGATGGGGGATACGGAAAACAAGGGGCCGGGGATGGTCTTCGTTTCCGAAGGGATGCCTGCGGCGGGGAAGTGGAAACGGTGGTAATCGACCGGGCAGAGGCGCGAGAGGACAAGCGAGCCTTTGGCGTATTTCTCCGCGAGCGCCGCATCCCCGAGCAATGCGGGGAGATCGAAAGTCTGGCCTTTCACGAAAAAGGAACGGATCGCGGAGATGTCCGGAAAGCCGAGATGGCGACCGTCCGCAGGGAACACGACAGGGGAGGGCGCGATGGGTCTGGCGGAGGGCTTGAGCTCCCGGAAGAAAAATTCGTTGAAGCTCTTGAACGAGGATGGCGCTTCGGCAAATTCCGAAGGATCGAGACCGTATAGCTTGATGAAGGGTTCGATGCGGCTGACGGACTCCGGGTTCGACATGCGGGCGCCATACCATTTTGAGAAGCCGTGGCGTTTGACGAGAGCGTGAAGGGATATTTTTCCGAGCGGATTTCCATAGATCCAGCGGAGGAAAGACTCGCCATAGACCTGTTCGGACTCGGCCTGGCCGGTGTGGCGGTTGAAGTATCGGATGTTTTCCACTGGGAGGATTCAACGGGCGGGAAGCAGGAAAGTCAAAGGCAGCTTGCGGGGTGGAAGATCGCGGCGCGGAGCGGCGTAAAGTGGGGTGATTGAACTTGCGGGCTGGGTTGTCCGCGACTATCTCCCACAAAATGAAAGGAATCCGCCTCATCGTGACCGCCGCTTGCCTCATGTCTCTTGCTTGCGGGAAAAAGGCCGCGCGTGTGACTGTGGAGGAAACCCGTGAAGCGACCACGAAGGATGTTTCCCCGCTGCTTTCGGCCACCGCCGAGCAGCGGTTCAGCGATCAGAGACCCTCACCCGTTCAGGGCGATGCTCCGGAAAATTGGCTGAAACTGCCCGCCGCGCAGTTCCGCGACCTCAACTACCGCTTCGGAGAATCCGGCCAGGCCGAGGTCTATGTATCCATCCTCTCCGGCTCCGTGGGCGACAATGTGAACCGCTGGCTGCGGCAGTTCGGAAAAGATCCCCTCGATCCAGCGGGGGTGGACGCGCTGGAGAAAATCGGTATCGCCGGAACCGAGGGCGTATGGGTCGAGGCGGATGGCGATTATGGCTCCGGGATGGGTGCGGAGGCGAAACCGGGATACGGTCTCGCGGGAGTGATCGCGGAGGTCGATGGCCGCATCCTGACCGTGAAAATGATAGGCCCGAAGGCCGAGGTGGAAGCGGAGAAGGCGGCTCTCAAGGGCTTCGCCAACAGCCTTCGTCTGACGAACTGAGCAATTTTTGAATTTTTGACATGGATTCGATCCCAGACAATAACAGCACTCCTTCTGTCTTTATCAGTTTCTCAAATGTGGATCGTTCCATTGCGGAAGCGGCCTGCGATATGATGGAGTCGAGCGGAATCAACTGCTGGATCGCTCCGCGTGACATACCGCCAGGCTTGTCCTATGCCGAGGGAATCATGGAAGGCCTGAACCAGGCGCGTGTCATGGTGCTGATTTTCTCCTCCCACGCGAACGCGTCATCCCATGTCCAGCGCGAAGTGGAGCGTGCGATTAATCGCTCGATTGCGGTGATACCTTTCCGAATTGAGAACATAAGGCCAAGCCACGGAATGGAATATTTCCTTTCGTTGCCAAACTGGCTCGACGCGCTTTCTCCTCCAATGGAGGCACATTTTGAAAATCTGGTAGAATCAGTGAAAGCTCAGTTCACTGCGACGGCTCTCATACGAAAAGGAAACAAGCCAATACAAGACATTCGCACCGCGCCTGGAAAAACAAAATCCTGGCCCGTGAAGATCTATGATTTCCTCTCCGGCTTCCATCTCGCGACGGTTACTTTCGTCCTGCTCCTGATCCTAACCTGGCTGGCCACACTGGAGCAAATCGACCACGGCCTCTACCCCACGCTGAACAAGTATTTCAGTTGGCAATCGCCTTGGCTGATCCCGGAAATCAACGGGAAGAAAGTCCCGGTCATTCTTCCCGGCGGCTACTACGTCTGCGCGGCGCTGCTGGTGAACATGATCCTCGGCGGCATCATCCGCATCCGCAAGGGATGGCGTAAGGCGGGCAATCTCATCTCTCACTTCGGCATCGTCTTCATGCTCCTCGGCGGAGGTGTGGCCCACCACTTTTCCGAGCGCGGGAACATGGCAATCTTCGAGGGCGAATCCAGCAATGTCGCGGAGGACTACAACGAATATGTCGTCGAGGTCGCCGACATGAAGGATGGGGAGGTCGGGAAAATCCACGTCATCCGGGGCGAGTGGCTAACCGATCTAACAGCGGGTAATTCCCGGATCTTCGATTTCAAAGGCATCCCCTTCGCACTGGAAATTTCCGGATACCTGATCAACACCGCTCCCGAAAACCTACTGATCAATCCCCCGAAGAAACAGGAGCGGCAAGTTGATGGCTACTTCCTCGAGGAAAAGGCAAGCAACGTCGAGGCCGAGCGCAATGTCGCCGGTTGCTACGCCCGGATCGTTTCTGAGGATGGGAAAAAGTCCGATCCCTTCATCCTCTGGGGCGGGCAGAACCATCCTTACACGGTCAGCATCGGGGCGAAACAATTCACCGTCGATATGCGGAAACGGCTGTGGCCGATGCCCTTCACCGTGGACCTGGACAAGTTCATCGCGGAGTTCCACCCCGGCACCTCGCGTCCGGAGAAATTCGTTTCCAAGATCCGCCGCATCGAGAACGGACAGGAGGCCAAAGTCACTATCGAGATGAACGAGCCGATGCGCTACGAGGGCTTTACCTTTTTCCAAGCCAGCTACGGTCCGCCCGACGCGCGCCCCGGGGACAGGATGTATTCCGTCTTCGAGGTCGTGAGGAATCCCGCCGACAAGTGGCCGGAATACAGCCTCTACGCCGTGGCCTTCGGGATGCTGGTCACGTTTTTAACCAAACTGTTCGGACACCTCGGTGCCGCTTCAAGAAAGAGAAAGAATGAAAACTGACCAATCGAACTGGGGAAAATGGATCGTCGCGATTGTCGCCCTGTGCGCGCTGCTGGGCGTGCTTTTCAGCGTGATGCGGGAAAACATCGGCAGCGGGGACGCGCACAAAGTGCCTGGCTATGTCCCGTGGGAAAAGGAGACCGTCAAGCTGGTTGAGAGCCTACCCGTCCTCGATGGCGGCCGGGTCAAGCCGCTGTCCACCTACGCGGGTTTCAACATGCTCACTCTGCACGGCGCGCGCTCGATGAAGATCATCGGGAAAGACGGCAGGAAAATCAAACTCAGGCCGACCGAATGGATGATGGACACTCTGTTCCGCCCTGAGCTGGCGGTCGATCTGCCGACTTTCCGCATCGACAACTCGAAAGTTCTGGAGGCCATCGGAGTGAAGGAAAAAGGCCGCCGGGACCGTTACAGCTACAGCGAGCTGGAGGGCCATCGCGACCAGCTCATCGAACTCGCGAAATCCTACGAGCCCATCGAGAAAGCCAAGCGCGATCCCGTCCAGTCCCAGACCATCGACCTCGCATACAGCATCAGGAATTACGAGAGCCTGCTCGGCTACTTCGGCTTCGCGCGGAACGGCATCGTCCTGCGCGGCTCCGGTAAGGATGGCGCTCCCGACCAACGCTCGGACCTCAGTGCCGTCATGACCTCCGCACCATTGCTGCGTGAGGAAATCGCCAAAGCGCAGCAGGATGGGGGACAGATCGACGGGCGTATCCAGGATCTTCTCCAACAGGTGCTCGATGCCGCGAATTTTTCAAAATTCAGTCTCTTCATCCTCCCTCCCAAGGACGCTTCCGACAAGGCATGGCTCACCGCCGGAGACTCCATCATGGGCGTGATGACCATGCAATCGACCGATCCGGAAACGGCGATCAAAGACATGAAGGCGTTGGAAACCGCTGTCCGCTCCCACTATGTTTCCGAAAAGGAATTCCGCAAGAATTTCGGCGGGTTCAAGGATCGCATCGACAAGCGCGTCGAGTCCCGGGGCGAACTGAAACGCATCGCCATGGAGGTCACCTACTACAAGCGGGACTGGTTCCTCAACGCGCTGGTGTTCTTCATCATCGGGTGGCTTTGCGCACTGGGCATGTGGGGACTCGGCTCGTCGCGGGTTGGGAAAATCTTCTCCTGGGCCACACTTGGATTCACCATACTGGGTGGCGTGTGGTGCGTGATCGCCATCGTCACGCGCTGCCTGATTATGAGCCGCCCGCCCGTGGGAAATCTCTATGATACGGTCATCTTCATCGGCACCGCGCTGGTCTTCCTCGCGCTGCTGGTCGAGTGGATGACACGGCGACGCTTCGCTCTCGGCCTCGCTCCCATCCTCGGCACTGCACTCATGCTTCTAGGACGCCTTTACGAAGTAGGCGACGCCAGCGATCACATGGATCCGCTTCCCGCCGTCCTCATTTCGAATTTCTGGCTCTCCACCCACGTCATCACCATCACTCTTGGCTACGCCGCAGGGCTGTTCACCGCCGTGCTTTCCGCAGCTTACATCATCATGCGCGGATTGAATCTGGATGGGGACAACAAGGACCTCCGCCGCTCCCTCACCAAGGCTGTCTATGGCTGCCTATGCTTCACCGTTTTCCTCTCGCTTGTCGGCACTGTGCTCGGCGGCATCTGGGCGAACTACTCCTGGGGCCGCTTCTGGGGCTGGGATCCCAAGGAAAACGGCGCTCTCATGATCGTGCTCTGGACACTCGCCGTCCTCCACGCCCGCCTCGGTGGCATCGTCAGGGAATGGGGCCTGCACCTCTGCTCCCTGTTCACCGCGATCATTGTCGGATTCTCGTGGTGGCATGTGAATTTCCTCGGAGTCGGTCTGCACAACTACGGCTTCACGGCTGACAAAAAGTTCCTGATCTTCATCTTCTACGGCATCGTCCTTCTGTTCATGCTCTTCGGCATCACCGCGATGCTGGTGGAGAGATTCTCCACTCCGGAAAAGAAATCCGCCGAGCCTCTATTGGCGAAGAAAGCGGCATCCAATGGCTGAGCACTGTTTCACCGGAAAAAGCAGGTTGCGCCTATTTGGAACCGGAGTAACCGTTTTCCCATGGCCTCTAACAAAGCATCCTTCAGCATCGCCTCCATCCTCGCGATCATCGCGGCAATCCTCAGCTTCCAGGTCGGAGCGATCGGCGGGCTTCTGCTCGCGGCTGTCGCCTTCATCTTCGGAGCGATCGGACTTGTCCTAGCACTGTCCCCGAGCAAACGAGGCGGTGGCCTTAGCATCCTCGCGGTCATCCTCAGCTTCATCGGTGTCATCGCTGCGATCGTGAAAGCGATCATGTGGTTCTTCCAATAGCTCTCGGGATTTTCCTGCTGGAGATTTCGCCGGGGGATTCCATGATCTCCCGCAGATGAGCACGGAAGTCGGCGATTACGAGAAATTGGGCAAATTCTATCTGGGCAAGGGATACGATTCCGACACCCAGACGGTCGGGGACGACCTGGTCATGTATGACTCGAACGACCTCGTCACCCATGGAGTGGTTCTGGGGATGACCGGATCCGGGAAAACAGGTCTCTGCATCGCGCTCCTGGAAGAGGCGGCCATGGACAACATCCCGGCCATCGTGATCGATCCCAAGGGCGACATCTCCAACCTGCTGCTGACTTTTCCGGAGCTGGACGGAAAAAGTTTCGAGCCGTGGGTGAATGAGGACGATGCGAAAAAGAAAGGTGCCACCGTATCTGAGTTCGCCGAAAAAACCGCAGCGATGTGGAAGAACGGGTTGGCCGAGTGGGGCCAGTCGCCGGAGCGAATTTCGCAGTTCCGCGAGAAGGTGGACATCAATATTTTCACGCCGGGCAGCAACTCCGGTATCCCTGTGTCGATTTTAAGCTCCTTGGGGGTTCCGCCTGCGGAAGTGATGGAGGACGGCGAGCTTTTCGGAGACAGGATCAGCAGCACGGCGGAGAGTCTGCTTTCTCTCGTCGGTGTATCGACGGATGGCACCCAATCCCCGGAAGCGGTGTTGCTTGGCGCGATTTTCCAGAACGAGTGGAAGGCGGGACGCAGCTTGGATTTGGAAAAACTCATCCGCGAGATCCAGCGACCCTCAGTTACAAAAATCGGTGTGATCGACATGGAGAGTTTCTATCCGGAAAAATCCCGTCAGGCGCTGGCGTTGAAATTCAACAACCTTTTGGCATCCCCTGGCTTCTCCACATGGCTGGAGGGCGCGCCGCTCGACATTGCAAAGATGCTTCACCGCGATGACGGCAAGCCGCGGATCTCCATTTTCTCCATCGCGCACCTCAATGACAGCGAGCGCATGTTCTTCGTGAGTCTTCTGCTCAACCAGATGCTCGGCTGGATGCGCACGCAGCGCGGGACGACCTCCCTCCGTGCCATTCTCTACATGGATGAGATCTTCGGATACCTGCCTCCGACCGCGAACCCACCTTCCAAGCGCCCGATGATGACCATGCTCAAGCAGGCCCGCGCCTTCGGAGTGGGTTGCCTGCTGGCCACGCAGAATCCGGTCGATCTCGATTACAAGGCTCTCTCCAACATCGGCACCTGGTTTCTCGGAAGACTCCAGACGGAGCGCGACAAGATGCGGGTGCTTGACGGGCTGGAAGGAGCTGCGGGAGCGCAGAACGCCAAGTTCAACCGCAAGGAAATGGAGACACTCCTCTCCGGCCTGGGAAACCGGATTTTCCTGATGAACAACGTCCATGAGGATCAACCCGTGCTGTTTCATGTCCGCTGGGTGATGAGTTACTTGAGCGGCCCGATGACCCGCGGGCAGATCAAGACTATGATGGAGCCGAAGCGCGGCGGTTTCGTGATCGAAAAACCCATGGCCGCGGAGTCCGACAACCCGATGGCAAGACCTTCTCGCGGCATCGGAGCAGGACGCCCGGTCGTCGGCACCGGCGTGCTGGAGCTTTTCGCGGAAGCGGATGGCGAGGAATACCAACCGTATCTCCTGCGGGAGGCGACCGTTCATTTCTCCCTCTCCAAAGCGAATGTCGAGGGCAGCAGGAAGGTCGTGAAAGTGAATCCGGTTCTGGAAAAGGAAATTTCCTGGGACGAGACCGGGACCGTGGCGCTGGAAAGCCTGCGGGAAAAACCGGAGGAGGGGATTGGTTTCGCGGAACTGCCTGGCTACGCGATGAATGCGAAGAATTACAAGCAGGTCGAAAAGGATTTCGAAGATGATCTGTATCGCGATGAGCGGGAGGAAATCTGGAGTTGCCCGTTGCTTAAAGCATGGGGTCGCTTCGATGAGAAAGAGCAGGACTTCCGGGTCAGGATCGCGCATGAGGCGCGGGAGGCTCGCGACGAGGCGGTCATGAAAATCCGCGACTCGGCGGCTCAGAAAGTAAAAACCATCGAAAGCAGAATCCGCACGGCCCAGCTCCAGCTCGCGAAGGAAGAGGCGGAGGCGGGTTCCGCGAAAATGCAGGCCGGGATCTCGGTGCTGGGCGGAATTCTTAAGAGCATTTTCGGAAGGAAATCCGGGATGGGCACCATCATCCGGGGCAGCGGCTCCACGTCGGTCACCAAGGCGACAAGCGCCTACAAGCAGCACAAGGATGTCGCCTACGCGGAAGCGAAGGTAGATGGACTGGAGGATGAAGTGAAAGCGATCAACGCCGACATGGAGAAGGAAATCGCTGCCATCAGCGCCAGCTACGATCCCTCGAAGCTTTCGCTGGAAAAGGAAACCCTCAAACCGACGCGGACAGATGTGAAGATTGAGCGGGTGGGGCTGTTGTGGAAGTGATCACCAGGTTTCGACTTTCAAGTCCGGGACTCTGCGGAACTCCTTGACATTTCCGGTGACGAGCGCCCACCCGCGCAGGCGAGCCGTGCCTGCGATAAGATTGTCAATCCCGCCGATGGCAGTTCCCCTGCCTTCCAGCGTAGCTCGAATGCGGGCGGACTCCGAAGCCTCGTCATCCGAAAACGGAGCCACTTTCAGCAGCTCGATGAGACCAGCCAGATCACGGATTCTCTCCTTTTTCCTCAACGTGCTTTTCTCGATACCCACTCGCAGCTCATAGACGCTTAGGATCGAAATGTGGATGCTCTCGGGGTCATGCCGGGTGATTTGCTTTTTCACTTCCGGGTCGTCCCGCAGAAAGCGGATGCAAGTGTCCGTATCGAGAAGAAACATGATCAGAAATCGATGGGTCGGGAATCTTTTGGACGGGCGGGAGCCTCGAAATCGTCGAAAGCTCCTGTGAACCATTTGTCCAGATCCACCGGCCAGCCCTTCGCGTCCAAGGGAGTGAGAATCAGCTTGTCGTCCTTCTTCTCGATCATGATCTCGCCAGGTGGAAGCGCGTATTTCGCCGGCAAGCGGACGGCCATGCTTCCTCCGTTTTTGAAGATTCTGGTCGTTTCCATGTGTAGAGCTTATCAGGGGTAAATTAAAATGCCAGAAAATACACCTCATCCGGTGTATGATCTTTTTTCCCTCTACAGTGGAATCCGCGCTTGCCGGGTGGCTGGGCGGTCTGTTGACTTTCGCATGGCAGAGATTTCTTTGGGATTGTCTTTTGACGATGTGCTTCTGGTTCCGGCGTTGAGCGCGATTTTACCGGGAGAGGCGGATCTGAGCACGGAGCTGGTGGAAGGGATTTCCCTGAAACTACCCGTGGTTTCCGCTGCGATGGATACCGTTTCCGAGCATGATCTCGCCATCGCCCTAGCTCGTGAAGGCGGCATGGGAGTCATCCACCGCGCCTGCCCGATCGACGAGCAGGCGGCGATGGTCTCCAAGGTGAAACGCTCGGAAAGCGCGGTGATCAACAAACCTTTGACGGTCCGCAAGACGGATACGGTCGAGCGCGTGCTGGCCATCATGAACGCGAACGGCTTCTCCGGATTTCCCGTGGTGGATGATAATGGCCGCCTCGAAGGGATGGTGACGGGCCGCGATGTCCGCTATCTCGACAGACCGGGCGCTCTGGTCTCCGAAGTGATGACCCCGCGCGAAAAAGTCATCACCGCCCCTCCCACCACTGGTCTTGAAGAGGCCCGGCGCATCCTTTACAAAAGCCGCATCGAGAAGCTGCCGCTGGTCGATGCCGATGGGCACCTGGTCGGGTTGATCACCGGATCGGATATCGAGAAGCGGATCACATTCACCAACTCCGCCAAGGACTCCAACGGCCAGCTCCGCTGCGGTGCGGCGGTCGGAGTGGGGCCGGAATATCTGGAACGTGCGAAAGCACTGATCGCGGCCGGCGCTGACGCCCTTTTCATCGACGCCGCCACCGGCCACACCCGCCATGTGTTGGATGTGATCGAGAAGCTCCGCAGTCTTGGCGATGTCCCGGTTGTTGCTGGAAATGTGGTGACCGAGCAAGGTGCGAAGGATCTCGTTTCCGCAGGGGCGAACGCGTTGAAAGTCGGGGTCGGTCCCGGCTCGATCTGCACCACCCGAGTCATCGCCGGGGTCGGGATGCCACAGTTCACTTCCATCCAGAATGTCGCGGGATACTGCCGGGAGAGGGGCGTTAAAGTGATCGCGGACGGGGGTATCCGCTACTCCGGTGACGTGGTGAAAGCCATCGCCGCCGGTGCCGATCTGGTGATGCTCGGTTCGCTCCTGGCCGGCACGCGGGAAAGCCCGGGCCAGAGCGTGTACTACCAGGGTCGCCGTTTCAAAACCTACCGCGGCATGGGTTCGCTCGGTGCGATGGCGAAGGGAGCGGGCGACCGTTATGGCCAGAACAGCTCAGGGAAACTCGTCGCGGAAGGTGTCGAGGGCCGGGTGCCATACAAAGGGCCGCTCTCCGATGTCATCTTCCAACTCATGGGCGGCCTGAAATCCGGCATGGGCTATGTCGGCGCGTCCACGCTCCAAGAACTCCGCGATCTGGCGGTCTTCACCCGTATCACCCCGGGAGGCCTCCGCGAAAGCCACGTCCACGACATCGTGATGACCGAGGAACCCACCAACTACCAACCGCTCGGTTAAAATTCAAGTTTCAAAGTTCAAATTTCAAGGAAGAGAAGGTGATGCAGCCGATCCCTTTTTCGCGGGACGCGACCTTGATTGGGAGTTGAACTTTGAAAGTTGAAATTTGAAAGTTGAATTTTATGCACGATACCAATCACGTCGCCGTTATCGACTTCGGCTCGCAATACACGCAGCTCATCGTCCGCCGGGTGAGGGAGCTGGGATTTTTCGCGATGCTATATGCGCTGGAGGATTTTCCTGACATCGGAAAACCGGGGGCGATCATTCTCTCGGGCGGTCCGAAGAGCACCAGTGAGGCGGATGCCCCGGATCTTGACTTCGATGCCTTGAAATCCTTCGGGGTTCCCGTGCTTGGCGTGTGTTACGGGATGCAGCTCCTGAATCTGAAATTCGGCGGCACTGTGGAAGCCAGCGTCAGGCGTGAATATGGTCCGGCGAATCTTTTTCCGCTCCGGGAATGCGAGCTTTACGAAGGTATTTCCGAAATTTCCCAGGTCTGGATGAGCCATTCGGATACGGTCAAAGTCATCCCGGAATGCGCGAAGGTGATCGCGACCAACCAGCACGGCACCCCCGTTTCCCTCCAGTGGGACGAGCGATTCTACGGAATCCAGTTTCATCCGGAGGTGACGCACAGCCACGAGGGTTTGCGGATTTTGAAAAATTTTCTCGGTCAGGCGGAGGGGCTGATGCCGTTCAAGATCGATGACTTCAAGCGTGAGATGATCGATAACATTCGCACGACCGTCGGTGACAGGCTGGTGGTGTGCGGGGTTTCCGGTGGAGTCGATAGCACGGTGCTGGCGGTGCTGCTGAAAGAGGCGGGTGTCAAGACCCGCGCCATCTTCGTGGACAACGGGCTGCTGCGGAAAGGCGAGGCGGAGGTCGTGCAGGCGAACTTCAAGCGCATGGGCGTGGACATCGAGACGGTCGATGCGTCGGACCGTTTCCTCGACGCCCTGGCCGGAGAAGCCGATCCCGAGAAGAAACGCAAGATCATAGGGAACATGTTTATCGAGGTGTTCTGGGATGCGGTGGGAGATGCGGAAATGCTGGCTCAAGGCACCCTTTATCCGGATGTGATCGAGAGCGCCTCGAATGCGAAATCCAAAGCCTCGGTGATCAAGACGCACCACAACCGCGTGCCGAAAATCCTGGAACTTCAGGCAGAGGGGAAAGTCCTGGAGCCACTTGCCGAACTTTTTAAAGACGAGGTGCGCGCGCTTGGAAGATCGCTTGGAATTGAGAACGACATCCTTCAACGCCACCCCTTTCCGGGGCCCGGTCTATCAGTCCGCTGCCCCGGCGTAGTGGACAGGGAGCGGCTGGAGATCATCCGAGAATGTGATGACATTTTCATCGGGAAACTCAAGGAGCACGGTTGGTATGACAAGGTCTGGCAGGCATACGCGGGCCTCATTCCAGTGAAAACCGTGGGTGTGAAGGGTGATGAGCGCAGCTACGAATGGGCGACCAATCTCCGCGCCGTCATTTCCGAAGACGCGATGACCGCCGACTGGGTGGAGCTTCCTTACATCATCCTCCGCGAAACCAGTCACCGGATTCTGAACGAGGTGAAAGGGATCAACCGGGTGCTGTATGATGTCTCTACCAAGCCTCCGGCAAGTATCGAGTGGGAATGAGTGAGGCAGGGACTTTTATCCCTAAAAGTCCATATCTGACGGCTTCTATGATCCCTTCGGATGTCTTCGGGGAATGCCGCCGCGAGATATGGACGGCTCGGAGAGACCGTCCCTGCCTGGTTTCTTCCCATCCATCTCACGGGTGCGTTTCCGCCAATCCTTTTTCGCTGGCTGCACTTCGAGGGCTTGCGATTTCGCGTGGTAGTCGAAGTTGTGCAGGCGCTTTCTCGGGATGCGGTCGCCGATGTGGCGCTCCAGGATGTTGAGCAGATTGAGATCGCCGCGCGGGACGAAACTGATCGCATCTCCCAGTGCCTCCGCCCGCCCGGTGCGCCCGATGCGGTGGACATAGTCCTCGGGGTTGACCGGGAAGTCGTAGTTCACCACATGGCTGACTCCGTCGATATCGATGCCACGGGCGACGATGTCTGTCGCGACCAGCACCTGCGCTTCGCCATCCTTGAAATCCTGGAGGGCTTTCAGGCGTTGTTCCTGCGAGCGGCTGGAGTGAAGCTTGGTGACTTTGATTTTGGATGCGCGGAGGAAATCAGTGAGCTTGTTGGCGGCGTCTTTCAGGCGGACGAAGACCAGCACTTTTCCGAATTTCGGATTCTGCAGCAGTTCCAACAGCAAGGCGCCTTTCAGATGCGGCGGGACTTCATAGACGCTCTGGTTGACCGTGTCGGCGGGGTCGGACTGCTTGCCGAGCTGGACTTTTTTCGGATCGCGCTGGAATCGTTTCGCGAGCGATTCGATGGCCTTGGAGAAGGTCGCGGAAAACATCAGGGTCTGCCTCCGTTTGGGAAGCGAGGCGACGATGGTCTCGATATCCGGGAGGAAACCCATGTGCAGCATCCGGTCGGCCTCATCGAGCACGAGTGTTTCCAATGCGGAAAAATCGATTTTCTGCCGCTCCATCAGGTCGATCAGCCGCCCGGGCGTCGCGACCACGATGTGGACGCCTTTTCTCAGTGCTTTGATCTGAGCGTGCTCATCGACTCCGCCGAAAATCGCCGAGGTGCGGACCGGAAAATGCCGCCCGTAGGACTGGATGTTCTCCATGATCTGGATAGCGAGCTCGCGGGTCGGTGCCAGGATCAGCGCGCGGGTGCCAAGCAGCTTTCTCTCCGCGTTCAGGATCGCGAGCCGGTGGAGGATGGGCCACACGAAGGCGGCGGTTTTCCCCGTGCCGGTCTGGGCGATGGCGATCAGGTCATGCCCCTGCATTACCTTCGGAATGGCGGCGGTCTGGACGGGGGTGGGGCGCGTGTAGCCCACCTTCGCGATCGCGCGGAGGATGCCCTGGTCGAGTCCGAACTTCGTGAATGGCATGGATGGGACGTGTTTCAGGAAGTCTGGGTGCCACCCATTCTGGAGGTGATGTTTTTCACAGCCTCAGTGGCACCGGGATCGTCCGGCTGGGTTTTGAGGAATTTCCTGAAAGCGGCCAGCGCTTCGGTCAGGCGACCGGTATCGGCAAGCAGCATTCCTTTTTCGTAAAGGGCGAGCATGAAGGTGGGGTCGTCGTTCACGGCCAGGGTAAGGGCGGCCAGCGCGGTGTCCTTTTTCCCGGAAAGGCGGAGGATGCGGCCCAGCGCGTAATTCGTGCGGGAGTCCTCAGGGGCGAGCGCGACCGCCTGTCGCGCGGAGGCGAGGGCTTCATCCGCCTGACCTTCCTCCATCAGGACCAGAGCCAGACCGGCATGGATCTCAGGGCGATTTGGATCGGCTTCCAAGGCCGCGCGGTAATGGAAAATCGCCTCGGGTCTGTCATTCGAGGAGGCGGCTTCGGCGGCTTTGATAAGATGTTCGTCGGTATCGCTGAGGCCGAGGCTGCGGAGCTTTTCGGTCGCCTTGATGGCATCCTCCGTCCTGCCAAGCGCGTTCAGAATGACGATGTAGAGCTGCCAGGTCTGGGTATCGGCAGGATCTTCCGTGAGGGAATTTTCCGCGGAGACGAGGGCAGTGGGAAGGTCGCCCGCCTGCACGGCGTCGATGGCTTGGTTGTAGAAATCAATACTGGGCGTGGACATAAGCTGCGGCGAGAATGACCACACCGCGGCCGGAATCCAAGGACTGAATGGCGAGGTTCAGCAAGGCGGTCAAGCCAGGGAAAAGTCCATCTCCACAACCCTGGAAGGGTGTCCCGAACGTAGCCGGGTGGTGGAGCGCAGCGCAACCCCCGGACTATACGGCACACAGGATCCAGCGGGCAAGGTAAAGGCCTCCGCCACTCTTTCCAGTCCGCCGCAGCCCGCCAACGGCATGAGCGGTGTCCGGCTTCGTCGGAGCGTGTGGGGAGTAAGGCTTTTCCGCTCGCCGCCAGTGCTGGGTTGTTCATTCCGGGGGTTCCGTTTCACTGCACCCCCGGCTTGTTCGGGTCATCCCTGCCGGGACTTAAGAGGTATTGGCCGGAAGGATCTCTCTTGATCTCTCTGGGTTCAGCGGTATGGCCCGGGAGCGATCAGCAGGGGATTGCCGCCCATGTCCGCAGGGAACCGAGCGGGAGTTGCCGCTACGGCTGTTGGATAGCGCGGTGTTCGTCCCACTGGAAGCGATCCTGCCATTCCTGGCCGAGATCCTTGAAGTCGATCCGGGCGTTCCCGTCGGCATGGGAAACGCTAAGGCCGAATGGTGTGACCCGGGTGATGATCACGCGGTCAAACTGGCGTCCGGTCTTGAGAAAAAGGTGCTCGATCTTTTCACCTGCCGCATCGCGCCATTGGTTTTTCCGATAGTTTTCACGGTAGGCTGTGAAATTGGTGCGAGTCTCGGAAAGCGAGTTATCCAGGTCCGCCTCGCGCCTTGTGAGTGATCCGATTTCCGCGCGGAGTCCTGAGACCGTGGACTGATGGTTTTTCAAACCGGACTCGTGCCCGGATTGTCTGGCGGAGGACTCCTCCAACTGGGATTCCGCGCTTGCCAGCTCCGCCCGCAGGCTCTCAAGGATTTTGGTCTCCGCAGCGATCCCGTCGGCGTAGCCGACCCGGGAGTTGGAGAAACTGATGCGCTTTTCGACCAACATGGAGAGGAACACACCGGTCAGTGTCACGATGATGAGGCACATCAGAAACCAGATGATTCCAGAGTGATCGTCAGAAAACATAAGAGCCGGACGAGGGGATCAGATCGAGGCGTGGAGACGGGCGATATCAGCCTTTAGGTTGGCATATTCGTTGCGTTTCCGGGTCAACGCGCTGCGGATGTTTCCGGCCTTGCTCAGGTGCATGCGACCGGCGGCACGGGCGGCGGCGGCGGCGTTCTCGGCGCTGACGATGTCGGATTCAAGCTGACGGATTTCACCTTCCAAGGCTCTCAGGCGGGCTTCTTTCGCTGCGATGTCCTGGATCATCTTCTGGCGGGCTTCCTCCTTGTCCTTGATCTTCTGATCGGCGGCCATGGCGTCCGCGGCTTCGTTTGCGGAGGCAACCGCGCTGTCGTGTTTTTTCCTCACCTCGTCCTCGCGCTCGACCTCCGCAAGCATCTGATCCTTGTCATACTGGTAGTAGTCCTGCAGCTCGTCGGAAAGTTCCTCGAAGCCGACGCGCTTGTGCCCGTCCCTGTGGCGGAACTCGATCCCGACCGCCGTGACTTTCCTGACATCGACTTCGAGGAAGACATCGCCGCTCCGGGTTTTGAGTTCCTCCATCTTCGTGCCCTCGGCTCCGTTGCGGACATGGGCGCGGTACTGATTCTTGTAGTCCTCGAAGGTCGCGGTGAGAGCTTCGAGCGTGTCTTCCAGCGCGGAAATCTCCGCCTTGCGCTCGGAAATCCGGACAGCGGTTGATTTGTTCACCGCCACGGTCTCATCGAGATCCGAGGAGACTTTTTTCAGGGTCGGGATGGATTCCAGGGTTTTCTCACCGTCGGCAGTGCGGGCGCTGAGGCTGGTGATCTCCTTCCCGTTGTCGCGGATGATGGCGGCAAGGGATTTTTCCGCTCCGCCGGTGCCGTTCTCGAAGGCAAGCATGTAGAGTGAGCCGAAGCCGACGATGACTAGAAGGGCGAGAAGCATCCCGATGACGCCGGGGCCTTTGCCGCTGGCCATTAGATCGCTGAAAGACATAAATAAATGGGAATAGTGGTTGGAAATGGGGGGGGGCGCGGGTCAGTTGACGGCGTATTTGCGCTTGTATGCTTCGAATTTTTCCTGGAGAGCCTTTTTCTCCGTTTCCAGTCCGGCGACCTCGTCGGTAAGGCGGCCGCGCTCCTCCTCAAGCTTTTTCGCTTCCGTGGAGGCATTCTCAAGATCCGCCGAGCGATCCTGCGGGATGTTCTTCAATCGTTCCTGGACGAGGGCTAGCTCTCCGCGCAGTTTGGCAATTTCCGCCTGTTGTTCCCCGTGCTTTTTCACGAGTTCCGGGTCTTCTCCACAAGAGACGCAGAGGATGGAGAGGGCGATGGCGAGCGGAAGGCGGGGAAGGGATATCATATGCGGTAGCGGAGAAAATCGGATCAAAGGTTCAGCGGGCCGGGAAGATAGGACTCAGGGGATCGCATGGCGCGACATAACGGTTGGAGTTCCGGTAGTAGCTCGGGGTGGTGTTGTAA
>Ga0105047_10009213_pt1 | contig 16299 bp, 9 predicted proteins | sample MAT04_FD_78384 | JGI IMG/M metagenome (GOLD analysis project Ga0105047, IMG submission 78384) | Freshwater microbial communities from Lake Fryxell liftoff mats and glacier meltwater in Antarctica - MAT-04 (megahit assembly) | ecosystem: Environmental > Aquatic > Freshwater > Ice > Liftoff...
GAATAAACCGCGCTAGGAATAAAGGGCGTTGGGTGCTGTAAGAGGAACGAGCGCCCCGAGACCCACGGTCACGGGGCGCTCGAACATTCCGATGCCGTGCGCTTCAGCGCGGTTCATTCCTGGCGCCCCTAATTCCTGGCGCCCCTGATTTCTGGCGCCCCTAATTCCTGGCGCCCCTGATTTCTGGCGCCCCTGATTCCTGGCGCCTCTCATCCCTTCAATACCCAACCGCGCCTCCACTCCGTCTCGGCTCCGGCATGCCTTCCCATCCTCCTTTCACGCGCATGATGGCGTTGATGTTCACGAGGGCGCGCAGCTTTCGCATGGAGTATCCCATCTTCGTGAGCGAATCGAGGACCGCGGGTCGAATGCCGCCGTCCTCATACGTGAGCGAATCGGGCAGCGCCTGATGGTGCACTCGCGGCGCGCGCATGGCATCGGCCAGTGACATGTGATGATCGATCACGTTCAGGATCACTTGCGTAGTCCCGGTGATGATCGTGGGGCCACCGGCGGCGCCGACGACCAGCAGCACCTGTCCCGACTTGTCGAGCACGATGGTGGGTGACATCGCGCTCAGCATGCGTTTGCCGGGCTGAATCGCGTTCGCTTCACCTTGCACGAGGCCGTACATGTTGGCGGTGCCCGGTTGCACGGCGAAGTCGTCCATCTCGTCGTTCAACATGAAGCCGGCGCCACGCACCCACACGCCCGAGCCCCAGGAATTGTTGAGCGTCGTCGTGGTGGACACGGCGTTGCCCTTCGCGTCGACCACTGAGTAGTGCGTGGTGTGTTCCGGCTCGCGCGCCGGCTGCTGCATCAAGGGCTCGAGCGTCTTCGTGCTGGTGACGCGCGTGTCGCTGATGGTGGCGGCCAGCGTCTTCGCGTACGCTTTGCTCGTGAGCTGCTCCATGGGCACGTTCACGAACGCGGGATCGCCCAGCTTGCTGTTGCGGTCGATGAACGCGCGCTGGAACGCGCTGCCGACCAGGTGAAACCAGCGCGTGCTGCCGTAGGCCGGCACCGTGCTGTACTGCTCGAGAATATTGAGGGCTTCCGTCATCGTGACGCCACCCGACGACGAAGGTGGCATCGCCAGCAGGCGATAGCCGCGATACGTACTGGCGATCGCGTTGCGCGACACTGGTGTGTACGCCTCGAGGTCGGCACGCGTGATGACACCACCGCCGCGCTTCTGCTCGGCGACGAGTGAGTCGGCAACCCACCCTTCATAAAACGCCTTGGCGCCGTTGTCAGCGATGGCTTGCAACGTGCGCGCGAGATCGGGTTGCACGAGGCGTGCGCCCGCAGGGAGCGCCTTACCGTTCGGAAAGTACGGCGTGACCGGGCTGTTGCGCGACACCGTCGTGGCGGCGCGGGACATGGAACCCGCCAACGCCGTATCGATCACGAAGCCTTCGCGCGCCAGTGTGATCGCGGGCTGCATCACGCGCGACAACGGCATCGTGCCGTACGTCTCCAGCAGCATGTTCAGCCCGGCGACGGCACCCGGTACGCCGCTCGCGAGATGCCCTTCGATGCTCCGATCGGTGACCTTGCCGTTCGCGTCTACATACATGTTGCGGGTGGCGGCGAGCGGAGCCACTTCGCGATAGTCGATGGCCGCTGAACGGCCGTCGGCCATGTGCACGATGGAGTATCCGCCGCCGCCGATGTTGCCGGCTTCGGGCCACGTCACGGCCAATGCGAAGCCGAGCGCCACGGCGGCGTCGACGGCGTTGCCACCGGCCTTCATGATCTCGGCCGCGGCCGCGCTCGCGTGCGAACTATTGCTGACCGCCATCGCCTGTGATGCGAACGTGGAGGACGCACCGGCGGGGAGGCGCCACCCGTCGGGGAATCGCGCGGACTCACGCGCGGGTTCGGCGCTCGCGTTCGCATTCGCGTTTGGCGTGGCGCGTGGGGCGCATGCACTCACGCATAGACCGAGTAGCGCGAGCGACAACGGTAGCGTGACAACGTTCGATCGGCTCATGGCGGTCATGCGGATAGTGTGAAGTGACGGAGCGTACGAGCGCACGCGCTAGCGATGTGATCCGAATCCGAAGCGAAGGGAGGCGCGCGTGGTGCGTACGCGCCAGGTGCGGCCAACGCCGTCGGGGAGATCGGACTTGGCGTGCCAGCCCATACCGAACTCCTGTACAAGCGCGATGTGGAGGTTGCTGGACAACCCGTAGCCGAAGCCCGCACCGAGGGTACCGGAGATATCGTACTGGCCCTTCGCCGGGCCGAGCGCGACGCCGGCCACACCCGTGCTGTCGGCACGGACGCGCATATCACGGAAACCCGTCATACCGCCTGCGGCTTCGAACAGCGTGTGAAAACCACTGGTGCCGCCGCTGCGAAACTGCCCCATCAGCGTCCAGAGCTGCGTCTGCGCATCACAGCCGGCTACGCACGACGCTGGCAACTCGGGCGACGTGGGCGGCTTGGCGGCCGTATAGGTCAACGGCGAGAGCGTGAGATCGACCACTCCGTAGCCGGCGGAAAGGCCGATCGTGGTGGCCTCGTCGAGCGCCTTCTCGAGCGTGCCGCGCATCTGCCACAGTGGATCGCTGCCGAACTTCCACGTGGATCGCGTGGCGCCATCGCTGATGTCGTTCAGGATCACGGCGGCGGCACCGCCCGAGAACCACCAGCCGGCATCGGGGGCGCGGGCTGCCGGCCGCCCCCGAATCTGCGCCGCGAGTGTGGTTGCGCACAGACACGTGGCCATGGCGGCGACGCCAAGAACGCGTGCGAACTCTCGCCGACGCGGATGCCGTGCGTTGTCGTGCCGAACACCGGTTCGCGAGGCGGGATGTAGCGCCGCACGTCTCGGCGACGCGGGTTGCGATTCGCGCATGGCGACTCCTAAGTTTGACGAGAGCGCGGTAGGCGAGGTCTCGCCGTCGCTCGGGCTGCCAATACCCTCGGCAGCATCGGCTGAAACATACCCCGCGCCGCGAGCACAGGACACCCGCACTCGTGGCGTCCCCTGAACCCGCTCCCGTGCCTGCACCGACACACGATTCACGTGTTACGGAACGTCGCAATCCGCGCACCGTCGACATCGACCTCGCGTCGCCGCTGGCGATCGTGGATCTCATCAACGCGGCAGACCACGACGTGGCCGCGGCCGTGGCCACGCAGCGGGAGCAAATCGCCGACGCGATCGCGCTGATCGAAGCGGCGTTCCGTCGGGGCCGTCGTCTGTTGTACGTGGGAGCCGGTACGTCGGGACGGTTGGGCGTGCTCGATGCCAGCGAATGTCCCCCCACCTTCGGTACCGACCCCTCGATGGTGGTCGGCATCATCGCCGGCGGTGACCGCGCCCTGCGCAATCCGATCGAAGGGGCCGAAGACGATCCGGCGGCGGGTGCGGCCGTGATGGACGCGCACGCCGTACAGGCCGGCGATGTGGTGTGCGGGATCGCGGCGTCAGGTACGACGCCGTTCGTGCGCGGTGCGCTCACGCGCGCGCGTGAACTCGGCGCGCAGACGTTGCTCATTGCCTGCACGGAGCCGCCCGAGGCCATGCGTGCGGTCGCCGACCTCTGCCTGCTGCCCGTGGTCGGTCCGGAAGTGCTGACGGGCTCTACGCGACTCAAGGCGGGCACGGCCACCAAGTTGGTGTGCAACATGCTCACCACCGGCGCGATGATTCGCATCGGCAAGAGCTATGGGAACCTGATGGTCGATCTGCGCGCGTCGAATGTGAAACTGCAGGATCGCGCCGAACGCATCGTCATGGAAGTCACCGACCTGTCGCGAGACGCGGCGCGTGCGCTGCTGGTGCGCGCTGATGGCGGTGTAAAATTGGCGTTGGTGATGCATGCGCTGCAGGTCGACGCGGAGACGGCGCGGCAACGTCTCGAGGACGGACAGGGGGTCGTGCGACGCGTGGTGCCGAACGCTCCGCCGCCGGTGGCATAGCCATGTCCCACACGACGCAGGAACAGGGGCGCGTGCTGGTGGGGCTGATGTCGGGCACGTCGCTCGATGGCATCAGTGCGGCCGTGGCACGGTTTCGTGACGTGCCGAACGGCGGCGTGCACTGTGCGCTGCTGGGATTCACGCATCGCGCCTATCACGCTGATGAACGCGCGCGGCTCGAACAGGCCATGCAGCAGGGCACGGCGCGCGAGTATTGCCGTGTGCAGGGTGATGTCGGCGACTGGATGGCGGACGCGGCGCTGGCCGCGATGGCTGATGCGGGGGTGACCGCGCGTGATGTGGCCGCCGTCGCGTCGCACGGACAGACGTTGTGGCACGAGCCGGGGCATAGTACGTGGCAGGTGGGGGATGCGGCGCGCATCGCTGAGCGTACCGGGTGTGATGTCGTGTCGGATTTCCGTTCCCGTGATGTGGCCGCGGGCGGGCAGGGCGCGCCACTGGTCACGATAGCCGACTATATGCTGTTTTCGCACGATACTCAGTGGCGCGCGCTGCAGAACATCGGCGGCATCGGCAACGTGACCGTGGTGCCACCGGCCCATACCCAGGATCGCGGCGGCATGCAGGCGGTCCGCGCCTTCGATACCGGCCCCGGGGTCGTCATCATCGACGGCGCGGTGCGTGCGCTGTACGACGGCATGCCGTACGATCGCGACGGGCTGATCGCGGCGGGCGGTCGGGTCGTCGAGTCGGTCGTGACCGAGGCCTTGCGTCATCCGTATTTTGGCGAGGCGCCGCCCAAGAGCACGGGACGTGAGCTCTTTTCGCGAGCCTACGTCGCGGACTTCATCCGCGACTGTCAGGCCGCCGGGGCGGCCTCGGCCGATATCGTCGCGACCGCGACTGCCCTTACGGCGCGCTCACTGGCCGATCAGTATCGCCGGTTCATCCCCGAACCCGTACGGGAGGTCGTGCTTTCCGGGGGCGGCGCCCACAATCCGACGCTCGTCCGTATGATCGAGGCGGCGGTGGCGCATGAAAATGGGCCGCAGGTGTGTATCTTTGACGGCTTGTACTTCGATGGAGAAGCGAAAGAGGCGGTGGCATTTGCACTGCTGGGCTATCTCCACATTTCGGGCCGCGCCGGCAATGTGCCCAGCGCAACGGGTGCGCGAGGGTCGCGTGTCCTCGGTTCGCTCACTCCAGCCGTCCGTTAGTCGCTCATGAGCGAACAGTCCCGTCGTGAACTCGCGCAGTTGCTCATCCCCGTGCTCCGTTGGTCGCCGTCCGGCGGTTTTGCCGACACGCGTCCGCTCATCGAGCAATCGCTCGCCCTCGGCGTGGGCGGTTTTCACCTGGTCGGTGGGGAGCAGGATGGCGTGCGTGCGCTCGCCAAGGAACTGCAGCTCAAGTCTCGGCATCCGCTGCTGATTGCGGCCGATCTGGAGCGTGGGGCCGGTCAGCAGTTTGCCGGAGCCACCGGCTTGCCGCCGCTCGCTGCGATCACGTCGCTCGACGACATCGAAGCGTTGCGTCGCGCGGCGCGACTGACGGCCCGTGAAGCGCGTACGATGGGCGTGAACTGGAACCTCGCGCCGGTGTGCGATCTCGATCTATTGCTGGAGAATCCGATCGTCGGCACGCGCGCGATGGGCACCGATGCGCGGAAAGTGGCGCAGCTGGTCACCGCGTGGATCGAGGCCTGTCAGGCGGAAGGCGTGCTCGCCTGCGCGAAACATTTCCCGGGCATGGGGCGCGTCACACGCGATCCGAACCTGGAGCTGCCGGTCGTCGAAACGCCCGCCGATCAGCTCAAGGAGCAGGATTTGCAGCCGTTCCGCGCCGCGATCACCGGCGGCGTCGCCAGCGTGATGACATCGCACGTGGTATATCCGGCGCTCGACTCGAGCCGCGTGCCCGCCACGCTGTCGCGCGAGATCCTGCAGTGGCTGCTCCGTCAGCAGCTCAAGTTCGATAATCTCATCGTGGCCGACACGATGACGTTGGCCGCCGCAGTCGAGGGCCGCACGACGGCGGAGGCGGTGGTGCTCGCGGTGCGTGGCGGCTGCGATGTGCTGTTGGCGCCCGGCGATCTCGACGACGCGCTCACCGCGCTCGAACGCGCGTACGATGACGGCACGCTCGAGCCGGAACGCGTCAAGCACTCGGTGCGTCGTCGTCTCAAGTGGGCGCAGTGGGCATCACCGCCGAACGATTGGCGTCGGCCCAGTGGTGCCGACACCGCGTGGGGCGCGTTGCTCGCGGACAAGGTGATCCGCGTGGAGCACGGGCCGTTACCGGCAGTCGGCACGATCACGGAAATGGCGATCGTGGACGACGATCATCAGGCCGATGGTCCGACAGTCGAGCGTACCGGCATCGCCGAAGCAATGCGTCTTGGTGGCAACGATGCGCGTCTGGTCGATGCGCCGACGCCGGCCAGCGGCGGCCCCTTCGTGATCGCGCTATTCGCCGATTACGTGGCGGGCAAAGGGCGTACCACACTGTCGCCGGAAACGGTCGCGCAGGTGCATGCCCTCGTGGCTCAGGCCGAGTCGCTGCAGCGCTCCGTGATACTGATCGGGCTGGGCGATCCCCGCTGGATCGCGCAGCTGGGCATGACGCACCCCACAGTGCTGGCGTGGGGTGGAGATCGCGTAATGCAGCAAGCGGCTGGACGCGGCCTGCTGCGGCACAAGAAGTAAGCGCTTCGGCGCTTACTCGAACAGCGCGAAGAGCAGCCAGACGACCGCGATCAACGCAATGAAGCCGAGCACCATGAATATCGGCTGTACGGCGCGTCGTCGTTCTTCGACGACTGGCTCGGGTGCACCAAGCAAGGCGTGGTCTTCAGCCGCCCGCGCGCGTTCGAAATCTTCCTCGAGAATGGCGCGCGACGGCATCGGTGTGCCGTATCGAGGCGTCGGATCGCTCTTGAGCGTGGGTCGTGCCTCGCGCTTCGGCAGCGGCGTTTGGCGCGCGTCGTCGTTCATCGTGCCGGCAAGCGGGAACGCGGTATAGCCGAACGAATCGCCGTTCCCCGAAGCCGTCAGCGCGTCGCCGTCGAACCGGGCCGCGATCACGGTAATGTTGTCCGGGCCACCGAGCTGATTGGCGCGGTCGACCAAGCGCTGGCAGATCGCACGCATGTCATTCTCGTCATGTGCCGTACGGGCGATTTCCGGAGCGCGCACCAAACCGGACAATCCGTCGCTGCAGAGAATCAACGTATCACCGCGGCGAACCTGCTGATGTGTGAGATCGACCGTCACGTGTGATTCGGGCCCGAGCGCCTGCAGAATGATGTTGCGACGTTCGCTGACTTCAGCTTCCTCGGCGGTGAGCTCACCAGCTTCCACGAGCCGCTGCATGAGCGACTGATCCTTCGTGAGCTGCTGCACGTCGCCGTTGCGCACCATGTAGGCGCGGCTATCGCCCACTTGCACCATGAAAAGGCGATCGCCCAGTAGCCCGGCGATCGTGGCTGTGGTGCCCATGCCGCGGTGCTCGGGGTTTTCCCGGGCATGTTGATGAATGCGGGCGTTGGCGAGGATGGTGGCATCGCGGAGGGCCTCGGCGAATGCCTCGGGCGACGGATCCGCCGCCTTCCATATACGACTCAGCGCGTCGAGCACCAGCGAGCCGGCCATGCTGCTGGCCAGCTCGCCCGAGGCGGCGCCTCCCATCCCGTCGGCCACGAGGAAGAGCAGCCCGTGCGGGTGGGCCGTGATCTCGTGGCTCCCGGAAGTGAAGGCGAGCGGGGTCCCTGTTTCGAGATCGGCAACCAAGAACGTGTCCTCGTTGTGCTCCCGAGTACGTCCCACGTCGGTGAGCGCGAAGACACGCGCGATTACGCGGTGGTCACCGGACAATCGTTCAGTATGTGAGGCGGGAGCGGTCACAGCATCATTGAGCAGGCCGGTGCGAACAGGGGGACAGGTATCCGTACGGACGGGAACGCCGGGAGTTGCAGCCCGAGATGCCCTGACAGCATGCCAAGGTCAGGATCGGCGTCGACCCTGTTTCCGGAGGCTGATCCGTAGACGGGTATAACATGGGGTTCGTTTCACTGGTGGGTCAAACCGTTTGGGTAAATTCGTTCGATTCGCCCCTCTCTGCATGCGATCGGGCCCAGTTGATAAAAAAGAGATCACTGGAAACGATCGTCGAATGGCTGGACGCCTGTCCTGCTTTCCGTCAGCTTCGACCAGATGATGAACTTCCCGGGACTGAAAGAAATGCCGAGCTCGCTTTGGCTGGTCTGCGCGAGTGTCGTCGTGGGCGCCTGCGCGCGCCCGACGCCGGCCGTGACGCCGCCGAGTGCCGCGGTGGCGCCGCCGGCTGCTTTCGAGTCCGGCCTCCCTGCGGTCCCTGCGGTGAGCGGGGCGCCGATCGATGTACGGGTGCGCTACCCCGCCGACAATCAGCTGCTGACCAGCCGCGACTCCAACTTCGTGCTCGGGAGTCTTGGTACCGGCGACGTGTCGCTCACGATAAACGGACGGGCCGTGCCGGTGGCGCCGAACGGGGCGTTTCTGGCATGGTTGGCCAATCCGGTGGCCGGCGCCCTGCGCTATGACCTGGTGGTGGCGCGGGCGGCGGACACCGTACGCCGCACCGTGCGCGTGCGGTTGCCGGTGCGAACGCCGTTGGCGGGCTCCGGCTCTCTTCGGGTGGACAGTGGGTCGGTGCTGCCCGCGCGTGGCCTGTGGGCGAAGCGTGACGACTATGTACGAGTCAGCCTGCGCGCGCCGGCCAACGCGATCGTGATGGTGCACGGCAGCGACAGCGTGCTGCGGCCGTTGGTCCGCGGGAATGGCGTAGCGGCGGCGGCCGATGCCGGCGGCGACGACCTCGCATCGGTGTTCGCCACCGACATTGCGGCGCGGTTGCTCTCCGACAGCGCCCGTGCGCCTCGCCTGATCGCGATTCGCGGTCGCGACACGGTGCGACTGCACGTGCCGTTCGTGCGTGCGTTGCCGACAGACACCCGCGTGCTGGCGATGCTGCGCAGCACGTCGACGATCGGGAGTGACACTGATCGGGTGGTGAACGCACGCACGATCGTGGATGGCACCTACAAGTGGATGCTGCTGAACGGCACGATCGTGGAAGTGACGGGACGCAGCCAGGGATACACGCGAATACGTCTCGATGGCACGCTCGATGTCTGGGTCGACAGCGACGATCTCGTGGTGCTGCCCGAAGGCACCGCAATGCCGCGCCGTGTGACCGGCGGATTTCGCGTGACGCCCGGTGCGGAGTGGGTCGATGTGGCGATCTCCACCGGTGATCGCCCGGCACACCTCGTAGAGCCCGACGGACGCACGCTGGTCCTCACGCTGTACGGTGTGCAGGCCAACCCCGAGATCTCGCCGATCATCGGCAACGACACCCTCGTACGTCGCATCAGCTGGGATCAGGTCACGAGCGATCGCGTGCGTGTCACGCTCACGCTGTCGCAGCCGGTGTTCGGCTGGCAGTCCACCTGGGATGAGCGTCGAAGAGTGTTCGTGTTGCGCGTGCGTCGCGCTCCGGTCGTCGACGCGGCGTATCCGCTGCGTGGGCTCACGATCGCGGTCGATCCTGGCCACCCGCCCGCTGGCGCGACGGGCCCGACCGGACTCTACGAGGGCGACGCGGTGTTTCCGGTGGGAGAGCACGTGGCCGCACTGCTGCGCACGCGTGGCGCGAACGTCGTGATGACGCGGACCTCGCTGGCGCCGGTGGGGCTCACCGAGCGCGGTGTCACGGCCCGTCGCGCGAATGCGCAAGCGTTCATCTCGATCCACCTGAACGCGTTGCCCGATGGGGTAAATCCGTTCACCGCCAATGGCACCAGCACACTGTTCTATCACCAAAACAGTGAGCCGCTGGCCCGCACGGTACAACAGGAGCTCATGCAGCGCTTCGGTTTGCGCGACCTCGGCGTGCACTATCAGAACCTCGCCGTGGCACGGCCCACGTGGTATCCGTCGGTGCTGGCCGAGGGATTGTTTCTGATGCTGCCGGAGCAGGAGTCGGCGATGCGTGACGCGGCCTTTCAACGGAAGTATGCCGAGGGGTTGGTGGTGGGTCTCGAGCGATACTTCCGCACGTTCGCGCCCGTGTTGCGGCCGTGATGCGGATGGCGCTGGTGCATGCCGGCACGTGGATCGCGGCGGTGCTAAGTCTGCTCTTGGTCGCCGCGCCGACGGTGTCGGCGCAGGTGGACCCGCGTGGCGCGATGCGAACGATCGCGATGCCGCATTTCCGGGTGCACTTCCGTCCGGAGCAGGAAGTGCTGGCGCGGCGTGCGGCGTTCCTGGCGGAGTCGGCGTACGCGCAGCTGTCGCGCGAGCTGGCACCACCCGCCGGTCCGGTGGACTTGCTCATCGCCGACAACGTGGACGCCAGCAACGGCTACGCGCAGGTGTTCCCCACCAATCGCGTGGTGATCTACGCGGTGCCGCCGATCGCGTTGCGCGAACTACGCTTTCATGACGAGTGGCTGCGCCTTGTGATCACACACGAGATGGCGCACATCTTTCACCTCGATCGTGCGCGCGGGGCATGGGCCTTGGGACGCGCGCTGTTCGGCCGGAATCCGTTGTTCTTCCCGAACGCCTTCACGCCGAGCTGGGTGAAGGAGGGACTCGCGATTCACTACGAATCGAAGCTCACCGGCAGCGGACGCGTGATCAGTACGGAGTTTCCGATGATCGCGCGTTCTGCCGTACGCGATGCATTCGTGCCGGGACCGCAGCGCTGGAGTTTGTCCACCTCGCAGTTTCCCGGCGGACAGACGGCGTATGCGTGGGGCTCCTTGTTGATGAGCCAGGCGGCCACGCAGCGCGCGGGCAGTATAGGGCGCTACGTCGACATCACCGCGGCCAACGTGGTGCCGTTCTTGCTGAGCCGAAATAGTCGCCAGGCGTTCGGCGCATCGTTCGATAGTCTATTCGTGCGCATGACCGATTCGATCGCACGCGTGACCACGGCACTACCTGGCGACAGCGCGTGGCGCATCGTAAGCGCGAATGGATGGTATGCGTCGTCGCCGCGATGGGTAGGCAACGATTCGATCGCTTGGAGCGCGAATAATGGTCGCGACGTCACGGGCCTGTACATCGCAGCGGCGACAGCGCCTCTTCCGACCGAGCGTCCTGCGACCGAGCCACGACGCCTCGCATGGCGCAACACGCTCGATGTGAATGCCCTGATCCCGGGCGACAGCAGCGGCGCGATGGTGTTCGCACAGTCCGAGCGGATGGATCCGTATGTGACGCGGTCGGATCTGTATCGTTCGCACGGCGCCGATCGTGAGGGAGAAACGCGGCTGACGCGCGGCGCACGGTTGGCGCAGCCCGATGTGCGTGCTGATGGCAGCATCGTGGCCGTGCAGCTCGACGCCGATCGCACGCGGTTGGTGCGAGTGAGTGCATCCGGCGAGGGGGTCGTGTCGATCACGCCCGACGATACACGGGAGCGATGGGCCGAACCTCGCTGGTCTCCCGACGGACAACGCGTGGCCGCCGTGCAGCTGCTGTCCACCGGCGAGCAGCGCATCGTGGTCATGAACGCGAGTGGTGAAATGCAGATCGCCGTGGCCGGTGCTCGTGGCGTGTTCGCGAGTCCGAGTTTCACGCCCGACGGCAAGCGTCTGGTGTGGGTGAGCGATCGTAGCGGGCGCTCTCAGCTGGAGACCGCGCCGATCGCGGCGCTCGGTGCACCGGTGGACACGACGCGCTGGCGTGAGGAGCGCGACGACGTGCGGGTGGCATCATCGGTGAGTAGTGGGGTATTCGATCCGACCGTGTCACCGGATGGCACGCGGGTGGCCGCACTGTTCTACCGGGTCGACGGCTACCATGTGTCGTGGGCACCCTTGGATACCGCGGGGGTGGTCGCGCGCTCGGCATGGTATCCAACCGCGAATCCCGCCGATCTGTCGGTGCCGAATGTCTCGGAATCGGTCGGACGCGCGGAGTCGGCGCCAGCCACGCGCTACGCGCCGATGCGTCAGCTGGTGCCGCGGTACTGGATGCCTCTCGTGGGTGAGGGGCGCGATGGCGGCGCAACCTACGGCGCGACTACCAGTGGGATCGATATACTCGGACGGCACTCGTGGAACGCCAGTGCGCTGCTTCAGCCGCAGTTGCGCGAGACCGATGCGAATGCGTCGTATCGCTACGCGGGTCTCGGTATCCAGCTGCTGGATCTGTCGGCGTCGCAGGAGTGGGATGGCACGTTCCGCGCGGTGAGCGATGCGGGCGCCAACCTGGGCTTCGTTGCGCGGCGCCGACGGTTCGTGACCGGCTCCAGTACCTGGCGCGTGCCGCGTGTGCGTCGCTCCGTGAGCGGCACGCTGGGCGCGCAATACGAATTACGCGATTTTACGAGTGACGTGGATTCCGCACTCGGTGCTCCGAATTCGCTGTTGCGCAGGGGCACGCGCTACGGCTCGTTCTTCGCCAGCGGCAGTGTGAGCACGGCGCGCCTCGGTGCTCGTGGCGTGTCGGTGGAGGAAGGATTTACGCTCAGCGGCAGCACGGCGTATCGCGGGCGCGAAGACGAGGCGATCGGTTCCGGTGCGTGGCGTTCGATCGCGGGCGCGCGACACTATGTGCCACTCGACCTGCCGGGTTTCTCGCGCCATGTGATCGCGCTGCGCGCCACGCTCGGTGTGGCGCAAGTGACGTCGACGAGCGAGTTCAGTGTGGGTGGTACGAGTGGCCAGTCGGCCGAACTGTTGCCCGGTGTGGTCGTGGGCGATCCGTCGCGCACGTTCTCACTGCGTGGCGTGGCGCCGGGCACGCAGCGTGGCGTTCGCGCGCTGGCGGGTGGTGTGGAGTATCGCGCGCCGTTGGTGCTGTTCGGCCGGTTACCGAGTCCGTTCACGCTGTTCGTGGATCGCCTGTCGTTCACGCTGTTCAGCGATGCCGCACGGGCGTGGTGTCCGGGCGCCGTCGCGCGCTCGGCCAATGTGGTCTGCGAGCGACCGGGTGAGCGCGACGGCTGGTTGGCGTCGGCCGGTGCCGAGTTGGTGGTGGACCTCGCGGTACAATACGACGTACCGTATCGCGTGCGGATCGGCGCCGCCGCTCCATACGTCGCGCCAAGGGATGTAGCGCGTGGCGGGTCGTTTTATGTAACACTGGGTGGCTATTTCTGACGCGTGCTTTCGGCTGACGTGCGGGCGTGCGGGTGAGCTTGCGGTGAGCGGGATGCCAGCGGATGGTTCGTCGGTTCACGCGAAGCTCGCGGAGAACGCGAAGGCACGCGAAGAACAGCAAGCATGGACTACCCCATACCCCCGACTCCTCACCCCTTACTGTTTTTATGTCATCATTTTGGATTCACGAAACCGCCGTCGTCATCGGCGATGTGGAGTTGCACGATGATGTCAGCGTGTGGCCAACCGCGGTGATTCGCGGCGACGTGGAGCGCATCGTGATCGGGGCGCGCAGCAATGTGCAGGATGGGGCGGTGATTCACGCCGATCCGGGGAAGCCGACGATCGTGGGGGCGGATTGTGTGATCGGGCACCGGGCGGTGGTGCATGGCACCATCCTGGAAGACGGCGTGCTGGTGGGGATGGGAGCGATTCTCCTGAACAACGTCCGGGTGGGGCGGGGGAGCATCATCGCGGCCGGAGCGATCGTCACGGAGGGCACACAGGTGCCACCGGGGTCGCTGGTCGTGGGGGTGCCGGGAAAGGTGGTGCGGCAACTGAGCGCCGAGCAGCAGGCGGGGACGCTCGACAACGCGGCGCGCTATGTGGCGCTGAAAGAAATGCACCGGAACGGGTTACCGGGGCGGCTCACTTCGTGAGAGCGGGCAATTGCCTGCTTTCGATGTGAGTGCAAGCAAGCACGCTCTGGCGTTCCGTACACGAACGTGAAGCGAATGCTGGAGCATGTGTCGGCGTGCTGTTCGCATGATGACGACGCCGATCTCGGCAGCACCTCTTCAACCGTTTGGTGTACAACGGTTTGCGCGATGCTGTCACCACTGTCGAGACAGCTGAAGCACGGTGAAAAGGTCGCGTCCGCTCTGCGATGCCAGTTGCCGTGCTCACAAAAGCTGGCCTCGGTGGACAACTTCGGTGGCTTCGCACATCCGTGATGTGCATTGTGCAATGCGTTCGTCAGGAACGACTTACGCCACTACTTGTGCGGCCTCACGAACGGAGGCACCATACCCGCCCACTCGGCCCCCCCGTCAACTGCAGGAGCTCTACGAATGCCCTTCTCCGCCACGCCACCGGAAGGACCGGTCACGCTGTCTACGAACGCACGCACCGTGCTCGACAAGCGATACCTCGTCAAGGACAAGTCCGGTAGGTCGGTGGAGAAGCCGGAAGACATGTTCTGGCGTGTGGCGAGGGTCGTGGCTGAGGCCGACCGTCGGTACGGGGCGAGCGACGGCGCGGTGCAGGCCGTGGCGGAGGAGTTCTACTTCCTGATGACGCAGCGTCGGTTCGAGCCGAACTCGCCGACGCTCATGAACGCCGGCCGTCCGTTGGGCCAGCTCTCCGCCTGCTTTGTGCTGCCGGTCGATGACGCGCTCAGCAACGGCCAGAGCGGCATCTACGACACGCTGCGCAGCATGGCGCTGATCCATCAGTCGGGCGGTGGCACCGGCTTTTCGTTCTCGCGTTTGCGCAGTAAGGGCAGCATGGTGCGGAGCACGACCGGCGTGGCGTCGGGGCCGGTGTCGTTCATGGAGCTGTACGATGCGAGCACGAATGCCGTGAAGCAGGGCGGCACCCGTCGTGGCGCCAACATGGGCATCCTGCGTGTCGATCATCCCGATGTGCTCGATTTCATCACGAGCAAGGAAGACCTCACCAAGATCACGAACTTCAACATCTCGGTGGGCATCACCACCAAGTTCATGGACGCGTTGAAGATCGACGGCAGCTATGACCTGTATGATCCGGCCACCGGACAGGTGATGGGTCAGGCCCGCGCGCGCGAGGTGTGGGACAAGATGATCTTGGGCGCGTGGCGCACCGGTGAGCCGGGCGTGTTCTTCATCGACGAAGCGAACCGCTACAATCCGGTGCCGCATCTCGGTGCGTACGAGGCGACGAATCCGTGTGTTACGGGAGATACGTTGGTCGCGACGAGCAGCGGGCTCGTGCCGATCGCGACATTGGCCGAGCACGACGAGGCGCTACCGGTCACTCTCGACGCGCGCTTCAGCGCGGGGCGTGTGGGGCCCGCTGGCGTGCCATTCGCGAGCGGCGTGAAGCCGGTGTTCCGCGTGGTCACGCGCGAGGGCTACGAAATTCGCGTCACTGGCGATCATCGCTTCATGACCGCGCGTGGTTGGGTGGAAGCACAGTCGCTCGCCAAAGGCGACGCGCTGCACATTCAAAATGTGAAGGGTGGTTTCGGAGCGAACGGCACGTCGGAAGAGGGACGCGTGCTTGGCTGGCTGATCGGCGATGGCCACATCACCGGCGACTCCGGGCACGGCGCCGTCTTGGGTTTCTGGGGCGACGATCGCGCAGTCGCCACGTCATTCTCCAACGATGTGAACGAGATGCTCGGCTCGGGCAGCCGCAGGCCGGTCGGTGTGGTGGATATTCCCGCGCGCGAGATGGTTACGGTGAGCAGCACGCGTTTGCGGGCGCTGGTGGCTGAGCGTTTCGGCGTAACCGCCAAGTCGAAGCTCGATCGCGTACCGACCGCCGTCTTGGCCGGCACGGAGACAATGCAACAGGGTTGTCTGCAGGCGTTGTTTACGGCGGATGGACACGTGAGTGGCTCGCCTGAGAAGGGCGTGTCGGTGCGGCTGACGTCGATTTCGATGACATTGTTGCAAGATGTCCAGCGGATGCTGCTCAACTTCGGCATCGCCTCGCGCATCTATCGCGATCGTCATCCGGCGCGTGTCGTGACGATCAAGGGTTCGGAAGTGGCATGCCAGGCGGATCACGATCTCGTGATTTCACGAGACAATGTGTTGCGGTTCGCCGAGGAGATCGGTTTCCTGACGCGCACCAAGAACAACGCGCTGATTGCACGTGTGGCGAGCTACGGCGCGCGCGGACCGTATCGCGAGTCGTTCACGGCTCGCTTCGAGCGGATCGAGGCGGCGGGCGAGGAGATGGTGTATGACCTCACCGAGCCGCTTACGCATTCGTTCATCGGCAACGGCTTCGTGGTGCACAACTGTGGCGAGCAGCCGCTTTTGGCGTATGACGTGTGCAACCTTGGCTCGGTAAACGTCGGCTACTACGTGAGCAACGGCCAAGTAGACTGGGACGCGATGCGTCGCGATATCGCGCTCAGCACGCACTTCCTCGACAACATCATCGACGTCAACAAGTATCCGCTGCCGGAGATCGATTCGCTCTCGAAGCGCATCCGTCGTATCGGTCTCGGTGTAATGGGCTTTGCCGACATGCTC
>Ga0105047_10009215_pt1 | contig 16298 bp, 11 predicted proteins | sample MAT04_FD_78384 | JGI IMG/M metagenome (GOLD analysis project Ga0105047, IMG submission 78384) | Freshwater microbial communities from Lake Fryxell liftoff mats and glacier meltwater in Antarctica - MAT-04 (megahit assembly) | ecosystem: Environmental > Aquatic > Freshwater > Ice > Liftoff...
GCGCCGCCCACCGTCACCCAGGTCTCGCCGAAGCGATTGGTCGGGGCGATGACGGTCGCGCTGGGCAGGCTGACGAGCATGCCCTCCAGGCTTTCATAGAAATCGGCACCGCTGACCGCAGGGTTGAACGTCGCGAAATTGTCGTCCTCGATCGTCTCGGTCGGCGGCAGACGGCCACCGGCACCCAGGATCTGCGCAACGGGCAGGGCATTGCCGGTGGACGTCACCACCACCTGCAACGTCACGCCGCCGCCACTGCCGATCTGCGTCGTGGAGAGGTTGTTGGTGGCGGCACCGCCAGGGATGAACTCGGCGACCCGGCCCGTCACTGTCACCGCAGCGCCGACTGCCACGGTGGGTGCGCTGCTGGTGAAGATGAAGATGGCGTCCGAGGTGGCAACATTGCCGTCGCCCATAGCGTCCTGCAGGTAGAAGCCGTTGCTGTCCACCGCGGTGACAATGCCGTTGGTGCGCACAACCTGCCCGGCCTGGGCGGAGACATGCCCGGCACCCTGGATGTCGTAGATGGCGAGCAAAGGTGCCACGTCATTGTCGGTGACGGTAAAGCTGACCGCTGGCACGGACAGGCCGGAATAGGCCGCGTCCGCGCTGGTCAGGCTGAGCGTTACGCTGGCCTGCTCCGTGCCTTCGAAGGCCGCGTCATCCACCGCCGAGACAATGACGTTCTGTGCGACATTCCAGTTGACACTGGTAAAGACCAGGCTGGTTTGCGAGGCCGCGAGATCGGCGGGCAGGGTGAGGTTGATCGTCACATCCGCCGTGGGCTGGCTGGTCAGCACAAAGCCCAGCGCATCGGTCACGCCGCCCTCGGTCACCGCATTGGGCGCGTCGCTGACGGTGACGCCGGCCGCGGGGGCCACACCGGTGAAGCTTTGGCCAGCGTTGATCGCGCCGGGGCTGTCATCGGTCGTGACGACCCAGGTGAAATCAGCGTATTCATCGCCCGTGCCCACGAGGTGCAGCGAGGCGCCGACCGGCGTGGTCGTGGTTTCGGCCACGCCCACATCCGTGCTGGTCAACCCTGCGGCCGGACCCGTCCCCGCGGCAGCGGTGAAGACGCCCTCATAGGAGAGAAGCTGCACCACAATGTTGGCCGCATTCACCAGTGCGAAGCCGTCACTCGTGCCGTTCTGCAGACCGTCCTGCGGGAAGCTGATGAGCACGGTGCCGAAGCCATTGCCTTGATCGGTGATGACGACGCCGTCGAGCGAGGCGGGCGTCTGTGCGGAGGTGTAGGTGACTGCGGCGCCGGGAACGCTGCCGTTGTACCGGAGCAGGCTCCAGCCGGTCAGGTTGGTGCCGGCGGGGCCGGCGATTTCAACGAACTCGCCGCTGTCGGCTCCGGTGTTGTCGTAATGGAATTCATTGATGAAGATGTTCGTCACGGTAGCGCTCCCGGGGTGCTGATTGATAACCCGTTAACAACCCAGCACCGCACGCGGCGTGAAACTTCGGCGAAGCGTCAGAGACATTCAGGCGGCGGCCCGGCCCAAGAAAAAGGGCGCGCCGCGGTTGCGGCGCGCCCCCAAATTCAGCGCTGTGGTTTGATCAGGCGAAGACCCAGTCCTGCGCCACGACGGCGCCGATAACGGTGATCACCTCGGTTGTCAGCCCATCGGCCGAGGCGATCTCCCACGAAAAGCCACCCACATTGGTGAAGCTCGCCCCGGCGGCAGCAGTGCCGTAGCCCACAAAGACGATCCGGTCGCCAGCCGCGTTGCCGTTGCCCGTGAAGTCGTCAACCACGTCGCCCTGCGCTTCGCCGCGAACGAAGCGGAAGACGTCAATGCCGGCACCACCGAACAGCTGGTCGGCGCCAGCGCCACCATCCAGCACGTCATTGCCCAAGCCGCCAAAGAGCAAGTCGTTGCCATCGCCGCCGTTGAGCCGGTCATTGCCGCCCTCGCCCAGGAGGATGTCCTGGCCCAGGCCGCCATTCAGCGTGTCGCTGTTGACGTTGCCCGTGATGAAGTTGTCGAGGCCGTTGCCGTTGCCGGTGAAGCGGCCGATGCCGGTGTAGATCAGGCCTTCCACATTCGCGCCCAGGGAGAAGGTGCCCAGTGTGGTCCGCACCGTGTCCACGCCTTCGCCGCCGAGCTCGATCACCACGTCGGTGAAGCTATCCACCCAGTAGGTGTCATTGCCCGTGCCGCCGACCATGCTGTCATTGCCGCGGCCGCCGTCCAGCGTGTCATTGCCCGCACCGCCGATGAGCGTGTCGTTGCCCACTCGGCCGTTGATCGCGTTGTCCAGAAGATTGCCGGTGCCGGTGAAGCTGCCCGCGCCGGTGAAGATCAGGTTCTCGACATGGGCCGTCAGCGCGTAGCTGGTCAGCGTGGTTTCGACCGTGTCGGTGCCCTGGTCGGCCAGCTCGACCACAATGTCGCCGGCCTGGCCGACCATGAAGCGGTCATCGCCCTCCCCGCCCGACATGCTGTCATTGCCAGCGCCGCCGTTCAGCGTGTCATTGCCAGCGCCGCCGTTCAGCGTGTCATTGCCGGCGCGGCTGATGATCAGGTTGTCCTGTTCATTGCCCGTACCCGTAAAGGCCGCAGCACCGTCGTAATTCAGCACCTCGATATGCGCGGCCAGGGTATAGGTGGAGAGCGAGGTGATGACCGTATCGCGGCCCTCGCCCATCAGTTCCACCACCGTGTCGAGCGCGTCGCGCAGGGTGTAGATGTCGTCGCCGGTGCCGCCAACCAGGCTGTCGGCACCAGCGCCGCCGTTGATGCTGTCATTGCCGGCACCGCCGAGAAGGACATCATTGCCGTCGCCGCCCTGGATGTTGTCATTGCCGCCACGGGCCATGATGCTGTCATTGCCGGCCCCGCCCAGCAGAAGTTCGTCTGCGTTGTGCGCAAGGATCATCTCGGACGCGGCAGTCCCGGTGAAGCTGAAATCCACGTTCAGCGGGCCAGAATAGACGGACATCTGCTCAAGGTCCGACCGTTCGCCGATCGTCACCTGGGCATAGGGGACCAGCACTGTGTCGGCTCGTACCGCCACGTTCTGGATGCGAAGATCGCCCGCCTGGGTCGTGTCCAGATTGTCGAAGGCCTTCGCCTGGGTGCCGTGTACCGCGGCCACGAATTCGGCCAGGGCGTCCTGCTCGGTGCCCTTGATGGCGAAGGTTGCCGCACCCGCGGCCAGCAGCGCGTTGTCACGCAGGTCAATCCGGCTGCCCGGAATGATCATGTTGGGCAGCGGGTAGCTGTCACCGCCATTGGCCAGGAAGTCGAGAGTGACGATCTTGATGGCGCGGCTGGCATCGCCCTGGAGCACGCCGTTCAGCACGATCACGTCACGGATGCTGCCGTCTTCGTTGAGCAGCGTCAGGTTGCGCACCCGCTCGCCCTGCACCACGACGTTGCCGCTGGAGACGGTCTGCGCCGTCCGCGTCACGTCATATGAGAAGGAGACGCCGCCGATCTGGGCGAACTGGCCCGGCGTGGCGCCCGGCGCGGTGGCCGCGACTGCGTGTTCAAAAAGCCGCTCGAGATTGGCCGCGCTCACGGACACGATCGAGAGATTGTTGTTAAAACGGAGCGAGTTCGCAATGTCGAGCTGGCTGATGCCACCCTCGGGCTTGCCCACATCGAAATTGGCCAGCGGCGGCAATTCCGATGGCACCGGCTGCCCGACTATGGCGCCGATCTCGGCGCGGATGCCGCCGCCATTCTTGAAGCTCACCGCCACATCCGCGTCCACCTGGCGCGCGACGAAAAGGTTCGCATCGGCCGAAAGATTGCCGAGGTTCGTCTCCTCGGTTCGGACCTCGCTGCGGCGACCGTCGAGAAACACCTCGGTGATACCGAAGAAATTGCCGTCCTGCACGGCGATCACGCTCTGCACCTGGGTGATGATCTGTCGAACCTCGCCGCCGCGCGTGCCGTCGGCATAGGCATTGTCCGCGCCCCAGAGCGAAGCGACGGTGGCGTCGGTCGTGACATAGGCACCCGAGACTACGGGGTCCACGCCGCCCACACCAAGTGCGCCGGCGCCATCGGGGTCGGCAATCAGGACGCCCTGGTCATCGAACGTGACCACGAGGCGCCCGACATAGGAGTATTCGCTGGAGGTGCTGACGATAGCCACAGCGTTGCCATCCGCGCCTGTGCGGTAGACCGGATAACTGGCCGAAGCGCTGTCACCGCTGCGCAGAACGTCCGTGCCATCGGCGAAGATGGCGTGGCTGCCGGCGGAGATGATGACGTCCACCCCGCGCAGCAGCGGGGCGAGTGCCAGTTCGTTGCTGAACTGCTGCAGGTGGGAGAGCAGGATGATCTTGTTGATCCCCTGCGCGACCATCTGATCCACCAGCGGCTGCAGGATGGCGGCCAGCTCGGCCACATTGTCCACCCCACCATCACCGTTCGGGTCGAGGATTCGCACGCCATTGACGGTGGAGATGGAGGCCAAAATCTGCGTGGTCAGGCCCAGTACGCCGATGGTCTGCCCACCCTCGACAATGGTGGTCCAAGGCGCGATCTGCCGGTCTGCGGCTTCGTTGGCGACGGCCTGGTTGTCAAACAGGTCAGCAGCCGTGGTCGCAAAGGATGAAGCCTCGCGCAGGGTGCCGGTGAAGAGCGGGTTGAGCGAGGCATCGCCCGTGAAGCTCAGATTGGCAGAGAGGTAGGGGAACTGCGCGCCGATGTTGGTGACGCGGCCGGCTGCCGTCCCGGCGGAGGAATTTGCGGTGAAATCCGTTACTGCGGCAAGCACGTTGGTGCCGAGGTCGAATTCATGATTGCCCAGCACCGAGGCCTGGATGCCGATGGCATTCAGGATCGCGATGTCTGTCGCAAAGAAAGGTGAGGTCGCGGTGGCGAGGTTGGTGCCGAACAGGCTGGTCAGCGAGCCCGAGGTCAGGCCAAGCGCCTGCTCGTAATAGGCGCGCAGCACGGGTACCAAGGAGTTGTCGGTACCGGCGGCGCCGAAGGGGCCAGGGATGAAGTTGTCGCCGCCCGAGAGGGTGATGCTGTTGGGCAGCGCGTCTTCCAGCCGGTCCACGATGGCGGCGAAGCGGTCGGCGCGTTGCGTGGCGAGCAGGCCGGCCTCGAAATCCGAACCGTGCAGGATTTGCAGCGTGAAATTGCCCGAGCTCGGGGTGAGGTTGAAGGCTGTCGTCGTAGTGCTCACTTCGTTGGCAACCACCAGATTTGCTGGGTTGCCGCCGGCAGCGGGAACGAAGACGGAGGCCTCGGGCGCCACATCGCCGGGCCGCCGCAGCGCGCCGACGTAGGTCACATCAGTGGGACCATCAATGCGGAAAGCCAGGTTCGAATTGGCGCGCTCGAGCCCGACAAAAGCGTAGAGCTCGCCGTCCACCGTGCCGAGCGAGATACCCTCGGGCTCCGTGCCCTTGTTGTCGGAGCGGCCGTCATCAATGACGCCGGGGAGCTGGCTTGCGACGATCTGGTCAAGCAGCGAACCACTGTTCCACACCTGCGTGATGGTGGGGGCCGCATCCGTGCCGCCCACCTGCCAGATGGTGAAGCTGCGCGCGCCGAAGGCCTGGAGACGATCGAGATCGCCATCGCCGTCCGTGTCACCGGCCCAGCGTGAGACTTCAAGGCGACCAAGGTCCGCGTCGCCGCGGCGGGCCTGGATCTGCGCGAGCAGCGCCGCGTCCAGCGCTGGCATGCCGGTCGGCGGGGTGCTGCCAGTGGCGGGCACCAGGGCCGAGATGCGCACCCCCTCGTTGAAAACGCCGCCATAGTCGCGCGCATCGCCCTCATTGGCAGTGACCAGATAGGTCACGCCCGCCTGTGTGAAGGATGCGATGGCGTCGGGCTGGAACATGCCGAACACCGGAACCTGGCGGATATTCGTGCCGCCGTCGCGGTCCGAGGTGTCAATGCCATTGCCGACCAGGTTGTGGTTGGAAAGGCCCAGCGGCAGCACCGCCGTCCAGCCCACAGGGCCATTTGCCGCGTTCAGGTTGAACACGCCGATGGCATTGGCTTCCTGGATGGTGACGAAGGCGCGGTCACCCACCACGGTGATGTATTCGGGCTCAAGGTCGGTGAGGGCCGTCGCGGTGTTGGCGGCGCCGAAGCCGTTCGCGATCTTCACGCCCGAGGCCTGGAGTGCGGCCGTATCGAAACCCGAGAAATTGTAGAAGGTGGAGGTCCAGCTTGCCACGTCCACAATGGCCAGCCCGCCCTGGGCGTCGGTCGTGTAACCCTGGGTCGGCTCAGCCTCGATGGCAACCAGGAGGCGCGTGCCATCAGGGGTGAAGGTGATCATGTCGGGGATGACGCCGACCTCGGCGGTGGCGCGCCACGTTGCGGCGGTGCCCACGGCATTGACCGTGAAGACAGCGACTGAACCGGCCGAGCCGGGCGTCGCACCATCAAAGGAGATGGCAAGGTTGTCGCCGCTGATGGCGACGGAATTGCCGTTGCCCAGCGACGCGGGCACTCCACCGCCAGGCACCTGGATGGCGCTTTTGGGAATTGAGAAGGCCAACGCGCCGGTGGTCGCGTTCAGCGCATCCACACCATTGCCGCCCAGGACATAGACAAGCCCGCGGGGTGCGTCATGCGCCACCACTTCGGACCCTGCGGCGGCACCGCCGACCAAGCCTGTGTGGTTGACGCTGAAAAGCGTGGAAGCGCTGAAATTGCCAGACATGAGTTCGTCCCCGAGCGAAATGTGCGGGGGAGGTCTAGAAGCTGCCGGGCCGTTCATCTTTGTTTAACGTGAGAAGCTTCCGTTACAAAACTATTAATCTGGGTGTGGGTATTTCGTTAAAGAAACGATATTCCCCGTAGCTCGGGATGACCCTGCCTCTGCTCGCCAGCCATACACCCTCACCGTCTGGTCCTGTGGGGCCGTCTCTGTCGCTCCGTCAGGACGCCTTGCCTCAGGTACCGCCAACTGCCGGTAACAGCATGGGCCGGGCGCCCGACGTCAGCGTCACCCTCTGGCCAAGGCGCAGGCCCGCCTCCTGAACCAGCGCCACGTCGCGCCCGCCGCGTTCCAGCCGGACCACCAGTTCCATGGCGTTTGACGGCGTGGCCACACCAGGGCCAGTGGCGACCCGCAACACCTGGGCCAACACCTGGGCCATGGCCGGGCTGCTTGCCTGGCCGAGTGGCCGAAGCCCTATGATGGTCCCACTCTCAGGCCCTGCCGCCATCTCGGCCTCGGGGGCCACAACAGACGGCTCCGGGCCGGGCGCGCCGCAACTTGCCAAGGCCAGGACCAAAAGGGGAAAGCCGCAAAAGGAGAGAGGGCGTTGCATGGTTTGAGCCTTAGCTGAAAAGCAGCGCAGGCACACCACCCCGCCATAGATCCGACTTCTTTGCTTGATCTGATGTGGTTGATGGCGGTATGCGTTGGCTCATTCGGGTCCAATTCGCGGCCAGAGGCATTCGTTCCTGCGTTCTGAGCCATGGGGGTGGCAAGGAGCGTGTCCCCTTCAACGAAGGGGGATGGCGCGAAGAAGGGGGAGTGTCTGCGAGATGGCCATTCACGATTCAGGCCGATACGGTCGTTTGGCGCGGCCGCTGGTTGCGCTTGCCGCGCTTACCCTTTTGGCCGCCTGTGCCCAGACCAGCGCGCCGACCGTTCGGTCCCAAAGCACTGCGCGCAGCTATGACCCGCCTGGACCGCCGAGCGACCCCTGGGGCCCCTGGATCCGCGAAGCATCCCGACGCTTCGACGTGCCCGACCGTTGGATCCGCGAAGTCATGCGCCAGGAATCCGGCGGCCGCGCGACTGCCACCTCCCCGGTGGGGGCGATGGGCCTTATGCAGGTCATGCCGGGGACCTATCGCGAATTGCAGCGTCGCCACGACTTGGGCGACGACCCCTACCACCCTTATGACAACCTGATGGCGGGTACCGCTTATCTGCGGCAGATGTACCAGCTCTATGGCTCGCCCGCCTTCCTCGCTGCGTATAATGCGGGGCCGCGCAGGCTGGAAAACTTCCTTTACAACAACCAAGGCCTGCCGGCCGAGACCCGCAATTACGTCGCTCGCGTTGGCCCCCGCGTGATCCAGTACAGCCCCGTGCGCCGCGCCCCGGCGGAAGTTTACGCCGCCGGCGAAATTCCGCTCAACGTCCAGCCGGGACCGCGCCGGATGGACGCGTCCACGCGCATGGCCCTGGCCGAGCAACGCGCCATACGCGAGCAGGGCGCGCAATTTGCGTCATTGCCTCCGGCCGAGCCAAGTGTTGCGCCGGTTCGTACGGCATCGGCCGCGCCAGCGATCACCGTGAGCGGCGGGAGCTTCATCGCCCGTGGCGGCGTGGTGGCGATGGCGCCCATTCCGGATGGCTCCACGCCCGAGGGTGCGGCCCGCCTCGCTGAGGCCGCCAGTCGCGCGGCCGGCGAGACCACGCCGGAACGCAACATCATCGTCGCGCGGATGGACCCCATCCCAGATGGCTCGACGCCCGAAGGTGCGGTGCGCCTGGCTGAGGTGGCGGCGCGCCTGGCTGAAGTTGCGGCGCGTTCCGCCCCGCCTGCACCGCAACCGACAGGCAACCGTCCGTCGCTTGCCGCGCAGCCCACGCGAAGCTTTGGACTGGTCAGCTCGGCCCAGGCCAGCACCCTGCCGGTCAGTTTCCGCCCGCCCGCGGCTGGCGCCGGGCAATGGGGCGTTCAGGTCGGTGCCTTCAGCTCGCCCGAACTGGCGCGTCAAGCGGCCCAGACGGCGCAGGGCAGCATCGGCGGCCGCGCCCAGGTGACGCCGGTACAGGTGGGCCGGGCCACGTTGTTCCGCGCGCGCGTCACCGGCCTTACCCAGAGCAGTGCCCAGCAGGCCTGCGACAGGCTCCGCTCGCGCAATGGCTGCAACGCGCTTTCGCCCAACGCGATCTGATACCGGCCGCCGCCGCGACACCCTGACCTCACGGCACGCCGAGAAGATCCAGTGTGCGGTCTATCACCGCCGCCTCCGTAAAGTGGTTCAGCGCGCGGGCGCGGCCCGCGGAACCCATGCGCCGCCGGAGCTGCGGGTCCCCGGCCAGGCGCCCCAGCGCAATGGCGAGTTCCGCCACCTGCATGGGCGGCACAAGCAGGCCCGTCTCGCCGGGCACCACCTGTTCGCGACAGCCAGAGATATTGGTGGCGACGACGGGCAGGCCTGTGAGCATGGCTTCGATGACGGACATGGGCAGGCCCTCGAAATGGCTCGGCAGGGCGAACACATCGGCCGCCTGCAGCCAGCGTGGAACGTCATGTCGGTAGCCCAGCATCCGCAGCCTGGGGCCCAGCAGGGCGGCCGCGCGGGTAAAATGTGGCGTAAGGTCCTCGCCATGGTCGGAGGCCAGGCGCTCACCCACCACCCAGAGATGTGCGTTCGGCAGGCCTTCCATGGCCTGTAGAAGCTCCGGCCAGCCCTTGTGGCGCACCAGGCGGGAGATGCCGATGATGACGCAATCACCCATGACGACGTTCATCTCGGCGCGAAGCGAAGCCCGCGTTGACGGGTCAGGATGGAAAATGGCTGGGTCCCGCCCATTGCCCACCGGCGTCGCGCTTCGGTCAATCCACAGCCGCCGCGCATCTGCTGCCTCCTCCGCGCTCACGGTGAGGAACGTGTCCGTCATCCGCCCGCCCACCCATTCCATGCCGAGTGACAGGCCGCGCCGCCAGAGAGGACCAGGCTGGTTGAAGAGGAAGCCGTGGCAGGTATAGGCGATGCGCGGAACGTCCTCCGCCTTCGCCGCCGCGCGGGCGAGAAAGCCCGAGATGGGCATATGCGCATGCACCAGATCAAAGCGTTCCTCCCGCATGATGCGGCGCAATTGGCGAAAGGCGGGAAGGTGCGCTGAGGGCGAAAAGCTGCGCGCCATCGGCACAGGGATGATGCGGAAACCTTCGGCGCGGGGCGCTTCCAGAAGTGGCCCTTCGGCGCAGATCCCCACCACTTCGTGCCCGCGCGCACGCGCGCCGCGCATCAGAGGCAGCAGGAAATGCCGCAGCGAGAAATCCACATTGGTGATCTGGAGGAGCTTGATCAGCCTTCCTCCGTCGCACCCCCGGCGACAACGCGGCTGACCGCCCACTGCACCGTCTCCGCCTCGCCGTCTGAGGTCAGGACAATCTGGCTGCTGCGGCGCGGATCGGCGGCGAGATAGACGCTCTCTTCCAGCCCAACCCGCGCTCCCCGGGCGCGGAAGCGCCAGCCCTGGCCGCCGGGCAGGCGCATCAGCACGCCGCCCTCCTCCTCCTGGAGAACCGCGGTCACCCCCGGATGCAGATGGAAACGAATGGCCCAGGCGATGGCGGGGCCGGGATGGGGTTCGAGCGCATCCTCGCCGCGCAGATCATCGCCTGTCTCGGAGAGGTACAAACGGCGGCGGTGGATCACGCCATGGGTGCGGCGATAGCCATCATGCCCGGCTTCAAGCCATTGCGCCCCGTTGGCCTCCTGGCGTTCGACCTCCACACGCTCGGGACGGCGGCCGAGGCCTTCCTCGCGCAGCTCGCTGCTGTTGGTGTCGCCCAGGGTCAGGGTGGAATGCGCTGCCGTGCCGCGCAGCGCATCCCTCCAGGCGGCATCCCCGGCCGGCGCGGCGCCGCAATTCACGATCAGGCGGTCCCGCCCGATGGACATCTCGAAGGACAAGGTGCCCGCATGAGTGCCCCTATCGGCACCGCGCGGCAGGCCAGACGCCATATCCGCCGCGCGGCCGGGCGCAGGCGCGCCACAATCGGCGATGATGAGCGTACGACCTGCGGCCAGGCGCTGGAAACCCGTCTCCTCCAGCAGCATGGGCGCGCGGCCCTTGGCCAGCCCCTGCGCTAGCACGACGTCCACGATGGACGCAGCCTCCTCACGCGTGGAGTTGAACAGCGCGAGCGACATGTCACCGTGGCGGTAAAGGCGGAGCGCCTGCCCGGCGCGCTCCAGGGCGGTGGAAAGCTGCGGGGGAGAGGTGACGCCGACGCCATTCAGCAGATTGCGGATTTCAATCAGGTCCTGCAACGCAAGCAACTGTATGGCCGGGCTGCGCTCCACATGGCCACCATCTGGGTGGAACTGCCGCTCCAGTTCGGCCGGCAGGAAGCGCAGCGCGCGGGTCAACCAGGCTTCCTCCTCCATGGCAACCGCCGCCGCGATGCTGCCCTTGAGGACAACCAGCGCGCCGCGATGCGCGGCTTCGGCCGGGAGGCTGGCGGAGATCGCGCGGCCATCCTGGGCCAGGCGTTGAAGCAATTGGCGGCGGAAACCATCCTCGGCCGTGGCGGCCAGGAAATCCCAATGGCCGAGCCAGGCGGAGATGCGTGCGGCGGCCACTTCGGGGGCATTGGCCATGGCCTCGGAACCGCCGCGCGCCAACCAATCCTCGGCGAGGTCGCGTGCCTTCACACGTGCGGCATCCGTGCCGAGCATCCGAAGATCGCGCAACCAGGCGAAGCCATGCGCGGCCTGGCGCCAGAGGACGGGGCCGGCCGCAGGGCTCCAGTCGTTCAAAAGGCGGGCGCTGCCCAGCACCTCGAACTCACCGCGCAACAGACGCGCCCCACGCGCGGCATCTCCGGGCCAGAGGTCGCGGAAGGAACGCGCCGGCGCGTCGGGTACGCGCATCGGCTTCATGCGCGTGAAGAAGCCGCGAACGCCGCGAAACAGATCGGCCATCAGGCGCCCCCCCTCAGTCCGGTGATGGCTGCGGCGTAGTCCGCCGCCCCGAACACCGCGGTGCCCGCCACGAGAACATCGGCGCCAGCCGCAATGCAATCGGGCGCTGTGGTCAAAGTCACGCCGCCATCCACTTGCAGGGCGATCTCGCGGCCTGATTGCTCAATCATGCGGTGCAGCGTGGCGATCTTGGCCAATTGGCTGTTCAGGAAAGATTGCCCGCCAAAGCCGGGATTGACCGACATGACAAGGATGAGGTCGGTCAGGTCCAGCACTTGGGCCAGGCTCTCGATTGGCGTGGCCGGATTGAGCACCACGCCGGCCTTCTTGCCCAGGGCGCGGATGGTCTGGAGGCTGCGGTGCAAATGTGGTCCGGCCTCAGGGTGAAGGCTGATGATGTCGGCACCCGCCTCGGCGAAGGCGGCGAGGTAGGGGTCGGCCGGCGCGATCATCAGATGCACATCGAAGGGCATCTTGCTGCAGGGGCGCAGCGCGCGGATCAGCGCGGGCCCGAAGCTGATATTGGGCACAAAATGCCCGTCCATGATGTCCAGATGCAGCCAGTCGGCGCCGGCGGCCTCGATGGCACGCACCTCCTCGCCCAATCGGGTGAAATCGGCGGCGAGCAGCGAGGGGGCGATGCGGATGGGTGGCATGGGGCGCGGGAGGGACCTGTACAGAAAGCGGCCCATCCGGTTAGCCCATCCGCAACCTCCTGCAAACCGGCCCCGCAGCCTGTTCGGCTGGCTGCGGGCGGCTTATGCGGGTCATCCTTCGAGAATGCCGCCGCGCGTGCCGCCGATGATGGAGAGGAATTCCCGGCGCGTGGCGTCATTGGTGCGGAACTCGCCCAGCATGCGCGAGGTGACCATGGATACGCCCGTCTTGTGAATGCCCCGCGTCGTCATGCACTGATGCGCGGCCTCGATCACAACGGCGACGCCCTTGGGCTTGAGCACGCTTTCGATCGTGTTGGCGATCTGCGCAGTCAACTTCTCCTGGATTTGCAGGCGCTTGGCATAAGTCTCGATCACCCGGGCGAGCTTTGAGATGCCGACCACTCGCCCATTGGGCAGGTACGCAATATGCGCCTTGCCGATGATGGGGACCATGTGGTGCTCGCAATGGCTCTCCAGCCGGATGTCGCGCAGCACGACCATCTCATCATAGCCATCCGTCTCCTCAAAGGAGCGGGCGAGCATCTCCACGGGGTCCGAACCGTAGCCGGCAAAGAATTCCTCATAGGCGCGGGCGACGCGTGCGGGCGTGTCAATCAGCCCTTCGCGGTCGGGGTCATCACCGGCCCAGAGCAGGAGAGTGCGCACCGCAGCCTCGGCCTCGGCGCGGTTGGGACGGATGATGGCGCTGGTGGTGTCATCGGCCTGGCGAGGTGCAGGCGACTGGATGTTCATGGCTTTCGCGGTTCCCTGATGGCCCACGACCGGTTTTTCCCGGACGGTCGTAGCTTTCAGTGATGGAAATGGGGCGGGCTATGGACTCCGCAAGCCGTTTTGTCAGATTTCAGAATGGGGCGTCTTCAGTGGACAGCCCCCTTCTGCCAGGGGCTGTCGAGCGAGAAGGGCGGCACTGTGGCATCGAATTCCTCGCCGGTTTCGCTCACGATCATATGGAAGTTGCCGCGCATGAATCCAGAAGGTGTCGGCAATGGAGTGCCCGAGGTGTAGTCGAAGGTCTCGCCCGGTTCGAGGATGGGTTGCTCACCCACCACGCCGTCGCCGTGCACGCGCATGGTGCGGCCCTGGCCATCGGTGATGAGCCAGGTGCGCTTCATCAACTGCACCGTGACCGGCCCCTCATTGACGATGTTGATCTTGTAGGCCCAGGCATACTGGTCCTGTTCAGGGTCGGACTGGTCGGTGAGGTAAATGGTGCGGACCGTCACGCGCACGCCGCGCGTGGTGGCGGTGTAGATGCTGGTCATGGGCGGTTTATCGCGGAGGTCGCCAGGCCCGCGCCCATCAGCATGGAACTACCCAGAGACGCGGCCCCCAGCCATTTCGCGAAGGTCAAGGCCGAAGCACTCGTGGCCAGCAGCGCGCCAGGCCCTGCCAGGGAGGCGCTGAGCGCCACCGCATCACCCAACGCCGCGCCCGCGCCCTTTTGGCAGCGCTGCGGGCCATCCCCCGCCCAGCGATCAGCGCAGGATGAACACGACAGCGAGGCGATGGTGAGCCAGGTTTCGAGCTTCATGGGATGACCCTCGCACGGGTTGGGGCCCGGCCGCTACTACTCGGCCGCACGCGCCGTGAGGGTCCCCACCGCATCCAGTGCTTCGGCCAGATCCTCGATCAGATCCGCCACATCTTCCAGACCGACCGAGAGCCGTACCGTTCCATCCGTGATGCCAAGCTTCGCGCGCTCGTCCGGCCCGATGCGCATATGCGTGGTTGTCGCGGGGTGGGTGGCGAGCGACTTGGAATCGCCGAGATTATTGGAGATGTCCACGATACGCAGCGCGTTCATGAAGCGAAAGCACGCTGCCTTGCCGCCATGAACATCGAAGGTGACAAGCGTGCCGCCGCCCGACATTTGCTGGACCGCCAGCGCATGCTGCGGATGATCCGCGCGGAAGGGGTAGAAAACCCGCGCGATTTCCGACCGCTCGGAGAGGAAATCCGCGACCGCGGCGGCGTTGCGACACATCTGGTCCACGCGCAGCTTCAGCGTCTCCAGGCCCTTGAGGATCACCCAGGCGTTGAAGGGGGACATGGCGGGGCCGGTGTTGCGGATGAAGGGCATCAGCACCTCCTCCACCCATTTCTTTTTGCCCAGCACGGCACCGCCCAGCACGCGGCCCTGACCATCCATGTGCTTGGTGCAGGAATAGACGACCACATCGGCCCCCTGCTCGAACGGCTTTTGCAGCAGCGGCGTGGCAAAGACATTGTCCACCACCACCAGGGCGCCCGCGGCATGCGCCAGTTTGCTGACAGCCACGACATCTACGAGGTCGAGCATGGGGTTGGAGGGGGTTTCCAACAGCACCATCGTCGCGGGCCGGCTCAGCGCCTCGCGCCACTGCGCAAGGTCCGCCCCATCCACGAATTCCGCGATGATCCCGTAGCGGGGGAGCAATGTGCTGACGATCCAGTGGCAGGAACCGAACAATGCACGCGATGCCACCAGGCGATCGCCTGTCCTGAGGTGTGAGAGCAGGGCGGAATGTACGGCGGCCATGCCGGTGGCCATCAGGCGGCAGGCCTCCGCTCCCTGGCCCTCGATGGCGCAAAGGCGGTCTTCCAGCATGGTCGTCGTGGGGTTGGCGAAGCGGCTGTACTGATAGTGCTGGATTTCGTTCTTGAATGTGGCCTCTGCCTGCTCGGCACTGTCATAGACGAAGCCGGAGGTCAAAAACATCGCCTCCGCGGTTTCGCCATGGTTGGAGCGGTTGAGGCCGCCACGCACCATCTCGGTGGCAGGACGAAGCTTGCGGGACATGGATGACACCCTTCAGACGGAGAACACCTGTCCGGCACCCTGGGCGGGTGGGGAAGCGACCGACCAGAATGTGTCGCGCATCCCTGGGCCGTTTAGCGCGCTTGTTTTACCCACCCTCAAGAAGGATGCGCCCCGGTTGGGACCTCGCCGCAAGCTGGCCGGACAAATCGCGAGGACGATGGAACATAATCGCGGTTAGGCTCCACAGTCAACGCACTGATCATTGACGGGCCGACCAGTTAATGCATTTAATCTCACTAATGAGCGCTCTCGACCCCGAAGTGGCCGGCCAACTGGCCGAAGACCTCCCGCCCGACGTCTTCCGCACCATCATCTCGACCTTCGAGGTTGACCTTGCGCGGCTTGCCCAGGAATTGGCAGCCGCGGCCCATAATGGCGACCAGGAAGGGTATGAGCGCGCAGCCCACAGCCTGGCTGGCGCGGCCGCCGCAGTGGGCGCCATCGGGCTGGAGCGTGAGGCACGAATCGCCATGGATCATAAACAGCCCGTCCCTCCCGAAATCGTCCTGCCCCGCCTGCTGGGCGAGGCCAAGGGCGCGCTCCAGGCCTTGCATGCCCTGATCAACTGATCGGGCGGAGCAGCACGGGGAGCGGCACATCCGGGCGATGGTCGGTGGATGAGGATGCCGCAAGACATAAAGACATACTTATGCCTCTAGGCACGCCAGCCGGCCCATGCTACGGCCCGCCGCGTCAGATAGCTTCGAACAAGGACAGCCCCGCATGCCGGTCGCCAAGGAATACGTCGTCAAGGATCTCACGCTCGCCGATTGGGGCCGCAAGGAGCTCAACATGGCCGAGGACGAGATGCCCGGCCTGATGTCCACCCGCAAGGAATACGGCGCGTCCCAGCCGCTCAAGGGTGCCCGCGTCGCTGGCTGCCTGCACATGACCATCCAGACGGGCGTGCTGATCGAGACGTTGACGGCGCTCGGCGCCGATGTCCGCTGGTCCTCGTGCAACATCTTCTCCACGCAGGATCATGCCGCCGCCGCCATCGCGCAGGCCGGCGTGCCCGTCTTCGCCAAGAAGGGCGAGACGCTGGAGGAGTATTGGGACTACGTCCGCCGCACCCTGGAATGGGGCGATGGCGGTGAGCCGAACATGCTGCTCGATGACGGCGGCGACATGACGCTGCTGGTGCATTACGGCCTGAAGGCCGAGCAGGGCGACGTGGCCTTCCTGGAGAAC
>Ga0105047_10009216_pt1 | contig 16298 bp, 11 predicted proteins | sample MAT04_FD_78384 | JGI IMG/M metagenome (GOLD analysis project Ga0105047, IMG submission 78384) | Freshwater microbial communities from Lake Fryxell liftoff mats and glacier meltwater in Antarctica - MAT-04 (megahit assembly) | ecosystem: Environmental > Aquatic > Freshwater > Ice > Liftoff...
ACCACTGCGGCAACCGACGACACGGAGGCAGCGACCGACACGACCGCCGCCACCGACGACACGGAGCCTGCAGCCGAGAGCGGCATCAGCGATGAGACCGGTGGTATCGGTGCCGAGAAGTTCTTCGCCGACCTGACCGCTGCGGGCGAGAACCCGTTGAAGGCAGAAGGTGATCCGATCGTCATCGGCTTCCAGAACCCGGAGGGCGACCCGGCCGGTTCGTTCCCCGAGTTCTCGCTGGCCGCCGAGGCGGCTGTCGAGTACATCAACAACGAGCTGGGTGGTCTGGGCGCCGACATCGCCAACGGCGTGCCCGGTCGTCCGATCGAGCTGGCCGTCTGCAAGATGGCCATCACGCCCGACGACTCTCAGCGCTGCGCGAACGAATTGATCGCCGACGAGCCCGAGCTCGTGTTCTCGAGCCTCAACTTCTTCGGCAACCACTTCCCGACGTATGCAGCGGCAGACATTCCCGTCATCGTGATCACACCGATCACGGTCGGTGACTTCACCTCGCCCGGCACGTATGCGATCGGTGGCGGCGGTGGCTGCCTCGGCGTGCACACCGGCCTCGTCGAGTTCGCGACCACCGAGTTCGGTGACATCGAGCGCCTCGGCATCCCATGGGCCGACACGCCTCCTGGCGTGGTCTGCTATTACGACCTCGAGAAGAAGCCGGTCGACGTGCTCAACGGCTCGGTGCCCGGCGATGCCGAGCGCGCCGGTTCGCAGCCGAACCTCACCAGCCTCGGTGTGCCGGTGAAGCCGGCCACGCCCGACGTCACCCCGCTCGTCACCGAGATCCTCGACTTCGATCCCGATGCCATCATCTACTCGGGTCAGGGTGCAGACTGCTGGAACTGGGTCGACGGCATGGGTCGTCTCGGATGGACGCCGGACAGCATCCCGCTCGTGCTGTCGGGAGCCTGCATCGACTTCGACGCCATGGCTGCGGCCGGCGACCTCGCGAAGGGCATCTACTTCGTGGGCGCTCCCGGTGCGGTGCTGAACCCGATCGACACGATCGAGGATCCTCGTGACAAGTTCGAGGCCACCATCTACCAGACCAAGCTGATCGAGTACGGCCTCGATCCGGACGAGCTCTTCAAGGGCTTCGCCACGCAGGGTGCCACCGGTCTGCTGTCGCTGTGGTCGTACGCCAGCAGGATCGCCGCCGACGGCGGCGAGGTGACCGGCGAAACACTTGGCGAGGCGTATGCCACATCGGCTGGTGATCACCTGTTCGGCTCCACGCCGATCTCGTGCTCGACGGCGCCGCCGCCGTACGTTGCGGTGTGCAACTCCCAGGTGAACGCCACCCAGTGGGACGGCGAGCAGCTCGTCCCGGTGCGGAGCCGCTTCACTGGGCTCGACCTGGTGGCCGGTACCGAGCTGAAGCCCGGTCCCGACTCCTGATCCACGAACCGACCCTGGATGGTGCCGTCGGGCACCGTCCAGGGCCATTCGTGTCAACGCTGCGCGTGACGGTGGTGCGGTCGCGAGACCGACCGCACCACCGTTCCGCCATCACTGATCGCCGCCGGTCGCACCGATCGCCGGCTGACATCGCTTCCAACGCTGCCGGGGGCAGCAGCAACGATTCGACGGAGCACATGTGAGCGACATCATCTACTTCCTGCTCGCAGGTCTCGGCCTCGGCTCGCTGTACGCGATGCTGGGCAGCGGCCTGGTGATCGTCTACCGCGGTTCGGGCGTCATCAACTTCGCCCAGGGCGCGTTCGCGATGTACGGCGTGTTCACCTTCGACGAGGCCCGCCGCAATGGCTACCTGCGTCTGCCATGGTTCGACTTCCTGCCGACCCACACGCTGAACGTGCCTGTCAGCTTCAAGCTCGCCGACGATGGAACGTCGACGCTGGTGGCCTTTGCGATCGCCATCGCGATGGCCGTGATGATCGGCCTGATGGCCCACTTCCTCGTCTTCCGACCGTTGCGCAGCGCCGCACCGCTCGGCAAGGTGATCGGCTCGCTGGGTGTGATGCTGTACCTGCAGGGCGTCGCGCAGCTCAACTTCGGTGGTACTGGTCGCCAGCCCGAGGCGATCACGCCCGACGGTGTGTACACCAACTTCCTCGGTCTCGGGAAGGCCTATCCGCAAGGTGCGGTCTGGGCCGTCGGGCTGTCGATCGTGATCGGCCTCATCCTCTGGGGCGTGTTCCAGTTCACCCGCTTCGGCCTCGCCACCCGAGCGGCGGCGAGCAACGAAAAGGGGGCCGTGCTGCTCGGCTACTCGCCCCAGCTCCTGGCCGCCCTCAACTGGGTGATCGCCTCGGTGCTGGCCACACTGGCAGCGATCATCCTCGGCCCGATCGGCGGTTCGCTCACCCCGGTGGGTCTCAGCGCCCTCGTCGTCGCCTCCCTCGGTGCGGCCCTGATCGGCCGGTTGCAGTCGATCCCGATCACCATCGTCGGTGGTCTCGGGCTCGGCGCGATCCAGTCGCTGCTCGGCTTCTGGTCGAGCAAGGACTGGTTCCCCAGTTTCCTCCGCTCGGGAGCCCGCGACGTCGTGCCCCTGGTGGCCATCTGTCTCGTGCTGTTCCTGCGCGGCAAGAGCCTGCCGCTGCGAGGAACGGTCGAGGAGAAACGACTGCCGCTCGCCCCGTATCCGATGCGGATCAAGCAGCACATGGTGGTGTGGACCGTGGTCATCGTGGTCGCCTCGCTGCTGTTCGAGGCCAGCGGTCCGCGATCGGTGTTCGCCCTCGCCATCGTCACCTCGCTGATCGCATCGACCCTGATGCTGTCGATGGTGGTGGTCACCGGCTACGTCGGCCAGATCTCGTTGGCGCAGCTGTCGCTGGCCGGTGTGGCCGCATTCGTGATGGCCCGGATGATGGCGAACGGATCGACCACCATCTCCAACCCGTTCCCGGTGAGCGGGCCTGGGCTGCCCTGGCCGATCGCCGCGCTCATCGGGGTCATCACCGCGGTGATCGTCGGGGTGATCGTCGGCCTCCCGGCGGTGCGCATCCGTGGCGTACAACTCGCCGTGGTCACGGTGGCGTTCGCGATCTCGCTGCAGACGCTGTACTTCGAGAACCCCAAGCTCACCGGCCTCACCGCCGGTGCGCCGGCCAACGTGAGGCCGGCGAGCATCTTCGGGGTCGACCTCAAGTCGATCGGTGATCGAGGGCTGAAGGACCGACCCGAGTTCACGATCTTCGTGCTGGTGGTGCTGCTGTGCTGCATCGCATTGGTCGCGAACCTCCGGCGCAACGGCACGGGCCGGCGGTTCCTCGCCGTGCGGGCCAACGAGCGTGCGGCAGCAGCAGCGGGCATCAACGTCGCCCGCACCAAGCTCCTCGCGTTCGGCATCGCTGCGGGCATTGCCGGCATCGGCGGCGTGATGCTCGGCTTCAACCAGAACGACGTCTCGTCGGCCGGCTTCGTCTACCAGGCGTCGCTCGCCTATTTGGCCTTCGCTTACCTCGGTGGCATCACGTCGATCAACGGTGCAGTGGTCGGCGGCCTCCTCGCTCCGGCGGGTCTGATCGCCCTCACCGGCGCGTACTTCTTCGCCGATGCGGAGATCGAGAACTACACCGCGATCGCCGGCGGCCTGGGCATGATCATCACCGCGATCCAGAACCCGAGCGGCCTCGCACCCACCCTGCAGCCGCTGTTCCAACACTTCGGGCGCTGGTTGCGCACCGCCCGGGGGCCCGAATGGGCGGCAGCCGGCAAGCGGCTCGGCCCGACATTCCTGGTCGGTGCGGTGCTCGGTGCCCTCGTGTGGCCGATCCGGGTCGACAGCTACAGCTGGTTCTGGATGCCGTTGCTCGGTGGGTTCCTCGCCCTGATGATCAGGGGCATCTACAAGCAGGCCAAGGCTGGTGGGCATGGCGGCCCGCCGGTCGCGCACGGCAACACGCCGGCCCCGGTCACCACCGGTGCCCCGACCCCCGTCGAGGTGGGATGACATGGCACTGTTGAAGACCTTCGACCTGACCGTTCGCTACGGCGGCCTGGCGGCCAACGCCGACGTGAACCTCGAGGTGAACGAGGGCAAGCTCGTCGGGCTGATCGGCCCGAACGGCGCCGGCAAGACCACCTTCATCGATGCGATCACCGGGTTCACCGGCATCTCGTCGGGTCGAGTGGAGTTCGATGGCAAGGATCTCGAGGGCCTCACGCCCGACCGCCGGGCCCACCTCGGCCTGGTGCGCACCTTCCAGTCGCTCGAGCTGTTCGAGGACCTGACAGTGCGTGAGAACCTGCTCGCCGCAGCCGAGCGCCCGACGTGGTGGTCGTTCATCGTCGATCTCCTCCGCCCGCCGAAGACGTCGGCCGAGAACGAGGCCAAGGTGGCCGAAGCACTCGGTGTGCTCGGCCTCGACGGCATCGCCGACCGCCTGCCGATGGATCTCTCCCACGGCCAGCGCAAGCTCGTCGGCGTCGCTCGTGCGCTTGCGGCCAAGCCGAAGTTGCTGCTCCTCGACGAGCCGGCCGCCGGTCTCGACACCGCCGAGAGCCAGCTCCTCGGCCAGCACCTGCGCAACTTCCTCGAGACGGGCACCACGATCTTCCTGATCGACCACGACATGGGCCTCGTGCTCAACGTGTGCGACTACATCTACGTGCTCGACTTCGGACGGATCATCGCCGAGGGCGCGCCCGCCCAGATCCGTAAGGATCCCGCGGTGATCGGCGCCTACCTCGGCCAGTCGGCGGGCGAGGCGCAGGCCAAGGCCGGCGAATCGCTCGCTGCGCGTGTCGCCGCTGGGGCTGACGGAACGCACACAGCAGAAGGAGACGGCCATGAGTGAGCGCCAGGCACTGGTGCGCCTGACCGGATTGCACACCGGCTACGAAGGCATTCCGGTCGTCCGTGGCCTGAACCTCACGGTCGGCTCGGGCGAGGTGGTGGCACTGCTCGGCCCGAACGGTGCCGGCAAGACCACCACCCTGCTCACGATCTCCGGGCTGCTCCGTCCGGTCGAGGGCACCGTCGAGGTGCTCGGCGAAGACACGGCCGGTGTCAACCCGTTCAAGATCGCTCGACGAGGACTCGCCCACGTGGCCGAGGACCGCTCGCTGTTCTTCGAGCTCACCGTGCAGGAGAACATCAAGCTCGGCCTGCGCGGCACGCGAGTGGAGAGCAAGGCCGCGTACGACCGGGCGATGGATCTGCTGCCCGCGCTCGCCCCGCTGGGCAAGCGTGCCGCCGGTCTGCTGTCGGGCGGTGAGCAGCAGATGCTCGCCATGGCCCGTGCGATCGTGAGCGAACCGAAGTGCCTCCTCGTCGACGAGATGAGCCTCGGGCTCGCGCCGATCATCGTCGAGCGGCTGCTGCCGATCGTGCGACGGATCGCCGATGAGACGGGCTGCGGTGTGCTGATCGTCGAGCAGCACGTGCACATGGCCCTCGAGGTCGCCGATCGCGCCTATGTGCTCAACCACGGCGAGCTCGTACTCGAGGGAACCGCGACTGAGCTGGCGGCGAACCGAGAGCTGCTCGAGTCGAGCTATCTCGGCGACGGCGCACTGCACTGAGTATCGATCGGTCGCCAGGCGAGTGGTCGTGCCCGGGTTCGTCGACGGGGCTGACTCGTCGGTCGAGTACCGACGTCGCCAGACTCCACGTGTGAGCGCACCTGTCCACACACGACTGATCTGCCCTGGCGCGAACGGCGTCCAGCTGGTCGGCGACGCCTACGGCCACCCTGACGACCCGGCCGTGCTGCTCCTGCACGGGGGTGGCCAGACCCGTCACTCGTGGGGCGGCACCGCGGCGACGCTCGCCCGCAAGGGCTTCTACGCGGTCAGCGCCGATCTGCGCGGCCACGGCGAGAGCGACTGGGATCCCGACGGCAACTACGGCTTCGACATGTTCCAGATCGACACCGAGGCGTGGTGCGATCTGCTCGGCAGACCCGCGGTGGTGGGGGCATCGATGGGAGGCATGGCCGGGTTGTGGACCGAGGGCAGCCGGGCCGCTGCCGGGCTCGAACCGGCATGCCGGGCGCTCGTGCTCGTCGACATCGCCCATCGCAGCGAGCCGGAAGGGGTGCAGCGGATCATCTCGTTCATGACGGGCAAGCCGGAGGGCTTCGCCACCATCGACGAGGCGGCAGACGCGATCGCCGAATACATGCCCCACCGGCCGCGCCCGGCGAACATCGACGGGCTCGCGCGGAACCTCCGCCTCGGCGACGACGGGCGCTACCGGTGGCACTGGGACCCGGCGTTCATGGACCCCGAGCGGCCGCGCAGCAGTGCGATGCCGGGTATCTTCGGCGAGCACGCCCAGCGACTCCGCATCCCGGTGCTGCTGGTGCGTGGCAGGATGAGCGACGTGCTCAGCGAGGAGGCGGCCCAGGAGTTCGTCACGCTGGTGCCCCAGGCGCGTTACGTCGACGTCGGCGACGCGCACCACATGGTGGCAGGCGACAAGAACGACACCTTCACCGACGCGGTCGTCGACTTCCTCGACGCCATCCGCTGGGCCTGATGTCGCTGGGCCTGATGTCGCTGGGCCTGATGTCGCTGAACCCGATGTTGCTGGTGCTGCGGCCATCACGGGGACCCTGGGGACGTTGATCGTGGACGTGCGCACCGTTGTCGACGCTGCTGGCGCAGCCGCCGCTGCGGCGGAGACGATCGCCCGTCGCCTCCGCATCGCCGTCGGTCGTCGAGGCACAGCGTCGGTGGCGTTCAGCGGCGGGAGCACCCCGGCACCGATGTTGGCCGACCTCGCCAGGATGCCGATGCCCTGGGCACAGCTGCACGTGTTCCAGGTGGACGAACGGGTGGCGCCCGACGGGCACCCTGCCCGTAACCGGGCTCTGCTCGACGTGCTGCCCATCGCGGCCTCGCACCTGCACGCGATGCCGGTCACCGTCGGCGACCTGCGCGCTGGAGCCCGGCGGTACGGTGCCGCCCTGCCCGCTCGGCTCGACGTCGTCCACCTCGGCCTGGGCGACGACGGCCACACCGCGTCGTGGCCGCCTGGCGATCCGGTGATCGATGCCGCAACTCCCGTCGCGCTGAGCCGCGAGTACGCCGGCTTCGTCCGGATGACGATCACCCCCGCCGTGGTGAACGCCGCACGCTCGCGGGTGGTGCTCGCCGTCGGCGCCTCGAAACGCCCGATGGTCGAGCGATGGCTGGCGGGCGACTCCTCGCTGCCGGTGCACCGCGTGCACCGCACCGACACCGTGCTGGTGCTCGACGAGGCCGCAGCACCTCGGATCCGACCCGCTGCCGCGAAGTAGCGTCGGCGAGCGATGGACACCCCCGGCACCCTCGACATCACCACCACGCCCGCGTGGGCAGCACTCCTCGCAGCACCTCGTCCGGCGCACCTGCGCGAGCTCTTCGCCGCCGATCCCGAGCGGGCGCAGCGTCACACCACCCCTGCCGGCGATCTGCGCGTCGACTGGTCGAAGCACCTGATCGACGACACCGTCGTCGCGGCCATGCTCGACGTGGTGCGCTCGAGCACGTTCGCCGAGCGCCGTGATGCGATGTTCCGCGGCGAGCCGATCAACACGACCGAGAGGCGCGCGGTGTTGCACACCGCCTTGCGCGCCCCGGCGGGCACCCACGTCGAGGTCGATGGTCACGACGTGGTCCCCGACGTGCACGAGGTGCTCGACCGGATGGCGGGATTCGCCGATCGGGTGCGCAGTGGCGAGTGGCGCGGCGCCACGGGCGAGCGGATCCGCACGGTCGTCAACATCGGCATCGGCGGTAGCGACCTCGGCCCGGCGATGGCGTACCTCGCCACCCATGCGTTCGGGCGGCCCGACCTCGAGTGCCGGTTCGTGAGCAATGTCGACGGCGCCGACATCGTCGACAACCTGGCCGGCCTCGATCCGGCCAGCACCATGGTGGTGATCAGTTCGAAGACGTTCACGACGATCGAGACGATCACGAATGCCACGGCTGCTCGCTCGTGGTTGGTCGATGCGCTCGGCGCCGATGCGGTGCCGAGTCACTTCGTCGCCGTGAGCACGAACGCGGCGGAAGTCGAGACGTTCGGGATCGACACCGCGAACATGTTCGGGTTCTGGGACTGGGTGGGCGGGCGTTACTCGGTCGACTCGGCCATCGGCCTGTCGGTGATGATCGCGATCGGCCCCGACGCGTTCCGTGACTTCCTCGCCGGCTTCCACACCATCGACCGCCACCTGGTCGAGGCGCCGCTCGAGCAGAACGTCCCGGTCATCATCGCCGCACTGGGCATCTGGTACACCAACGTGCTCGGCGCGCAGAGCAAGGCCGTCCTGCCGTACGCACACGAACTGCGCCGATTCCCGGCCTATCTGCAACAGCTCGACATGGAGAGCAACGGCAAGCGAGTGCGCCTCGACGGCTCACCGGTGAGCACCGGTACGGGGCCGATCGTGTGGGGTGAGCCCGGCACCAACGGTCAGCACGCGTTCTACCAACTGCTGCATCAGGGAACGCATCTGGTGCCGATCGACTTCATCGGCTTCGCCCAGCCGAACCATCCGCTCGTCGAACAGCACGACCTGCTGATGTCGAACCTGTTCGCGCAGGGCGAGGCGCTCGCGTTCGGCAAGACGCTGGAGGAAGTGCAGGCCGAGGGGATTCCCGAGCACCAGCAGGCGCACCGGGTGTTCCCGGGCAACCGGCCGAGCACCACCATCGTCGCCCCCCGGCTCACCCCGTCGGTGCTCGGTCAGCTGGTCGCGCTCTACGAGCACGTCGTGTTCGTGCAGGGGTGCGTGTGGGGTGTGAACAGCTTCGACCAGTGGGGAGTCGAGCTGGGCAAGGCGCTCGCCAACCGGATCACGCCCGAGCTCACGTCCGACGCGCCACCCGCCCACGACGGCTCGACCACAGCGCTGATCGAGTGGTACCGAGGCCACCGGAGCCCGTGACACGATGAGCGACCACACGATGAGCGACCCCACGATGAGCGACCCCACGATGAGCGACCCCACGATGAGCGACCCCACGATGAGCTACGACCCGTTCGCCCGCAACGTCCTCGCGGACCCGTTCCCCGCGTACGCGCAGCTGCGCGAGCAGTGCCCGGTGCATCGGTACGACGCGCGCGGCCTCCGTTTCACGACGCTGTCGCGCCACGCCGACGTACTGGCCGCGCTCAAGGATGTGGCCACCTTCAGCTCGCGCCAGGGGCAGGGGCCCTTCCGGAGCGAGCCGATCGCCCTGTTCGACGACCCTCCGTCGCACACGTTCTTCCGCCGGCTCGTCACGGCATCGTTCACCCCGCGAGCGGTGCAGCAGCGGCAGGCGATGATCGAGGCGCTCGTGGGCGAGCTCGTCGACACCTTGCTCGATGCGCCCGGTCGCCGTGCCGACCTGCACGACGTGCTCGCGATGCCCTTGCCGACGATCGTGATCGCACGCATGCTCGGCGTGCCGGAGGAGCTGCGCGACACCTTCAAGCGGTGGAGCGATGCCCAGGTGGCGGGCATGGGCGCCGGCGACATCGACGAGCAACGGCGCACGCGCCACGAGATGCAGGAGTACTTCCTCGAACAGGTCGCTCACCGTCGCCGGCTCGTCGCAGCTGCGACCGAGCTGCCCGACGACCTCGTGAGTGCACTGGTGGTCGCGTCGATGCACGAGGAGCGGCCGATCACCGACGCCGAGCTGCTCTCGTTGCTGACCCAACTGCTCGTCGGGGGCAACGAGACCACCACGTCGCTCGTCACGAACCTCGTCTGGCGGCTGCTCGAGCGGCCCGAGCGGTGGCAGGCGGTGGTCGACGACCCGGCGCTGGTCGACGTGGCGATCGAGGAGAGCCTGCGCCACGACCCCCCGGTGCTCGGCCTCTACCGCGCCACGACATGTCCCGTGACGGTGCCCAGCGCGACGATCCACGGCGGCGGGACGATCGACGGCGGCGGGACGATCGACGCCGATGAGAAGGTGATGCTGCTGTGGGCGGCGGCGAACCGCGACGCCGAGGTGTGGGAGCACCCCGAGGAGTTCCGCCTCGACCGCGATCTCGCGTTGCTGCGCGGCCGGCACCTCAGCTTCGGCTTCGGCGTCCATGCCTGCCCTGGTGCGCCGCTGTCGCGGCTGGAGGCGCGGCTCGCGCTGGGTGAGTTGATCCGCCGGGTGCCGACCCTGCGGCTCGACGGTGAGCCGACGCGGATCGAACCGTTCTTCCTGTGGGGTCGACGCTCGCTGCCCGTGCGCTGGTGACACTCGCCCACGACTCGTCGCCGGGGGCATACTGTGTGGCACCATACAGACTGACGCTGGTTGCCGAGGGGACAGCGCCGACGAACGCATCGGGTCGCTGGCGACCCGACCTGGACAATGGAGGCAGCGCATGAGCGACACCGCGACCGAGCTCGATCAGGCCGAGGAGGCGGCGTTCCGCGAACGCTGCCGGGCGTTCCTCGACGAGCACGCCACCGGCGTCGGCAACGGCCGTGCCGACAGCACCAACGACCGTGGCGCCTCGCTGATGGCCGGCGCGAAGAAGTTCCAGGGCGCGCTCGCCGAGGCCGGACTCGCCGGTCTGGTGTACCCGAAGGAGTTCGGTGGCGCCGGCCTCACCCGCGCCCACGACCGCATCTGGCGCGAGGAGTACCGGCGCTACCCCGACATGACGTCCGAGCTGACGATCAGCCACGGCATGTGCCTGCCGGTGATGAACGACTTCGGTACGTCCGAGCAGAAGGCCCAGTTCATGGCCGACAACGTCGCCGGCCGCACGGTGTGGTGTCAGATGTTCTCCGAGCCGGGCGCCGGCTCCGACGTCGCCAGCCTGCAGACCAAGGCCGAGCTCGACGGTGACGAGTGGGTGATCAACGGCCAGAAGGTGTGGACCACCCTCGGCCACCTCTCCGACTACGGCGTGATCGTCGCCCGCACCAATCCCGAGGCGCCGAAGCACGCCGGCATCTCGATGTTCGCCGTCGACATGAAGGCGCCGGGCATCGAGATCCGCCCGATCCACCAGATCGACGGCGGCAAGCACTTCAACGAGATCTTCTTCACCGATGTCCGCATCCCGAAGGGCTGGCTGCTCGGCGAGCTGAACAACGGCTGGAACCAGGCCACCGCGATGCTGATGTACGAGCGCGTCGCGATCGGCACCGGTTCCACGAGCGGCGTGAGCCACCCCAACGCCGACCGCCTCATCGGCGATGCGGTGAAGCTGGGCGCGATCGACCAGCCCGTCCTGCGCCAGGAACTGATGCGTCTCTACTGCGAGGAGACCACCAAGTCGCTCGTGGCGATGCGCACACGGGCGGAGATGCAGGCCGGCAAGGCGCCAGGCCCCGGCGGGTCGCTCGGCAAGCTCCACGGCGCCAAGATCGCCCGGATGATGCGCTCGATCACCAGTGACGTGCACGGCGCCGACATCATGGCGTACGAGCCCGACGACAAGGCCGCCCTCCTGGCGCGCAGCATCCTGACGAGCTTCTCGGCGAACATCGCCGGTGGCACCGACGAGATCCAGAAGAACATCATCGGTGACCGCGTCCTCGGCCTGCCTCGTGAGCCTTCCGTCGACACCAAGCTCCCCTTCAAGGAACTGAAGGTCGGCACCCAGCGCTGACCAGACCGCCAACAGACCGCGATGAGAGATGAGTGCCGGTGGCGCTCCCATCTCTCATCACCCGCCCCCAGCCCTCGACCGCGATGAGAGGTGAGTGCGCCTGCGCCACTCACCTCTCATCGCGGTCCGGGTCCGGGTCCGGGGGCGGGGCTGGGTCGGGGTTGGGCCGGTCGGCGGGTCAGGGGCTCTGCAGGAAGGCGAGCACCGCGAGCACCCGACGATGCTCGCTCTCACTGGGAGCGAGGTCGAGTTTGGCGAAGATCGACGAGATGTGCTTCTCCACGGCGCCGTCGCTGACGGTGAGTGCGCTCGCGATCGCACCGTTCGAGCGGCCCTGTGCCATCAGCGCCAGCACCTCGCGCTCGCGCGGTGTGAGTGCGTCGATGGGTTCGCGCCGACGGGTGCGCACGAGCAGCTGGGCGACCACCTCGGGATCGAGCGCGGTGCCACCGTCGGCGACCCGTCGCGCAGCCTCGACGAAATCGCGAACATCGGCCACGCGCTCCTTCAGCAGGTAGCCGACGCCCGCCGTACCACCCGCCAGCAGCTCTGCTGCATAGCGCTCCTCCACGTACTGCGACAGCACGAGCACCGGCGTGCCGGGGCGGGTTGCGCGCAGCTCGACGGCGGCACGGAGACCCTCATCGGTGTGGGTGGGGGGCATCCGCACGTCGACGATCACCAGGTCGGGGGAGTGCCCGGTGACGGAGGCCAGCAAGTGGGTCGCATCGCCCAGAGCGTCGACCACCTCGTGGCCGTACTCGGCCAACAGCCGGGTGATGCCCTCGCGGAGCAGGACCGAGTCCTCGGCGATCACGATCCGCACGGCAACTCCGCGACGATGGAAGTGGGCCCACCCGGCGGGCTGGTGACCGTGAGGCGGCCCTCGACGGCGAGCACACGGTCGGTCAGCCCGCCGAGCCCGCTGCCGGCGCTGGTGCTCGCGCCGCCGTGACCGTCGTCGTACACCTCGACCATCAGGCGATCTCCTCCCGTCAGCGCCCCGTCGCGCAGACGCACGATGGCACGTGTCGCGCCGCTGTGCTTGGCCACGTTGGTGAGCGCTTCGGCGACCACGAAGTACGCAGTCGACTCGATCGGCGCAGGAAGACGGCGGCGCAGGTCGCTCTCGAGTGCGACGGGCACCGCACAGCGGGCGGCGAGGGCCGACACGGCTGCATCGACGCCCCGATCGGTGAGTACGGCCGGGTGGATGCCGCGCACGAGATCGCGCAGCTCGGTGATCGCCTGCTTCGCATCGTCGTGGGCGCGACCCACCAGTTCTGCTGCCTTCGGGTCGTCACTCGCATCGAGGCGGTCCTTGGCGATGCCGAGGTTCATCGCCAGGCTCACGAGTCGTTGCTGGGCGCCGTCGTGGAGGTCGCGCTCGATGCGGCGTAGCTCGCCTGCTGCACTTTCCACCGAGGCGTCGCGGCTGACCTCGAGCTGGCTCACCCGTTGCTCGAGCACCTCGTTCGGGTCGGGCGACAGCAGCAGCCGCACGAGGCGTCGATCACCCTCGGCCATCGCATGGATGGCGCGGGGCGTGATCGCCAGCAACGACACACCGACAGCGAAGGTGAGCGCGTATGCGCCGACCAGACCGAGGCCCGCGAGCCGGTACGACCCGAACTCGAAGCCGCCGTCGGGGAGCGCCCAGTCGAACAGCGGCAACGTGGTGAGCCCCAGCGCGAGCGACCAGAGCGTGACCGCCACGGTGAAGGTGATGATGCCCCACGGCAACATCACCGCGCCGTAGGCGAGGCCCTTCCAGCCGAAGCGGTCGGTGAGGCCGAATCGCAGGCGCTGCCAGGCGCCGCTGGCGTGGGGCACCGGCGGCGGAGACGGCGGGTCGTCGTCGAGGAACCACCGGGAGCGCCCGCGTTCCATCGCTCCGATCCATCGGCCTGATACCACCGTGAGGGCGAGCAGTGGGATGCCGATGATCGTGATCGCTAGGCCGAGACCGAGCGACAGCATGGTGACCGTCCAGGTGAACAGGGCGATCCCCACTGGCAGATCGGCGAGCAGGTGTGCCGTCTCGCGCCACGTGCGAGGCGACAGCAGGGGAGCCATGAGGCGCTTCATCTCACCGTACCTCTGTCAGTTCGCGAGCACCATCGCCGACGCCGCTGACAGGCACCGCCGCAGGTGGATGACGGCCTTCGACGTCGAGGCGGGGCAGCATCCGTGCCAGCCGACGTGGCATCCACCAGTTGCGTTCACCGAGCAACTCCATGGTGGCGGGCACCATCACCATCCGCACCACCGTGGCGTCGATCAGCACGGCCACCGAGAGCCCGAGACCGATGAGCTTGATCGCGCGCAGGTCACCGAGGACGAAGCTGCCGAACACGCAGACCATGATGGCAGCCGCTGCGGTGATCACCCGCGCTGTCGACGCCAGCCCTTCCACCACGGCGGCGCTGTTCGGCATGCCACTGTCGACTCGCTCCTTCATCGAGGCGAGCAGGAACACCTCGTAGTCCATCGACAGACCGAACACGATCGCGAAGAGCATCATCGGCGCCCACGGTTCGATCGGCGCGCCGCCGTCGATGCCGACCAGCCCACCGAGCCAGCCCCACTGGAACACCATCACCAGCACGCCGTAGGCCGCCCCGATCGACAGCAGGTTCAGCACCACGGCCTTGAGCGGCACCAGCACCGAACGGAACACCACCATCAGCAGCAGGAAGCTGAGTGCGAGGACGGCGCCGATGAACCAGGGGAGCCGGGAAGTCATCCGGTCGGCGAAGTCGACGTCACCGGCGGTGGTACCTCCCACGTGCACCACGGTGCCGGCGCTACGTGCCTCGGTGAGCAGCCCGTCGCGGAGGTCGTGCACGAGCTGTGCCGTCGCTACGTCCTGCGGGCCGGTGGCCGGGATCACGGTGATCACCGCAACCGAGCCGTCGGGCGACCGGAACGGCGGGGTCACACGGGCAACGCCTTCGATCGCCGACAGCGGCTCGACGAGCGCGGTGACTCGTTCGACCGCGGCCCGGTCGGCTGTGGCGGCGACGAGCAGCAACGGACCGTTCTCGCCGGGGCCGAAGGCGTCGGAGATGCGATCGTACGCAGTGCGAGTGGTGGTGCCCGGTGCGTCGTTGCCGAGGTCGGCGGAGGCCTGACGCATGGCGAGCGTGGGTGCTGCGAGCGCCACCAGCAGGGCCAAGCCACCGATGGCGAACGCTGCAGGGTGCCGCTGCACGAGCCGGCTCCACCTGTGCCACCGGGTCTCGCGGGTGCTGTCGCCGTGCGCACGATGGATCGACAGGCGATCGAGCCGGGTGCCTGCCATGGCGAGCAGGGCCGGCAGCAGCGTGATCGCGGCCAGCACCGCGACGAGCACCGCGGTGGACGTGCCGAGAGCAAGGCCGTACAGGAACGACAGGCCCATCAAGAACATGCCCATCAACGAGATCATCACGGTCACGCCGGCGAACACGACTGCTCGACCTGCAGTGTCGATCGACTCCACCACCGCGTCGTGCACGCCGTCCCGATCGGCGGTGCGGCCACCCCTTCGCTGCAGCGCCTGGCGGTAGCGCGTGACGATGAAGAGCGCGTAGTCGATGCCGACGCCGATGCCCACCATCGACGCCACCTGCACCGTGAAGTCGGGGGTCGGCACCACGGCGGCCCACAGCTCGACGCCGGCGAGGCCGATCGCGATGCCGGCGATCGCGGTCACGATCGGCAGGCCCATCGCCACGACCGAGCCGAACGCGATGAGGAGGATCACCACTGCGGCGAGGAGGCCGACGCCCTCTGACGCAGGCACCCCGCCATCCTGGAACCAGAAGCTCGAGAAGTCGACCTCGGTGCCGGTTGCACGCAGCGTGTCGGCCTCGGAGGCGATCTCGTCGACGACCTCGAACCGTTCGGGGTCGAAGGTGACCTCGGCGATCGCAACGGTGCCATCGCTCGATCGCACACCGTCGCTCAGCGGCGAGGTCACCTCGAGCACGGCCGGGAGGGAACGGAGCTGGCCGAGGAACGCCTCGATCGCGGGTGCGGCGGCATCGAGCCCACGCTCGTCTTCGAACACCATCAGCGCCGACCCGGCCGGGTCGTCGGGAAAGTGGTCGAGGTACAGCTGGTACGCGGCGTCGGAGTCGGTACCGGTCAGCCGTCCACCTTGTTCGTCGCCGCCTCCCCACGCGCCGGCGGCGGCGGTGGCGCCGACGATGGCCAATAGCCAGGTGATCACGACGAGACGCCGGTGGCGCACGGAGAAGGACGCGAGTCGTTGGAGCATGGCATCCATCCTGAGGACGACGCAGCACCCCGACCATCCGGCCCCCCGGTGTCGTTGGGGTAGGGCTGTCCCCACCCCATCAGTTCAGCGGAACTCGTACGGGCGGCGGTCCCGCTCTCGTCGGCCGGCAGGTCGTCATTACGGTAGCCACGTGACGCAGCACGAGCATCTGTTCACCGCACTCGACGTGGGACCGTTGACGATCAAGAACCGTATCGTTCGTTCCGCACACGGCACGTTGCTGGCGGGCGAGAAGCTCATCGCCTACCACGAGGCGCGAGCCGCTGGAGGTGTGGCGCTCAGCACGCTCGAAGCCACGGGTGTGCATGCAGGAGCGCCGAGCCTGATCCCGTTGTACAGCGATGCGTGCATCCCGTTCTACCGCGAGCTGATGCAGCGGATGCGCCCCTACGGGATGGCGATGCTGCAGCAGATCTACCACCCGGGTTCGGCCACGCGCCCGAAGAAGTCGGCGACTCAGATCTCCGCGAGTGCGAT
>Ga0105047_10009217_pt1 | contig 16297 bp, 15 predicted proteins | sample MAT04_FD_78384 | JGI IMG/M metagenome (GOLD analysis project Ga0105047, IMG submission 78384) | Freshwater microbial communities from Lake Fryxell liftoff mats and glacier meltwater in Antarctica - MAT-04 (megahit assembly) | ecosystem: Environmental > Aquatic > Freshwater > Ice > Liftoff...
CGCCAAGAAGGCCGTCGCGAAGAAGCCACCTGCCAGGAAGGCCCCCGCCAAGGCCACCAAGAAGGCACCGGCGAAAAAGGCACCGGCAAAGTCCGTGAAGAAGGCCCCGCTGAAGGCAGCGCCGAAGAAGGTGGCCAAAAAGGCGCCGATGAAGCCTGCCAGAAAAGCCGCCAAGCCGGTCAAGAAGGGCGCGAAGCGCCGGTGATGCCGCACGACGAGCAGCCGCCGTTCGCGCGGCGGCTGCTCGACGCGCTGCCGCTCACCGTTTGGTCCGTCGATCTCGATGGACGCATCACGGCGGCGAATAGTGCCTGGTCCAAATTCGCCACGGACAACGGAGCGCCCGGTATCGCCACGGAATCGGCGGTCCTTGGGCGCTCGGTGTTCGAAAGCGTCTCCGACGACCCGTCGCGCGAGCAGATCGAGCGCGCCATGACGCTGCTGCGCGAGCGGCGCGTCCCGGTCGTCCGCTGGGAATTCCCCTGCAGCTCTCCCAACGAGGAGCGCGTGTTCCTCATGCAGGTCACTGCCATCGACGACGGGCACGAGGTCTCCGGCTTCGTCTTTTCAACGGTGGACATCACGCCCAGCCACCGCTCGCGTGAAGCGCTGATCAACACCGGCATCGCCCTCGCTGAAGCGATTTCGCTCGATCGCGTGTACGAGGAGGTCGCCCACCAGCTGCTCCGTGCCGTACCCTCCACCGGCTTCGTGATCGCGCTCGCCGACGACGACACCGCCGAGTTCCGCATCACCCATCGACAAGGCTACGACGCGCATACCAGCACTCAGCTGGAAACACGCCTGCTGCGCACCTGGCTCGATGCGCTGGCCACCGGCAACGTCGTTCGCCAGTCCACCAACGTCGGCCTCGAGATCACCGCGCCCCTCATCACCGCCGAAGGTGTCCTTGGGGCCATTACTCTCTACGCCGAACCGATCGAGTCCGAGCAGGCACTCGAGGAAGCGGAACGCGTTCTCGCCGTGATCGCAGCGCAGACCGCGGTGGCCATCGAGCGCGCCTGGCTCGTGCGGCGCGTCGAGTCGAAGCGTCGGCTCGAAGCGATCGGGGAAGTCGCCGCCGGTGTCGCCCATGAGCTGCGCAATCCGCTCTTCGGTATTTCCTCGGCCGCGCAGCTGCTGCAGCTCCGATCCAAGGAGGACCCGGTCGTCGAGAAGAACGTTGGTCGTATCCTGCGCGAAGTGGAGCGACTCAACCGCATGGTCACCTCGCTGATCGATTTTGGCCGGCCCAACGCCGTGCACTTGGTGCCCGCCGATCCCGAAGTCGTGTGGGATGACATTCTCGACGGCGAACGTGCCCGCCTCGAGGCGCGGCAGCTCACGATCCGCCGCGTGCGCCCGGAGCATCCGGTGCGCAGCTTGATCGATCTCGAGCAGCTCGGACAGGTCTGCCGCAACATCCTCGTGAACGCCTGCGACGCCGCTCCGGAAGGCTCGGAACTCTTGTTGGTCTCGCAGCTCTCGCCCGCGGGCGGCTGGCGCTGCCGGTTGTCGAATGGCGGACCGGCGATCCCGCCCGACGTCCTTCCGCATGTGTTCGAATTCTTCTACTCGACCAAACGGGGCGGCAGCGGTATCGGCTTGGCACTCTGTCAGCGCATCATGGACGAACACGGCGGCACCATCAGCATCGACAGCGTGCCCGAGGCGGGCACCACCCTCACGCTCACGCTGCCCCCCACGGCGGCCACGTGACGTTGTCGCTACTCGTCATCGACGACGACGAAACGGTACGTTCGACGCTGGTCGAATTCTTCGAGACGTTCGGGTTCACCGCGCGTGGTGCCGCCACCGCGACCGAAGGGCGGCGCATGGCGGCAGAGCACGCCCCGGACGTCGTGTTACTCGACCTGCGGCTCCCGGATGCCGACGGGGTACGCGCCCTCGAGGCGCTCCGCGCGGATGATCCCGACCTCGCCGTGATCGTGCTTACCGGCTACGCCGATGTCCGGACCGCCGTCGCCGCCATGCAGCACGGGGCCGCCGACCTGCTCGAAAAGCCGGTCGACCTCGAGTTGCTGGCTGCCGCCGTTTCCCGCGCCGCCGAACGCGGCCGCTTACGCCAGGAAGTGGCGGTACTGCGCGCTCAGGGGCGCGCCGACGCGACTCCACCGGCGATGGCGCCAACGGTCTCCGATCTCATCGATCTCGCCGCCCGGAACCCCGACGCACCGATCCTCTTACAAGGGGAAACGGGCACCGGGAAAGGATTTATTGCGCGACAGATCCATGATCGTTCGGTGAGAAACCAATCCCCGTTCGTTGAGATCAACTGCGCATCATTATCCGCGACTTTTTTCGAGAGTGAATTGTTCGGGCACGAACGGGGTGCTTTTACCGACGCCCGTCAAGCCAAGCGCGGCCTCCTTGAAGTGGCCGGCGAAGGCACGGTGTTTCTCGACGAGATCGCGGAGTTACATCCCGAAGTGCAGCCGAGGTTACTGAAGGTGCTGGAGGAGCGGACCTTCCGGCGCTTGGGTGGAACCACCATGCTGCGTTCGTCGGCCCGCGTGGTAGTCGCGACGCACCAACCGTTGGCTGACGCGGTCGCTGAGAAACGCTTTCGGGCCGACCTCTACTACAGACTCCAGGTCCTCACCATCACGCTGCCGCCGCTGAGAGAGCGGTCAGATGAAATCCTGACCATGGCCATGGCCATGTTGCCCAAGGGTAGTTCGCTCACGAACGAAGCGGAGGATGCACTGGCCGGCTATCGCTGGCCGGGCAACATCCGCGAGTTGAAGAACGCGATCTGGCGCGCCGCCATCCTCGCCGAAGGTCGGCCCATCGAGCCCGTGCATTTGGGTCTCTCCAAGCCGACGGCCTCTCTCAGTCCGGCGAAGGCGCCGACGACTGGGCCGCGCACCTTGGAGCAAGCCGAGCGTGACGTCATCCACGAGGCGCTCGCCGCGAGCGGAGGGAACCGCACCCATGCCGCCCGCATTTTAGGGATCGCCCGCTCCACTCTGCTCGAGAAACTCAAGCGCTACCCGGCCGACCTCGCGTAGCGATCGGAACGCATTGACCGGAATCCGAACAGCGCGGTCCAATCCGACGCGATTTCCGCCAGCCGCGACAAGCACTTTTGTGATACGTCGGTTGGTTAAGCACCCATGGTGAAACACCTTGAACATCTCGTTCCTTTCGCGGCCCGCTTCTCGCAGGTCGTTACGACATGATCAAGCTGCCTGACGCCGTCAAATCCGTGCTCATTGTCGAAGACGAGCAGTCCATTCGCGATGTGCTCGTGGAGCTGTTCGAGGTCGAGGGGAACACCGTGAGCGCCGCCGAGCTCCTTCCGGAGGCGCTCGAACGCCTGCGCACCCAGCGCTTCGACCTCGTCGTGACCGACCTCCGGCTGGGTGGTAAGCGCGACGGCGGTCTGCAAGTCATGGCGCTCGCCGGCATGCTCTCGCCGGATGCCTTGGTGTTGGTGCTCACGGCGTACCCGGACGATTCAAATCGCCAGGCATCCTTCCGCCTCGGGGCGCTGCACTTTCTCGAGAAGCCGGTCGACCTCGCTACGATCGCGCAGCACGCCGCATTCGTCGGCGTTCGCTCTGCCTTCGCGCCGGCGATTCGCCAGTAGATCCCGCACGCAGCTGCTCAGCGTGCGGGAGATGGATGAGGGAGGTTCGGTCACGCGTCTGCGCCGACACAATCGTCAGGTCGTCCCGGTGGGTGGTGGGTGATACTGGGGAGTGTCACACGGGCGGCCTGGCGAGTCGGCGCAGTCGCGTGATCGAGGTCGAGGCACCAACGCGTAGTTCGGCCTCAGCGGCCGGCGAAGTGATGGCAGCACACCGCCACGATCCGGCGTATATTGCCCTCCCCATGGCCGAGTCTCCCGTTCCACTTCTACGCGCTCACGCGCGAAATGCCCCGTGGAATGCCCGCGGGCTCGCGGCGCACGCCGCTGCTCTGGTGGATTCTGCCGGAATGAAGCCCACGAACGCGTCGGCGCGGGCGACGCCCAGCGCGCGCGCCGTGCGCTTCTACGTCGCCAACGGATTACTCGATCGACCTGAAGGTGCTGGCACCGCCGCCACCTATGGTTATCGGCATCTGCTGCAGCTGCTCGCCATCAAGATCCGTCAGCGCGAAGGACAGACGCTCGAGGCGATCAAGAAGGAGATGCGGGAAGTCACCGGTGATGCGCTCGAACGGCGCGTCGCCGCGTCACTCGCGCCGGCGCTCACGTTGCAGATGGATTCCACGGCGCCAAAGCAGAATGGCGTGGCCAGCTGGCGACACGTGCCGATCGCCGACGGCGTCGAGTTGCACGTACGAGACGACTCGCCGGCGGCCCGCGACGACCTCCTCGTGGCCCTGCGCGACTTGCTTCGCCACACGCTCGGCCGGAACGACTTCGGGACCTGATGCACGGCGCTCGTTGTTGAACCTGCAAGGTTGCACCCAATTCCACGTCGTCTTCTCCGCCTCGTGTGATTCCCGTCCGGGCATCTCACCACGCGCTGTCTCCTTTGGTGTGTACTCATGGCTTATCGCGTTCTTGTCACCGACGATGTCGATCCGGAAGGACTCGCCCTGCTCGCGGCCGAGCCCGAGCTACTCGTGGACGAGGTATCCACGCTGCCGAAGGACGAACTGCTGCAGCGCATCGGCGACTACGACGCCATCGTCGGCCGTAGTGCCACGAAGATCTCGGCGGAACTGCTGCGCGCGGCCAGGAAGTTGCGGGTCGTTGGGCGAGCGGGCGTCGGCGTAGACAACATCGCCCTCGATGTCGCCACCGAACTCGGCGTCGCCATCATCAATGCGCCCGCTGGCAATACCGTGGCTGTCGCGGAGCTGTTCTTCGGTACCGTCATCGGCCTGTTGCGCCAGCTGCCGGCGGCGGCGCTCTCCATGCAGAACGGCACGTGGGATCGCTCGAAGCTCATGGGCCGCGAACTCAAAGGCAAGACGCTCGGCATCGTCGGACTCGGGCGCATCGGTAGCGAAGTCGCGTTGCGCGCCCATGCCTTCGGCATGACCGTGGTGGCCTTCGATCCGTACATCGCCGACGAACGCTTCACGGCGCTGCGCGTGCGTCGTGCGCCGTCCCTCGATGCGCTGATCGCCGAGAGCAACATCCTCACGATGCACGTGCCGCTCAACGACGAGACGCGTGGCATGATCGGCAAGCGGGAACTGGGCCGTCTGCCCGCCCGCTCGATCGTGGTCAACATGGCGCGCGGCGGCATCATCGATGAGACGGCGCTGCTGGCTGCCCTCGTAGCTGATCAGCTCCGCGGTGCCGTGCTGGACGTGTTTACCGCCGAGCCGCTCGCCGTCGATTCGCCGTTGCGCACCGCGCCGAACCTGCTGCTCACGCCGCACCTCGGCGCCAACACCGTCGAAGCACAACGTAACGTGTCGCGCGATGTCTGTCTCGCCGTGCGCGACGCGCTGTTGCACAACGATTTGTCCAAGTCGATCAACGTGGCGGGTGGGTCGGGTGAGTGGGGCGATTTGCAGGCCGCGATGCTCGTGGCGCGTCGCGCTGCCGCCGTTGCCCGCGCCGTGCTTGCCGATCAGGGCATGCGTGCTGTCCGCCGGTTGACGCTGCGCATCGGTCCCGATCTCGCGCATGGCGCTGGTCCGCTGCTCGCTGCCGCCGCCGCCGGCGTGCTGGAAGGGGTCGTTGAAACGGACCGTCTCAATCTCATCAACGCGCGCAGCCTCGCCGAAGCACGCGGCCTCGAGCTGTCGGTCGGTGAATCCAGCGACCTCGGACATCCGCGCGCCATCGAAGTAGCACTCGCCGGCGGCATGCAGCAGTTGTCGGTGGCCGGTGCCGCGCCCGAAGGCAGCACGCCGCGCCTCACGCGGATCGGTCAGTTCCACGTCGATGTGAATCCGCGACAGACGCTGCTCATCCTCACCAATCACGACGTGCCCGGTGTCATCGGTCGCGTCGGGACACTGCTGGGGGAACGCAAGGTCAACATCGCCGAGTATCATCAGGCGCGACTGGCACAGGGCGGCGACGCGCTCGCGGCCATCTCCGTGGACGGCACCGTCAGCGAAGAGACCCGCAAGGCGCTGCTCGAACTACCGGATGTCCTGACCGCCAGTGTTGCGCACTTCAGCGCCGTCTAGGCCAGCCACCCGATGACTCTCGCCAGCGATGTCACGACCATCGATCTCGATATCCGGAAGGCGTTCGCGCGTGACGCCTCCGGACTCGACATGATCCCGGATGCTGTGGCGCGTCCCACCGGCATCGAGGAAGTCACCGAGCTGCTGCGCGAAGCCACGTCCGCGCGCACGGCGGTTACCGCCGCAGGGTGGCAGTCGAGCACCACGGGCGCGTCGATCACCGATCACGGACTCCTGCTGTCATTACGAGGATTGGCGTCGATCGGCGATGTGGACACCGACACGCGCAGCATTCGTGTCGGGCCAGGCGCGATCGTGGCGGATGTGCGCCGGGCCGCTGAAGCGGCCGGCCTGCTCTTCACGCCGGACCCGACCAGCGAAGAAGAGTCCACCATCGGCGGCGCGATCGCCTGCAACGCTTCTGGTGCGCGTTCACTGCGCTACGGAGCGACCCGGCCGCACGTGCGGGCGATCACCGTGCTGCTGGCCAGTGGAGAACGGCTCGACCTGCGGCGTCCGCAGCTCGAGAAGAACACCGTGGGCTATCCGATCGCGCACGATCCGGTCGATTGGTTTGTCGGCAGTGAAGGGACGCTCGGTGTGATCGTGGAAGCCGAACTCGCGCTCCATGCGCTGCCGGTGCAGGTGCTCGGTCTCATGGTCCCGTTCGAGCGCGAAGACGATGCGCTCGCCTTCGTGGTGTCGGCGCGTCGTTCCACGGCCGTCCATCCGCGCTGTCTCGAGTTTTTCGATCAGGGCGCAATGGATATCGCGCGCGCGGCGGAAGGGAGCACGGGCTGGGCAACGAACGCGACGGCCATGGTGTACGTCGAAGAGACGGGCGCCGACGAGTCACAGCCCGACGATGAACTGCCGCTCGAGGCGTGGCTTGCACTGGCCGACGCCCACACCGCACTCAGCGCCGACATCCGCGTGTACGATTCGGCCACGGCGCTGCGCGACGCGCGTCATCTGCGACATGCGGTGCCGGCCACGATGAACGAACGCGGCGCCGCGCGTCGGCCGTTCGGCGGACGCAAGGTCAGCACCGACTGGGCCGTGCCGTATCCGCGGCTCGCCGAGGCGCTGCACCTCGCGCGACGCTTCGCCGCCGAGGCCGGCGTCACGTCGGGCATCGCCTACGGACACGCCGGCAACGGGCATCCGCATCAGAACTTCATTGCGCAGGATGCGAACGAATTGCATCGCATCGAGCGTGTGGTCGAGGCCACGTTACGCGAAGTGATCGCGATGGGCGGTACGGTGGCCGCCGAACATGGTATCGGGAAACTCAAGCGCCGCTGGCTGCCGATGCAAGCCGACTCGGCGCAACTGCGCGTGATGCACGCCATCAAGCGCGAATTCGATCCCCTCGGTCTGCTGGCGCAAGGCAACGTGTTGTGAACGCGACGACCATCTCTCCACCAGTCGACCTGCGCCGCCCGCGATTCAAGTCGGTTATCTTCGACGTCGACTCCACGGTGTGTGCCATCGAGGGCATCGATTGGCTGGCCGCGCGACGCGATCCCGACATCGCGCGCGAAAGCGCGGCGCTCACCGCGCAGGCCATGGCGGGGGAGCTCCCGATCGAAGCGGTGTACACGCGACGCCTGGCGCGTATTCGCCCGACCGCTGGGGAGTTGATCTCGCTGGCCGAAGCGTATCGTGAGTCGTTACAGCCCGGCGCGCAGGAGCTGATCACGCTGCTCCAGCGCGCCGGATGTCAGGTGCATCTTCTCAGCGGCGGACTCCGCATCGCCATCGTCCCGATCGCGCTGCAATTGGGTGTGCCTACCGATCGTGTGCACGCCGTCTCACTCACGCGCGACAGCGACGGCACCATGAGTCTGCTCGACGGCGACCAGCCCCTTTCCACGCAGCGCGGCAAGCCCCTCACCGTGCAGCGCCTCGCGTTGGCGACGCCGACGGTCATGATCGGCGACGGCTCCACCGATGCCGTCGTGCGCGGTGTCGTCACGGAGTTCATCGCCTACACCGGCGTCGCGCGCCGCGAGAACGTGGTGGCCGTGGCCGACGCCGAAGCCGACAGCTTCGCCGCACTCTACCCCTTGCTCTTTTTTCCCGCCTCGAACCGGTAAGGCGTCATGTCCGACTTCGGTACGTTCTTCCTTCCCGGCCCCACCGAGGTCCGGCGCGAAGTACTCGAGGCCATGCTGGCGCCGATGCTGCCACACCGCGGCGCGGTTTTCGAAGCACTGTTCGCTCGCATTCAGGAAGGCCTGCGTCCGATTTTCCGGACCACTCGTCCGGTGTACGTCTCGAGCTCATCGGCCACCGGACTCATGGAGGCGGCGATCCGTTGCGCGGCACCGGGGCCTATCCTCTCGATGGTCAACGGCGCCTTCAGTGAGCGCTTCGCCAACATCGCGCTCGCCTGCGGCCGCGACACACACGTCGTCGGAGGCGATTGGCATCGAGCGGTCCCGCTCGATGTCGTCGAGCGCGCGTTGCGCGAGCGGCGTTTCTCCGCGATCACCGTCGTGCATTCCGAGACGAGCACGGGTACGCTCACCGCGTTACCGGAGTTGGCGGCACTCGCGCACGAATACGGCGCGGCCGTCCTCGTCGATTCCGTGACCGGCCTCGCCGGCGTGCCGGTGGAAACCGATGCGTGGGATCTCGACTTCGTGCTCACCGGCTCGCAGAAGGCCCTCGCGCTTCCGCCCGGCCTCGCGTTCGGCGTCGCCTCCACGCGCTACATCGAACAGGCGCATAGCGCCACGGCGCGCGGCCTCTACTTCGACATGGTCGAGTTCGAAGAGTTCGCGCACAAGAACCAGACGCCAAGCACACCAGCGATCTCGTTGTTGTACGCCACCGCCGTGCAGGGCGAGCACATCGCGCACGAAACGATCGAAGCGCGCTGGGCCCGTCACGCCGAGATGGCGAACATGACGCATGCGTGGGTACGACGACTGCGCGACGACACCGGTGAAGCGTTCTGTGTATACGCCCCCGAGCACGCGCGCAGCGGCACCGTGACCGCCGTCGCACTCCCCCCGACACTCAAAGGCGACGACATCGTGAAAGGCGTCGCCAAACGCGGCTTCGTGATCGGCGGTGGCTACGGCAAACTCAAGAGCACCACATTCCGCATCGGTCACATGGGCGATCACACCCCCGATCGTCTCGCCCTCTGCCTCGAAGCGACGTCCGATACCATTCGTGAGTTACTGGCGAAGTAGGCGGCAACAGCGACAGCTACAGCAACAGCTGGAACACGGATAACACCGATTGCACGGAAACAGCACAGGATAAGATAAAAAGCGCCGCGCTGTTCATCTTATCAGTGTTGTTTCCGTGCAATCCGTGGTCTCTGTGTTCTGGTTGTTGCTGTTGTTGAGTGTTTCGTGTGTGCAATCCCCGCACCCTCCACACCCATCCCAATGACCAACCCTCTCGATTTCAGCGGCAAGCTCATCGTGATCACCGGCGTCGGGCGGGCGGGTCAGGTTGGTGAGGCCGTCGCGCTCGCGTTCGCACAGCGAGGTGCCACACTTGCCTTGCTCGATGTGCAGCCCGCCGAAGTCGAGGCGCGCGCAGCGTGGCTTACCGAACAAGGATTCGCCGCGACCGCACACGTCGCCGATCTGGCCGATGCCGACGGCGCCAAAGTCGCCGCTGATGATGTCGTTGCGCATACGAGAGCGCAGTTCGGCGGACAGGTTCACGCTGTGGTCTGTGCGGCAGGCGGCTTCGGGATCACCGGTCCGATCAGCGAGGCCGACCCCGCGGCTTGGAGCGAGCAGTTCATGATCAATCTCGAGACCGCCTTCGGGGCCACGCGCGCCTTTCTACCGGCAGTGCGTGCCGCCAAGGGGAGCTTCGTGTACTTTGGCTCCGTCGCCGCGTTGCCGGGTGGCGCGCCGAAAGGGATCGCCGCCTATGCCGCGGCCAAGAGTGGCGTGCTCACGCTCATGCGGGCCGTAGCCGCCGAGGAGAAACCGCATGGCGTTCGGGCCAATGCCGTGGCACCGACCGCCGTCCGCACCGCCGCCAACCTGGCCGACATGGGCGACAACGCCGACTACGTCGATCGCGAGTCCGTCGCCGACGTCATCGCCTTTCTCGCCAGCCCGATGGCACGGAACGTCTCCGGACAGGTGATCACACTGGCCTGAAGACTGGCGCCCGTACCGTCGAGTGGACAGCTTACTCCTCCGATGACACTCGCTGCACGCAAGCGCCCGGCGGTACGCGGGGTGATCCTCGATCGTTCCCTCGAGGAACTCCCGCTCTTTCGCCTCAGCGATTCCGCCGACGATACGCCCGTGTCGTTCTCCACCGAGAACGGTGGGCGGTGGCGCGTCATCCCGGCGCCCGGCGATCGCCTCCCCGGCACGTTCGATCAAGACGTCTACGTCGAACTGCTGCATCGCTACAACGAGGCCGGCTCGCCCGCTGACGGCTCTATCACCTTTACGCTGCACGCCTTCCTGCGCTCCATGGGCCGTCGCGCCGATGGCCGCACCTATGAGCAGCTGCGCGCCGCGCTGTCGCGTCTCGAACGGACCACGCTCGAATCCGTCGGGGCGTACTGGTCGGCCCAGTCGGCGCATGCCGACATCACCTTCACCGTCCTCAGTACGGTGTCCGTGCAACGTCGACGCGTGGCCGATCGCGAGCAGCTGCACCTGTTCGGCAATCTGGCCGCTGGTGAGCCCGGCGACGCCCGTGTGACCCTCTCGGCCACGCTCCGCGCCAATCTGGCGGCCCGCCATACCATCACCCTGTCGGCGGCCCGCTACCACGCCTTGGCATCCCCGGTGGCCCGACGCCTCTACCGTATGCTCGAAGTCGCCCGTGCCGACGGCCGTCTCTCTTGGCGCGTGACGCTGGAACGGCTGGCCGAGCAGCTTCCGCTTACACAACGGTACCCTTCTCATCTCCAACGCGTCCTACAACCAGCACACGAAATGTTGCTGAGTGCCGGTCTGGTCAGGGATATTGCCGTTCGACAGTATGATCGGGTCTGGAGCGTGGACTACGTCCTCGGCTCGCGTCCCCGCGAAGAGACATGACCGCTTGGTACTGGAACAGCGGCGGTTGGCAGGCGTACGTATTCTAGAGAGTCTTTCTCGGTCCCTCCTTATCAGAGCTGCCGCATGACACGCACCCGCAAGGCCGCCTTGGCCGGCCTGATCCTCCTCCCCGTGCTCGCCGGGGGCTTTGCCTTGCAGGCGCGGTCCACGCGTGGCGGGGCTCAGCTCCTCGACCAGGTGCTGACGTTCGTCGCCCTGCGGTACGTGGATACGCTCGACGCGCAGGCGCTTTACGAAAAAGCCGCGCGTGGCTTGGTAAAGGAACTCAACGACCCCTACACCGAGCTCTTCACCCCCAAGCAGCTCGAAGAGTTCTCACGAAACACGAACGGTCGCTACGCCGGCATCGGCATGCAGATCGTCAAGAGCGGCGACTTCGTGGTCGTGGACAGGGTCTTCCCGAACTCCCCCGCCGAAGGCGGAGGTGTGCAGCAAGGCGACAAGATCATGATCATCGACACGACCAACGCGCGTGGCTTCAACACGCAGCAGGTCCAGAACAAGCTGCTCGGGCCCATCGGTACGCCGGTCAACGTGACCTTTGGCCGCATCGGGCTTGGCCAGCCCATCAAGATGAGCTTCAAGCGCGCCGAGATTCAGGTGCCGGCCGTGCCGTACTCCATGATGATCGACGACCGCACCGGCTATGTGCCGCTGGAGCGCTTCTCCGAGCAGACCACCGAAGACATCGCCAGATCGGTCGTGGACCTCACGAAAAAGGGTGCCAAGGGCATCATCATCGACATGCGCGGCAATCCGGGCGGCATCCTCGACGAGGCGTTCTCGATGTCGAACCTGTTCCTGCCCAAGGGCAAGGAGCTGCTATCGGTGCGCGGACGCGGAGAGTTCCAGAAGTTCGTCGCCGAGCGTGACCCGCTCGCCCCGGTGGTGCCGCTGGTCGTGCTGGTCGACGGTGGCTCTGCCTCGGCGTCAGAGATCGTGGCCGGCGCCCTGCAGGACTACGACCGCGCCTTGGTCCTGGGCACCACATCGTTCGGCAAGGGCCTCGTGCAGTCGGTCTACAACCTCGATGGCGGGTACGCGCTCAAGATCACGACCGGCAAGTGGTACACACCATCGGGTCGCTCAATTCAGAAGGACCGCAAGATCAACGCCGAAGGACAGTTCGCCGAAGTGCTCCCTGACTCCATGGAGACCGACTCCGTGCGCAAGGCACGCCCGACCTACAAGTCGGCAAGCGGCCGCACGCTGTACGGCGGCGGTGCCATCACGCCCGACGTGATCGTCGCGCCGGATACGCTCTCCAGCGCCGAACAAGCGTTCCGTCGCGCCATCGCACCCAGCTTCCAGAAGTACTTCAACCATATCGCGGTCATCGCCGAAGGCCAGAAAGGCAAGGTGAAGCCCGACTTCGTGGTGAACCCGGCGTGGCGTGAAGAGCTGTACCAGAAGCTGGTCGCCGACACGGTCAAAATCGACAAGGCCATCTGGGATGGCGGCGCAACGGACATCGACCGCGCTATCGAAGCCCGAGTGGCCAAGACCGCCTTTGGCGATACGCTGGTCCGTCGTCGCACTCTCGGGGACGACAACCAGCTTCGTGCCGCGATCGACCTGCTCAAAAAGGCCGCGATCCAAACCGACGTCTTCACCGCCGCCGGCGCGGCGCCGGCCATCACCAAGGCTGGTGTGGCACGTCGAAAGGGCAACTGACCGCCACCTCAGTACCGGTACGTATCTCTACTGAATTGCCGCATGGGCTGACCCTCTCTACGGTTCAGTCCATGCGTATTTTTACCCCTCTCTCGATGCTCGTTGCGGTCGCCAGCCTCGCGGCGGCCTGCACATCCTCGTCGCGCTCCAGCGCCACCGCCAGCGCGGCTCCGTTCGGCGATCTCATCGCCCCCGACAGCGGCGAATCCCACCTCTCGAACATTCGCCAACTCACGAATGGCGGCGAGAATGCCGAGGCGTATTTCAGCGCCGACGGCCAGCACATCACGTTCCAGTCCACCCGCGACGGCCGCACCTGCGATCAGCAGTACGTGATGCGCCGCGACGGCTCGGGTCTCACCAAGGTGTCCGTGGGCGGGAAGACCACCTGCGGATGGTTCCTGCCGGGCAGCCAGCGCCTCTTCTTCGCGTCGACGCACGCCGCGGATAGCGCATGCCCGGTGAAGCCGGATCCGTCACAGGGCTACGTGTGGGGCATCGATCCCTTTGATATTTACACCGTCGGTCGCGACGGCAAGGATCTGAAGCGTCTCACCAATTACGGCGTGTATACCGCCGAGGGTGTGCTCTCACCCGATGGCACGTCGATCGTGTTCACGTCGCTCAAGGACGGTGACCTCGACATCTACACCATGAATGTCGACGGCACGAACGTGAAGCGGCTGACCACGACCCCGGGGTACGACGGCGGGCCATGGTGGTCGCCCGACGGCAAGAAAATCGTGTATCGCGCGTGGCACTACACCGATCCCGCCGAGCTCAAGGCGTACCAGGATCTACTCGGCAAGCGCATGATCCGTCCCAATCGCATGGAGCTCTTCGTCATGAATGCCGACGGCTCCGATCAGCGGCAGATCACCAAGCTCGGCGGTGCGAACTTCGGCCCGTCGTGGACGCCCGATTCCAAGCGAATCATCTTCTCGTCGAACCATCGAAATCCACGCAGCCGCAACTTCGACCTGTTTCTCGTTAATGTTGATGGGACAGGTCTCGAGCGTCTGACCACGCACGAAGATTTCGATGGCTTCCCGATGTTCAGTCCCGACGGCAAGTCGCTGATTTGGGCATCGAACCGACATGATGCGAAGCCGGGCGAAACGAACCTGTTCCTCGCCGACTGGAAAAACTGACCGCCTATGCCTGTCCTCATCATCGTACTCGTCCTGATCGCGATCCTTCTGATCGCGTCGGTCAAGATCATCGGACAGGCAGAAGTGATGGTGGTCGAGCGGCTCGGTCGCTTCGATCGCATTGCGCGTTCAGGACTCAATCTGCTGATCCCGTTCGTCGAGCGTCCGCGTTCGATCGACGTGCGCTTTATCGAGAATGACGTTGCGGGCGCGCGCCGGGTGATCCAGGGTGCCACCACGCGCATCGATCTCCGTGAACAGGTGCTCAATTTTCCGAGCCAGCCGGTGATCACGAAGGACAACGTGACCATCGACATCGACGCCGTGATGTACTATCGCGTCGCCGATCCGCAGAAGGCCACCTATTCGATTCAGAATCTACCGTACGCCCTCGAGACGCTCACGCGTACCACACTGCGCAACATCGTCGGCGAGATGGAACTGGACCAGACGCTTGGCAGCCGCGACATCATCAACACGCGGATGCGTGCGACGATCGAAGAAGCGTCGATCGGATGGGGCGTCGATGTCACGCGCGTCGAGCTACAGAGCATCGAACCGCCACGCGACATTCAGCAGAGCATGGAGCTGCAGATGCGCGCCGAACGCGAGCGTCGCGCCACCGTCACGAATGCCGAAGCGGGAAAGCGTGCGGCGATTCTGGAGTCGGAAGGACAGCGCGAATCGCAGGTGCGCAAAGCCGAAGGCGAGCGCGATGCGAGCGTGCTTCGCGCGCAGGGTATGGCCGAAGCGCGTCTGGCCATCGCGAACGCCGAGGCCGAAGCGATCGTGCGTATTTCTGCGGCGCTGCCGGAGGGTCAGGCCGCGATGTACCTGCTGGGACTCAAATATCTCGAAGCGTTACCGCTGCTCACGCAGGGCAAAGGCTCCACGATTTTCCTGCCCGCCGAGGCGAGCGGTGTCATGGGCGCGCTCGGTGGCATGCGCGAACTGCTGAATGCCACGAGCCGTAACAACGACAACTCGGGCGACGTCCCGCGTTCGGCCGGCACGCGCAGCGCCGCGTCGACCGGACTCGGCTATCCCGACGTGCCGAAGTCGCTGACCGACGGCAGCAGCACGTGATTTCGCAGGAGCGCGCGGAACGCATTGCGCGCGCCCACGCCTGTATCGGCTGCAACGAGTACACGTATCGCAAAGTCACCGTCCGCGCCGCGCTGCCGTCGTTGCGTGCGGAGTTCGGCGAGGAGTGGCACGCGTCGCTCACGTGCGGCGTATGCGGGATACAGCAGGAACTGGGGATCGACGGGGACGGCGACGTGATTTACGCCGCCTGAGGACCCGTTGGTCGGCGTCGTCAGCCGGCGTTGGGCGCGGGGTGTGCGCGGGGTGTGCGCCGCCGCCGGCGAAGAGTGCGAGCGCCCGCATGAAGTCGGCGGCGGTGACCAGCGCCGCACAGGCCGGCGTCAGCGCGGCATAGCGGGCGCGACGGTCCGCTTGGCAGGTGCGCCGCTCGACACCGGGATACGGCGCTGCACCTCTCCCATCAGCATCGGCCTCCGATGGTAGAGCGCCTCCAGGATGCCGAACTCGGCCAGCGTAAGCCCGTGACGGCCCACGTCGGCCGACGCGTGGGCGGCGATCGCGGCGTGCGTGCGCGACATGATCACCCACAGCCGAAGGGCGGCCGGGACGCCTGGTCGAGCTGCGGTTCGTGCACTTCAGGCTTGGGGGCCGCGCTTCCGATATCTTGCGTAGGCGGTATCTCGCAGTGCCGCGTCCAGCAATTTGTCGAATCCCTGAGGCGTGCCGACGTAGACGGCGCGGTCGGGTAGGATGGTCGGAGTGCCGATCACGCCAGGTTCCCGAGCCAGTGCTTGTCGAGCCTCCAGTGCTTTTCGGCTGCCGTCGGACTGCAGGCAGCGGCTGAAGGCGAGCGTGTCGCTTATCCCAACCTTGGCCGCGATTACCATATACGAGCCCAGTCGCTGAGCAAACAGCGCCCGATGATAGTCGTCGAACGCCGGGGTTCAGTTGCGAGCGACGAGATCGAGCGCGCGCAGCGCGCCATCCATAGTTCGCTCGTCAACTGCAACGTCTTGTTCGGCATCACCGCTCCGGGATCTCCTCGTCACGGCAAATCTTCCGCGCCAGGAAGTCGTTGATCTTACGATACGGAGCTCGCAGCTATGGTCTCCACGTGACGAACGAGAGCAAACCGCTTCACGCCGTCAGACGCAGCGGTTCGCGAATGACGGTCGCGCCGGCGAGATCTGCTTCTGCCATCGCCCGATTGGCCTCCATCACAAGACCCACAGC